>Ga0056128_1002712_pt1 | contig 21170 bp, 13 predicted proteins | sample WorMetLIZISLAND2_FD_71113 | JGI IMG/M metagenome (GOLD analysis project Ga0056128, IMG submission 71113) | Marine gutless worms symbiont microbial communities from Max Planck institute for Marine Microbiology, Germany - Olavius geniculatus... ... | reverse complement strand
AAACACAATTAGAAAAAATACACAATCTCTAGTCAATAAATCTGGTAAAAATTACTAAAACTGATGCTACCAGATGTCACATTTTAAAGCTAAAATACACCAAATTCGATCACTGCTGGGGCTCCGCCCCAGACCCCGCTGGGGGAGCTTATAGCGCTCCCCCAGACCCCCTAGCTGGATTTAAGGGGGCCTACTGCTAAGGATAGGGGAGGGATGGGGGAAGGAGACGATGGGAAGGGAAGGGAAGGGAAAAAGAGAGGAGGAGGGAAAGGAAAAAGGGGAGAAGAAAGGGGAAGGAAAGTAGTGGAAAGGAAGGGGAAAGTAAGGAAGGGAACTGCCTCCAGTTCTTAGGGGGGATCATAGGCCCTGGACTTATAGCAGACCTACATTCATTCACTCATTCATTTATTTATTTCTTCTTAAGCCCACAGTACTCAATTCTCGAGGGCTAAAATATTAAGCTACAGAAATTATGTCTGAAATGGTCACCATGCGGACTCGGAGATTGGGAACGTGTCAGCCAGGCAAGCCACATTGAAGCGTTGGACAGCGACCGACAAACGCTGGAACAAGAACATGGTTTCTCGCGCGAATCAGTTGTCGCCCAGGTCAAACGCCTTCCGATTTGTGCCAAGAAATCCTGGGTGCTGACACTCATGGGTCCAAGTGTTTCCAGTGCCACTGGAAAAAAAGTCATGGGTGCCGCTGAGTGAGCTGTACTCCTTTTCTGACAGCTGCAGTTTCAGCGGCACTTGCACTGGTGATGGCATTCTGCTGCAGGTAAGCGTTTCCCAGAGTGCCGACCACTGTGACGTCCCAAGTGGCACTGTGCCCAGAGTTCCATGGCAGCAATGTCAAACCGTCAGGCCGCTTGCCGTCGTCACGTACCAGCCCGCGTGGTTCCTTCATGCTAGGAACGCCGGCTCGAGTCTAAGCGCGCCAGATGACGTCATTAATGTAGTATGCGATGTAGTATTCTGCTCGAGCTTCGCATGCAGGAAAAAGCGTGAGTGCCTATAGAGTGTCGACAGTGGCACTACACCGACAAGTAGGCCCCTATGTGACTCGCAGAGCACGCAACCAAGCCTCAAACCGACGGCAACTCTCATAGCTTCGTTGTCGAGATGAAGGCCGCAGGCTGCAATCGGCAGGACGTGCAACCACTGTGGTCGGATGATGCGGCGATCAGTCGTGCCCTGTGACGCGGCTCAGTACAGCTTGCGAGCAGTTGACTGTACTCTTCTTGCACTGACAGTCTGTCCCACTCTTTCTGTTTACCAGCGGCCTTGCCCTCCGGCATATCTGGGTGAATTCGACCGGCTAAGCACTGGTCAAAGTCGTCGTCCCCGTCCGTACCTGGTCTTCGAGCAAGAAGCTGGTCCTAGAGCTGGCGGGTTCCGGCAGCCGACGCCAAAAAGGCTGATGAGACATGCGACGAAACCCGCCTAATTCCAAGACCACCATTGTGAACAAGCAGGCTGGCTTGAAGCCACTGCATGGTCGTCAGACAACGTTGCATATCTGACACAGTAGTGACCTTTGTAACTGGTCGAAAGTGTGTAAACGGACATGACCTTCACAGTGGGATGACCGGAGTGTGTACGGGAGCTTGGAAGCGCTGAGGCATGACTTTAACAGCAATAATGCATCATGGGCGGACACGAACTTCAATCTTTCCGTCACACGAGTCAGGTCTGCACATCGCTCGATCAGCAGCAAGGCAAGCGTTCATTGCCGGGCCAACAGAAAGTGGGGCACCAAACAGCGTGGCTGAGTATAGGCCCTAGGCCTATAGGGGGACTGGCTTAAAGCTGTTCATGTCGCCGCTCATCTTATCGCCCTTCTTCGCTATCACCTCGCACTTGTCAAAATTTTGTGAGAGCCCAAACTCTTTTTATTTGTTGACAACAGTCGAGACGTCACTGACCACTGTCGCTTTATGACCACTGAACGTGAAGTAATCCACGAAACCTTGTAGTAGCTCGGACTGCATGGACATCAACAGCGACTGAGGCAAATTAAAAGTGGGCCAAGGGCCCTGTTGAACAACTTCCTCGAGACGAGATCAAGTGACTGCCGAATTTCAGTGTGGTCGGCTTTCTGTAAAACTAAAACAGAATTTGTACAACTCCGGCAATTCAGCAGCAACTGTCTTCAGCATCACGTCTCGCCGGACACTGTTGAAGGCGTTACTGAAATCTAATTTTTGCCAGAATCTCGTCGTCGTCCATGCTGGCCATAAACTTTCTGGTGACGTGGACGGCAGCCTCGCAGCCGCCTGGTGTGCCAACCGCTACCTGGAACGGTAAGAACTTGTTACCGAGGGCTGACAGAGCAAAAACTTCTTGCACATTTAGCCGCCAGACTTTGTCGTTCGTCTAACACCCTATTAGGCCTATTTGCTGCGCTGGGCTACATTTTTATAGCCTAAGCAGTAAACACTAAAAGCAAAATTCCGAAACGTACATATTAGCAAACAGTGTAAAGATTTATGGGAAGTTACGTTAAAACAACCGCGGCATGCAATCGTCACTGACGGTAAAAGCACATGCTGTGGCAAAAGTGACTGTCGTAGCAACAGCAGCATCGTTTTCTCTGGAATGGCCGCAGTATTTACCTTCAGGTGTCACGTGACATTGGCCGTGTTTACCTTTACCTGTATTTATAAATTTGCTGAGTGGCGAATTTTACACTGTTTAAATCGTGTTTTAAGAAGAATTACCGACGTAATATAAAGAGCATAGTAGGATTCGTTTGAAACGATTGTATCGGCAGCAGCAATGTTGTGGCAACGCGTTTAGCTGTGTGTGACATAGATACTGTGCGCACCTGGGAAGAAGAGTTATTAGCATCAGACTGAAAATTATCACTGCTTGATGACTATGCAGCAGTCTCAGTCTGCAAGTCGACTGCGAGAACTGTTCACGCAGCCGCTGCCTTCACAGTGGAGCTACGGAGTGACTGCTGACGGGCGAGTCTTCTTTATCAAGTGAGTCAACCTTCGCAGTGAAAGCAGAATCAGCCGATGAATTATAACTACAAGGAAGATTCGAAATTGTGACCGTATCTAGATCTAAAGGTTAAACTCAATTAACATACAGCAGCCCTAGTCGCCTGGGTGGCAGGCTTTATTAACTGCTAGCGCTTATAACCGACTGGGCCAGTATGCCAGTAGTTCTGGTAACAGGGCCTACTAGTACTGTTATGCAGGGACGATGGTAAAAAGTGGATCGGCAGATGTGCAGATTTGCGGATGTTGCAACATGGCTAGGGCTAGGGTTGGGGATTGGTTAAGATTAGGGTTAAGGATAGGGTTAGGGTTAGGAATAGGATTAAGAGATGGTTAAACTAATAAACTACAGCTTAATTACAATGTTTCTTGTTGCAACATCTGCAGATCCGCACACCTGCGATTTGCTTTTTACCTGTATCCATTACGCATAACTCATCGTTTCTTCTCTAGCAGTGCATGGGCATAACCATTGCCAATACTCATTTTGCCTACTCTTGGAGGGATGGCCAGGCTGAGTTGGCCTGTGTGGTTTGGTTGAATATGAATACAGAATACCCAACATTTGTTACCTCTAGGCTAAGTCGATGCCACATTGGTATAGTTTGAAGAATTTTGAATTTGATTGTTACTATCAAGTTACAAAGTGGATGGGGAGACAAGCTCTAGTAATGGAACAGTATGCAGATAAGCACATTGTAAAATTTGTGGTAAGGAGTACACAGTGGGTCAAAAAATAGACCACCTATTCTTTTATAATTTTGCCTGATATTAGCAAAATTGGCAAGCTTTTTGTAAAAAAAGTTTACTACTGCAACATAATAAAGATCTCATCACATCTGAAAGGCATCACTACAATGAACGATGAGAATTTTACACTGAATGTTTTTATTGCGTTTGGTTTTTGCATTTCAGTGAAGAATCTCGATTGACAACATGGCTTCATCCATCTGATTGTCAAGCTGTTCAGTCAGGAAATTTTAAAAATATTGGTACACATATTAATGTTATTTGTCAGAAATTGTACCAAAGTTTAAAAGTTTTCTTTGTGAAAATTTTGTGAAGTTTTGACAATTACATTTTATGTTAACTTGTCCTGAATTTTTTAAAACTTGCAGCTTTATCTTTATTCTAAATTTTACAGTTGTCTGTTATAACCACAATGATTGATTGTGTCCCTTTATTCTCATTGTTGGTGCACAAGTTGTACATGTTGTACTATACTTAATACTGTATTATTATTCTCAAAGATTTCATTCAGCAATAGTATGAAAAAAAATTCACACACAGGCCTACTGCACAACTTCTATTTCAGTAAAATATGCATTGATTATAATTTTATGCAGAGTAGGAGATGTTTAGAGTTACAAGTACATGTATATTACAGTTTGCTGTTTCAATGTGCTGTGATATATCTGTTGTAGATTTGCCACAAGGATGGGAGATGAACATAGTGGGAGGTCGGCCTTACTATGTTGAGTATGTATGCTTGTGCTTTTCTCACTAGTTGAAATGTTTTAACTTTTGTTTTAACTTTTTTAACATGCTTTTGCAGACATTATTATGACTTTACCTTGTAATAAATGTTGGCAGAGAGGCTGCATTATGTTTTAGGGTTGGCTGTCCATAGTTGCTTGCATCAAAATAAGTAAGCAAGCAAAACGTGAATGTGGGTAGCATCTTGTCATTAACGAAATTTAGGATGTGCTGGTGACATTACTTAATATTGTCTTAAAATGCATTAGAAGGAATTTACTCGAACTACTGTTGATGATTTAGTTGAGGCCAAAGATGAATAAATTAGTCAGGTCAGTGGGTAATGTCATTAGTGCTGCAAAGTCAAGATTTGCAGAAATTTGGGATCTCATATCTTTTGAAGTGATCCACTGGATTATGGCAGAATAACATGCATGTATTATACACCAAGCTTAAATGAACTAGTTAGGATTGTAATGCCATGGGTAAAACTTTAAGGCCTTAGCAAGGTCAAATATTTGAGTATCGAAACGGGTAAAGGCGTCTTCATAAATGTTAGTCAAAGTATTATCTAGCATATTCCCAACATTTTACATCATGTACACATTTCTGCTACAGCAACTTCAACAGGAAGAAAGCCCAAATTCGTTTTACGAAACACATTTTGTTTGTACAGATCAAATTGCTTAAGTTTGTTCTGCTTGCAGCCACATTAATCGCATTACAACATTTGACACTGAGCATCAAGATGGCGAACACAGTCGATTGTAAGTATGGACATAGTTTGAGATTTTTTTGTTTTAAATATGTTGCTACAATTTCTAAAGTGTATTAACCCTTTTGCTACCAAAGGCGTCGGATATATCCAGTACTGGAAATAAATCGTTATACCTAGGCCGTCGGAATTATCCGGTGCTATGTAATGTAGTTTTGCACTAGCTCCAGTATGCTGAATTACATTGCTATCGGTATACCCATATATATGTGGTTATCATCAACTATGACTGTGGATTTTCCCGGTGGTTTTTCCATGGTTATGCATGGTTATTAAGTAGCACATTCGTCTGCGTACCATGAGGTATACTGCTGACTGTGGTCCCACTGCCAAAAGGAAGGGGACGATCGACCGTCTGTGACGAGAGCTGCAGCAAAGCCAGTCTGCGTTGTAGAATACAACTCAAATAGGGGCCTATGGGTAGGGACCAACCAAATTCACGGGAAAAAATGCATGATTTCACGGCAGAATTTTTAAAATGTGTCAAATTTCACGGAAAATTCACGGAAAGAGTTTCAAAAATTCACGGGCCCCACAGACGTTATTTCGAGGTGCTGCACTATTGCAAATGAAGAAATTTCTGAACAACGAATATTACTACACTAAGTCAAAACTCAAGACAGTCAATGTCAACTGCTTAGTGCTGAAGTGCGACACGTAGCAAACAGCAACAATTGTATAAAAGCTGCTGATAACACTCTGGAATTGTCATAAATTAAACTAAAAATGCTAAAATTCACGAAAAATCACGGATTTCACCGAAATCAGCGTTTTTCACGGAAGAAGGTCAATTTCACGGAAAATGTCACGGCCGTGAAATCGTGAATTAAGTTGGTCCCTACCTATGGGGCCTATGGGGCCCATTGACAAACAGGTCCAGATGCTCCGATTGTATTTCATTCTTAGAAGAACCACGAAATTGTACAGAAAAGGCATTCCATCTGCCCACTCTACATAGCTTTGTATCATGGTAATAGAATTATATTTTCATCAAAATCTCGCTGTGCTAGCACTTTTTACTTAGAGTAAAATGTTATATGTTTCAGCATTATGGGATTTTAGAGAAAGCTGTAGTACAACATATATTTTTGCTAAAATATTGTGGCAATATCGCGGTATTAGCAGTTTTTTAGTTCCAGAAGTTACAGGGTTAATTTACTTTCTTAGTTTTTACGTGCGAAAGCAGCTACTGCTTTTAGCACATCATGCACTAATACCTGTTAGAATGTTTTTAACTTCCACCTCACCACTTGGATTGCAGTGATGTTAACAAGGACTTGAGAGCCACAAGGACCAGGACTAGGACAAGGACTTCACTTTGGTCCTTAAGGAGTCCTTGAGGACAAGGACCAAGACAAGGATCAACATCACTGTTGGATTGGCCTGTGAATAGTAAATTCTTGCCACCTTGTGCAATTTTTGTGTCATATTGTATTAAAGTAAAAGTTGCTTGTACTGTTTAACATGTACGTGTTTGGCATGTGCACGTAGATGCAGAAACCTTGCTTGTTGAATATTGTTGTGTTTAGTATCTTTAGTACTTAAAAATTCACAGAATTATCGTTGTTTTGCAATTTGTTGAAGGTCAAGATCTGATAAGAAGCGCTGGTCGGGCTTTCGTCGCTCGGTTAGTTTTTTTTATACGTGGTCGCATGCAAATATGCCAGATTTATGCATTTAGCTACTTAGGTGATTTTGTAGAGCTATGATGCATGAACTTTTTCAGTCTCAGAGCCATTAAACTCGGTGTTAGACCCACTGCAACTAGATTGTGAGGTTTTTTAGTTAACCTTATTGTTGAAATATCTTTAACAAATTTTACTGTGCATTTTGGGTTACCCACTAGATGTACGTTTATAGTATGAGTGAGCAAGAAAATATGCAGTATGCCCTTTCATTGCTTTTCTGTAAATTATTCTGAATATCATAATTTGAATTTGATTTTTTGTTTTGAATTTTTTTATTTTATTTTTGTATGTTCTGCGTGCTGCAGAGTTCTAAAAGAAGAAGTGGTAGTAGAAGGTAAGCTGTTTTGTCAGTATGCAAGTGACATGTCATGTGACAACTATTTCACTGTAATTAGAAAGAAATAGTTTGCTTTTGACATATAATTTTGCTCTATGAATTATTATAGTTATTGGTATATCAGGTGGTGTGGTTTGGTGGTAGCATGTCGAACTTGTAACCCTGCGGTTGCAGGTTTGACTCCATGCCGGGGCACTGCCAGGTAACGACCATGGGCAAGTTGTTCACACACATGTGCCTCTGTCACCAAGCAGTATAATTTGGTACCGGCCTCACTGTTAGGAAGGTAATGGCAGTATATGGGAGAAGTCTGGCCTTCCATCCATGTAGCTGAGCTTCGGCTTACTGCTGGCTCAGGGCCTTGAAACGGAGATGAGCATTGACCCTACAGAGACAGAGCTGTGAAAGAGCGCTGTTGACTACGGGAGTTTTACCTTACCTTTGACCAGTTTGTTGACAAAAGTTACTGCCGCAATGGAATGGATTTTACTTTTGGAATTCTTAGAGTTCTGCTACTACTAATGCTGATATTACAGTTTATGCTACTTCAACATTGTTCACTGGTGTTATTTTCATGCTAAGGTAGTATCAGTGAACTCTGCAAATCAAGTGGAGAACTGCCTAAATTTTGCTGGTAAAATGGCCATTAAAATGGTGCATGATTAATGATTTATTTATGACTTTGAGTTTATATGCTAGTTGTAGTGGTATGTTATCTGTGTGAAGAGTTGTTGATAAAACACCGATGGTAAAGCGAGATCCTGAGGCGATCGTCTCCATCAGAGGATGGCTTTTCAAACAGGTGTCATATCGCAGATATTAATTCGCAAACTGCAAACTTTAGTTATAGTTAGTTTGCTTTCATTTCAGTGATTGCTGTTGCCTCCTTTATGTAAGATATTTTGGATAGCATTATTAGGTGAAGTAGCTCTGGCGCCCTCTGCCCTCCGGTAGGCAGCATTCTGAGATTAATGACTGTCTGGAGGATAACAGGGAAGATTATTCGAACTGCCGTTACCACTTACATATGCACTAGTATAATCGGCAGTTTTTATAATTTTAGGTTTATGTCGTTTTTGTGTTTTGTGTTTTATAAAGGTTTAACTTTTTGTAAAGGTTAAACTTCTTATGTGTATGTGCAATTTTCCCTGGAAAGACCTCCCCGAAATGACCTATACTGTGTCGTGAGAGATGTTATACCCTACTCGCTCGCTCTCGCAAGCAATTTTGCGTTTCTCTGTAGCGTGGTCTGTTGTCAGTCTGTCATCTGTCACATTTGTGCACACTGCTTAACCCTTCTATGCTTAAGGAGGGGGTCAAAACCACTCCTCCTGCGGTTTTTTGTCTTGCGCCAATACCACCAATATATTTTGTCTATCTATCTAATTGTCTAATTACTTTGACCATTTGTTGCTGTTAGAGGTAAATGGTTGAATAAGAATAAAACACAAGAAAACATTGATACTGATTGTCTCATAAATGCTGACATCTTCTTTGTTTTTAATATCGTTGTCTGTGGATTTTCACAAAACTCTTGTTAGCAATGGAACTTTGGACAAAGATAGGTTTTGGGGTCACAGAGCTGTACAGAATAAATTATATGAATTGCATTCAGGTATAGATGAATGTATATTAATTCATACAATTACAGCTTTTATGTAGTTTTTAACTAGACAAAGGTAGCAACTTGACAAATTTGTATAACTTTAATTAGCTAGGTATTTTACACTTATGAACCTATTTAAAGAGAGTGTGTAGCGTTTGCATGGCACTTTGCATTAAGTACTAATCGTCTGGTTATTAGGCTTAATGATGTCGATGTATAAGATATATATTTTTCTGAATTACACTGTTGAATCTGGCACTGAAAGCAGATAGTTGTTATTCTTAACCTTGGTGTGAATTGTATTAATAAAAATAATATGTTATTACTTTTTGTACAAACCATGTGCAGGAGGGTGCTACTCTCAAGTCGTGGAAAAAGCGCTGGTTTGTCCTTGCAGACTTCTGCCTTTTCCAGTACAAAGGTCAGTTTTGTACGAGTTTTTGTGGACGTTGGAACATTTTATTGTGTCATTTTCTCTACAAAGTTTATGACTGAGATTTTGAGCCATATTTTATTTCTGGATATTTTTAGTGCTATGGTTATTATTAGATATTGCTGTGATCATATAGTCAACGACAGTTTGGATAATAATATTTGTAAAAGTTGTGACCTTACTGACAGCAAATGTTTTTGTGTTGAACTGTTTACTATCAAATCAGCAAAAAGGGAGAGAAATTGGAAAAGAATTTTTATGCCTGCTTGCCAGATATAAGTCATTGAGCTTTTGTACAATGAAGATTTAGCTAAGTTGCTAAGCTTTTTGTTTTTTTTGGTTAGCTATAATCAGCAGTTACTTATTATTAATGATTGTTAATCATGTAAGTATTGGTTGCTTTGTAATGATTTGTAATGACAGCTGTTACTGAATTCATGTGTATTTGATAGTTTTTTCATTTTGTTGTTATTTTTAAAGGATTTTGTGGTTAATAAAGATTTTCTGATGATTTTCCTGCTGTGTTAAAATGTCAGGTCCGGAGGAAGGCCAGTGCATTGGCTGCACGTTGCTGCCGGGTTACAAAATCAAAGTCTGTGACAAAGATGAGGATGGAATTTCCCGCAAGTTTGCATTTAAGGTCCACAAACTATTGTACTTTTGTATGGGACTATGTACAAAGATACCGAATTTGTGTTTAAAATGATGCATAGCCAGCTTTTTTTACTGCACAGAAGGAATGGAAAATTGAAATATAGGTGAATTTATTCGTAAACTAGTTAGCTTGAAAATTTTATAAGTTTGAGTACTTTGTAAAGGAGTTGTAGAAAAGCTGCTTTCAAAATGTGCAGCGAAAAACTGAGTGATTGTGAACGTAGTGGAACAAGAAATTTGAGCTAATGCTCACGGGACGCGCGAAAGCCTATAGCAGTTCCTGCCCGCAGGCAGTCACCCATAACCAGGCCCGGCGTAGAGTAACTTCGTTGCAGCCGAAACGTGTTACCAACTATGCCACGCCACCTTGTGAATGATTTTGTGTCACAGCCCGAAATCGCCCGAAAAATCCATAAAAAATCCATATTTTGGCGTTCAAGGTCATCCAAGGTTATTGAGTTTTGCGCCAATCAAAAGCCAGTATACGATTTCCTATTAGTGATTAATAGTAACCTAGGCCTTATCTCGCACCATTACTGAGATACAGCGAGTTATTGGCTGAAAATCACAAATTTTGACCACCCCCTTTCATTTAGGGCCCTCGTTTGGGGTGACCCCCTTCGAATTTATGGAGAAGCTTTACAGTTCCTAAAACTAGAGTCTTCTGGGCAGCCGTCGGTGAAGATTTGGTGATCCTAGCTTGCACTGTTTTTGCCTGATCCACCCGTGTGATGGACAGACAGACAGACAAACAGACAGACAGAATTGTGATGGCTAAGATGCGCTGAAAGCATAGCTGCTTTTGCGTGTAAAAATGAAAATAGCAGCATTTTTGGTTTATTTTCACTTTTCAGATTTAGCTGTGAATTGACACTCTGTCCAATTTTGACTGACTGATGGACCGACTGGTTGATTCATTTACTCGTTTGTTAATTTGTTCATTTGCATAAGCTGGCTGGTATATCTATATGATAGGCAGAACATAAGGACATGAGTTTTGGGTTTTTTTGCAACTAACTGCATTGAGAACATGTATGTCATTCGTCAACATTGTCACGTCAATTTTGGCGTCACATGCTAAAGATGTCTTGGACAGAGCACAAGAAGAACAATGAAGTACTAAGAACAGTTGAAACAAGAAGGGAACTCATGGACACACTGAGGAATACACAGATGAGGTGGTTGGGACATGTGCTGCATCATGGTTCTTAGTTGAGAACAGTGGTGGAAGGTCGACTGCCAGGGAAGAAGGGAAGAGGGAGACCAAAAGAAATGCTACTGAGCTGGCTACTGCAAACAAGTGAGGAGGACATAGATTATTCACAACTCAAAGAGCTGGCACAGGAGCGGGCAAGATGGTGCCGATGGAGAACATGAACTCTCCCGTAAGGCAGAATACAACAGCAGCAGCAGTCACATTAATTAATTAATTCATTCATTTATTCATTCAGTTACACTGGCCAGTATATCTGTGTCTGTGTGTTGTGTATGTTAGGCAGAGCATGATAACGTGAGATCAGTGTTCTTTGCCACTGATTGCATTGAAGACATGCACGTCTGGATGCAAGCCATGAGCCAAGCCGCTGCAGTCCAACTGCCTCCCGGGTATACTAGTATTAATATTATTGATATTTGTTATTTCATGGAGATATTCTGCATATTAGCTTGATCAGTTTTTGTCTTTTATGCATTGGTGGATTTTTGTTTGTGTTTTCTCGAGATGTGTGGACTGTGGAGACATAAGCCCAAATTCCATTACGCCGACTTTCACCGAAACTTCCCCGCGGGGAAAGTCGCGGACACAAATCATGCAAGTCACGGACACAAACCATCTCGACATGTTGATATGTTTGCAACAAAGTCTGTGACAAGTCTGCAACAAACCTGTTTGTGTCACTGTAATGGAATTTGGTTCGTTACAAAACATGGGGAAAGTTGGCGTCAAAGTCTGTTGGACACAAATCACAAAAGTCCGCGACACAAGTCATGAAATTCAGCGACATGATTTGTGTCATGGACTTTCATGATTTGTGTTTTTTGACTTTCCCCATGGGGAAGTTTTTGAGAAAGTTGCAAAGTTGACGTAATGGAATTTGGGCTATATGGAGCTCAACCTAACTGTCATGCCATGGTGACCTATTTTGTCGCTTCAGATTCAGTTATTTTAATTTCTTTGCATTATGTTTGATTTACTTAATGCAGAAATTCAAATTGAAGCTGGGTCTCAGATAAACGTCTGGTCCCAGTGCTAGTTGTAGTACATGTTCTAGGTTTAGTTGTAGTAGTAGTAGTTGTTGCAGTTGTACTGGTAGAAGTCGGGATTTTGTTACAAGGTTAGAAGTCAATGTAACTTATACTGATAGAAGACAGGGGCTTCTATTCAGAGTTTTACCATACTTGTACTGAATTGGTGTGCCACACTATGTGCAGTGCCGAGGATGCCGGAAGGCACGTGAACGACCGTGGTGGTGGTGGAATGAGGGGATTTCAGCGCAGCCAATCACAGAACGACCTCGACCGACAGACCCGCGATGATGACGGCAGACTGTTCGATGCGAAGGATTTGAGATCTGCTGCATCTGGGTATGACATCCATCTCCACCAGCAGCGCGAGGCCTCCAACCAGGCACTGCGAAGACACCCGTCCGACGTCGCCGACAGATACCGGAGGTCGTACGGTGGTGATTGGAACATGGAGCAAGGTCCGCCCACCACCGCGGACATGTCATGGACCGATGCCCTGGTGCTTCGGCAGCAGCAGGCGGATCAGAAACCACGAAGTCCGTCCGACCCAATGAGGAATTCAGAAACAACCCCTCAAGATGGTCACGGTGGCGAATATCCTCGGAGAGATTACAGTGGCAATGAGCGTAGAGATCGTGGTGGTGAATACCATAGAAATGATCGTCGTTTTCGCAGTTCCGGCGACGAGTTCCTCCGCAGTCATGAAAACATGACTGCCGCCACAGACGTCGTCTCGGCGCTGAACAAAAAGACGTCGGTGGGAGCTGAAAACCCCAAGAACCAGGACATAATGAACTGGCTACAGCTCGGCAATGGCATTGACCCGGAACCACGCATGGTCGACTCTAACCCGAATATTAGAGAACATGTGAGTCGTGATGGATTAAACTACATGCCTTTCACGCTCGAAGATCAACCCAGTAGTCGAACCGCTGCTTTCGGAGCTGGTCAAGGGATGGGGCTATCATCACCACGGTCATATCCTGCTACCAGGAATAGCAGCGATGTCACAGGGGGTCGGATGGATCTTCGAGTTTCTTCTCCAAGAGTCGATAAGTCAGCTTCCAGTTTTCCGCAGATTGGTGTTGCAAACCCGACTTACGATGCTGGTCAGCGTGCCTCGGTTAGCGATATATTCATCTTTTGAGAATCTTTTAAACTGCTTGAAGTTTTAAGTTACTGGCTTTTACAAACATTTGTTATATTGAGTGAGTGTGCTTTGTGTTCTAGCAGCACATTTTATTATACTGGTATTGTGCTGTATTGAACTAGCTCAGTTCAGCCTAGCAATTCCTCTGTGGGTAGGCACAATGAGTACCAGCAAACATACCTAAACAGGCACACCACATGGTGCACTAGCCTCATATCTGTGGACTTGCAGTGTTGTGTGGTGTCCGGCTCAGTGGCATAGCCAGAAATGTGAATTGAAATGTCTTGCACTTGCCTCCCGTCCCCTTTTTCTTTCTTGCCCTTTTTTTTGTTTCTTCCCCTTTTGCTTCTGTTCTTCTTCTTAGATGCAGGATCCCAAAATTCTAGCTAGGGGATCTTCAGCAGGTAGTGGGGCAAAGCCATAACCAAAATCGAATTGGGTGCACTATAATCTTAAAATATGCGATCTGCTGGCAAGAGGCAACAATTTTAATTATATTTCCGAGTCCTTAGTGCCTATTTTAACAAAAACATTGATGTTGGGGAGGGCCTGGTCTGGCCAAGGGCTGAGGAAGCAGAGATCAGCATGGCCATATGGGATTTTTGGCTGGTAAAAGTCTCTGCATATTGTGTTGATGTGATGCAGAGTTCGGAGAGTTCCACGCGAGGTCGAGAGACGGCAACTGGTCCACAGCAAGAGTACATGCGCGGACTCCTCACATACTCGAATGCTAGCAGCCAGCAGCCAAGCTCTGAACGTTCTATTCATGAGCCCAGCAAGGCTTATGAAGGAGGTCAGTCCAATATGTCAACTCGAGTTCCAGCCAAACCAATCCATATGTCATTTTCCTCGACAGATTCTCCTGTTACTGGTGGGTGGGATCATTCAGCCAGTCCGGTGTCGTTTCTGCCACCAAAGCTGACCAATCAGCAGGCTCCTCTGAAACCTCCGCATGTGAATCCTGTTGGCAGTCAGTTGGACCAATCACGGCGTTCGACCGAGACTGCATCTGACCAATCGCGACATATAACTGAGGCAGCATTGAGGCCCAAAGTGTTGGATCATCAGTCACCAGATGGCATCACTGACCGCATGACTTCGCCTGAGCAGTACGCTGCTTTACTTTTTTCAGTGTTCTTGCTGTTTCTGATACATATCTAGATTAATAATTTATTCGTAGTTTATAGTAGCACCTTGTAATGTGTTTTTTATACTGCTTGCCGCACATTTTGGCATAATAATGATTGTTCGATTATTCAACTTCTGTTTTGTGTTATTATTCATATTTTTACAGATGCCCTGGGCGATAATAAGTTTGGTACATTTGATACATTTTAGCCACACAAAAGACTTCTAATGGAACGATGACTGCCCCCTCCACGAAGTCGTAAAAGTTGCCCTCTCCCCCTTGAGCAATGTAATTTATGCTTTGAGCATAGTGATCAATGCTGACACTAAGTAGAGGAAAAGAAAATATAAATTCCTACGTTGTATCAACATTGTCAAAGCATGGAATGGTTTGTCTGTGTGCTGTGAAGGAGCTATCCAGTCACTCCCTCGGACTACGCAGTTGTCTACAAAAGACCGCTTCAGCCAATGAAATCTGCCGATGACCCCACCCGTCACCGAGGTGATGATGGGAAATTTGACCGACCGAGGGCCGACGCTGCAGGGTTTCCATCCGAAATATATGGCCGGTCTCGGCAGTTCTCGGACGGCATGCTAAACTCTTCCAAACCAGTTTCCACCAAGACTAACGCAACCGTCCAGCCATCGACTGTTCATGTTAGTTCAAGCAGTGATTTCCCGGGAAATGACCAGAGACTAGGAGTTAAGCCATCGTCATCAGCGTCACAAGAGTATTTTGCCACGGTTCCGTCTTCAGATGTTGCCAGCAGCGTACGACCGCAGACTCAGGTGGAACCCACTCGGTCTGTGCCACCGAGTGATGTCGAAAATGCCGATCTTCAGGTATGCACAGTCGTTGAATAAACTCCTAGATTAAAGCAGTAGCTACTAAGCTTCTAGGATATTGTGAATTCTCAATAGATTACAGCATTTAGCAGTTAATTCGTTGATGACTGCTGACAGTCTGCTTTTGCCCTTTTAGGACGATTTTTACATGTTGCAATGGTGAACAGATTTGTTTGGCCCATAGCAAAACGTGTTTTAAAATGTTAAAACATGGTTCATATGTAAATGTGAGGGTCGTTCCATAAATTAGTTTGCAAAATGGCACCATTTCATTAATAGGAAAAATCAAAGATATGCATTTTGTAGGGAATTTAATTCTGAATACCAGCTGTGAGTTTTATTACGATGACGTCACTGTGCCGTTATTTATGAACATTAAATGCGGCGACATTTGCCACTTACATTGTTTCATAATGAATAGCATTCCATTATTGTTTTTTTTGTGGGCAAAAACACTTACTGCAAATCAGCTTCACTTCGAGATGCATCCAGTATATGAATGACTCTTGTGTTTTAAATTACAATCATTTTACCCGGTTGTTTGATGTTTGTAAAGGAAAAAGTTAAACAAAAAAAAACTGCTGTTGCTTTTGCTGTTGCTAGGGTGGTACCCAGTCGGTTCTTCATCTGTTGACATCCCACAGCCAACTGAGACTCACAGCTGCCGTGCTAGATTGGCAGAAACTGCAGGTAAATAATGATGATGACGCTTTTGTGTAGTGAAAAAATTTCAACATTTTTTGGGTCATTTTACTCATAACAGTTTAAGTGGTTTTATTGAGATTTTCTCAAATGGTTTATGATTGTTTCTCCTATTTGACTGCATTGTCATATTGTGGCATCTTGACATTTTTAAATATGTGTTAAATATATACTGCAGTATATGTCATGCTCATGGGCTTTTGCAAATGCTTAGACATGTTAGCATTGAATATCTTGTGCACAGTAGTTTTTTTATTGATTTGTAAATTGTATTTCTTTGGCCAGATGATGGCAGTTATGGTGTAGATGGTGCCTATGATATGCGTGTCTTTTGATAGCAAGATGAGTTGGTCCGGCAGCTGATCAGACTGAGACGCAGTCAAGCAGCACTTGAGGAGATGCGCTATTGGCTGCTCTGTCGTCTCTCTCAGCAGCCCGATGTCATTGGGTATGTCACTTCACTTTGCATTAAGTCGTCGTATTCTGTTTTGTTCAGCTGTTAATGATGTGTATGTCACTCACTTATCTCGCTGATCTTCTGCACCGTCACAAATCTATAAGGTTCCCACGCTCATCTTTTAGCCATCTACTTGACATTCCACGTCATAACTTGTCTTTTGGTTACCGTGCATTTCGAGTTTCCACACCACAAGTATATAATTTCGTTCAAGCTCAAACACTCATCTCTTTCAGACGTCATCTTAAAGCTAATTATTTTCAGTCTGCTTATCTTGCACCCTAGCGCTCCTCTCCAATGCGCCTTGATTCTCTTCTGAGATTTTGGTGCTATGTAAATTAGTACTTACTTACTTACTTACTAAAATGCATTAATGGCTTGCTTCTCTGTCGTCTCTCTCAGCAGCCAGACGTCATTGGGTATGTTTAGCTGTTATTATTTTGACTTAATGTCTTGATAATGCTCGAGAGGCATGCAACGGCAGTTTTTTTGGAGCCTTCAGTTTCATGATCCTTATGTCTCTGAGTTGTTATAATATAACATCATCTTAAGCACCAGTGATTGGTAGATTTTGATCTTCATTTACTTGCTGCTGTTCTTCGAGTTCTAGATTGGTTTCAGATTGTTTGAGATTCATCTGGTGAACTTATCTAACTTACTTCAGGGTCATTCAATTTTTGACAGCAGGATCACTGGAAAAATTATTTAAAAATTTAGACAGCATTTTGTGAAACTGTTGTGGTTATGCATAGTCAAAGGAGGAAGTGTTTAAATTTAATGGTCGATTTTGTGGTGGCAACACTGTTCTGATCAAAAGTCTGAGTACCCTGTTCGCTTTTAGTTACATAATAGTATTATAATTGTCTTTGCATTTTTTGGTTCACCTTGTGGTGTGTATGATGCAGGTCATCTGATGAGGACTCGAAGCGCGGAGAGATGAGCCGACAGCTCGTTGAGCTAGAACGAGAAATCAGCCTTACGACTCCATTGATTGCCGACCTTGACCAACGACTGACTGGCGGCCAGTCGTCTGGAATGACCACCGAACAGTCTGGAATGACCACCATCGGGCAGTCTGGCATGACTGGTGATCAGTCTGGAATGGCCACTGCTAAACAGCCGGCCGTTAGTCTTACCCCTGAACCCCCCACATCAGCAGTGGAGCTCACGGTCAAAACTGCGGAGTCTGAAATGGCCATCTCTGCTGACGTAACCAGCGTGGAAGAACCGCCCAGTGTGGGGGATAAACTGACTAGTGCAATGGATTCTGGGACGACTGACGACGTCCCAGCAGTGGACAAACTGACCACCGCACTGGACAGTGGACTTCAGATGGCAAGTCCGGCCAGCAGCGGCCAGAGCTACCAGGTTAGAAGAAAAGGTGTAAAAAAGACCTTAAAGGTTGCCTGTAGCTCTCAGTGGTAATAACCGAGATCTTGGAGCTACAGAGCGTCACCTGTCATGTGGGATGGCATTACACTCGACACAGGCAAACGTGTCCTGTCTTAACTCAGTTCAGTACGCTACAGGGATGGAACTCTGAGTTGATCTTAGCTTCAGTTATGCAGGAATACTTGGCACATTTTGTGTTGCTGTTTTGCTCTTTCGCACATGACATCAGCGTAGCACAGCAGTGTGGATTAGCAGTGTGGATTAGCAATGTGGATTAGCAGTGTTTGCATCGATGGATTTTCAACAGAATTCTCTCGCGTTTTGTCGTTGGTGCATCCTGGATATAGATAAACTGATTAAGTTGTGGGCCAACAGTAAAAATTAAGGTCAAAACATAACCTTAAATGCATTAAAAATAAAAATTTCATTTTCAATGCTTACTGCTGTGCACGTATACATGTAAATTGCCTCTAAATTTTTTTCACATTAGGCATTTCTGTATTGTACTTTCGAAAGAAAATTTTTAGACAAAAAGAACGTTTGCTGACAGGTTAAATATTTTCAGGGGAGGGCTTATAGCAATTTCCTCCATCCGCCACAATGTCACAGACAGTAGGGTAGGCCTACATTTTTTGAGTTACTGCACAGGTGAACTCTGTTAGCAGGCGTTGTGGATTGTCACATGTATTGTTGTCTTTGCTTCCGTGGAAATAAATAAATAAAGAAAAGAAAATAAAAAAAAGTAACTGCGGCTGGAAGAAGTTGCAGTTTTCCCATTTACAGTTGCAAATTTTTGACTGCGGATACTACATGTGCTCATAATTTTGCTTCTGCACCCAGTTATTTACAAAAGGAGTTTTGAGCCATTTTTTTGCATTTTTCGGCGAACATTTTTCTGATGAAGATTTTTGGACATTCCAAAATTTAGGGAGGCAATTGTCCCCCTAGTTCCCTGTCTGCCACAACACTGCTGTAGGATAAGTCGTCAGTTGGTCAGCAGTGGGTGGAGTCATCAGAACTCACTGCTAAGTTGGAAAAAGTGGAGCAGCTGGAGAGACAGATTGATGACCAGAAGTTCAAGATCAGTCAGCTTCGCGAGGAAAAAGTACGCATGTGCTTTGCTGCTTTGTCGGCATTAATTAATGTTAATCAAGATTGGCCCTTGATGTTTGTAAAACATTTCCAAACTAGAAGGCGCTCGTGAGAGTGCATATCTCCGCCAATGTCAAAGTTTTCACAGGAGGGCGCCACCGTTCCTGTCAGTTGTGTATTTGTGCACACAGACAGACAGACGCACACAACGACGGACATATCGACCAGTCTCATAATCTCCTCCGATGTTCACTTCGTTCCATTGGCGGAGATAAAAATGCTTTTTGCCCTGAAGTTTGTTTTCTTTCTCCGGCAGATAGATGTGAAGGTATATCTCTAAAATATTAAAATAAAATGACCCATCCAGACTCGTTTATTTTTTTACCTCATTTTTAAAAAATCAGGATGAGAGTATACTGCTTAATCTCAGAGATCCGTTGCAATTTTGTATCCCTCTTGCATGCGCTGAAAGATTTAAGAGATTTTTTGATTTATATGATCTGTGGAATTTTAACAATGGAGATTAGAAGTAGGAGCTTCAGCTGAAATCGAATTTGGTACACTATAGCTTTTTAATATGAAATTTGGTGGCAACGGTGTTGACTATTTTTCCGGGAATCAACCGAGCAAATTTTTTGCAGTTTAAACGTGTGTTTATGTCTTGTCTGGGAGTTGGGAGGAGGGCCTGGACCTCTAGGCTCCTGTTGTCTACGCTGGTAGTGGTTACAATTAAGGTGTTTGTGTGATCCCATATGGCAGGTGACGCATTTTAGCTCTCTGATTGATGTGTGTGTGCATAGGCACGTCTGACGCGGGCGTTTCAGAAGGCACAGAAGGACGAGGATGACGAACGCGACGCGTACAGGAAAGTCCGACTGCGCCAGCAGAGACAAGCTCTCGACAAAGACCTCTTCAACTCTCAGAGAACACTCGCCGACGAATCTAAGGTCTTGCCGGCGTCGGTCCGTGTCAGTAGTGCATTGTGGGAACTACTAACACTCTTTGACTAACACTGTTTGCTACACTAACACTCTGCATGATGATTTCTCGCTTTAACCAGTTTGATAACTAGCTAAATAACTAACCAGTTGTTGAAATGCATTGCAGGAACAGCTATCATGAGATCGTGTTTTGTTGAGAAGTAGGATTAACACTATTTTCGACATTTTCTTTTAGAATAAATAGCAACGTGAATAGAGGTCTAACTTTCCAAAGAACCAAAATTTGTGATTATCTACTAGATAAGAAAAAGGTAATCAGATACGGCAGCCAACACCAAAGTTAATCGGAACATTGTGGATCACGGTAACACGGATAGCTGCAATACAAATGAATACACATTTGTTAATCCTTAGGGATCAGAAATGTTCTAATCGATTTTCAGTGTACTTTTTTATTTATAAATAAGAAAAAAAGTTAATCAGACTTGGTTCTTAGTGAATGTCCTATTGAAAGAAATGAATTAGAACAAAGATACTTAGATAATGCTACTTTTTGATGAAAGATGAACTTGCATAGTGGAATGTAATGACTTCTGTTTTTACAAGTTAACTGCAGTTAACTCTCCTTGGTTATAGCCAGATTTATTTCTAACCAAACTGATGATGGTGGAGATTGTTTGCGTACGTTTTATTACTTTGCATACGCTTGATAGTTTTAATTTTTTGTTATGTAAGAGTGGCACTATTTCGGTCTTAATTTAGACTGCTGTCTTGTAACTTCGCTGCACATTGTTTTGCTCATGCGTAGCTCGGTGCTTTGGGTGTCAAATGTGATATTTCTGCACTTTGTATTCATAGCTACAAGCTTGGTATTTGTCGAATGTAGAGCTGTCGAAACGTTAATTTTTTAACGCATTAATGCACTGCGTTAATTTTTTAAACGCATTAATTAACACGTTATTAACGCACCCAGGCCCATCGAGAGGGATAGTAGGGGGGGGGGTAATTTACCCAGGGACCAGCGACGTGTGGGGGGCTCTGCCTGTAGAGTATACAGGGTGGTCCAGCTGAAGTGACGCCAACTTACATTTTGGCTGGTAACATTTGAATGCATAGGTGAAATTCAATGATTTTTTGCAAATGTGATAACAGTTCAGACACACACATTGGGAATCATAAAAATTTAATATTGTTCGTCAGATGGCGTAACCAGGTTAGGTATTTTCTCCCTTGTTACAT
>Ga0056128_1002710_pt1 | contig 21172 bp, 11 predicted proteins | sample WorMetLIZISLAND2_FD_71113 | JGI IMG/M metagenome (GOLD analysis project Ga0056128, IMG submission 71113) | Marine gutless worms symbiont microbial communities from Max Planck institute for Marine Microbiology, Germany - Olavius geniculatus... ... | reverse complement strand
GACCGACCGACGACCGACCTCTGTTCCTGGAAGAGCCTTCCTGAAAGAACTTCAAACGGCCATATCTCCATAACGGTGATAGATAAACGCATGGTCACTATGGACCACCGATGGGAAGTCGACCCCCGGGAGTCGAACGGTCACGTGACCGATGACGTCACGTGACCCTAATAGGTTAAACACGTGACCCCATTATCTTTGAGGCGCCATGCCTCCATAACGGTGCTAGGTAGACGCATGGTCACTATGGACAAGACCGTGCGTCTATCTAGCACCTGTATATGTAGATAACGGGGTCACGAGTTTGACCTTTTGGGGTCACGTGACGTGATGACGTCAGTTGCACGGTTGATGCTGTCGGCGAGGTGATGCTGTCGGCACCGCTATTTGCGGTGTGAAAAAAGGAACTAAAAGCAGTTAAAAGAATACACGAGAAAATAATGCGCGCGAGGAGTACATTAGATTAGTCACAATCTAAAATATTTCTTGTTCCTGAATAATTTCAACAAATGTAAATTAACTTTTATAATTTTTGGCACACATTATCATAATGATACGTTTTACTAAAAACATCAAAAACTTATCCTAAAAATTTACTTCTTACTGAGTATAGCTAATGTAATCGTGACGTCATTGAAAATGCCATTTTCGCGGAAAGTTAACGTCTAAATGAGCCTCTGCAATATGAAAACAGGAAAACTACTGAAAGAAAATTGCAGTAAAAAGCTTGAGACATTTATCATTTTTTTAACCTAATCTTGATTTTCGCCATGTTAAGTGTGGCCGTCGCGTGCACAACGGGAACGTCGTTGTGCAACAGCCGTTATCAGCGAGCAATGTCATTTGTGCAGCATGCGTTAACGTCGCGGTAGTGTACATTTGTAAAAAAAGTTGCTGCCTCAACAGTTGGTTAATAGCAAGTTTTGTCACTGTTGCTGACATCTAAGGCAGCTACAGGCAAAAGAAGACTATTTTTCTGCATTTGTGTTTATTTTGGTATGGAGTAAAGTAAGAATACGAAGAGTGTTTTATTTTGCATGGTAAAGTGGCGTCAGTATTCGGACAAAGTGGACTATCAGTACACTGTCAGTTGCATGTTACTTTTTCAATGCTGTTCACCTCAGATACAATAAAAATGGCATTTTCAATGACGTCATAATTACGTCAGCTTTACGTACTGACATGGCAATATAAAGAAAAAATATCTCGACAGTTTAATCAATTGAATATTCCGGACGACTCATCACAAAAATTATGAAATTATGTTTCAGTTTGTTTGTTAAAGATATGTCGAAAATACCGTAGACTCTGTTTTTCGGACACGGTGTAGTTATACAAACTGTGCATAGAAGGTCACAGGGGTCACAAACTCACAAGCGTCATTCACAGAGGCTTGTGGACACACGATGATAGACATTGACAGCAACGACAAAACAACAATTGGAGTCGTCCGCTAACAGGACTTTTGTTTTCGGATTTTTCACAGCGACACAAAATCTGACATTCGACTTCGCATATACAGTAGCCGCGTCTTTGTCATGTCGTTTACGGCACGAATTCCGTGATAATTTTGCATGTCACCCTTAAATTATTTTCTCCTCGTTGCGTCATTTGGTGCCTCCCCCTCGGCATAGAATCCTGGCGATGCCACTGAAGACAGCAGCAGTTTAAAGTCCCCACGTAAACCCGCAAGAGGACGGCAGACACTGCATGCCTCAAGGCATGCAGTGTCCGGCGCTAGAGTGCCCGGCGCTAGAGAACACATGCCAGTGACAGACAGACTGGACAGATGGCGTGTGATTGGATTATTTGCATTGCACAGTCACTGTCGCTCAGTCAACTCAATCAAGTCTACAGTCACTAGTGCTTTCAACAGCAACCAACATCAGCAGCAGCAGCGGGCATTGGTTCAATCAGTCGCTGAAGCACGTTACTGCGGTCTATCATCGATGCTCATCTTCTTGTCCACTAGCAGCGGCGTCGTGCGCTAAAAAGTAGGCGGAGTTGGAAGTTGCAATTTTCCGACAGACAGACTTTACGACAGAAGATAGTGGATGCTACAATTTTTTTTTGATTTGGCCCCTAAATTTCTCAAAAAGGGTTTTTTTCAGCCCCAGATAGACACAAATTTTCCGACAATAAGATTTTCCAACAGCCCAAATTTAGGGGGAAGGGCAATTGTCCCCCTACACCCCGGCTACGATGTCACTGTCCAGTAGACTATAGAGGCGTTTCGTTGACTATCACTCAGATGATAATAGTCTAGCTACTCATTAGTAGTAAACTCTGCCGATGTTATGATGAGGTCATTTACGAACTGGCACCTTCATCCCCTGACAGACGGTCTTCGGTTTTGCATTTTTCTCCGATCATAATTCACGCTTTCTTTCCTCTCACTGTCGCCCAGTCTCTCAGATTCAGCGGGCTTCTAGCATGCAGGCATCGTGCAATATACGGAATGTGATTACTTACTTACTTACTTGTTTAACGTCGACGACTCGACAACGGCAACAGGTGTGCTACATCAGTCACGTGTCACGGGCACCGACTAGTCACCGACTAGTCACGTGACTGCAGCAATATACAGTGACGTCTCGGTGATACAACAGAATGACGCCTGATAACGACCAGTTGATTGACAGCTCACAGTCACAGCGCCATTTCTCCATTCACTCCTCTTAGATTTCCAGAGGCGTCAGTCAATGGGAAGCCTGTGGGGGAGAGGACGGCAAGCGAAAGAAAGGCGCTGCCCCAATCTTTGGACATGTCCTGCTGTGTAGCCAAGGTAGCCAGGATAAACGTCCCCCAATCCTTTTGCTAAAAGCCATATCAGGGGAAAGCAGAAAATGCCCAAAATTCACTCGTTTGCTTGCGGCGCTATCGTTCCACTACAAGTGTTCTGCGAGGCTAAAAATGCACCAAATTTATTTTCGGTCCGGGTTCCGCCCCGGACCCCACTAGGGGAGCTAACGATGCACCCACAAATCCCCTAGTCGGTGGGAAAGATTTCCTCCCTTCATTCCGGGTCTCCCACTCCACTCGACGCCTGCGACGTCCGGCACTGGCACTTATTAAGTAAGTAAGTAAGTTTAATAGCCTTGTAACAGGCACAGTTGAAACAAAACTATACAGTATACCTTGGGACACCCAGGTAGATACCCCCAAAATCCAACGTTAGACCACCTAAAACAAACTCAAAAATTCACCTTAAACATAATCCAATTTTAGTTCCTTGTTCCACTACTAATAAAATATTTTATTATGGCTAAGTTTCATTTAAATTAAATATTTAAACTTATAATTTTTTTGCAGAGCAAACAACTGAAAACCCGAAGAAATCTGAAAACCCACCAAGTTGGGCTTTTCTACAAAAAAATACAGTTTAACTGTAAAAACCCAAGAAACCAAAAGATCAAAATCCATCAAGCCCCCTCCCCAAACCAAAAAAACCAACAAACGAATAAACTCACCAGGTTGGGCTTTTAAAAACATGCACCGGGTTTTTCGCAACCCTACAGCATGCAGAGTATAGTGACCGATTAAAGAGTAGAGCCTCTATAAACTCACTATCCGGAGAAGATGCATTTCATCTTCTTGGTCTGAGCCTTGACGGCGACATCAACAGTTCGCGAAGACCACATGACACGTGGACGCTGATACCTTGGCGTTGCTATAGCAACCGCATCAACAAACACACCAGCCACACCTCATTGAGCAAAGCATTTACAAAGCGCCAAGAAGTCATACATACATCTAGATATGCGACTCGCCTGGTGTAATTATAATGAACTTTAGGCCCTATACACGCACAACTATTCCAACTGCCTAGCTACGCGGCTCGCCATTTTTAAATATAGAAAAAAACCTGGAACTAAAAGTAGTAAAAAACATCGCCTTAGCACGGAACGCACCTGAATATTTTTGTTAAAATGTTTCTCTTTCACAAATCAATTTATTTGCTCGTGTACTTGCTTGCTAGCTTACTTATCAGTCACGGATATAGCGAAAACATCAGAGATGTACGGACGGACGGACGGACAACACGAAAAAAACACAATGCCCCTGGTGCCGCCTATACGAGCAGCAGTCAAACGCACAAAATCAGTGTTGAAAAACGAAACTGCAGTAGGCGTGGTGAAATTATTGCGAGGTCTTCCTCTATAGGCCGCGTTACGCATCTTGCCCGTCCGTCTGTCCCTCCGTCCGTCCGTCTGACACGGGCTCCTATAACTGCAAAATAAAAAGGCGAAGAAAACCAAAAGTGGCGTGACTAAGCCTCCCTAGGCCGGTGTAACCGGCGTGCCAATATTTTCAGCTCAAAGGTCAAAGGTCCGGCGAACGAATGCACAATATGTCGATACTAGATCAAAGTGTACGAGCGTGTGAACTATGGATGAAACTGAAATCAAACAGAGAGCAGCAGGCAATAACTTACAGCAAGTCATCGATACCAACCAGCTGACTCTGATAATACTGGCCGCTAGGTGTCGCATGCATTGCCTGGCACCAAACACACTGTACCAGCCTCGGGCCATTTACACTTAGGCCTAGACTGATACGTACTTCGGGAACAAATCCACCAATTATAGTAGTTACCTGCTAAACGTAAAGATATATTGAAGACAGACAAAGCTAAGACTAATTAAAAGGGCACTCGGAAAGTGCACACCTCTGCCAATTTTTTCCCGTTGAGTTTGCCAGGTGGCAGCACTAATATTATTCGGCGGAGGTTTGCATTATCTGGCAATGGTAAAGATACCTTCAATCATATCCCGGATCCATATGCTAATTCGGATCACCACCAAAATCCAGTCATCTCTAACGTGAGCCAAATCTAACCGTCCCTGAAAATTTCAGAAAAATCCGACTGCAACTTTTTGTGCAATCCTGCTGACAAACAGAGAGATAAATAAATAAATAAACGCCCTGTGTCAAATAACCTACTCTGCGGAGGTAAAAAAGCCGAATGATAATGCGGGTAAATTTTATTTTCCATTCGGGGCAATTGGGTCAACCCCAACCCCTTGGTAAACAGAGCCTTACAATTTAAGCATTAGATGGATAAGGCATGGGCCTTTGTAAGCAAGTCTGAATATTTTACTAAATGTATAGCAATTAATTTTACGCTGCCCGTAACTTTCAGATACACAAAGATTATAATTACAGCTGTTAACAAAAAAATCTGGCATAATTTTATACAAATGCAGAAAGACATGCAATAACAACTGTCGCTAAAACTGTTAAAACATGATAAAATTAACCTTGAGCATTAAAAAACAGTAAACTGATAACGAAAAACATGCACAGTAATTAATAAGTAAGTTAGTCTCAGTAATGTACAAGTTAATTGGTGATCACTATCAAGAAATTATTAGCACAGCACGAGCGTGTTAGCATATGAATGTGAACAGCGCGGCAATAGCATTAACAATAGTACTAACAACTATTACTAGCAACAGTTTGCAGCGGCATCTATTTCCCTAAGTTCTAGAAACAAGTTCTTGCCGTCTCTCCATTCCCCTTTCCTCTCGCCTCCGTTTTCTTTCCTTGTAGTGCGTGTCCCCCTTCCCTGTTTCTTTTATGAGACATTTTCCCGAAATTTTGCTAGATGATCTGGGGGAGCTACCTACCTTTGATTCCGAAACATTCTGTACCCGAAAACCGCATTTAGAAACAAGCTATACAGCAAAAGTTGATACAATCTAGGACCTATAGATTATACCAATTTCCCATCGAAGACAGACAAACCTCCACCCTATTTTATGACAAGGCATCAGCAGTCTTGCCAACGACTATAGTACTAGTACAGCACGTGTCTGCACTGCTATAGGTGTTTAAATCACGAGGAACATGTGTTCTGAAGTGAGTGAGCGAGTGAGCAAGCAGAGTTCTACAAGTTTGTTTCATCACGGACAACGAATTTTTACAGGCAATCGCTTGCACGCGCAACTAACAATGCCTTCAGGGTAACTGCTAATAAGGTCGTTACTGAAAGTTCCAACTGCTGCACAGAAGTGCGGGTAGTTTATCAACTTATAACTACAGATGTGATGGTTCCATTATAGGTTGGGCGAAGCCAACAGAACTAGCGTTGAAATAGTACTTGCAAATTTGGGATGCGTTGATTAACCCTCCCCCCCGCAATCTCCCATACATGACCTCCAGCTGAAAGTGCTAGCTAAAATTTCTGACTGTACAGCAGGCGCAACCACTGAATACAGGGTGTGCGATCGGCGTCGCCGCAACCGATCACTGTTGCAAATGACTGCAGTAACGATGGCGCCACCGTGTATACAGCGTCTTAACATGCGCTTCGCAACAGTGCATTCACTACAACTGCGCTACAAGAACTTCCAAAAGTTTTTCCTGTATTAATGCACTTGCCTGGAGGCCAACAATGCAACGCTACGACAGCGGCATCGCGCGTTTACAAAGTTAGAGGGGAACAGAGAGTTAGAATTTTCGGACAGACCGCCGCCGATTTCCTACAGAGGAGATTATGAGTCTAAAGTCTCTCAACGTAGGAATCCTCCGCCCCAAATTATGTATTTTTGCACGAAAAACTTCTGGCAAAAGAAAAATCTTCCGACAGGCTATTTTTTGGAGGGGGAGGGGGAGAGTAAGGCAACCGCCCCTTCTGTTCTCCCCGCCACGACGTCACCAGTGTGCGTGCATACAAGTTTTCAGCAAGACTGTACAATGCAACAGCGGTATTCTCCCACAGTCGAAGTGATGAAACTTACTTACTTACTTACGTACTAAGCTTATTTGCAACAGCTGTAAAACCCATCGCAGAGCCACGGAGCGTCACCTGCCATATAGGATCACAGTATTACCTGCCACCCGACACGGGTGAACGCGCCCCGCCTTAACCCCAGCTAGACAGGCCAGTACTCGATTTACCTACCCCGGAGGGACGGAAGACTGAGTTGACCTTGGTGTTGGTTATACACTGAGATGGTTTACCTGTCCGCAGACAGTCACTCATCCAAGTAGTAACCACTTGGTAGCAACCCGACCAGGAGTCAAACCTACGACCTCTTGATCGTGAGTCCGACACTCTACCGTTAGCCACCAAGCCACCTAGGCTACAGATAAGGAAAGCTATGGTGCTATGAAGTAAATTACTTCAACACAATTTAAGGTCAGGAATCTGCTGCAAGCGCTACAGGAAGGAGACCGACCAGTCAGTGGTTGGGTGGACTGGTATCATCAGTCAGCTCACCTGTGACCTGATGTGGTATAATTCTCTGATCGTCGCCCTCGACGATGTTCCTCAGCTCGTTGTTTTCAACGACGCACACGTAGTGGGCGCCATTCCGGGCATCGTCCATCACCACGTTCGACACGTGCAAACCGCCTAAACCGCCAGCCCAAAACTCGCAGCCAAATCAATCATGCATGGATGCACCAGCTTCTATGATCATGATGTAGAGCTAACTAGCCATAACCTTTCAGCCGTTCAAACAGCATAACGTCAGTATAAATGTGAATTGGTAGGCCTACAGCAACTGCACATAACGAAGTGTAACCATCCAGCAGTGAGTTAGTGTGACGGTGAATGTAGTGGTAGTGGCACGAAACACGGGTTTCACACACCTTAAAATCCGCTAAAAACTTACCCAAAAAACCACAAAACTTGATCCAATTTTAGTCTTTTGTTTCACTAATAATAAAATATTTTATTAGGGCTGCTAAGTTTTTGAAACATTTAAATTTGCAAAGTTGCAAATACTGCTATATTCAATGCTGCAGGGTGCAAACAGAAACTCGTGTGAATCAACCAACTGACTTTTCAGCTAAAGTTTTGAACAGCGCTCAGTCCAATAATTGAAAACCCATAGAAATCCAAAAACTCATCTTTTTTACAAAACCCGGTCTAATGTAGGGAAACGCAAAAAAAACAAAACCCAATAAAAACTTAAAAAAAACAACCAGGTTGGGCTTTTAAAAACTGTTTTGGAACCCTGAAGGAAACCCGCATGACGAGACACATTAGTGCACCGTGGTTACTGTTTAGTTAATGAAGTTAGTGAGGTTAATACTGTTAGCGACGGTGGCAACCAACCAAGCAGTTTCAAATACAGCCAGTGCTTAAATTGTGGAAAAAGAAGTGAGGGAACTCTAGCAAGCGAGCGAGGAGCCACAGCCCAAGGCGTTGAGGGGAGAGGTCTGGGGAAAGGTGTTCCTCTCTCCTAGGACGTCTTGGAGAGCGTCCGCATAGCCAAAATTGAATACGGTGTATTTTAGCCATAAAGACAGTCTTCTATTAACATTTTAAACAAAAATGATGACAGGAAATGGTGAAAGAAGGGTTCAAACAATCAGAGTTCCCCAAAGCTGCAGTTCTCCCAGAACTGAGGGAGCGCCGTTAGAAAAAAAGTGGGAAAACGAAACGACGTCCCGCGTTCCCTCTCGATTTAAGCACTGAATACAATGATTAGTCAACATGCAACCGAGAGTGAATATTATGTTAGGGCGCCGGCGGGGTGGGGTGGGGGTTTCAAGCACCTGTGACCCACTGCGGTAGGATCCTCTGATCTTCGCCCTGGACGAGGTTACGCAGCAGGTCATTCGACAGCACACAGACGTACAGCTGTGAGTCGTCCAGCTCGTCACCGGCCGCAACGTTCACAAAGTGCAGATTTCCTGCGCAGCCATGACGTCATCGGTTCACCTGCTCGTTGCTATGACAACTGTCGCTGTATCCAGAGAGCTGAAATGTCCGCTATTTGCTACAGCGCTTCTTACGTGAGTCTTAGCGACCAGAAGCGCTTTACAATCTCCGGGTAAATGGCAGCTGATTGGCATGAACTGACCGCAGCGCACTATGCGGCCATCTATTGCCCGCGTTAGCGAACAGATGGGCCCACATACCACCATCCCAATCAGCCACACTAGGCATTCACCTATCACTAAAAAATTGGTAGGTTAAAGGGCGTGTTCATGGGAACCCATCTCCTATCTACGGATCGTCACCTGCCATATGGAATCACAGTGTTACCTGCCGACCGACACACTGCCAGCATAGGTTGTACGTCCAATTTGCCCACGCATGTACCTAGCTAAAAACCCACTACGTTATATGACTGCCACTGGATGCAGTAATTATACTAAAATATGTTCAATTTACCACTACACTTTACATCACCAGCACTATGTCAAGGTCAAAAAGCCACCAGCATATCTCTAGCACTGAAAAACTACACTGCCTCACGTGCTGATTAGTAATGATTACTAAGGTAAAGTATACAGGCAAACTCCGTTGCTTGATACAGCCCCGCTTACGTGAGTCAGACACGTGACCAGAAGCACTTTACAATCTCCGAAGTATTGGCACGAGCTAATTATGCCGCAGCGCACTATGCGGCCATCTAATGCCTGCGATGCAATCAGCTAAGCTTAATGACTGGTGCCTGGTGAATCACAGCTGGTTTGAGTAATTAAATGCTAGCCTGGTGTAGTGGTACGGCGAGTAATGTGCTAGTTTCGATCAATGAAGTTGCTTGACGCCGAACCCAGTTACTACTTGGATGGGCGGCTGTCCGTGAACGGCAAAACCACGTCGGTATACAACCGACCACCCAAAACATGTCGAGCATCTCAGAAATTGACGGAAGAGTTAACTTAAAATAAAACATTACACAGTAAACATGGTCTGGTAACTCAAGATTTTTTTCCAGTGAAAAACCAGCTCAGTGGCCTTTTGTTCGTACATCGTCTTTCAGTCTTCAGTAAAGTGCGTGAACCGCAAATTGCTATAGCGCTCTCTGACAGTCAGCAATTTTCATCTTATCCACAGTATGTGTGAATTTTGCATCAGAATTATTGCCTCTCAACAACAGCTGTTTGGACTCTACGCTCTATCTGACTCTGAAATCGACCTATGTGTTCATCATCTATATGCGTTTTGTTTTGTGAGCGTACGAGTCTTTTATTCTGCGTTTTGCTGTAGATTCACTGTTATATGACTTCCATAATAAACAAATAAATAAATAAATAAAACGTGAACGTACCCTCATAATCGAGAGACACTCGGTCCGTGTTCTCGATGGGTCGTAGTTTGGGGCCGTTCTTGGTCTCGCCCCAGTACACAGTTCCCGGTGGATAGCTGGGTGGCGGGTCACAGCGGAGTGTTAGTGCTGAGCCCACGGCTGGCCGGTGAATCTGCGGATCTCTCACCGTAGGAAACGGATCCAACGCTGCAACACAACAACAGCAAGAGTGTTTATTTAATTTAATGAAAATCATAATCAGAGTCATAATCGTGCGGTTAGAAATGCTGTAGCTCTTCGCGGGAAACTCACCTCAGAGCTACAGAGTCTCACCTGCCATATAGGATCACACAGTGTTACACCTGTCACCCGACGCGCACCGCCATAACCCCAGCTAGACAGGCCGGTACTCGATTTACCTACCCCAGAGGGTAGGTTTGGAAGGCTGAGTTGACCTTGGTGGTGGTTATACACCAAGACGGTTTACCTGTCCGCAGACAAACCACCCATCCAAGTAGTAAGTAAGTAACATGATAGCGACGCGACGGGGAGTCGAACCCATGACCTCGTGATCGCAAGTCCAACGTTCTAACAGTTGCACTACCAATCCAGCGCAAATGCCACAGTGCCCTGACATCGATCAACGAAAGGGGACCAATGCGCAGAGAGGCGACTCTTGAGAGCTTTGTGAAAAGCCGCAGCAGAATAAAGGTTTCCGACGTGGGCAAGAATCTCTTGAACCCCAGACTGAGAAGGTGAGCTCTCCGAACTATATATACCAGTATCGACGTATTATTCGACCGTCCGCTTGACCTGTGACCCAGGTTCTGAACCGAAAATTAGCACACTCCAATTAACCCTGCCGAGGGAACGTTCAGAATTTGACACACATTCTGGTCACTCTGAGCGCTTCCGGACAGAGAGACGGACAGACAGATAGACGGGCGGACAACCAAAACCTGTAATGTAGCCTATTAAAGCTCTGGTAAAAAGCGGATTGGCGGATGTGCGGATCTGTGGATGTTGCATCAGGGTTAGGGCTAGGGTTAGCGTTAGGGTTACGGTTAGATTTAGAATTAGGATTAGCGTTCGGTATGAGGTTAGGGTTTAGAATGCGGGATGGTTAAACAAATAAATTACAGCTAAGTTGCAGCGTTAGCCGTTGCGACGTCCACAGATCAGCACATCCGCTTTTCACCCAAAATGCGGCCTACTAGGAGGACGGTCGCATAGCTAGTGCAGTAAATTTACTGCCCGCAAGGCGGCATCGTCAGTCGATAATATCGTACAAATGAAATTGCACATTAAACATGACCGTAACAGCGGTCACGTTTAATTAAATTTTCATTTGCACAATATTGACCGACTGGGCGCAACCTCAGCTGACTGGCTGGCTATTAATCTGCACTGGAGACAACGTAGCTGTAATGGGCACAGCATTATTATTTATCGAGATGGCTGGCAGAAGATGATTTACTGTAGCTGATGCGTTCAATGTAATATCCTCCACGTTAAGTGCAGGATATACACGGCAGTTCTTTACACCTATCGTCAGTTACCCCCGGGACAACTCAGCCGGGCCATCCCTCCGTGGGTGGGTAAAATCAGTAATAGTGGAAATAAACGACACGGTACTGACGGAGGTATACGCGCTTTATCTAGTCAATCTATTCTAGTCAATACTACTATTACACGCCTAACGCTGACTTACTGAGTACTGACCCTAACCCTAAACATTAACTCTTCCCATGTAGGATACGGCCATTTGGGAAGTCACGGAATGTTCATCTCTCCATAGACTATATTAAGCTATCATCACCCAGTGTTAAATTCAACTTGCTCCTGGATGTAGGCCTGGTGTTTTAGTGCTTTCAATGATGCGTATTATCACTAGCAAAGAATGAAGGCGGTAGATACAACTGGTGCTTACTGGCGCGCTTGAGCAGTGCCTTGACGGAGACTGCTGTGCCGTACTGGTTGCTGGCAATGCACTGATAGATGCCGTCATGATGTGACTGTAGCTCGTCGATGTCGATTGATACTGTACCTTTACCTGGCCGTTGACTGATGCCTGCTACAGCATCCACGTCCAGCGGCCGACCGTTCTTCAACCACCGGTACCTGTATTGACCACATCATTACAACAAATGTAGTACTATATACCTGTAGGCCTATATTGGCTCGGTTGTGTAAAGGTAGGGTGTGACTCCCGGTCGAAACACTATCAAGGGCTTACTACTTGGAAAGGTGGCTATCAGTGGACAGATAAATCACTTAGGTATATTACCAACCCCAAGGTCAACTCAGCCTTCCGGGGTTGAGCCAGCAGGATCACGTAGTGTTACCTGCCAATGCCACCTGACACAAGTGAACGCGCCCCGCCTCAACCGCAGCCAGCCAGACCAGTACTTGATTAACCTATCCCGGAGGGATGGAAGGCTGAGTTGACCTTGCTGCTGGTTACATATTTAAATGGTTCACTTATCCGCAGACAGTCACCCATCCAAGTAGTAACCACTTGATAGCGACCGATCGGGAGTTGAACCCACGACCTTGCGATCATTAGTCCGACACCCTGCCGTTACGCTACCAAGCCACCAACAGTTTACGGCGCACACAAACAGGACGCTATAATCATGATCGGTTTTTTTACGTTAATTAACAAAATGCTTGGCATATGAAGTCAATATCATGCAAGATGATCCAATATCTGTTTTAAATTACTCTAAACTATTACTTACTTACTTATCATGAGACAAAATGCATGAATAAAATTTGACAGCCACGTGTGTGTACTAAATATGAATAGTCTATGACAAGTTTCCTAAGTTTCATTCACTGATGTTTATCCACCGCAAAAGTATTTTTAAATATTTTTCTGACTCACTCTGGACTTAGTTACGGCTGAATGAACTGAATAAGATCAATTGAGCAAAGTCAAGCTGAATGTCTATTAACTTGAAAACTCACAAAAATATACACTTACCGCCGCACCGGTGAATGTGACTGAAAAAAAGTAACAGAAGACACCATCAAACTGCCATGCACAGCGAAGCAATAACATCAGCAACATCAAGTTACAACAAAAACTAAATAAGTTGCAAAATATTAAAACAAGGAGTAGAAAATCAACAAAAAATGCGTAAAGAAAAATACAATAGAAAGGAAATAAAAAGACACGATGATTGACGCCGATAACAGAGATTATAAGAACGACAACGACAGCGACGATAATCATAAAGAGTATTAACAGAGACGGTGCGGTCAAAGGGAATTTGTCCACTCCAAACATAACGGGCATCGATGGCGGAGAAGATAATTATTAATTAAGACAGGGAGGGCAACAGTGAGTGGACGGAAGAAGACATGAATGAGACTGAGCAGTGAGACTGGTGGCATGGATGCTCACTGGGGTGACGGATAAGCGTCAGCTTCGCAGTCAAGCACGACCAGATCTCCGAACTTGTACGCCACCTGGGTCCTCGGCTGTGCGGTGAAGGATGGCGGGAAGCGCGTCGTCGGGCTCAGCCAATGCCAGTCTGTAGATACAACGTACAACGAATACACAAACTCCCATCCAGGAGCGACGTTTACATCTTACAAGGTAGGTAAGGTAAATCGATTGCTGATAGTCAACGGTGCTATATGTGACCGATGTGAGTGGTGCTGATCTCCATTTCCAAGGCCCTGAGCAAGCAGCGAGTGCAAACACAACTCAGAGAAAGAGGGCCAGACCTCCGCATGCTGCCGTAACCTTCCCGGCGGTGCGGCTGGTATCAAATTATACTGCTTGGTGACAGAAGCACAATGTGTGTGAACAACTGTACCTGGCAGTGCACCGGCCGGAAATTGAACCAGCGACCTCGCGATCACTAGTCCGACGCACTGCCACCACCAAGCTACATCATATAAACCTGAGAGGAAATGTCCAATCACAAAAGTAGCGGAGAGGTTTTTCAGACATTCAAGGAAGTTAGGGAATTGTTACGACTTAGAACGTAAATCGTATCAACCTTCTCTCTGGCTTGCTGGCTTCCAAATGCGGTTTTTTGTTCAGACCCAGAATCTCACAAAACCGATTGCGGTTTGGGCTTCGCCACCTTCCTGAAATTAGAGGCAAGATACAAGAAGTGATGGAAAATGGGGAAGAAAAAAGGGGAGGGGAAAAGCGGAGAAGGAGGAAAGTGGAAACTTGCATCCTTCACCCCAACGGTTCAAGGGGGAGGGTATATTACGCCCCTGCTCTCACACACACTCACTCCAAGCAGTGAAGCACACCTAGCCAGCAGCAGCAGCAGCACCCCGCAAATGATTAGCCGAGGCAATTATCTCGGCACTGATCTCAAAAAGCCATAAAGTGAAACAACGAGCATTAAGCAATGTCTGAGTGAGCGGATGTCACATCAGCCGCTCAGCAATGCATTTTTGCATTAATGACTCGCAGCAGATATTATACAGTACTTAGCCTATACCACGCATTTACACGACGAAGCTAAGTGTAAACGGGGTATTAGAACTCCAGCTGTAAAGTAAGAACAAATCTCAGTACACTCATAAAGATGCACTTCTTGTTACTCCATTACTTTAACTGCATGTTGTTTTCATATCGTATTTCTTCGTTTTGGCAGCAATCTGTAAACATAAGTGATTACAAGTCTCTATAATACTCTGCATAGCAGACGGCCCCTTAAATCAGTCTGCAGTAACAAAAAAAATTATTCATTGCTGTCTGCAGACTTCTGCCGGTCCCCCGCTATTAGCTTGCACAAGACGACAACACTGAAAACACGTGGCGACAACACATTAACACAAATAACACGTAACACAAAATAACGAATACATAGATTACGTATACATACACACACATACAAAACTTAACGCACGTACTAAGCCTGTAGGCGCACTAGCAAAACAATAAAACATGCAATTACAAACTGCAGTCAAATCGTCAGTCCTCTGCTGGCACCTGGAAAATACAAAAGAAGAGTAATCGATTCCGCCTTTTGGCGAATTACTCTGGTCCTTGTTAAGCCACTGCACTGCTGATTGCACTGCAACGTTTATTGTATAACAAACATGCTGTAGGGGCTGATTGGTTATAAATGTGCACACAATGACCCATGTTGCCACCGCCAGACCATGCGGGCCATTTATGGCATTTAATGAGCCTATGGCATGCTTTGATGTCATTAATGTTAGCCAACGCTAAAACCCACGTACTCACTGCTGTGCCCTGCATTCTGTCACAGCGCACTATGAAACTAATACTGTATTTTATGCAAGTTCTTCCGCCTAAGATGATCTTCAAATTCTCTCAACGTCACCATGCAGAACGATATGATACGGTCACCTATGACATAGTCCTTGTCACTGAATATTCAGGATCATTCACTGGCCATCAAGCAGTTTATAAACACTGAAACAGACTTACTGTTGTCATTATTCTGCTGATCGTAGTTGAGCTGAGTTGAGCAAGGTAGAGTAGCGACAGTATTAAGGTGAGGTGGCCAAAACTACATACATTTGCGTCAAGTTTCTTCTTGATGTCGCGTGCCAAAAATCGACCGATGTTTTACGGAGCTATTCAAAAAATAAAAGTAGCACCTTGACCTACGGCGTATATCTACAAACGATATAATAAAAGCAACCTATCACCTGCCGGCTAATTAACAACACTGTGAAGCCCTGAACTAGATGGATGGTTGTAATCGTATGTATCAGCGAAATGACAAATGTCTGTGCGTGCGTGGGCGTGGTCTCTGTTCCACCCATAATTATTGATCCGCAAGCTAGCGACAATCCACGAATCCAGTCACCGTTAAATTTCACCAGCCATAAAACAGCAGCCGACTTAATCCGCTTATAGGCTAGCTACGGACCGAGTCCACACTGTTTATACAAATACAGCACAGGTGAAAATGGCCCGGGAGGCCTGAACCATGGCTGTGCCTGAACAGTCCGTATATTCGGTTTGGCCTGTCTTTGGGTTTCATATCGGGAAAGAAACAATGATTTCCTTTGCGTCGGTGCAACGCAAACAGTGAATGCACCGCATCCATGATAGATGTCTTCGCCATCCCTCGCGGCTATTAACTGTACCCATCACACGACTCGGCGTGAACGCGAAAATGATATATACGGTATTCAGACTTCACATATGCAGGACGATCCGCGCAGGCCCACAGACTGCTGCCTGACTACGCGACGGCCCAAGAACGTGGAAAATATTGACGACACCAGCAGTAGCAGCAACAGCAGCAGCAGCAGAACCGACAGCAAAGAAAGACGGACATTACATAGAGAACGAGTAGGCCAATACGCCTGAAATGATTAGATGAGCGTCGCTGGCTCGCAGCAGCTACGCAGCAGCGCCACGCCACATAAATCGTCATCAGCTCCTGTGCAGTGCAGCAAGCTTCTACGTAGCAGGTCCCCAGCTGCTGCCTGCACTGCAGCCTCACTCGTTAACGACTCGTGCGGCAGCTTTTTCTTTCACGCCGGCAGCAATATCTAGTTCCTGTGCAGGCACACCGCGATGCGATAGCTCCGTATCTAGTAGAGCTAGGTAGTGTCTGTTTGGCGGAGAAAGATGGAGATAAGGGTAGGCAAAAAGCGGTGAAGGGAAAAAAGTAAAAGAGAGATAAAAGAAAAACTAATAGCAAACAGAGAAGGGGTAAATGCCAGCCACCATCCTCATACAACAAGGAACAAAATTTGCCTGAAGACAAAAACAAGTAATTTGAGAAAAGCTCACGTGACGCGCGATAGCAGCGGTCCTGACACCTGGGCAGTCGTGTACAGCATGCAATGAAATAATAGTGCATTTTGAAGGAGTACACAAATTTGAGGCCTCCGTACGGAAGACTCTGTGAACTTAAGAAGTCGAAATTTGGATTGTATAAAATGAACGTTTTATGCTAATAATTTCATAGGCATACGCAGGTTGTCCAGGTTTATCTTCGGCTATTTCGACGCAAATCACTGTTGAAATGTGCGTCGCAGCCAAAAATTGAAAAAAAACACTAAAATCCCCTATCGTTCAAGGTTCAAGATTTCGTCATTCTAGCTTGCGCCGTTTTGATAAAGCTCAAAGATGTGACAGACGCCGACGGACGGACGGACAGACGCCCAGGCCATGGCTAAGACGCGCGAAGCATTCTGCTATCGCGCGTAAAAATGATCGCATGCCGCAGACACAGCAGTTGACCCCGTCGAGAACTACCACTAACTAATAGCAGGCGGTGTGTATGGGTCTACTACATAATTAATGCTAATGCACTACACGCGCACATGCACCAGGAAGTTCGCTTCTCACGGCGGCTTTTATTGGCTAAAATTGGCATGGCTTCACAATACCCAAGAGACCACGCTGTTATAATAGCATTAAGCCAATGATTCCATGCACCCAGGACTCAGACCGGGCGTCTGCAACTCAGTACAGTTCCTATAAGAACTTGCATAGTCCGAACTCCACTACTGTTACTTATCGCAGACTTGTTAGTCTGGCAACAAGTCGTGCAACAAGCTGTACAACAACTGGACGTGACGTCACGATAGTGTGCATTTAAAGACGCGTACAGAGCGATGTAACTTAACTGAAATGAACTGAAATGTTCTAGTTTTTGACAAACTGACCAATGAGCGAACACGGCGAGTTGCCGATTGATCAGTAAGTCAAAAAATAAACCATGTCAGTTCAGTTCAGTTACGTCGCTCTGTACGCGCCAAAAGTAAGTAAGTAAAACGTGAATTTAGATAGCACATACGTTAATGTTGCAGGCTTTCGATTTGTCATCAATGTGTTGTACACAGCTATATTTTGTACCGCTGTAGAACATGTTGTACAATGAATTACGAATCAAAGCGTAATTTCGGTTATACAACAAAGTAGTCCAGTTTCGCCTAACCCTAACGTTAACCCTAAGTGCAGGCAGAATGGGATTAGGCGACATGGGAAGACACCTATGCTGCAAGTTTCTGCGAACTTGTGCTGCAGGATTCAAAACGCATTAGCCCAAAGAACGGCCCACGTGCACTGCAGTAAATCACTATTTTCGCAGTCCAGTCCGTGACTATACCGCTATACCGGAAGGCTCGGCGATTAAGTCGACATAACGATTTCTGTATATAGAGTACCATAATCAGTGACGCAACGGATGGCAGCACATCTAATAAATGAGTGAGGAGCAGCACAATATATAGGCCTAGCTTTGCCAGTAGGCCGGGCTGCATCATGACGCAATATACCGTTCCACCAACCGAGCCCCAGAATTACGACTGTCAGCACAGCGAAAATTATTACGGTACTACATGAATTATGGCCGCCAAAACAGCGTTAATGACGCTGCCATTACAAAGAGCACAGCTGCCATGACGTGATATCTATCTGCAGTGAAGGTCATATACAGCACATATATAACGGCAACAACGTGATGGGTGGTTCCCAGTCAAAAATACGGCCCGTTAAACTACTGCATACACAATAAATCCCATATCGACGGCATTCATTGCTACAAGTGTACCCACTATGAAAGAACGTGACTGTTGCACCATCTGCTATTACTGTTGCAGCTGGATGCAGGGGGAATGGGGTTCTCGAGGACTGGCCTCCATCTCAAGGACAGTTGGAGGACAAAAATCGTGGCCTTGGTCACGGTCTTGACGCCTTGGCGTCTAGTCAATTGTAACGAATGTGCTCTCTGCAATGAGTTTTTGATATCTGTAGAATATTATCCAACTGTATGCTGTGTTTAACTGAGAATTTTTATGGTTCATTATGGTTTGAATAAGGTTAAGTTAGCTTCTGAAGTGCAGTACAGTTTTACGGTGATCTCCATTTTTTCACATATTTTTGAACATTGTGATATATCAAAAAAGTCAACAATTTTTTTGACGACACGATACATCAATATCGAAAACGATATATCAATATTTTCGATTCATTACTAATGTGCAGTGCATTGTCTTACTGGCTTCACTTACATAGCTGCCTTAGCTTTTGCCTTGACTTCTAAGACCACTTGTCAGGCCTTGGCCCCTCGACTACTTAGTCCGCCTATCTCTCAGTACAGTGTCTGGAGTGTTATAAATGCCCATAATCTCGCTCCACTCAAGCGTAACGACTGATAGCGTCTCGCGTTTGTATGTCACACGTGCATCCAAGCAGAACACGCCGTCGATCACGGCCATGAAATAAGTACGTTTCAACACGGTCTACTGTGTATTATACCTCGTGATACACTTGCATAATACACTGTAGAACGTGTTGAAACAGCATCATCAACCGAAGATTGGCGAAATTCCTCCACTGCGTTCTAGAGGTAATTCCTGATGTCGCGCCGAAAACATGATAACTTTTCAGAACGCACTGACACATATGAACGAATGCACTCATAGACAGACGACAACCGAAAAAAACATAATGCCTGCAACATCGGAGAGAGACGGGGCATAAAAACTCCAACACGCAACTGAAGCATGTAGCTAAAACGTCACCCGGTAGCACACAGTTTGTTTCAATCTCGGCGTAGGCCTACAGTTAATAACGTATGAATGATTATAAACGATCCTTTCTCATTTGCACTCCAGTATGCAATATCCGGAAGAAACATAGTGTGCCACAGCCGCCTGGATGTGAAAAAATATACAACACAGCGAAAAGTGCATGTATATATGAATACGATAAAGACAACAGCGATACTGCAACATAAAACGTGAACCGCCGCAACAGAAATAACCACGTCAAACACAGAAACTCAGAAACAAATCGCGACCGACGACTGGCTGCTGAACAGATGGGGGTTGATATTGATAACTCACGTGGGGTGAGGCGTACCGGTCGCCTCACATTCCAGTACAACGGTGTCCTGCGTCTTGTACGCCACCTCCGTCCTGGGGTCCACCTCGATCGTTGGCGGCACCTGATCTCTCTGCGCTGTAGTTGGTACAGACAGAGCCAGCGTGCATCGTACCCAAAATCAGCCATAAGTTAAAATTTTCTCAGTATACACACTACGATGTATAGTGGCCGTTTGGCTTAGTTGGAAACGTCGTTGTTCGCATCAACGAAGTAAGTTAATCAACGCCGGGCCCGGTTAGTAGTTAGTACTTGGATTGGTAACCGTCGGCAGGCGGGAAAACCATATCAGTATGTAACCAGCCACCCAGGTCAACTCAGCCTGGCCATCCCTCCGTGGGTATAGGGCGCAAACAGCCACCGCGCGATGCACTAGCCCCGTATCCGTGGTCACCCCGCAGTGTACACTGGCGTCTGGCTGACAGCTACGGAAACGGAGATCAGCGCCGCCCTACCAGCCTTATGGCTCGGGAAGGAACGTAAAGTAAAGGACTTTACGTTTTACAGTGGTCCAGTAAAAAATACAAGCTGCTAAGTTTTTGTAGTAACTGCATCGAATCATACTGACCTATGTTCTAAATTCGTTCAGCGGTATACTCTGCTGTAAATGCGCAAAAAAGATACAGTGATTATGGTCTACTAAAGATGCCATCACATTGCTGCTACACTACCTTGTGAAATATACATGTAGTCAGCTTTGAATAAGTGAATTGCAACGTAACTATCATTATTCCTACAGCAGACTCTCTTGCAGTACTTTGTAATAGCATGCATGTTGTATGTCATTCTGAAACTGATATACAACACTCGGACAATAATTAACTGACTGCTTTTAAGAAACAAGATAATGTTCATACGAACACGGAGTCTGTCCAATGCATTCCGATAGTTAGCAGCATATGGCCGTATAAATATAATCAGTGAGCTGTTTAGACTGGTAGAAAAAATCAAACAGTTTAATTTCAAATTGTACAGCAGCAAGGATCCTTTCATCCTTTTCTATTATTTTAACTAAACAATAAACATTGTCAGTCATGAGACCATTCGATTCATCACCAATATATATGTTTATGTCTGTATGGTACTGCATTGTGGAATACTTATACAGTTAATTGTATGAAAAAACTTAGAAGTTGCTATCACAAATGTATAAAGACATTTTTTGGTTATGACAGACTACACTGTGTTTCCAAAAAAGGGGACCCTTTTTATTTCTTTCATAATTCACTCAAATGATGATCAATTTACACGAAATTTTTACCAGATGTAGCTGAAGAAATGCTAATTCAAAATATATGGACAAAATGTGGCTGTTAGTTAA
>Ga0056128_1002709_pt1 | contig 21177 bp, 12 predicted proteins | sample WorMetLIZISLAND2_FD_71113 | JGI IMG/M metagenome (GOLD analysis project Ga0056128, IMG submission 71113) | Marine gutless worms symbiont microbial communities from Max Planck institute for Marine Microbiology, Germany - Olavius geniculatus... ... | reverse complement strand
TATATATATATATATATATATACATATTATTAATATATATTATTAATATATATATTATATATTAATCATTATGCTTTTTTTCTTTATTAATTATTTAATTATTTCATTTTGGTAAGAATTTTTGTTACTGATCTTTATTCTGATGTGACACATTTGTTTTGGTGGTAGGTGCGTCATATTCTTCTATTGTCGGCTATGTGCTTGGTTATCCATTCCTCAATGACACCATCCTTAATGAAACGTACATGCTGCCACGGCAGTGGTATGATTATGATGACATGAACATCAGCGATTTCATGATGTACATGTTTGCTTCTTTCGCCAAATACGGGTTGGTATTTGTCTTATGTCTCATTCAAGTACAGTTTGCACTATTATGTAATTATTGTCTGTTGGAAGTATTTTGCTTGTAAGGCACTGCGTTGTTGTTTTTTGTTGTTGTTTTTATTGTTGTCATGACGAGCCCATCTGACAATGCCAATATGGGAGGGCAAATACCCCAGAGATGAGAAAATCCCATGGGTTCTCACAGCGGATGATTCCAGGATCTCCATCTTTCCATCACTTGTGTTTGATAGGCATTTTGTTAATTGTTTGATCAGTGAAATGCGATAATATTGATATTACTGAGTTTCAGAAGTATGTTAGCAATTACAGAAGGGAAGCAATAAGCTAGGCTTTCTCTCCATTTATTCAAGTTATAATGCCTTGTTGCAAACTACTATAAAGTAATTTTTCAAAAAGTATTCTCAAAGGGAATGAGGATTGAAAGAAGCCGATTTTGCTCTGGTGTCCTTGCTGGAAGAGTGGCTTGTTAAATATGTTTATGTCACAGTTACTAATTACAAATATAGCATTCTTGGCTTTGCATGAATTATAGGTTATAGTATGTTGTGCTATGCAAGCTTGTATTAAGCTAATAATTAAAATTTGTACATTTCTGACAGAGATCCAACTCCGAATATTACCCGGAACGTATCGTGGGGTTCGTTCAACCATTACAACTTTACATACCTGGAGATCAACTGGCACAGCTACATTTGGTTTCGCTATCGACAGTCACACTACGGCTTCTGGAACGAATACTTTCCACGAATGGCATCACAGAACTATTGTAAGAATATGTTACTCATCTGTCCTTTGCTGATACAAAACATAGTACACTGTATATATTACGTACTGTCGGTGCCCAAAGGCATGTGCTAATAAGGAAAGCATGTGCGCATTCCTTATTCAAGTTGAAACAGCTTCACCCGAACAAGCTACCACACATTCCTGGGAGATCAGAAAGAAAAGTTGATAAATGGAAAATAACAGTAAATGGGTCGGTGTAGCATGAAGATGCTTTGCCTTCTGAAACCTGCTCTGGGTGCCTGTGGTCTTGCATCTGTCAGCAGATATCAGTTCTTGAATCACTTGATTGGAGTATTGTTGCATCCTGGTTACCTACAGGCTGCAGCATACTTAGATTAAATATACCATTCAAAAACCATAAACTGCAGTTACTTGTGAAACTGCTAGGAATTGTTAAGGTTTGGGTCTGCACGAATCACCAGTCGACCAACTACCTCCTCAGGTCTAAGTAGACCGTCACAGGCAGCCGTTGGCAGTTTTTGTAGGCACATGCACCGCCGTTGAATTTACTACCTATATCGTGCACTAATTTATGGTGTGCATTTGTCACATCAATCTTTCAAAAATGCTAACCCAAACCCTAACCTTTATCTATTTAAGCGAAAACCATAATTTTAATATTAAGCACAAAATCATACTAAATTACACGTGAAATTGTCGCCCCCTGGTGAACGTGAACGTAAAGTGTAATTCACGTCTGTCGACGTGAATTTTAGTCCAAACCTCGCTATGGCGGCCCTTCGCCATTATTAAATGATGTGCAGTGATAGAATTTTAATAAAATCAGTGTATATATGTATTCTAAGTTAATGTTATTGCCATAGTGTGCATTTGTTTCATTTTGTATTAATTAAGTTTCATCAGTGTTGAACATTGCCATGCATTTCATGTGACATTATAGCAGTTGCTAAATGCCTTTGCCTGTCTTCAGAACTGATTAACTTGATAAGAAATAATAAGAACTAAATGCAGAATTGCAGATGTTACACGTAACTTGCAATATATGTGTAATTATAATGATGCTGTTTGTTGTGAATGTGTTCTCATAGTTTATCCGACCGCGACACCGACACCGGAAGCGTACGAGTATGTCGTCGCAACCGGCTGCGTATCTGCACTGCTGATACTTCTGCTTGGTACAATGCTGCTACTGATCTACCTGCTCTACTACCAACATCGCAAGGAAGAGGAGGCGCTCTATCGGCACCAGCCGCCGCAGAGGCACCAGCCAACCTTCGCTCTGCCTGAGAGCCGGATGCAGGCTTCGACATCGTTTAACTCGGCGTCGTCAAAGTCAACAGTGATGACCGCTGCACAGTTTGGCAGCGCATATGGCTTGACTGCCGCACAGTATGGTGGTGCCACTCCAAAGTATGGTGGCACAGCTGCGCAACACGGTGGCACGGCTGCCCAATATGGTGGTGCTGCTCCACAGTACGGTGGCACGGCTGCACAGTATGGTGGTGCTGCACCACAATATGGTGGTACAGCTGCGCAATACAGTGGCACGGCTGCACAATATGGCAGCGCCGCTGCACAGTATGGTGGATCGCAATCGTCGCTGTCGATAAAACAGCCGACAATACATCATTCCATTGTCTAGTGAGTGATAGGCCTACAGGACAGTCGCAACGTTTATTTTTCACCATTGGCACTGTCCCGAATGTGTTTGTCACTATGCAAGTGTGATAATTATATATCCTTGAACACGGCCAAAAGGAATGGCAAGGACGCCATCAACGAGTTATGTCGACATTGTATGTGGTTGTCCACCGCAGGCTCTGTGGTACCACATGACCCTCGGTCGTCGTCCCCAACTGTAGCTGGTAACATCATACAGGCTGCCTCAGAAACAGATGGCTCAATCAACTTCATGGGGACAACAAAACTGTGCCTACTGATCACTGGAGATGATAACGACCTAGTTAAGTGTCCTAGCCCAATGCACTATGCCTAGAGTACAGCGGCAAAGTCGCAGTTAATCAAGCTGGCTGCCAGTCCAGCATGCAGTCCACTAGCCGCAAGTAAACAGGATGTGTGCCATTTTCAGGTTTTTGACACCCGATGACCTTGACAATTTATAATCATTTGAGCTGAAATTTGGCACTCTGGAAAATAGCTGTAAAGGTTCTCCTGGGCAAAGGCCCAGTTAGTTTCCAGTTATGACATATGGAATGGACAGCCGGGCAGGACCTATAATGTGGCTAATTTGGATGGCTGCATAATACTCGTAATTCTGTTAAATATATTCATCATCTGCCTTGCACATCGTGAAACTGTCAAACTCTATCACTGTTTTTGCTTCTAGTTTTACCTTGCTGACATATTTGAAGTTAGATGCATCAGAGTGGTAATTGTTAGCCATCTCGGGTAGATATGCTACTGTAAATTAGCCAGTTATAGTTCATGCCTTTAGTGGTAATTTAGTGCATGCGTTAACAAGCCGTTTCAACTCTTTCATGCTGCATGCACTGTTTTGTAGTTCATGTGACTAAGTTTCCCCATTTTCCTTTATGTCCCTATTTCCCTCCTGTCCTCCAATAGACTGCATTATGAGATTGATGACTGTCTGGAGGAAAACAGGGAAGACTATTAGAACTGCCATTGGTAGTTCTTACAATTTTAGGTTTCCATCGTTTTTGTGTTTCATAAAGGTTAAACTTTTCTTTCCATTATTATGCGTATGTGCAATTCTGCCTGCAAAGGCCGTCCTTGAAATGACCTATACTGTGTCGGGTGGGACATTACACTCTACTCACTCACTCACCCCTATTTCCCCTTTTTTCTGCACCCGAAATCCAACAACACAGTCTAAGGAGTGCCTGGCCCCTGGTAGCTTTTTAATGCGGTCTGGAGCAAAGTCCAACCGCTGTTGGGACATTCTTGTCCTGAGAAATGCATCTGGAAGCATGCTAGAGAGTGAGAAAGAAAGAGACAGAAAATTAATGTGTAAGTTTTGTCCTGAATTATACCAACCCCACTAACAGCTAAAACCTCCCCTGATATGACTAAGCATTTTCTCCAATGTTCACATGGAGTAGGAGCCCAGAGTGGCCGCAGGGTTTTAAAAGTACTTGAGAAAAAAGCCATTCTTCCGGGACTTGGAAAGTCCTTGAAAAACAAACACGGTCCTGAAAGTCTTGGAATTTGATCGAAGAGGGTCTTAAGTCCTTGAATTTTAGTTTTTCAAGATCACTGTATACATGGGGCGAAATTTTTCTATATTATGCCGGAAGCTTGTGGCAGTGGTAAAATATCATAGGAATAGGTCTGGAAAAGGTACTTGAAACGCCTGGAATTTTTCCACAAAACTGGCCACTACGTTGTCCATGACTTAGTACTTATGCAAAACTGGCATTGTAGGTAGATAATTTTAGCCCAGAGTTATACCATTTTTGCTTTTTTGAGTTTATGGTATTTTTTTATTATTTTTTTTAATTAGGATTTTTGTCATGTACTTTGTGCATGATTTGAATAATTCTATTTATAAAATAAAACAGATAACAGAATTTTGTCATTCACTTGCTCAGGACTGATGAGACTATTAGAATGTGTTGTTCATTGTACAGAACCTTTTTGTTGTTTTGTATTTCAAGTTTGTACAAATGAACTGTTATGTAGTTGACTGGTATGGTATACTGCATTTTCAGGCCTCTGACTTGTGCTGAAATTCCTGGAATTAAAAGCTTCTTCCTTAATGTTGTGAAATCTTCAGATTTGTCTTAAAAACTTGCAAACTGAAAACAAATATTCAACCAGTACAAATAACAACAGATATGACATTGTGTTAAATGTGCAAAAGGGACCAAATTGTTGAAGATGTAGTCGAACACATGAAATATGCAAAGACACTGTAAAACTTCAAACAGAAGCCATCCCGCATAAATGTCGCTCACAGACAGTCTGAGGTCAAGGTAACTTGTGCTAACAGAAGCCATGTTTTACGGTATGCGAATCAGTGCACAACATGAAACATTAGTCTCATAAGTTTTAAAACTCTTTGTATACTTTCTTTGTACTAACTGGTAAGGTGTCCTGAATTCTGAGGGTGCCCTGAAGAACAATTTTACCAAGTGTGAGGCTGATTTTTTTGCAATGATCAGAAGCAGACTTAGGCATATGAGGGTCATCCCAAAAGTTTCCGGCCTCGACATATTAGACAATAATATTTTCTGCAATCTGTACATCAGTGAAACGTACATCCTTAATGAACTCTAATAAGTCGGTTGCGGATATGACGTCGTTGTAATTTATGACGTCATATAGCTCTAAACCGAAACGATTTGAAGCACTAACGCAAACAGCATAGAATCAGGCTCACTGTTGCATGACAATTTTCCAGTCTGTAGCTAGGTTTACCAAAGTGGAGCCCCGTGGCATCTGATTTTGTGAAAGCCCTCCTAACAAATACGTTTGTAAATTTCTCATTTGCATATGTGAATATACAACAGCCTACATTTGCACTAGCCACAAATAACAGCATTTGAGTCAATTATGACTTCATGCAAATACAAAGGGCATTCAAAAAGTTTTGTGCCTCAATATATTAGACAAAATTTTTTTATACTGTCTATATATCAGTAAAAAGTACCTATCTTGCCAGTTCATGTGAGCAGATAGTGGAAGTGACGTCATTGTAATTTGTTGCATGAAACGTTTCAGTCTGTAGATGGATTTACCAAAGTGGAGCTCCTTGGCATCTGATTTTACAAAAGCCCTGACATCTACGTTTATGAATTTCTCATTTGGGTCTGTGAATATACTATAGCCTAATCTGTGGTAGCCACAAATCAAAGCACTTTAGCCAAAATACGACGCAATGCCAATATCTGATGGTATCAGAAAAATTTTATTAAAAATTTAATTGCTAATTATGTCAGTTGTGTTATTGAAAGGCCAGTCAGAATTTGTGGACCCCTGATGGGCAGGGGCCCAGGAGCAAGCCCTGCACAATTTCCCCAAATTTCAGCACTGCAGTCCAGTCCAAAGTCTACCCAGGTGGCCGTTCAAGACTATGACTTTCTACACCAAGACCACTGCATACAGCAACAACCTTACCCCCAGTGACTATTATCTGTTTTGAAATCTGATAATGATGGTGTCCGCTATCCATGATGAGGAATGACTCCAGCCTCTTTCATTGTTGCTGGAAATTGGCTCTATTTAATGCTCTGTGACGTCATAAATTACAACGACGTCATATCCGCAACAGACTCATTAAAGTTCTTAAAAGATGTACATTTCACTATGTACAGATTGTGGAAAATGTTGTCCGATATGTCGAGGCCGGAAACTTTTGGGATGACCCTTGTACAGGTTCTCACTGTTGCACTGTTTATAATGTGATATATGTTATAATGAATTTTGCTGTCTGCTGCCTGACTACTGTTGTTGGAGGGTACTTGAGTGTCTGTCTTAAAAGATCACTACCAGCAATAAGGTAATTATTTATGAACGAACAAATATTTTGCTCAATTGTTTGGGGCCTGATAAGTGTAAGTTCATTAATACCCCATTTAAATGAGGAAGCATACATGAAGCACACAAAAAGCACACGTATTCAATATACACTTGCACGACGTGTGCTCTAAGTTTGCTTTAAGTGTGCTTCATGTATGCTTCCACGTTTAAACGAGGTATAAGGGATGTAATGACGTATACTATCAGGTCTAATGCACACCTCACAATAATTGCAACCATTCAATTAAAGTAAAATCAACAACTTGATACAAGAAGAAACCCTTTGGAATTCTGTGCTATTACAGTCATTTTGTATAGCTTAACTTTTTTGATGCTAACGTCTCTTAATCACCATACTGTTGGTGACTGATCTTCAGAAAGAACATGGTTGACACTACTGATATCAATATTAATGAATAAATTAATCACATTAGTAACATTAATAATAATTCACAGTTATTTCACATCATCAGTCAATAAATCGGTATGATAAAATCCTGTGTGAGATCATAAACAACAGTTCAAAGTAAAAATGAGTCTACACTGCTGCAGAGTGCTGGACACTAGTGTGTGAGAACGTGTTAACAAACGTGTTGAAATCAACAACAGTTCCGACGCCTATGTCGGGCCGCATGCTGATGAATTCCTGAATGTTGTTCGTACTGCCTAGCACATGTTAAACAACATATTTATCAACCACAGTGGGTGGCCAAAAGTTATTAAACCAACATGGCATCACTGAATAATTACCAGCAACTCGTCTACAAGATTAAATACAGGTCATACGAAATAACAGCATCAAAGAATTTCAGTATTTGGCGAGATAAATTTGCTCCTTGGTCACTAACTTTTGGCCATACACTATATGTACAGCGTGGTCCAAAACGATAAATAACCCTTTACGGACCAGAAAAGTTTAAATTGTAGTGAAAATATGCCACAGACTAGTCATGACATTGTAAACAGGCCAAAACAGCTGATAGTTCTGCACAAACAAATGCAATATTATGAATTAGGATGCCCTTTTGAGCAAATAACAAATGCTCTCCAAACTGGCTATAAATAAAATGTAGCATTTATTTCATCTGCAAAAAATCGGCAGGGAATAAAGGAGTGACTCAACATAATTATATTTACCATATTCAAGATCGAGTGTAACCAACCACAAATCATGCAACTTTTTGAGAGTGGAAACAGAACTAACCTACCATGTGGTTCTTGCCCATTAGTCAAAATCAAATTCAAAAACTTATCAAAGACTTTCAAGGACCATACATAAGATATATAAGGAGAACTGAATTAAATCAAAGTGGCACTTTTATAAGCATACATGAGCAGGTTCAGTTTACATTCGACAATTTACAAAAATAGCAGTAATTAACAGTAATGATGAAGTCTATTCACCACTCAGACTCAGGCAACACTGGTTCTGAAAATCACTTGTTCAGTCACGGTATTTTAGAAAATCAAATTCAAGCACTTTCAAGGAGCTTCAGACACTGATTCAGGAACTTTCAAGGACCACGTTTGATTGTCTGTTTTCCAAGACTTTCCAGGCCTTGAAAATCTGGAAAAAATTAAAGTACTTTCAAGGACCCGCAAGAGCCCTGCTACCAGTACTGGTACTGAGGATCTATTATACATATTAACAAAAACATTCATTCTGCATGATAGACAAAACAAACTATGACAAATGTTATCTTACATCCTTCTCCTTAGTTTGTATAATCATTGACAATAACAACAGCCTAGACAGAGTAATACTAGAAAAATGGGTTAGTTTTCAAATACTAACTGTAACTTAGCAACAGAAAAAGCACCTCTAAAATGACTTATGACCCATTGGAAGAGACATTAAATATCAAAGATGTGCTCTAGAAAACAGATTTCTAGTCATATACGTAAAAAAATCAGATCACACAGAAAGTGCATGCTAAAAATTGCAACAATATGCAAGCTGGAGTCAGTTGATACCTGCTGTAGAGATACAAGGATAGGTCGGTGGAGGGTGCAACCACGAGCCGTCGGCATTGAGCATGTGCGAACGATCTGAGGCAAAGGTTGACAAATACAGGTCTGACGGCACAACACGAAACGCTCTGAAAGATGTATTCATTCACAGAATCTGACTACAAGTGACAAGAGTGCAAATGTGCAATACTGAATAATGCACAGACATACAAGCATGCACTGAACTATTCCAGAATGCCTAACATAGCTAGAATATCTCGGAAACATTGATTCTGCTCCTGCTTCTTGCAAAGCCCTCAAGACTCAATAGACCTAGACATTATAGTGCACTATCAGTTGTAGATAGGGCACTATAATAGTTATTATGAATATGATAATGGCAACATAAAAAAGGTCAATACTGGAGAAAATAAGTCAATTGCTAAGAAAGTACAGCGATAAAAATGCAATCCATTTTTTACAAAAGTACTGCACAGACTCCCTCTGCATCCAATTTTATATTAAAACCAAAAGGTTCTTAAACAGTTAATATCTGCAGCTATGGTTATTGCAATGGTCACTTATTAGTTATTTATCATAAAATTGTGTAAAATAAAGTACATATAACAGAAAGTAAGCGTGACAATTGCTCCAATGTCTGTATTGTTTCTGCTATTTCTTTATTCCACCAGTATACCATTATCAGATACAAGAAAGCCTAGCTAATGCAAAGGGAACGCATGACAGCGGTGCATGTACGAAACCCCAGTGTGAACAAAATGTAAGCTTACCGATCCCAGCAACTGACATTCGAAATGATGATTAGGAAGGCTAGTATCTATAGACTCTCTTTAGGGCACAATCGGTCTTGCAAAACCATAAACGGTAAAATAAGCACTTTTTAGCAGAGGGTACCCATCTTTGATGCCCTCATGCACAGACCACTTCAAATCTACAGGGTCAAGACTTGGGCCACTGAAATCTACGTTCAATGCTGACATTTTCATGCACATTTCCTGGTCTATCTTTAGTTATTTCGGCACAATTCGCTCTTGAAATTTGTGTCGCAGTCCAAAATAGCCAAAAAATCCATTTAAAAATCCATAAAAACCCTACTTTGGCATTCAAGATCAAACAAGGCCATTGCTTTCAGTGCCAACCAAAAGCCAGTGTATGACTTCCTATTAGTGATTAATAGGCCGTATCTCGCACCATTTCTGAGATATGGCAACTTATTGGCTAAAAATCACAAATTTTCCCTACCCCCTCTGACTTAGCACCATCACTCGAGGTGACTCCTTTCAAATTTATGGAAAAGCTTTAATGATACTGAAACTAGAGTCTTCCAGCCAGCCGACGGTAAAGATTTAGTGATCCTAGCTTGCATTGTTTTTGACTGATCTACCCATGTGACAGACGGATGGATGGACAGAACTGCGATGGCTAAGACGTGCTATAGCAGTTCCTGCTGTCATGCATAAAAAGTGTGTCCTCATTTTATACAGACCGCTGAAGAAATGGCTTTAGCTTCGAATCATCATGCAAGACATGATTTGCATAGACAGAGAAACTGCAAGGAAAGTCAAGCCTTGCATCAAGATCATATACTAAGCTCTCTCCATCCACGTTCTTGTGCATGAAAATAACATGGTAGTCCTAAATAAAGTACAAAAATTGAATTCCAGCAGCAATATATCATATTTAACAAAAGTTGATAGTTCTGAAACAGACTATGACTTTGAAAGTCAGCCTGACACCACAAAAAATGACAATGTTACTAATAAACCTGATAATGATAACAATACCAGTAACGATAATTTTACCGAAACTATGCATAAAATATCTATGCAAAATAAGTAGTTAGGGATGTTGGTTTATAGCGGAGAATTTTCTTAAAACATGCGGAACTTTTTGAGGCAAAATATGCGGAATTTGGCGAAATATGCGGCACATATATGCGGCATATATGCTGCATATGCCGCATATATGCGGCATATTTCAAGCATATGCAAATTCGAGTGACGGAAAATCATAATCATGATCATTAACAGGCCGTTTCTGCACAGTTTTGACATTTTCAATTTCTTCAACGTCTGATTGTAAATACTGGTAATCGTTTGCCACCAAAATATTTAACAGTCTTAAAACAATGTTGGACAATGCAAACAATGCAAATTTTTGCATATGCGGCATAAATTTCGCATATGCTAACTGCCATTATATGCAAAAAAATATGCGATATGTGGCTTTTGGCACAATATGCGATTGCATATTCGCATATAACCAGCATCGCTAAGTAGTACACACTCAGAAATACAACTTGGAAGTAAGAAAGTAACCAAATAGACTAAGACAAAAGATATCGCACAATGACAAAAGGCACCAGTTGATGGCAAGAATCAAGTTTAGTAAATTGCTGATGTACCAGATACCATGTCATCTCTATGAGCCAAAGAAATTCATGAAACATAGATGGAAAACAACTCCTAAGACCTAACAACTGAGCTTGGTGTCTCAGTGGCTAGGACTCCAGATTCATAATCAAGAGGACGCGAGTTTGATTCCCGGCTGGTTTGCTGCTAGTTATTTTTTTTTTAAATAACTAAAGTCTGGACAAGTTGTTCACGCTAAAGAGTGACATGGTAAACAGAATCGGCCCCATTCCTGCCCCATCCCCATCAAATTTTCCCCATCCCCATAAAAAATTCCCCATCCCCATCACAGCCCAAAGTCTAGTCTAAAGCTGAACACTTTACCATTCACGTCATTTAATGAAAATCTTTATTCATGAAAATCTGCATTCCCATAGTAGATCTATACTGTCTTCAGTGTCTTCAAAATATAAAACAAAAAATACCGCCCTTACCACTTATAGATTAGGAACCTATTTATTATGAAGTAGAAACAGTATGCCATCGCTAGTGACAAACGCAAAATGGATTAATTCTGTTTTTCTGCTATTGTGGTACTACTGTCGTTTTTTCACCGTTACCACAGGATTACCATAAAAATATACCCATTTACCGTGGTACTGCGGTATTACCCCATTACCATGTAACTCTCTAGTTCACACACATGCCTCTGTCACCCAGCAGCATAATTTGGTAATTTGTGCCACTTGCTTTCTTCTTCAGCCATATTTCCTTCCTATTGAAAATACAACTCTTCACTTAACTCCTGCATATATCTTCCTCCTCATAGTAATGGGAAAAGTATCTTTTTCAGAAATGCTGTAACAAGAAATATCACAAACCTGAGAAAAAATAAGGGTTGTGAGAATAAATGCTATTGCTACAATATGTAAGCCAGTAAGCACTAATAATAAACTCACCCACACAACTAAGAAATCTGGAGCAGTATGACCAGCCTTCTGTTGCCACAATGGTACCTAAATTGCAAGCACACAGAAAACAACAGCAACAATGAATTAACAGCTACAACTATGGAAATACTTACTGCTCAACAGATAACAATATTTTATTTGTTTACTAATAATATGTATTAGAGCTGTCACAGTTGACGTGTTAATTAACGCGTTAATGCGTTAATAAATTAACGCGCGTTAAAAAAATTAACGCACATGCGTAAATTTATTTCGTTCAGTTACTAAATTCTGTGCAGCAAAAGTTTGGATATTCCATTAAAGATATTTAGCTGATGAAGATATTTAGCTGATGACATATTCTATCTGTACTCTTCCAAGTCTCGCTGGCGTATATGGCTGTAGAGACAATGAGGGAGGTGTAGAGGTCCAGTTTAATCTTGAGGCGAAGCGTGTTGGATTGCCACACGTTGTCAAGTCGTCGACTTACAATTTTAGAATAAAAACGAAGCAACAGATTTTCAATGATTTTTTGACACGTTTTATGGAACAAGGTGTCGAGGGTAATACTGTTTTTGCATAATTCAATTGCCAGTGGCAATAACAAAGAATATTTAACTGCAGTATTCAAATACTGATTTCAGTTATGAAAAAATTTCCTTTGGAACATTTTGCTAAAAACCACATGACTTTATGACGTACGGTTGCAAAATTATGGTGTCATTAACTTTGTGCCATTTTTTGGACCATCCTGTACAAGGCTGTCAATTCTATCATGCCAATACTCATCTAAGACTAATTATATTACCAATAAACCACAAAAACGTTATCCTAGCCATTCAACTAGAATGCAACACTTGTAGAAATTGCATACCAGTATTATATAATTTTTGCAACATATAAGTATAAATACATTTAAATTCTATGCAAATTTCTTCCACTGCAAAAAAAAACTTTCTGATACACCTGTCTGTGATGATTGGAAATGAATACAGCATATGTCGATGACAATTTTGCTGGACAATGTGCTCTAACATGGTTGCATAAGTGCCATACATTTTCTTCGCTGCAACAGACACAGCAACTTAGTAGTGATACTCAATCTTTGTTTTTATCCTACCATGTACAGTGTGCAAAAAATTAACAAAGTAGATCTATTACTTATCTATTTCTTATCAAGCACTTGCTTTTCTTTCGACCTTTCTTCGGAGTATAGTCAAAATCAACTAACTGAGACTCCTAACCAGTGGCTATGGACATGGCATAACATACAAGACATATTTTTCCGCATATAATGGTATTTTCAAAATTGCATATGCGAAAATCATGCCGCATATGCTGCATGTCCAAAAATTCGCATATATTCGCATATATGCCGCATATTTCTGCATATGCGATCGCATTTTCCTTGTCCAACATTGTTTTAAGACCGTTAAATATTTTTGGTGGCTAATAATTAACAATATTTACAATAAGACATTGAATAACTTAATCGAAAATGACTAAATTGTGCAGAATTTTTTTTATTAATGATCACGATTGTGATTCTCCGTCACTCGAAGTTGCATATACTCGAAATATCCGAAAAAATATGTCGCATATATGCAGCATATATGTCGCATATATGTGCCACGTATTTCGCCAAATTCCACATATTTTCCCGCATATTTTGCCTTAAAAATTCTCCGTTACAAACCAGCATCCGTAACAAGAAAGCTTAGCTAATGCAAGAGAAATGCACGACAGTGATGCATGTATGAAACCCCACTGCGAACAAAATCCAAGCTCACCGATCCCAGCAATTGACATTCAACATGACGATTATGAAGGCTAGTACCTAGTGTTTCATTTACATTCGCTAGAGAGAATAACCAGCCTCATGCAACCAACAGCTGTAAAATAACGACTTTTTAAAAGGTACCTTTACTTGATGCTCTTGTGCGCAGGCCTTCTTGAATCAAGGGGGTCAAGACTGGGACTGTTGAAATTTATGTTAATGCTGAAAATTTCCTGCACAGATTGTCCTGGTCTATCTCTAGTGATTTCAGTGCAGTTCACTCTTGAAATGTGTCTCGCAGCCCAAAATTGCCAAAAAGTTCGTAAAAACTTCTGTTTTGCCATTCAAGATCATCCAACATCATCGATCTCGGTGCAAATCAAAAGTGCATGCAAAAAACTTCCTATTTTTGATTAATAGTAACTAGGGTTAGAACGATACCAAAAAAGCTAGCCAGTACCCAATACCCAATATTATTGGGTCCTGCCGATACCAATATACCCAATGCCAATACCGATATTGGCTTTCTGCCACGTTTCCTGCTAGAGCTAGACATGAGAAGTGAAGTGTGTTGTGCTAACAGTGCTAGCCAAATGGTGTTAACTATGCATTAGGATCTGCACTCAGCATACCATTTAACGATGCAGTGTCTTTTCACTCTCTGTTCACTGCCTCTCACTCTGTGGCTGTGCTGTACCAGGAATGAGAGACAGCCACGTTTGATCATCACTATAGAACAGCTATCCATGGCAGGTGGAGGGCGCCCGGTGGGCACTTATAACTCATTGGGCAGTATTGGTATTGGATACCACAGCCCAGAAAAGTATTGCCCAGTACCCAATACAACCCAGTACTAGCAAATATTGGGCAGTACACAATACCCTAATACTAGTATCGTTCTAACCCTAATAGTAACCTAGGCCCTATCTCGCACCGTTTCTGAGATATGGCAAATTATTGGCAAAAAAAATTGCATAATTTTCCTACCCCCCTCTCATTTAGCATTAGCACCCTCGCTTGGACTGATCCCTTTAGAATTTAGAATCCTGAAACTAGAGTCTTCCCGGCAGAAGATGGTGAAAATTTAGTGAACCTAGCTTGCACTGCTTTTGACTGATCCAACTGTGCAACAGAATTGCGATGGCTAAGACGCGCCATAGCAGTACCTGCTATCACACAAAAAATGTCCAGACCAGTGCAGAACTGAAGAGCTCATTAAAATAGCAATGGGTGTTTTGGCTCCTGACGCAACTCCTTTCACCAGAATCACTGCCACCATTTCAAGAAAATCATATCGGGACCCAGTTCTGGAAGCACGACTTCTCTCTGTGGTCTAAATATCTGGAAGCAGATTCATCAGCCACATCCAAAACTCTCATCCTACTCTGCCTCTGAAGTTATGACCTAATTGTGCCATATAAATCTAGTATTATTATTAGATTTAATTTACGAATTATCAATCTTTTTAACGTGTGCTGGTTTTTTAACATGTGCTAATTTATTAACACATCAAGTTAACGCATGAAGTTAATGCATTAATTTGACAGCTCTCATTATTATATATATTATTATTAAAGCTATTAAAACCTCTCTGTTTTCACAACTCTTAGAAATTGCACACACATTACTCAACTCTGAGGATTAGTGCATTATCAGAAAAAAGGAAAATTGTAGTCTGTTGGTTTTCAATGATATCATGACTGATTTGACTGAATATACTTCTGTAGTAGTTTTATATCATGGAGCCCCTATGTGCAACAGATGGGATGACGGTAGCCTAATATTTGAGACTGTTCATCTGATTCTCAAATCAGAGCCACAAATAATATTGTTAGCATGAAGGTAGCCTTGTCATACACGGCTCAGATTTCAGATACTGATGACTGACAGGCTTAAACATTAGGCTAGCATGAAGGGGGCCCTGGTAAGTTTTGGTAGCAACAATAGTACCAATAGCATTTGGTGTATGTACAATCCTCCGATGAAATAAGCGGATCAACGGCAGTACTTTTACTCGCCAAACTCATGTTTAAAATAGCACAATCCTTATAAATAACAGTTACTATTACACAACAATGACACATCGCCTACTACTTAATACCATGAAAATTGATTATCGTACAAAAAGTAAACAAACATGTTAGTGATGGGCCACCACAGTGGATATCGGTACTTTCTTGAGTGACGTTTTGAGTGCACGTCGATATTCTGCGTTCTGCGGCAAACCGATTTTCCCTATTCCTACGCATTTTAGCATTAATTAAACCGCCAGCCAGCCGCCGACTGCCTTGCTGTTAGTTGTATATAGTTCCGTGTCATTCAACCATGGACACTAAACCCGGCCGCTGGGAAATATTATAGATCTGTCTATACTGCTTGCAGCTGGTTTTCAAAAGCGTTCGATTCGGCGACGCCGGCGTCATATCAGATGCAATCTCACATGGCGATTTTAATCGCATATTGTATCGGTATGAAAAAGACCATCAAACATTGTTAAATATTTTGCAATTCTTGCTGAAAAATGGCAAAAAACGCATCTTTTCATATAAAGTCGCCTGTAAAAAAAATTTCATGGTCGGGCCAAAGGAGGGAAACATCGCACTGTGCCCCCCCTTAAATACGCCACTTAATTCAAGTCTACGGCACGGGTGTAACACACGCGTCACGAAAATAACTCGAACAACAAATTACTCGCTTAGTACAGCCTTAAAATATTTTTTACTGTGCGTGTTCAATATTCTTTGACATAGTAGAGTTTTTATTGTGTAATAGAAGTAGAAGTTGAATAAAATTATTATTAGTACGTTACTGCTGATTTTTAAATTATGCACACATCCATGACATTAGACTTTTGCAACATATAACATTCTGCAAAGTTTCTGTGGCGTGGATTCGCGAGCTCATGCGGTATGTGTCTGCTGGACACACGGCTGGTGCCTAGACAAAGAACTTCGTCCTAAATATTAGCCTAGAGCTATATCACGGACAGTACGGACAGCTTAGAACTAGGGTAGCTGGTGCCAGTTTATTTTACAATAATTCTAGTGGTAGATCGACGATCTTGCTATTAGCACTGGAAAATTGCTAGAGGTAGGTCGGGTAGACACATTATTAGGTACATTTGTAGATCGTAGACCTTATATTCCTGGTAGTCATAGAAGGTCTATATACTGCCACAACACTGTCACGTATTTAAATCAGGCTTATTCAGTATTATATCAAAGTCCATCTTGAGCCAAAGCAGTTTCTTTGTAACATAGACTTAAAAATGAAGTGTTTTTGAATAAATTTGGTACTTGATAACAAAGTGACTGATATTTCAGTCCCAACTACAGTCCTGGTAATGCAGTGAAGAAATATGCAAGGTGTTATCTGCCGTGAAAATTCACGGAAAATAAGTAGTCGAGTTTCACTATTTGCCGTGAATTTTCGGATTAAATTAAAACTTCATTTATATATTTCTGGAGAAGCTTAAGCAATTTGCGTTTGATGTCTGCACTGTGGGGCGAGATGAAGGTCACAGCATGCACGCCACACCGGGAAGCAGTCTATCAACAGTGCAATCAGCCAGGACGTCAAGCCATGTCGCCGTTGATTGATGTCTGCTCTGTGTCTGGGCCACTAAGATTTGTCACTTTGATAGCTTGCATATGCGCCAGGGGCGCAGTGCAAGACTGAGAGTAATTGAACGCCACAGCGATATGCAGGGAGGGTAGGGGAGGGGAAGTAAGCAAATGCGGCAGGCATTGCTTGAATTGATGGCCGGCAGAGAACAAAGAAATCATCAAACAGTGCACCACTGAAGTAACAGCGCTCCACTTTCAAGGCAAAACAGTCTGCGTCTAATTAGTGATGCTTGTATTCGAGTATCGAAGGGCTGAAAAATGAATACGAATTCGAACTTGAAATTCGAAGTTCGCAAATCCAAACTTTGTTTAACAACCCTAACCTAAACAGCAACAGTCATTTCTAGAATTAGTTTTTTGCTGATAATTAACTAATAACAGCAGCATGAACATACAAGCACCCAAGCAACTCTTTGCTTACACGTCGTCAGTACGCGTGTGCGATCTGTGTGCGTTATATAACAGTACTTTTTGACTGCACATGGACCGTGCGTGCTCATGGTAAATATAATCATTGAAGTAGGAAACTCACACACAGAGAAGAACAGTAACTCAGTATATTTCGCAGAAGCTGTTGGTAATAGCAGTGAAGTTAATTAGTAGAGCTTTGGTTTTGATCGTAATTGTTATGGTTTGTTTGTACTGTATTATGTGATTGTATCAGTGTTTGACAGCGTTATTTATGAACCTGAGCTATGTCAGTGACTTCATACCTTTTGATGTGACACTTGGCTACAATGGCTTCAAACAGAAAGCATACAGGTAAACAAAGAATAGTTGTAGTTTAAAAATGAGTAATAAATGTAGTGAAAAAATGTGCATTGACTGTGAGTAGATCTGTGCCATTTCCCTGTCTGTTTTGTAAGCGATGACCGCTTAACCAACAGTGCTCGAGCTATGTCAATGTTGCTGTGACTTTGCTGTAATAAAATTTACATAGGATGACAGGGTCATACTAAAAAGTGTGTTTAGTGCGATCAGTGCAGACAGTTCTTTACTGTGGTCATCCGCATTGCGCACGGTGTCCTAGACCGGTTGCCTGCACTGCATATAACAGCGGCATTTTGCTGCAGGCGTGCAGCGGGCTTTGATCTGATCTGTAGCAGCGATGACTGTTGATTGAGGTTCATAGGTGATGTAAACTCGCTCGCACTTACTTCTCGGTAATCACGTCGTTCGCAGTCACAGTTCGAGGCTGATCGCACTGTTGACTGCTCCCGGCATGCAGCCGTGCAGTGTGCTTGCTGTGCCTTTCATCTCGCTGTGCACGCATGTCGTACGCTGGTGGCCGCAGGGCCGCATTGGCAGATAATGGCCGTACGCACTGTTTGTACTGCGTGCACTCTTTTACATGACCGGGATGACATAATGCGTTATAGTCGCATATATTGGTTGGGCTATGGTGGCACATAAAATGTGTAACATACATGCTTCTTTGTTGAATGAGCAATGTTATAGTTTTTCATGCAATTAGCTTTGATCGTTGCAATGAGGTGTGGTCATGTTGAACATTCAAGCAGTTCACATATCTTGTGTTTGCTTTCGTGCCTGATTTGTACATTTTTGTGATCGTTGATGCCCAAAATTATTGTCTATTTCTGCATTTATTGTTCATCATGTTTCAGTGCCTCATGTTCTAGTTGTGATATGTCTGTCTTGCTGTTATAGAATGATGGCAAAGTGCTTGATAAGGTTTTTGTAACTAGCAAAAGCCAGGTTGCCAGGAGTCTAGTTTTACCTGTCTATCTGGTTCTAATACATTTTCAGACAACATGATATATCCATGTTTTACCTCACTCCACACTACTTTTTGCTTTTCATATGTCATCCAAACACCAATCCAAAGGCCCTTAAGCTCCAGCTTTCTCTCCTTATCTCTCTGGCAGCTCTAACAAAAGCCTACTTCATAAAGAGAAGTGTCCTGTGCTAGCTGCTGCACAAGACTAAATTGGAGTCTGCATTTCTACAGTTATATGTAATACTGGAGCAGCTGCACACCAGTGCCTTTTTCACTTGGTAGGCATGCAGTTGTCATATTGCAGGCACACGAGTATTGACAAGTTTTTATTTGAGATATTGTTGTTGCTTTTCTGTTAGTCAGTACTGATGTCTAAGGTAGGAAGACGTGAGTGCTGTGTTGTCCATTAACGCATTTGTTATTGTTTGTGGTTGAAGTTCTGTTCGGAAAACAGGATTCCGAAGTGCTACGTGTTATTCGTTCCCTCATTGCTAGTTCATTCCTAGACAGAGAATATACTGCTGACTCCTGGCATCTAGAGTCAGCCACAACAGTGCAAAATGATCTACTGCATCGACAGTACATGTAAGTGTTTATAAAACATATTCTTGATAATTTAATACATATTGCGTCTTCTGACATTGTATTTCTAAATAAATTGTTTGTGTGTGTGTAGTGCTGTTACAGTTTCACACTGGCCAAGATTGCTCGGTTTCGGCTGGGTTTTAAGAAAAACGCGGTTTCGATCGGTTTCAGTTTTTACGCGTGAAAACAGCTCTGCTTTCAGCATGTCTTAGCCATCGCAATTCTGTCCGTCCGTCCGTCTGTCTGTCACACGGGTGGATCAGGCAAAAACGGTCCAAGCTAGGATCACCAAATTTTTACCATCAGCTGCCCGGAAGACTCTAGTTTCAAGAACCGTAAAGCTTTTTCATAAATTTGAAGGGGGTCACCTTGAACAATCGCACTAAATGAGAGGGGGGTTGGCAAAATTTGCGATTTTTGGCCATTAACTCGTTGTATCTCAGTAACGGTGCTAGATAGGGCCTAGGTTACTATTAATCACTAATAGGAAATCATATACTGGCTTTTGATTGGCGCCGAATTCAATGACCTTGGATGACCTTGAACGCCAAAATAGGGGGTTTTATGGATTTTTTTTGTGCTTTCGCCCTGGACAAGTCTATATCATTCACAAGGTGGTGCTACGGTACTGGCTTTGATGGCGTGGCATAGTGGTTAACGCGTTTCGGCTGAAATGAAGTTACTGTACGCCGGGCCCGGTTAGTACTGCGATGGGTGACTGCCTGCAGGCAGGAACTGCTATAGGCTTTCGCGCGTCCTTTGAGCATTAGCTCAAATTTTTTGTTTGACCACCACCAAAACCAGCTGCGGACGTTTAATGATAATGTGCTCGTTCACGCCGAGGCTAAACGCAAACTACATGGGTGGTCGAGTGACGGCGCATTGCTAATGAGGAGAAGGGGAGGGAGAGAGAGAGCAGACAAGAGAGACCCACCCGCTAATGATTAGTTCACTAATGATTAGTTCGCGGGAGTGGAGGCACTGCTGCAGACACACTGTTGTCACGGCGGTTTCACGCTTGCCAGTTTGCCGTGGTCGTGGTCAGTCGATTTGACTGACGTGACGTGGCAGGCAGAGAGCGTGGCATGAGGCAAACTTGCATTATTAGGCCTACTCCTGGGGCACAGGTTGATTGGCCTGGTCCAGTGGTCAGCAGTGGCCCGCTGCCCATGCTGCTGTCACCAAATGAACAGAGTTAACTCTCACAGTAGCAGTGCACTGCTATGATGACCGCACTGTAAACATTTTTGTGGCTATTACTATTATTGCTGTTAAGATTTTTAACGCATTTGCTATTCTTTGTGTCATCTGTTGTGCTTTTGTAATTCGTCATTCATATGATATGATGTAACTATTGGTGCTATAGAAATAAGAGTGTTTCCATTATGATTGTTATTATAATTATTGTACGTGGTCTGTTGATTGACAGCGAAAAAGGCAATGAATTGTGTAACAATGGACGTGTGATGAAAGGTCTTTTGTTTACATGTTACCATGGCCACCACAGTGTGCAGGCACTACTCCAGAGTGGATTATTTGTCAAGCAGTCAACATTCAACCATCTAGGTAAAGAATACTGTGTACA
>Ga0056128_1002707_pt1 | contig 21184 bp, 16 predicted proteins | sample WorMetLIZISLAND2_FD_71113 | JGI IMG/M metagenome (GOLD analysis project Ga0056128, IMG submission 71113) | Marine gutless worms symbiont microbial communities from Max Planck institute for Marine Microbiology, Germany - Olavius geniculatus... ... | reverse complement strand
ATTAAAAGCCCGAAAAGTAGATTTTTTAGAGTTGCTAAAGGAGCAAGTGAATACAGCTGAAGATGTCATGTATACACCTAAGTATCTAATACTGTTACACCAAAGCAATTCGCAATTGTCACTGGTTACAAGACTGCAACAATCGGCTTTATAATGCGGACCAATTCGAATGCAAACAGATTTCTTGTTATTTAATCGCATGTCCAAGGATGAAAGCTCATCCTCACACGTATGAAGCAAAAGCTGCAGCGAGTGAACAGAAGGTGCAAGCAATACAATATCGTCTGCATACAACAAAATACTAAAGCATGTCATATTAAGATAACAACCAAGGCCACTTTCAATCACTCTATCGACCGATGTCAGATCATTTTACAAACACACTTAGAGCGTTGAACTTGCAATAAAGTAGTTATTAAAAATCCCATTACAGTTGCATCTCGCATCTGCAGTTTTCATATTATTTTGTGAATAGTGCTATTTAAAAGCTGATCTTAAATTTTTTTGCGAGGGGTGTAAGCGACGCGTTTGATGCATGCCAGTAAAAGAGTGCTGCAAATACATAGTAGGTCATTGTTTATGAAGTTATGGCAAAAACTCGGTGGCGTCTAATTTTTAGACCACCCTGTATGCAGCGATTACGTTGACATGCTGTCTTCTACGAGTTGTTGAATGAATGTGAAGTGAAACGCGTTGTGTGTCAAAGTGTTTGCTCTGTCTGTCTGTTTGTTTGTTCGATGGACGTCAACAATGCGATAGACGAGCTTAAAACGTGCACAACCGTTGTGTGACAGTTGCTTGTGGCTTTACTGCGACGACTTACTGTTGTTAGTGCAGTTTGTACAAAGGGTTTAAAGATTTAAGCATTTTGACCTTAGTTCAATCCGCATCCTGACGGATGCATTGAGCTGCCCGTTGACGCTATCCTGCTCTGTTTGTCTGTTGCCAGTTCTTCCCAGCTAGTGTTCCTGTCTTTCAAATCTTGTTTGATGATGTCCATCCAGTTTTTCGTTAACCGTCTCGGCTTTCTCTTGTAGACGATTTCGATATTGAGCAGCCTGCAGTGTTCGCGGGCATGTCTGCAGTGAGCAGTTAGACTGCATGTCACAGACTTGCGACTGGGGTGCATAAATTCTTACTGATGTTACTACCAGTAGGCTATAACAAGTCGGTTGAGATTAAGAAACCGTGCCAGAAGTTAGGGTCTAGTTGTTGAAACAGTGAAACAGAATACAGACATCGTTTTGAAAGACACATTTTTGAAAAATAAGCTGGGTTGCAATTGATCGTTTTGTTCGGTGCGCCGGAGTGTCGGTTAGGTCAAATGATGACATTCGTTGTCCAGTCTGATTTGTAAGCGGCGTGTGATGAAGCTGTGTTATGCGAGTGTGTCAAGTTATTTGTTTGCCGGGGACAATGCTCCAGGAAGTCCGTTTCAGCTGGAAATACCCGGCGTCAGCGGGGGCGTCGGCGGGATAATTCCACTGGTGGACAGCTCGCTGCTGCGTATCGCGCTGGGTAGACCGGCGTTGGTCGGCATTGAACGCGGCAGGGGTCAGCTACAGACCGTCGCTCCAGCCTGCCATGTCGTCTGTAAGTCAGCCATCACGCTGCTGCGCCTTAACCTAGTTGTGTATAGCTGTTTATGGAAAACCCATCGCACAGCTACGGAGCGTCACCTACCATATGGGATCACACAGTATTACCCGACAGAAGTGAACGCGCCCCGCCTTAACCCCAGCCAGACCGGTCGGTACTCGATTTACCTACGCCGGAGCGATGGAAAGATTGGTTGACTTTGGTGCTGGTTATACATGTCTGTCACATCGTTCTGTTATTTGAGCCTGGGTCTGTCAATAGAGTTATGGAAAGCGGTCGTGTCGTGTGTTGTCAGTTGTGTAGACAGTTCAAGAAAGTTCAAGAAAGTACTCCACTTGCCAAAGAACGCTCACGACGCTGGCGATAAAGCACCCAAAATGATCCTATAGACGTATCTCATCCGTGTTTTTGTCTTCAATTTTATGACACTTTACAAAACCGTGTTAACTTACTGGATATTTGACCTTGAAACTCATTGGAGCACATCTACTGTTTACGTCGTGCATGGTGTATGGGCATGATTATCACTTTTGCAGCTTACCTGCCATACCACTACCCTTGCCTTGTGACACTGCAGTTTGTGTCACTTTTTATTTTGTTCCTTTCAAAATAACGTTTGAGAGTGAAATGAAATCATCAATCAGCAACAGCTCTAAACAGCCATGTCTCGAATAAGAGTTTGCTTCAGTCATTTCTTCAGCAGTCATCTCTTAAACACTTCGATCTAAAATCGCCATGGAAAAATGATCTGTAAAAATCCTTAAGTAAGAACCATTTACTGCATTTTTATTTCTATTACGTCTAGGACTCCTACCGCATTGTGTAACTTAACTATACTGCACTTTGCAGTACTGAACGTTTTTCAGTGTGTGAACTGATGTGTTCTGCACAGCTCCGTCGAACAAAGTGATGAAGGCTCGACTGGTTGAATCGGATCACACAGACAAATGGCTTGTCGAGTTTGTACCGCAAGAGATCGGTAAGCTGTTTTATCTAGGATCGCAAATTTTGTTTTTATCACTAGTGCCTTTAACTTTAACCCTGCTCTTTTTCAAACTTTTCCCCAGCGGGAGAGGAGTCTGCAGGGAAGGCATGCCGCTGTATGACTGGCTGGCACAGTATTTTCGCGCAGATCTTGCGCATAGGGGTAATGGATGTGGCTTTATCGATAGTTTTAATCTCCTTGTTTTTTCGTCGGAATGACATCTGGCATATATCTGCGCTAGAACTGATAGATTGTTGGACATTGTTTCAGAACGTGACCACTAGGCCTAAAATTTTCGAGAGTAACGACAGGAGGAAATTTTTTTCATGTTAATTTCATGATATTTCGTGAACCACTACATTTATAAAAAAAAACAAAGTGACACACTAAATAGTGTTCATGGGACTAAAGAAACGTACAGCAGTACTGCAGTATAACACACTACAAAGATGTAAATGCAAAGAGTTTTCGTCTAGTAAGACTTTGAAAGCGAACAAAAGAACTGCACCGATATTTGTGAGAATCCAATAAAAATTTAATGACAGACAGCAAGCGCAAGGATTCGTTATGGCTAATTCACACTCGAACTCGAATTGCCGATGCAGCTAAACTCAACTCAACTCAACTCAACTGCTCAGCAAACAACGCGTGGTCTGTGCACAGCAGCGTGACGTCACAATGTTAATGACGTCATTCCATTGTCGCCCACAGTCACGACAATTGAGTTGAGTTGAGTTGAGTTGCGTCGGTTGTGAAATGGCCATTACGCTTGCTGTTCAGGCGCTCACTGTATTCAAGTGACGGCTGGTGATGTCGAGGTGACTGGAAGTCCGTTCGTCTGTGAAGTGTTCGATGTTAACCACGTCTACGTCAGTATGCCCCGCCGTGCCGCAGTCACTGGACACTTGTACCAGCTACAAGGTGGTCGTCTGGCTTAGTTGGTAACATCATTTTGGTGGTTGAGTTGTTTTTTTGTGTGTTCTGTGTTCCATATTAGGTTTTTTTCTTTAAAGGATAAACGTTCTTTTACATTATTTTAGAAGTTAAACTTCTTGTTCTGTTATTATGTGTATGTGCATTACCTTGGAAAAGCCGTTCCCGAAATGACCTATATACTGTGTCGGGCGGGACGGTAAACCCTACTCCCTCACTCACTCACGCATCCATGAAGTTAATCAACGTTGGGTCCGGTTAGTACTGGGATGGGTGACCGTCGGCAGGTTGGTAAACCATCTCGGTACATAACCACACACCCAGGCCGACCAGCCTGGTCACCCATTCGTGGGTAGACGCAATGAATACCAGCGATAGCTGCGACGTAATCTGGCACGATGCACTAGCCCCATATTTGTGGTCTGACAGTGTAAACGGGTGTCCGGCTGAGAGCTAAAAAATGAGATCAGCGCCGCTCTATGGGCCTTATGTTTTCACGTTTACAAGGTCAGCTCGTTGCCGTCATATTACTCTTCTTTATACTACCGAGTCCTTTTTTTCGGCCGTTAATAAACAAATGATTTTTACTCACCACTGATGTATTTTATTTGTGTCCTTGTAACGCTTTGAGCACACTGTTAAGAAAATCAGCATGGTTTTGCTAATGTGTTTGCTTCAATACTTTTTTGGTGTTTTTGGAGATGAACTTTCCGATATTAAAATCGACGTGCCAATTGTTGGCCAGTGCAACTTTTTCAACTTCTTAGGAAGCTGGGACTAATCTGCGGCAGACTATGAAACTGGGCCGTCTAATCAAAACAAAAAAAGCAGAACAAAACGGTGTTTTACACGAACAGTAATCTTAATAATAACATTTTGTTATAGTGGATACGGGCAGCGCCGGAGTCGGCGAGTTAGAGGCCATTGTTAAAGTTGGCGGTCGTTCCGTTCCGGTGAAGACTGTCGACAAAGGATTTCGTATTTTCAGCGTTCAGTTCACACCAACCGTCGCCAGCAGACATCTCGTATATATCTACTTTGGCGGCGAGCAACTTACCGGCAAGTTCTGCTTTTGTACAATTAAAACTCAAATAAGTTTAATAATGAATGCATCATTTATATGATCATAAATTGTAACATCTCGGTAACGCTAGCGATGAGAGACATTTGCAAAAGGTACGTTTATAATGTCTGTTCGTATACGGACGACGGTGCACTTATCCGCATCTGTTATTATTTGCAATGCGGGTATGCGGACGACTGCATAACGCGCGTAAGTAAGTAAGTAAGTAAGTAAGTAAATAATTTATAAAGCTCCAAAGTCTCAGAAAGAATCAGGGCGCATAGGATGATGGACGCTAGGTGGCAGAAAAAACTGACTGAGAGTAGTGGGTAGTAGAGCCTAATACGCATTGTGTGTGAAGGAACCCGTACGAATCAACGTGAGCATATGTGGTGTGAATGTCCCTTAAGTGGACTCATCATCATCATCATTATAATTTGCATTGTTCACAGACAGAGAAGCATATGACATTTTACAGGTTACAGGGAACGGCAAGGTTGAAACAACACTGACAGCCGCCCGTAAATAATAAAAACATTAGCAAAAAAGCCAACAATTAAAAACACTTCAAAATACCGTAAAAATCAACCGAATAGATTGCTTGCTTAAAGCTGTTGAGACTCCTGAAATAGACATTACTCGCAAGTGAACTACAAACGATGCTTATACAGTTTGAACTGATATCCGCATATTGACGGAGTAGAAATTTACATCGACGACATCACTGGCATAAAGCAGAAATACGTGACTGTCGTTGTGACATGCAGACAGCCCGTACACAGTGACGGTACAAGAAGACCCTCGTGTCTCAGTGCGAGGCCGCGGTATCGACTCAGCTCCAATCGACGAACCCGCAGAGTTCACCATTGACGCCAGTAATGCCCTGTTTGCAGCCAGACCGCTCGTTCTTATCACTGGTCGGTATTCTATTTGCCTGTATCCCCATAAGACTTAACTGTGGTATGTAATTAAGTACGTAAAACGTGAATTCGCATAGCGCATAACGTTAAAATTAACCTCTGATGCGCTAGTCGCACTAGAAAAAGGTGAACAAAATTATTTTAAAGAACTGTTTGAAGTCGTCGACATCTCTGAGGTTAACTGATAGTGCGCTACCATATCCTCAACGATGACACCAATATCAGAGCGTTCACAAAGCAACAAACCGTGAAATGAATCACGATTCACGACATTAGCTTGTATGCGGTTTAGCTGTCATCTTGTGGGAATATTTTGAATAATTCGCTGTGGTGCATAAACTATTTTTCGCTTTTAGCCGCCGAGATAGTTTCGCATAAATCCTCGTAATCTGTGTTTGCCTAGCTTTGATACACTGATGACGAGCACCATTTTAACGCCCTCTGAGAGTTTATTATGTGGTGCTTCGTCACACTCACACTCAGGGCCGTGATGAAACGCAGCCAATGGCGTCGTGATCGGAAGGCGGCAGGGAAGCAATTCCCCTAACTTTTGGGCTGTCGAGAAATTGTAAGCAATTTTTTGTCCGAAAATGTTTGTCCAAAAATGCCAAATTTGGGGCCGAAAACGCCTATTTTGGAAGACATTTAGGACCAGAATTAAAATTTTGAGCACTCGTGATTTCCTTTGTCGGAAAGTTGCTATTTCCTGCCCACGACGTTTCTAAACGTCCTATAGGCTGCTTACTGGGCTGTCGTTTGTAGATCCGGTTGGCGAAGTAGTGCCGTGTGAGGTAGGCGGCAACTACTCCAGTGGCTGGACGGTGCGTTGGACACCGCGTCAGCTGGGCGTACACAGTGTCGACGTAGACTACGGTCACAGCTGCACCCTGCCGGCCAGTCCCTTCACATGCAGGGTCTTCGACCTGAGTAAGGTCATCATTCTACGCGACCAGCGTCCGACCCACGATGATGTCACCGATGATGACGTCACTGATGACGTCATTTTCTACGGTACGCTCAACTGGGTCGATCGCTTTATAGTTAAAATGCTTGAAGAGAATAATAATTTTGTGCGGTGCATAATGATTGATTTTGTACAAAGGCATTTAACACTGTTGATTATGCTGTACTTGCGCATAAAATCGTCGGTTATAATGTTCTGCCTCCAGTTATTAACTGGATACTTGCTTTTCCGACTGATAGAAGTCAAGTTTGATAGTATAGTTTAGTTACCGCTGCTTATTAGTTTCCAGTTTTTCTGATTTGCGATTGTCACATATTATTATTCAGAGGCAAACATACTCTGTTGTTATATCTCAACGCCAAATACCTGTACGCAATTGGTCTAAATCGCATCACGTGACGTTTTCAAATACGCACTGTTGCCTCCGCACTGTTGCCATCGCACTGTTGACCGGGCAACATTAAAGTCTTCGCAGCTATTTTGTAATTGTTTACATGTTGACTTACAGAATTGTTTAGTTTGGAGGTATAACAAAACAAACAGTGACTTGCATGTTGATCATCATTACAAATTTTTTCATAAAATGTTGTACTCGATCTTCGATCTCGGGCAACATTTTATGAACTTTGGGTCCAAAATTTTCATTAATGACCTCGACGCCAGTCACTATTTCTATACTGTTTCTGATTGATCGACTGATGTTTTTGCAGTCGATGCATCGGAAGCTGGTGCAGGCAACCTAGAAGTGGCGGTGCGTTCAACCAAGACCGGCGCTCGCATTCCACATTTTCTCGAGGCGGACGACAGAACCACCGGACTTTTCCAGATCCGCTTCACCCCTCCACTGGATTCCTTTCGCTACGAAATCGACGTGTCCTTTAACGACTTGTCCGTCAACGGTGTGTTATAGGTTTTAGCCCTAAAGCATGTGGTACATTTTCTTGCTTCAAATGTCTTCTACTCCCTCTGCGATCACTTGTTAGTTGCAACATACAGTGCGCGTTCACCTGCGCAATCCCATATGGCAGGTGACGCTTCGTAGTTCTCCGACGGGTTTCCCGCAACCTTCAGCCATTAACCTGTAGGCCTAACCGTGCATAAATACAACTATCAAACTTTTGCACATAGTTCGCCAATTATTCGACGTTGAGTAAAAATTATTCTTATTTGTAACATTGTTGTTGACATGCAATGTAAATTTTGCATACTATTATGTATCTTCGATATTAATGGCTTACATTTATGCTAAAATTTATGCTTTAGCTAAATACGATGCTGAATTCTTTTCTCCTGACTTTAGCACACTGAAAAACTTCTGCCTCAGATCTTCTCCTATGTTTCATCTGTTACTCATTTGCTGGACGTAAGTTTAATGGAAAATCTTTATGCAATATGCCCGTGTAAAGTATTGGCCTGGTTGCACTAGGTTAAAAACCAGTTTGTCAAAAGTAGGTCTAATTTTTTGCAGACTATTACATTCTTGATTTTATAATTTTGTGCATGAAGTGAGCATAATATTGGAGTAAAATATACCACTGTATAGCCTACTTGTACGTAATTCGTCGTCAAGCGTTATCAACATTAATGTTTACATTATTCTGTCAGTAGTGTAGTAAGTGGCATTCGCTGCAAAATTAACATAGAGACAAACTGTTTCGGTTTGCTATTAAGCATATAACAAAACTCAAACAAATATATCTGGCAAATAATTCGCATTTGTCAGAGAAATGTTAATTAGCTGAAATGTGATCAGCTATCATTTTGCAAAATCTTTGGTAATCTTGAATATAAATTAATGTGGTAGACACAAAGATATGTGCTCTGTGTGTACATTGATGCATGTGCTTGTTTCAGAGGTTGGCACTGACACGGTGTATTGCTAGCGATGCTTTACAACTCGGTGAAGGGAAAAGCATCTTGCATATTTCATTTCATATTACTGTCTTCTGTCGATGTCGAATTAGGTGTCATTGGTGTTATTTGCGTGTCTGTCTTGTTGTTGTTGTTGTTGTTGCTGCTGCTGTTGTTAGTGACAGTGGTGATAACGTTTAAACGTTTAAACGTTTAGCTGTTGGCAGACAGAGTGATGGTTTGACTGTGGTAATGCATGCATGCGTGAATGTCTTCGTGTAAGAATTATAGAAGACAGCGCATCACTAATCGCATGCACGTTTTAGCGACTCATTTCTGCGGGTTTTGTTTGCTTTTGTATTTTGTTTGTTTTACGGCAGTTACTGAGAACTTCGTTTCTTGGCTGCTTTTGGCTGCTAGCGTGTAACAAAGCAGTTAGCGCCGACTGCGAGTTTTGAATGTAGCGTCCAACTGTATTTTGTGTTTGAAATTATGCCACTTTTCAAACACGGCAACTTTTATAACTTCACATTCGTTTAGACCGAACGAGTATGCCACAGACTTAGTAACAATGAAACAAATTTCGAAATTTAAAAACTTGAAAATTTTCATAACAACAAAAGTTTACGATCCTTAAAACAACAGCCATTTTGCGAATTGCGACAAGAAACGCTATTCACAAATCCCAATTGTCTACTAAAATGTATTTTTACTGCAACTGGTAAGCCTACTACTAATGTGATCTTTTACTGGCAATTTCTTTAAAAATCACACTGCAAAGCTATGATATATTTAATTGACTTTTCGGGTCACGTATAACGTGTGGTCAAGCGAAAACACGTGTGAGCCCAAGTTATCAATCAGCCAGTCACAAAAAATGTACAGCGCCTTCTACACAGTTCTGAACGGCAGCGCTTAACAATTAAAAAAACTTGCCGGCTTAAACAATATAACAATAAAATTAAAAAAAAACTGCATAATGAAATTTAATGTCCGTAGGCGACGCTGAATAAAAACGTTAGCCGGAAAAAAGTTATGAGATGTGAACCATTTATACCACTGCAGACATAGTGCTAGCGATATGCAGTATGAGGGCGGACGTGGAGTGAAGTACTATGTACCTGGCGTGCTTTGCAGGAAGTCCATTTTACCACAGCGTATTGGACGGTCGTCAGGCCAGTGCCCTGGGTCCGGGACTGGACAGAGTGATCGCTCATCGTTCAACGTCGTTCAGCGTCTTCACCTCGGCCGTTGGAGGCGACGCCTCTCTCGACGTCAACGTTCAAGGTAGGTTGTTATCCACGCTCATTTATTGTTACACTCTATCTTCCGCTAATTACTACTGACGAACGGTTCTCGTAAATGACTTGCTATTTCACAGTTTAGGCTCGAAATCAATTTTTTGGACCGATAACGTTCGAAGCTGATCAATACCGGTAGTTTTCTAGCACGTAGGCATAAATTTTTTCCTTGGAAATGTTATCAAAACTTGTTACTGACGTTTTGCGATATTTTGCACGCCAACACAGATACAAACAAACGCATCTTCTGCTACAAAAACATCACCTTTTGCTGTTTTCTCGAATGCTGTCTTTTGACGTAATAAAGCTGAATATATTAATTTACCGGTAGAATGTCTTCGAATGGAAGACTGGCATCGATTTTGAAATGTACGTAGTTTTGAGGTAAATCTGGCCTAATTGTAGGCTTTTAATAACAAAACTGTAATTTTGTGCAAGGTCATTTCTGTACTGTTCTTGGCGCTAACGCCGTTTGTTCGTATTATGCTGACACTTGTTATTACTAGGACCGAGCGGCAAACACGTTCCTGTGCAAGTCTCCGATGGCAAAAACAGTTCTTATACAGTCGTCTACACGCCGACGGAGACCGGTAACAACATGCGCGTTGCACTTTTTTTACTAATAATGTAGATATTGCCTTAGTTCTTTTTCTGAGGCCATGTAGTGCACATTACGCGCCTTGTTCGTCCGTAGAGAATCTTGACTCGAGCAAATGGCTCGAAAGTTTTTCGTGGCAGAAGTGACCTGAAGCCCCGTCGAGAGGGAAAAAGGGGCGGGGTTGTGGACTTTTCCAGATCCGCTTCACCCCTCCACCGGTTTCCTTTCGCTACGAGATCGACGTGTTTTTTAACGACTTGTTCGTCAACAGTGTGTTATGGGTTTTAGCCTTAAAGCATGTGCCCCGCGACGTTTGGGAGGCCCCGTAGTCGCTCAGAAATATAAAGTACACCAGAATGGGCCATTTAAAAGAAATTTTAAAAAATTTTCAGAAGGGCCTCGCTAGAATGTTTCCTCAAGCCCTGCTGCGGCTCTCGACGACTTTACTGACCTGTGTGCCAGTTTTCACTTTAAAAGGTCAAAGTTCTAGGACACTGAACGACAAAAAAATTCACAAAATTTTGAGATTTTAACTGGTGATCGTGTCTATGTATATGTTGTGAGTTTGTCGCTTATGATGGGAGAAGTTCGATGATAACGCGGACGGCCGCATGTGAAAAAGTGTGTATTCAGCATAATATGATAAGAACAAACGATTGAAACAAACCTTACTGAACTAAATTTTAGGCCTAGCTATAGTACCCTGTGTCGACATCTTTTTCCGCCATTATGAACGTGCATGTGTGTGTGTGATAAGGGTTATATTGATTTTTTTGCGATTTCGGGCTGTGACATATTTTTTTTTGAATTGCGCTAGAATAATTAAAGATAGACCAGGAAAATCTGCGTATGAAATTTTAAGACCCACCTGTTTGCCGCCTCTTTTTCATAGATGGCTGTAACGCGACTGAAGTGCGAGGCATTTTTTCACTTTAAATGTTAACGCAATGCAATGCAGCGTTGTAAAATAATTTTTTAAGCTAAAATCGTGATTGTGTATAGGTCAGCACATAGTGTCGGTGAGATACGCAGACATCGACATCGGCGGCAGTCCTTATTACGTCGAAGTGCTGGACCCTGATCAGATCCGCGTTTCAGACATTCCACAGACCGCCGTCCGTGACCAGCCCGTCAGATTTACTGGTAGGCTATCAGTTGTATTGGTGTCGTTATCATATACATCTTTATTCATCAAATATACGATAGCTATGGGATACACAATAAATTATAATACATAGCGAATAAGCCACGCGCGTCAAACGTCTGCCAAAGAGTTTGCGCTTTAGCCTATTTTATGCCGTGGCTACATCGCACACGCACCGATTTCCTCGTCCGAGGTTCTGATGGGCGTTTTTCGGCTGATAGGCAAAAACCTCGTCCGAGGAAATCAGAAAGAACTAGAAAGCACTCAGAGAGCGCAGGTACCTCCACCAAGGCAAAGCTATTCGCCAGGTGGCGTCACCATCTTCGCTTTGCCAGCGGTTCCCGTATGCCCCCCTTTAACGCAACGGTAACGAAAATTTCAAAGTGATCCAGAATCCAGGATTCCTGCCGGGTCACCCCCAAAATTGAATCACTGGTAGTTTGTGCCATACCCGACATACTCTCAAAATTTCAGAAAGATCCGTCCATAACTTTTTGAGTTATCTTGCTCACACACAGACAGACAAACAAAAACTGGCAAAAACATTAACTCCTTGGCGGAGGTAATGAGCATGCACATTCCGTTCGATTTGCTCGGACGAGGTTTTTAAACCTCGGAAGGCTCGGCGACGTCGGCAACATTTCAGACGAGAAAATCGGTTCATGTGGCCACGGCGTTACGCGTATAGGCAGCTGCTCGTATTTTCAAGCTTTGCAAAGCCAATGGTGCATATTCTGAGACCTTTTACGCTCACGGCCTATGGCTTGGGAAGTAGCATAGGCCTACGGCTTCGAAACATTTTTGAGTTCTATTTATTTTGCATGTAGCCTGACCACTTTCGATATCGGCGGCGTCATGGGCTATAAAATTGGGTTAGCGAAAAGTTGCAATTATTTTCCGACAAACAGTCGACTTATTGATCGATTGATAGATTCATAGTCTAAAATAATTGAAAATTTTTCTGCCCATTTTCTCTCGATTTTTCTCCCTCCACTTTTTTCTTCTTTCTTTTTTTTCTCCCCATTCCTTCCCGTCTCCGCCCTTTCTGTCTTTTCCTCTCCCTTCCTTTTCCCATTTTTTTATAATGGGGTTCTTCTTCTTTTCTCTTCTCCGCCTTTCACTCCTGCCCCTCTTTCCTCTCTCTCTCTTTAGAAGTAGGCCTTGTCAAATTTAACTCAGGGTTTAGGGGACCACTTTCAACTGCCACAGTGGGGTCTGGGGCAGAGCTCAAGCCGAAAAAAAATGAGATCAGGTAGCAACAATTCTATAGGTTTTCCTCAGTATTTGACTCATAATTTGGCAATGCTTTGCACCAATGATGCAGTTATTTTCCATTGCTAAAAGTGCTACTGCATATAAGGTAAAAAAATTATTACTACTACATGCTCGCTATTTCCTACTGCACATTTTGTGTCGAAAAAAATATTGTTGCACCCTGAGTCGATTTGTTTATTGACTGGATTCGTTTGCTGGTCTGCAGTGCGTACGGACGGAGCCGGCGATGCGAGCAAGTTGTCGGTATTGGTGAAAGGGCGAAGCACTCGGCCGTCGGTTGAGTTAACTCGTAGTACGACCAACGCATCGCACCACGACGTCATCTTTACACCGACCGAGACCGGCAGCCATACTATCAGCGTTCTGCTCAGCGGCATACCTGTCACTGGTTAACGGATCAAATTTTTTTTCATTGTGAATTCACGCTAATTCTTGGCTCATGTTAAGTTGCATAAAAAGCGACAGAAATGAAATGAAACAAAAAAGCCCTGCTAATGCAAAAAGGAACGCGCAACAGCGGTGCACCGGTGCACCATCGTGATGCGTAAACTTCATCCGTAAATCTCATCCATATGGCTTTTGGCTACAGTTTCACAGAAGGCCCAGCAAAACAAAATCAGTCGCCAGATGGCGCCAGACGACCTACGGCTGAATATGTATAGTGTTTTACTTGTACTTACCAGATGGCGCCACCATCTCGTTCTGGCAACGCCATGTTGGCTGTATATCGCAGATTTTCTTTAACCCCTCTCATTTGGCGCCCTCGTTCGGGGTGAACGTTTTCGAATTTATGGAAAAGCTTTACGGTTCCTGAAACTAGAGTCTTCCAGGCAGCCGACGGTAAAGATTTGGTGATTCTAGCTTGCACCGTTTTTGACTGATCCACCCATGTGACGGACGGACAGACGGACGGACAGAATTGCGATGGCTAAGACGCACTACAGCAGTAGCTGCTGTTGCGCGTAATAAAACGAAAGCCGGAGCGCATGGCTTTTATTTTATTTTATGGCATTTTTGTCTTTCTGAACGCACATTTGGTCTTAAAGTCAATGGACATGTTCTTTAACTGCTGCTGCTGCTGCTGATGATGATGAAGATGATGATGACTCTGTCATTGTAGGCTAAACGGTATGGTAAGCCCTGCATTAACGGCGACACCTCTTTCCTACGAAAATGCCGCAAATTAGTTTCTTTGCAAAACTGATATCCCTATGTCGAATGAAATAAAACTTGGCACCGTGATTACATTCAGAAGAAGACTCCATGCGGCGCCAAATTTTATGCAAATTTGGAAAATGAGTAAAATATAAGCAAAAATAATTTCATTTTATTAATGTTATTTTTTTTATCAATAAATCTGTGCAGGTTCTCCGTTCCAGTGCATTATCATTGACCCAAACAGTATCTCGGCGACGTGGGAAGCTGTTCAACTTTGTCCTGCCAAACAACCGGCACAACTCGACCTTGACCTTAAAGCAATGTCACTTTCAGAGCTCGACGCCAAGGTCACAGGTCTGTAAAAACAGTACCGCGTTCAAATTTGTATGTTGCAAAAAAACTATGATAGTGAAAAAGAAAAAAAGTGTATGTAGTGCACACCATCATAGTCACCAAGTCTTAACAAATTTAACGTCACAATAGTCGTTGCCTATTTTTACAAGATGTAAATGAATATCGTCGTATTTTTACAGATTATTTTAGTATATAGGCTTTTATTGTAGTTAAATAATAAAACATAACTGAATACAATTGAATATAACTTATAACGATGTATTTGCTATTATAACTTATGAGATGACCTACTGGAAATGTGAGCTATTAAATTGATATCACTCTCTTTTCTTCAAACTTCTCAAGTCCTCAGCCAGCCTCCCTGATCCATTTCCTTATTGCTGTGCTATTCTACCGCTAATCTCGTCTCCTCTGGTCACTATACTATTCTGGTTATTCTCTCTGTTAGTAATGTTTTGTTATTATTATTTTATTCTGACTCTGGGATGAACTGGGGACCTATTGGCATTTCGCTAGTTCATCCCAGAAAGTCTATGATTTTAAAGTGATAATAAAGTCAATTCGGAAACATCTAATTCTTATTTCGTTTCCTTACGGTATATTAATTCATGCCAAACTCGTTCAAAAACACGATACATACAAATTCAGCATTTAGTCTATCATCACTCCTAAAAGAGCTGTGGCGACTACGCAACGAGCTCTACTTATCCGGTCGGTCCGCTGACAATCGCAAACGTTTGCCAACAACTGCTATCTAAGACCGCCACAGCTCTTTTATACCGCAATGCTCGGCGGCTAAGTCTATTCCAATTTATTTCTAGGTGCGGCCTCCAAGCATCTCAGAGTTCCTGAGATGCCTAACGCCTACACTATCTGTGTGTTGTTGATTGAATGACTCAGTTAATTTCTTCATTGCTTCCTGACTCAACCACTGATGACATGACATATGTCATTCGTTGCAGATGCATACGGCAAGACAGTCTCGTCACAGGTGAGTCAGGTCGGTAGTCGCCACAGGCTGGAGTTCACGCCCACTGATGTTGGTCCTCACACGGTTGACATAAAGTACTCGGCTCAACCGATCCACGGCAGTCCGTACATCTGTAATGTCTACGACGCTAGTCGCGTGCGCGTTGAGGCGCCATCTAGCGGAGTTGTCGGAAACGATGTTAACTTCACCAGTTAGTTTTTTTATAGTACCGTAAAATGTCTAACATAAGCTCTTAGAACAAGTGACCTAGAACAACCCCGTTGGCTGCTGGCTTGTAACAGAGACCTGGCTTGTATTTAAACGTTGACAAATTGCCATATTGGACTTTTCTGCGCACCTCGTGCGTCATTTTATGTCACGAATGCGATAGCCTATATTCCATGAGCTATATCTGTAAGTATACTGTCTAAACCGTAACAACCGTGTAACGTCTCCCTTTAGAATCACGACTGTAAACATAAATAAACGCATCGCACAGTTCGTTCGCTATGACATTACCACTGACGTGGCTCTCCACGATCGGTCGGCGACCGAGCGTTTCCAGCCGCCGCAGCAAGAGATTGGAACAGGCTGCCACTAGAAATGATGTTATCAAGGTGTCTCCGATCATTTAAGACCAGTCTGTTTTTCGACTTTTTCCTATAGATGAATGTAAAGATTCTGAAGTGCAAGGCATTTTTCACTTTAAATGTTAATGTAATGTATATAATTTGGTGAAATAAGTTAAATAACCGTTTAAGCCAGTTCGTTGTGATCGCCCGTAATGCTATAGTTTGTCTGCCTGTCTGTCTGTCTGTTTGTACAGTGGACACCTCGGAGGCTGGTCTGGGCGACATTGACGTCACAGTGACGTGTAGCAGCGGTCACGTGACCGTTAAACGTCAGAAGCTCGACGAATTCCGACAGAAATTCACTTTCGTGCCATCACTACCGATCAGCCATGACGTCAACGTTACGTTCAACAAACAACCAGTTGCTGGTATCTGCTGGCAATATTCGGCTTTTCAGTTTTAACAGTAATACAAATAGATTTTTTATGCGGCGTAAATCGTGTTTGGTTGATGTTTTCCATAGCACGCGGAAACAAAAAAAACATTAAGAAAATAGCCATTTACAAAAATGACCATTGGTTTATACTTTAGGTGCTCAGAAATAAAACCAAGTAACCAACTAAAATTGCCAAATAACTGACTACATACAATAGAATGCAGGATAAACCTAAAGAAAACCAAAAATACTATCTTGCTCCCCCCTAAGCTTATATAACGGTTCAGATATTCCACGCCTACGGCGGAATGACATTGTGGTATTTAGTTGAGCTGTCATGTCGTTTGTAATCTCATCTCTTTGATTTTTGTCTACAACTTCGATTTCTGTATTTAGCCAAGAAAACAAAAAAAAACAGAAGTCCACGGCGGAGGTTTAAACAAAAGTACGGGTGCTTTCTGAGTTACTGTGTATGTTAAACCACTGTCTGGGATGGGATAAGTGAGTGAGTGTCAAACAAACTTATATACTCCAGACAGTGGTTTAAATGACATTTAGATTCCATGGTCGCCGTTATACCACTGCAGACATAGTGCTAGAAATAAACTGTATGAGCGCGATCGTTTGTGTTTGTTTTTTTTTGTCTATCCTACCTACCTGTTATGACATTCTTATACAATTTGTAATCAAAACTTGTAAACTGTATTATTTGTTAAGTTTAGTCAAGTTATATTGATTTTGTTGTACTGTGCTACCAGTCGTGTTAAATACAGACGTATATAATGTCTATATGGCAGTATGCAGTGTCGGATTTGTCAAAGAACAGTTGTAGGGTCGCCAAACGAGGCGCCACCAGACCAAAGTTTTCAGCAACCACTGTTGAGGTCGTCTTCATTTAGTGCATGGCATGGTTAAACCTCTAATTGTTTTTCCTTGCAAATCGAATGCTGGCTGCAGAATGTCGTGTGTGCTAGGTTGTCCGCTGCACGTGGGAGTGATGAACGGCAGTGAGGTGATGTCGGTGCTGATTCCGTGTGAACCGGCGCTGGTCGACACTGTGAACTGCGTCACGGTCCAGTCTAACAGACAGACACCGCACGCTGAACCACTCAACCTGTCCCAGTGCCAGATCAAAGTCACCGGTATGCCCCTGCACTGCATTTATTAGGCTATCTCCGCCAAGCGAACGTAGTGAATGGCCCCGGTTCATCGGATTGTGTGTGCGTGTGTGCGCGCGCGCAGTGGAAGTTGAATGCTAATAGCTCCAAAACTGTTAAAATTGTTAAGACTTGCTTGTTCCGGACAGTCCGGGCATAAGGAGCATTATGACATCAGTGAATATATATTAAGGATTGACCGACCGACCGACCTCCCTCTCTCCCTTTCTGGATGAGCCTTCCTGGGAGAACTTCAAATGGCCATATCTCAGCAACCCATCGTCTGATCCACTTCCGGTTTGGTTCTAGGTGGGGTAATCGGGGTCAGCCTATTTAAGAGTGTCAGCTATATTTACCCCCAACTGACCCTTGTTGCTACAGTAACGACATTTTAGACAAATGGGCTACAACTCAACTTGTAAACGACTGTCAATTCCTAGTGTGCGTAGGAGATGCGTCTGATTAATTACAAAAACAAGACGTTAACGGAGAAGGCGAAGATGGGGACGGAGTAAAAGCAGACAATTCCAGAATTCTGGATAGATATCAGTTTGACATTAGGTATTCTACGCATAATGTTTTTGGTTTCAGCTCCGACAGGCGACTTAATTCCCGCCAAGTTAACCGAACAGTCTGACGGCGACTACCAGCTTGAGTATGCGACAAAATTCACAGGTGGAAAGGCAGTATTAATACTATCATTATGTCCATCATCGTCATCATCGTCATCATCGTCGTCGTTTTATCATTTCCGCTGATAAAAAGCAAGTAATTTTTAGGCATGTTTTGTGATTTTGTTTTTTTCCGTCAAGTAATACTTGAAAAGTTATTAACGATTTCGATGACGTTTGCACAGTTGTTTGGCTCCAGAAATCCAAGAAAGAGTTCGTTTCGTTGGGAGGGTCGAGATCCGATGAGGCTTTCCCTATTTTACAAAAATTTGTACCTTCGCAAAAGCCACGAGATGAAATTATTCAGAAGGAGTCATGTCTGTGATTGCCTATTGCCAATCAATGTTTCACGTGGATCCTTGCCTAGCGTGGTTAAGGCCAAATTCCATTACGCCGACTTTCACCAAAACTTCTCCATGGGGAAAGTCGTGGACACAAATCACGAAAGTCGGCGACGTGATTTGTGTTGCGGACTCGTGGGCTTTCATGATTTGTATCCGCGACTTATCACGGACTTTGTCTCATAGTTGGCGTAATGGAATTTGGGCTTTGTCCAGAGATAATCTTAACAATTCGAATGCATGATCGTTTGTTAAGGCTTCATGTCTGTTTCCTTTTTACTCAAGTTGTTTATGGTCAATAAAGGTAAATGTTTAATATATAAACCAGTGAGACTCTATTATTTGACTGTGTACAAAGGTCGGTACGTGGTCGAAGTGCTGTACAACGGGCGGCACGTAACCGGAAGTCCATTCCACCAGGAGATCTTTGATCCTCGCAAAGTCAAGCTGGAGTCGGCGAGAATGACTGGAGTTGTCGGAGATGAGATGAGCTTGGATGGTATTGTATGGACGTCTTTGTCGGAAAGGAGGGGGGCTGTAATCCTGAAAAATGGGACGACGGAAGCTTAATGAAGGGCGTAAGGCAGAATCTGGCTTAAAATAAATTTTGCCATATCTTTGAATTTCGCCGTAAGGGAGTACCTGCCTATACATGTCTAAAATTAAAACAAAACTTGCATTTGATTATAGTTGTAGGTTCTGGGGCAATTTTTGGTGATACCTAAACAAAGACAATTTTGGTTTTGTGTGGAATATAGTAATCATTATTTCTTTCTGCGCTACTGTTCATGTGAGTTTCTGATCATTAGGCTATGGTGTGTGTTTAAATGGACAATTGTAAGTGCCACTGTAACACAAAGAACACGGTAGTTTATTAAGTTTTTTTACATAGTGCGCATGTATTCTAAAAGAGTTTGTGTTCTCAAAATAAATAAATAATAAATGGGGAAAAACTGTTTGTCAGTGATACGTGACAAGGCGGGCTCAACTGAGCTGGGTCTACAAATCACCGGACCTCATTCGGGCTCGACGGTACCATTCAACGTGACGGCGACCGAGCGAGGAGACCACGTGACCTACGTTGCCAAGGAGACGGGGACTTACGTCATTGACGTCACCTACGGACGACTCAACGTGCCAGGTGCGCGCTGATCCGACTTCTTTTCACAGTCCCGCTACACACTAATTTGTGTAATTCAGTCGAATCTTATCGAATTAAAACATTCATTTATCACAAAACCAAGGCATGGGCTCACTGTGATCCATTTGCAGAATATGTGATTTGTGAATAATCGTATTTACTTATTTTTTATGTGTTGATGATCACGAAAGAAAGGTCCGTGATTTTGATGCAGTGAAAGAACAGTTGATTAGTGTCTCGACAAGTGATTAGTGGCGCAAGCGGCTAACAGCTTGTGTTGAGGCTGAAGGTGGACACTATGAATATCAGTTATAACTTGGTATGTGTTAATAGTATTCTTGCGTGTGACAAAATAAAATTTATAAAATGGGAAATCAGTCATCATTTTCTGAAGTTACATTGTCTTTTAGGGGATTATAATGTATACATGCTTTGGATTTGTGATAGTGTGGGACCAGAGGTAAGGTGAAGTGGGAATACATTGTGTGGGTTTTGTTTAACATTTATGTTTTTTTCTAACAGTGTAAGACGTGTGCAAATCTGTCAAAGTTTAATAACGTTATCACTGATTATGTTATGTCCTGTTTTTGTGGCCACGGTGTAGTAATCGTAGTAATAGTAGTAGTAGTAGTAGCAGTAGTAGCAGTAGCAGCAGCAGCAGCAGCAGCAGTCGTAGCAGTAGTAGAAGCAGCAGCAGCAGTAGTAGTAGTAGTAGTAGCAGTAGTAGTAGCAGTAGCAGCAGCAGCAGCAGCAGCAGTAGTAGTAGTAGTAGTAGTAGTAGTAGTACGGCTAGTATTAGAGCTGTCAAAGCGTTAATTGTTTTTAATGCATGCGTTAAGATGTTAATAATGCATCATTAATATTGCTGATATTGTACGAGTAGGTGAACTACATCGAGAGGGTGACTTTAGTGAAGCCCACAATGTTGTGCATGTGTCGCAAGACCGTGACTGTAGTGATGAAAGGGCAACAAAACAATTTTTAATTACTTTAGTGTTATTCAGTCGTTAAATAAACGTAGTTTAATGAAATATTACAACTCCTGCTTCACAGAATTAAGTAAATTTACGTGCGTTCGTTAATTTTTTTAACGCGCATTAATTTGACAGTTCTAGCTAGTACAGTCGTTAAGTAGCATTGTATAAACTGCGTGCAGGAAGTCCGGTGAAACACGCGGTAAAATCGAGCGCATCGATCGTCGCGTTTGGAGACGGTTTGATCTCAGCGTGCGAAGGCAAAGCAGCTGAGTTTGACGTCAACAGCAAGGGACAGCATGGCGAGCTCGCCGTTCACGTCGACGGTATGTACCGCTTGAGTGGTTAAGCGAGTACGCAGTACGAGTTTATGTCAGTCCGGACAGTGTTGTGTCGTATACTCAAATCACGCTCAGCTCGCATAGACTACACCGTCGTTTGCTTTATGACGCACGACTGCAGCCGGAAGTTGTGAAAACAGTCCAGTGCGGTGTAGTTGTGGTTTCAAATATAGTACGTTTCTTGTAAAGTAAAAGTAAGTAAGTAAAACGTGAATTTATATAGCGCATCAACGCCAAAAGCCTCTAATGCGCTGCATACATTAGTATTCTGAAAAGAAAAATGTCTTAAGTAATCGTCCAAAAACAGATATGGTGTGAATTGGATCATTTGGATGTCTCAGCAGTGTCATCGGGCCAGCTACAGAGAAAACCTGACGTCCGTATGAACTCAGTCGGTAAGACGGCACAACAAACTGATGACTGGCAGCAGAACGAA
>Ga0056128_1002706_pt1 | contig 21187 bp, 12 predicted proteins | sample WorMetLIZISLAND2_FD_71113 | JGI IMG/M metagenome (GOLD analysis project Ga0056128, IMG submission 71113) | Marine gutless worms symbiont microbial communities from Max Planck institute for Marine Microbiology, Germany - Olavius geniculatus... ... | reverse complement strand
TGCGCGGTCACAGGTACACACTGTACAAGCCTCGATGTCATCTGAGTGTCCGTCAGCATTTCTTCAGTCACAGGGTCATCAACAGTTGGAACAGTCTGCCAGATGACGTTGTCAGTGCTAGATCGGTGAACAGTTTTAAGTCGATGGTCGACAAGTGTTCAGATTGGGGCATTTAAAGCTCTGTGCTTCTCAGCCCGTCATCTTCAAGTTCAAGTTCAAGTTCTAGTAACAGTATTTTTGTATATTAGTTCTTTTGTTCATAAGTGCATTGGATGACAGGTATTTTACACTTTCTAAGTAAATTTCTTTGTTCGTTTATTCAATATACATGTTGTTTCATAAAACAACCCTTTTTTCTTTCTTTCATAATTCACTGAAATGATGATCAATTTACATGACATTTTTACCAAAATATGGCAGCTGATTAAATATTCTTTGCTAGTCATGTCGTAACGTTGACATAATGTGTCATGGGTACAAACTTGCTAGTCTCAACTGGTGCTGTCACTTGCTACCCTGCTTTGATTGTAAACTTAATCTGGTTCGCTGATGAAAAATGTTCATTGTGTCAGCACTAAGCAACATGAGGACATAAAATCAAGCGTCTTGCGATCCAAAAACTCAACCTTCTCGCAAGCTTGGTGTGCTAGTGCTCATGTAGTGTCTTGCTCGAACATGTGAAAGTCCAACTGTCCTCACAGACATGTAAATGCGATCGCTTTGCACGTTTTTTGTGGCTGCATCTGTAAAACTTCAAGAATTTGTCATCAATGAAACCAGGTTTTTCACCATCGGAGCGGGATAGCAACTGACCGCACTAGTTGAGACTTGCAAGCTTGTACCCATGACACATTATGTCATCAGCGTTACATCACGACTAGCAATGAATATTCAATCAGCTGCCATATTTTGTTCAAATATTTTGAATTAGTATTCTTTCAGCCGTAACTGGTAAAATTTTTATGAAAATTGGTCATCATTTGAGTGAATTATGCAAAAAAGAAAAGCATTTGTTTTTTTATAAAACACTATATATTTTGGTAGGGGAAACTGCACGAGAATAGCTAATGTGATTATAGTTTTTAACTTATTTTTGTAACTAGAAATACGTTCTGTGGAATGAGGTATCTGGCCCATTGCCACGGTATATAGCCTAGCAGCTGCGTTTCAGCGTTTGACGCTCTTGTGAGCCTGCAGCCAATTTTGTCTTTGAATAAAAATGGTTGGTTGCCATGACCTCACGGGTCTTCAGGGGAGAAATTTACATGACACCATTGCATAGCCTGGGCCTGAAAATAGGGGGTAGGTGAAAACAGCGTGCAATTATCTTTTTGCAGGAGTCGAGTTATAGTCAATTTTGTCCCAAAATTCGTTGCCATGGCAACAGTAGTCTGCAGGGGAAATGACACATCAGATAGCCCGGGCCCCAAAATAGGGGGTAGGTGCAAACAGCACGCAATTATCTTTTATGGAGACCGAGTTATACCGCTTTGAAATCTCCATTGGCTGTAATGCAAAATTTTGCAGTGGTTGCTATGGCAACACGGGTCGATAGAGAATAAATTTAAATAACACCATTAGATTGCCCAACCCTGAAAATAGGGGGTAGGTGAAAACAGTGTGCAATTATCTTTTTGCTGGAGCTGAGTTATAGTCAATTTTGTCCCAAAATTCGTTGCCATAGCAATGGGGGTCAGCAGGGGAGAAATTTAAATGATACCTTCGGATAGCCCGGGCCTGAAAATAGGGGGGTATGTGCAAACAGCACGCAGTTGTCTTTTATGGGGACCGAGTTATACTGCTTTGAAATCTCCATTGGCTGTAATGCAAAATTTTGCAACTTTTAAGTGGTTGCTATGGCAACAGGGGTCGATAGAGGGTAGATTTAAATAACACCAATACATTGCCTGACCCGAAAATAGGGAGTAGGTAAACACAACGCACAATTGTCTTTTACGGGGACCAAGTTATACCACTTTGAAGTCTCCATAGGCCATAATGCAAATTTTTTTTAAAATTGGGGTAGAAAAGGGGAAGGAGTTCTCAGATTTTTATCCCAAACAAACTCGATCTTACTTTCTGGGCCGCGAGTCACTGGGCAAAATTTCATCAGAATTAAATCAAAATTGCGGTTGTAGGAGTGTTTACAGACACACTGACAGAATGACAGACAGACGCAAGTGATTTTATAATATGTCCCTTGCTATGCTATAGCAATGGGACAGATAATAACTATGGATTTGATGTAAACTTCCATCACCTTACCAACTACTGGCGTTGCAAATTGTGGCTGAACCAGCAATGATTACTGTTGACAGCCTGTAGGAACATACTAACACCCTATGACCAACCATGGCCAACCCCTTACGAGCTATCATTAAGCCACAATAAAAAATGTCATAGCCAAGATGACAGACAGCTGACACATTGTACCACTGTGAGTACAACCATTAGCATGGTTGTTTACAAATTTTCTTGTACATTATAGAACTGCAATTAAACTACAGTTTTGGCACTTAGCAGTGCAGTTATTGTTATCTTCTCTGAAAATAGTCCTCGAGAATAATGTTCTGCCAAAATTTAAATGTTGTTGTTTAAAGTGAATCGCTGGCATCGATTGCTTTAGGGCAATCAGTTGCCTGTAAAAATTATGTTCTGGCCATTCACTGAAGTTCACTTTTGGGAGACTAGCCTGATCGAGAATACCTCATGAAAAATTGGAAGTTGATTTATTAAGCAGAAGTCTACCAAAATCTGATGTTGTTGAGTGTGCGGTGTCAGTTTTGAAATTTGATTCAGTGTAACTATTAGCTTGAGACTGTGTTTATTGCTGGAATGTTATTCTGATACAAATGTGTGCTGTACTGATGCACAGGCGAGATGGTTGCTCCGGTTAATGTGAAGACTTCTCCCCAGGAATCGTTCAATCATGGCACGCGTATTTTCTGGCATTCCGGCAGCGGTCGCCAGCATGCTTGCAATGTTGGTGCCTTTTCCATGCATAGAGATACTACAACATCTCATAGCGATGTATCACATCCACGGAGTGAGACAGCTTCTTCACAGCAGGAAGCCATCGATCCGTTTATGTCCGACAGTGTGCTGAGCCAGTTTGGCTCTCACACCCTCGTTCGAGGTGAACAGGTCAAACTGCAAACAGAAAACAGCATGGATCGACCGGTAACTGTTCCTGCGAACATCAGCGATCCGACGAAACTGTCCCATCAAGAAACAGATCTGGCCGATAGTATGCTCGACTGGCCGGTTTTTGATTCTGAGAACGAGGTCATGCCAGGGAAGTACAAAGCGGAGAGCGAAGAAAGCACCACGTTCACACTGGACCTGAATCAATGTAACAGCAGCACAGGTGCCGCCAGTTATTTCCGGACTGACGAGCCATCAGGTTTTTTCAGCAGGAAACCGTCGCGGGATGCAGCAGCAGCAGCTTCTGCGAATGGCTATCGACGATCTTCTATCACATCAGACCGCGAGCTGTCCGTTAATGGAGGAAGAAATCTGCAGCAGTGGTCTGATGCAGCTGCGAATGATTTGTCGCGGCATGATGCTGATCGGTGGGACAGTCAGACTCAGTGGCGACAGCTTTCCGAGGCAGAAAGCAGTATGGCTGACAACTCATTCCGGCACCACGGTTCCGTTACTAAGTCAGAGAAACTGCATGGCTGGTCATCAACTGGCACAAGTCATCGTTGCGGTAATCTCTTACCACACGTTTTTTTTGTAATAAGTACTTTGTATTGTAATAATTATTCTAGTTCTTGCTCAACTGGCTTAACTTTAAGTTAGTTTAGTTTTGGACAGTGGAGAATTAAATCAGGCCAGTGAAGTGTGAATAGTCTAGTGCCGGTGGCTGTCTAATGCAGTCATCATTGCTTCTCAGTTGACTAGCCCAGCATTTGAGGTGATATAGTTCCTTAATTTTGGCCCTGTGCCACACAGTCAGCACAGTGCTTTTAAATGCTAAATTTAGCAGCTTGAAAGTGACTCTTGCATGTACTGCTGTTGCATTTATTTTACTTGATACTTTCTTGCATTGATGCTGATTGTAGTTCTGTCATGCAGCTGCCTTAATAGGTCACCGTATTGTGTTTGCTCAGTCATATGACTTTGTTCGTCTGTGTGTCTAACTTGTGCAGGTTTTTAACTCGGAAACAAAAAGCCATAAAAAGCCAAATTATTGTGAATTCTTCCCCCGGTTTAACTAATCAGTAACATGTATGTTACTTTTCGGCTCAAAAAGTCCAAAGCTTGAGGTTACCGGATGTTAGCAATGGCAACGAAATTATGTATCTTGCATAAACCCATCGACATCTGTGACATAATTTACTGTAAACGCTTAACATCAGGCAACATTGATTACGCGATGAAGTATTATCAATTAAAATTTGAAATATGTAATTAAGTGCATAGCAAAGTCATGTCGGCAATGGGCTGTTGCAATTGCTTGTGTCTTAGCTTGTTGGTAAGAGTCGCAGACAAGTAACAATTTTTATTATTCACACAAATCGAGAGTACTGATTTCTGCAGCTTCAGCATGACTTTTATGCATATCATTGCTGCATTCACTCTAATTTGTTGTTGCATCGATGCTGATTGTGTATTTATGAATTTATGTAAGTTATTAAGTTAACCATTCAACCTATGAGTCTATTTAAAGATGCCGATTGTGGTTTGGTTTGTTGCATTGTTCGCTAGGTGTCAGACAGTCACAAGTGACGTCATCCACGCGTCCTTTTTCATTTCCTGCTGCTGCTGGTGCTGGGGAGATGGCTGCAGGTCGCAATGTATGGCATGAACGTCAAGAGTTCTATAGCAGTGCCGTACCGAGGGACAGTGAAGAAGAGGAAAAGATGCTTCAAGCTGCCTTGGAGCTGAGCAAACTGGAATACCGCAAGAACTCTCTGCACCAGAACTTAACGTTAGTATTACTGGCTTTGTAGTAGTTTTATCGTTTTACAGATATATATGTTCAGTTTTTTATGCCTCTGCGACTGTAGTGGCCAGAGGCATTATGTTTCCAGAATGTTCATGCATCTGTCGGATCAAGTATGCCCCAAAATGCACTTTTGGGCCGAGTTAGCAAGATATCTTGGGTATTTGTTGACGGAATTTGGCCAAACTTTCACTGCTAACGGACTTTGGTGCAAGGATGAATGCTTCAAGTTTTGGGATCAAAAGGTCAAGGGGCAAGGTCGCGATGAGGTCAAATATGCGCCATAATGCACTTTTTGGCCTTGCAGTTCTCTCATGTTTTCGGAGGCATAATAGTTGACGGAGTCGTAACCACCATCTGATGTTTATCTGGTTTAACTGACTGCTGTTTGAGTTGGCATAAATTTTTAACTTAAGATGGAGTGCTTACTTACAACCACGAATGCAACTTAAATTTGGACAAGAAATGTTTTTGTAAATTTGTACACTGTGCCACTGGCCTGGAACAGTCCACGATCGTCACTTTCACAACTGTCCAACGCTGACTCTTAGGTGGAATCTCGACAAACGTTCTGTGGGTTGCCTGTAAATGGTGCACACAGTATCAATTTAGTTGCTTATTTATTACTGTTTCATCGTGTTTTCTCACTACTTTAGGCTTTCTGAAACAAGTAAAAAATTCACTATATTTGTTTTAGTTTTTACTTTGTTTTTTTATGGTAAACCACTGGTTATTTGTGTATGTGGTTATCTTTGTGATAAATTGATTGATTAGTGCCATTGCTACAGCAGTTTTTTGTTGGCCAGAGCATTGGCAAAGCAAAACAGGTGCCCAGGCTTTAACAACACCATTCAGGTTGTGAATTTGGTGGAATTTATTTTAATGTACAGAATTACTGTAGTGTGCATTCACACAACTGACGACAGGTCACAGCGATTGGCATAGCATTTTGTTTTTGATCTGCCAGGAGATGGTGTATAATTGACAAAGTGCATGTGCTGTGTGGCTGCCTAAGCTTCATGTTGTATTGATTTAATTCTACAAGCAGTGTAGCCGTGAAGAGTTAAACATCCAGTTTAAGCCCCTTTCACACCACGCAATCAGGAAAGTTTTTGTGCTGGTTGCATAGGGCATCAAACCCTCAACACGGTCTACCCAAAGTCCAGGACCGAATGCTGAATTCACACATTGTGCCACCACCCCGATGTCAGCAAGCTACGGCAACTGGTGCAACCAGACGGTGCGAAGCTGGCGGTGAAAACTTGCCATCGATGATGCATACTTGCAGCATGTCAGCAGAGTACAACTCAACCCAACGTGTACACAGTGAGAGAGGGCTGGATTTGCACTCATCATTTCCATGCCAGGATGCTACGGCAGCTGGTGTGATAAGATGGGATGAAATCGATACCAGCTTTGGTGAGTACTAGCTGCATTTACATAGACTCGAATATGGGTACTCGTATATATGGGTTGCAGCAAACACTGGTTTGCATATATTTCAATGGCCACCGTTTAGTTCACATAGACACAAGTCTAGTAGGAGTACAGGTTACCTGTGACTTTCAGTCGTACAAGTAGTTTCTGTGCAGGTTGTATTTTTGTCCAGCTCGCATGAAGTAAACGAGACATCGTAAGTAGCGTTTTTTAAAATTTGCACAAGTTGTGACGCATACTTGACATCAGGGGCGGTATGCATAACAACGTCTTAGATTAGTTTGGACGTAAGGCCTACGTCACGACTAACTACTTCCAAACTAGCAAGTTACATCCAGCAGTATGCAAAATGCTGTCATAGTGAGCGACTAACTACTACCGATGTAGTTGACATTGGGCAGTTTGACTCTGGAATTTCCTGGCTAAACGCACTCTGTCTTGGCCGGCCTGCAGCTAAAAATAGATATGGCCTGACTTGTCATCTGCTGCAGTCTCGGGCGTGCTCAAGCCTAGTTACAGCTCCAGAACTTGCGTTGTTAATGAATTGTTCACTAGTAGGACTGCACCATTGATATGGTTACCATTGTAGTGGATTGTTGTTGTTTTGTTTGTTTGCAAAGCATTTACTTAATTTGATTTGACTTAAGATTGTTGGCAGATGCAGATTGAGTTATGCTTGTGCAAGTGAGTAGTAAATAGTCGGCATTTGTTGTGTGTCGTATGTCAAAACAGAAGTTCGAACTGTACGCTGTAGGTGTGCAGGTGATAGCATTTAGTTGATGGTGGTATTACCTGGCAACAAATGAATAAATAAAATAATAAATATAAATTATTATTATAAATAATAAATAGTCGGCATTTGTAGTGTTTTCAAAACAGAAGTTTGAACTGTAGGCTCAGTTGGTTCAGTCTTGAGGTGTCATCAGAAGGTGTTGGAACTGGGTTCTGCTCAAATGGTAATTGGTAAACTGCTCCAAATATGAGGTGCAGTTGAGCTGAACGCACGGCCGGCGAACACTGTGTTGTCTGTTGGCTGGGACAGCAGTTGGTGGTCGGATGATCGGAGTTGACATGATGGTGTGTAGTCACTTAGCAGGACTGACAGTTGTTTTGGGTGTGACCGTGAACGCTCCACTCATTCAGATGGAGCTTGTATGAGCCGTAAACTAAAACCTTGACTCAGACTTGCATTCGTGTTTATGTGAACATAGTTGTAGGATCGGACACTGCAGCAGCTGGACCTGTGACGACACAAGATGAAGCTGATGATCCCCTAATCTCTTTATCTTGCGTGACGCAGTACAACAGGTCACGGTGTAACTCAGCTCAGCGTGCTAGTGCACACAAAGACTCGGTGCTGGAATCTCTTTCACATCAAGATGCAGCGGCTGAACACACGCGCTTAGTCAATGACACGCAGGTGAGTTATAGGCTTCATATGAATGAATGAGAGATTGTATTTTGAAATCAAACACACACCACTGAAGAAACCTCTTTCACGCCTACTAAGTTATATAAATTCATTGAAATACTGCACCATTTTACGTGTTGCAGACCCATCCATGTGGTAACCAGGCCTGGCGTAGGACAACCTCGTATTTTTTTTAGTAGTGATTGTTTAGTTTATTAGTTACGGCATTGATGTTGATGAACGAAGTTGTTCAACGCGAAGCCCGGTCAGTACTTGGATGGGTGATTGTCTTCAACAGGTAATATGTCTCATTATTTGAACACCCACCCAGGTCAAGTCTTCTTGCCATACCTCCTGAGTAGATAAGTCATGAACTAGTCTGTTTAGACGATGTTGGAGTCTGTGTTAGGTGGCATGGAACACTGTGTGATCCCCTATGGCAGGTGATGCTCTGTGGCTCTGAGATGATTTACCTTTAACCATTTTAGTGGCATATCAGCACACACAAGGTCATTTCGTGTTGTAACAGTATTGATAGTTAGTAAGTTTATTAGTAGTAACTAATTGCATAAACAAAACTGGTATTGGTATGGAAAATCTAGGCTATTGACTTAGCTATACTAATGAAAGATGGAAGACAAAAACTTCTAGCATGAAGAAGTTCAGGTACTAAAAGCAGTGTTGAGACCGTTGATGCTTTGTAACAGGTACAGATTAGCCAGTCCAGCGACTATGCGAGCAGGACCACTGTGAACAGCAGCCATGAGACTGAGAGAGATGGCAGTACAGCTGACTGGACTCTGCCGTTGTCCACATATGTCTCAGATTGTTCCGTGTCTCATGTCAGTGCGGCTGAGAAGAGAGATGAGTCGCCGATTCCGCTACAGCCAGCACCAGATGTTGCAGCTCAGTTTGTCCTGGTAATTTCTTCATGGTTGTATCATTCGACACCTAAGATAATGCATTTGGTATACCAGTTTGTACCCATGCCACACATCTATTTTCTTATGTTGAGGGTATTTAGTTTATGCGCACGCGTGTACTAGACCTACCGCTGTCTGACTGTTTTGTTGGAACAACGTGGCATTTGTTGTTATAACAGGTTTTAACAGTTATAACTTGTTATCACTTTTTGTCTGTCCAATGCAATGCATACCGGTAGCATTGCAGTCCGTGCATCCTACATTTCTTAAGCTATCTTCCTTCCACCTTCCCTTTCCCTTCCCCTTTCCTTCCCCTTCTCCTTCCCTTTTTCCTTTCTCTTTACCTTTCCCTTCCCTTTCCCCTTTCCCCTTCTCCATTTTCCTTTCCCTTCCCCTTCTCCATCCCCTTTTCCATCCCCTTCCTCTTTCCCTTGCCCTTTCCTCATTTTTCCTTCCCCTTTCTCTTTTTCTTCCCGTATCCCTTCCCCTTTTCTTTCCCATTCCCCTTTTCTTTGCCCTTCCCCTTTTTCCTTCCCCTTCCCTTTTTTCCTTCTTTCCATTTCCCCTCCCCTTCCCTTTACTTTCCATTTCTTTTCTCCTTTCCCTTCCTTTTCCCCTTCTCCCTTTTTCTTTCCCTTTCCTTTATTTTCCATTCTTTTTCTCCTTTCCCTTTCCCTTCCTTTTTCTTTTCCACTTTATTTTTCCCTTTCCTTCCCCTGTCTCTTCCTCTTTTTTTCCATTCTTCCGTCTTTCTTTCTATGTCCAGATCTGTGCGTCAAATATTTGAGGCACCATATCTCCATAACAGTGCAAGATAGACGCATGGTCACTGTGGATCACGGATAGGAAGTTGACCCGTGGGCGTCGAATGGTCACGTGACCGATGACGTCACGTGACCCCAAAAGGTCAGATTTCTTGTTTTTGATTGTGCACTGCTTGCTCAATAATATGATATTTTCTGGAATAAAAATGCTCAAGTTAACAAATTGTTTGAAGTTCTACTGATTCAGTTTTTGTTATTTTTTGCAACTGTTTTGGTACAGGCAAGCCACGTTGCATGCTGTGACCTACCGAGACACTTTTCTTTAGCTCAAATGAGGCATTGTAGAGCTTTGTTTTAATTGTGCATGGTTAGGTCAGTGATGCGATACTTTGCAACAACAGAAAATCTGCTTCGGTTAGCACATAACGACACAGTTCCGGTAAACAAATTTTGTACACTGAAGCAAGTATTTGTTTGTGCAGGGTGAAGTGGCAACAGCCAGTATGCGGCTGAACTCTGCTGCAAGTGATGAAGGCATCGGCCAACTCAGCAGCAGTTGGGCTCCAGCTGCGTGTTTGCCGGAGACGGACCCAGTCGCGACGCTGAGCAAAAGGCCACCTCACAGTGATGGTGTCAGCGCTACAATGACCGGGTGTCGGCCGGGCCGTGGGCGTGGCCTCTTGAATCTCAAACAGCTGCAAGCAGACAAGCTGGCGGCCAAAGGCAAAGGTAATGGCAGACACCATCACTCTAAAAAACTTGCCATTTTCATTTTTTGACTAGCTCCACACGGTAGTGTAGCGACAGTATTAAGGTGAGGTGGGCAGAACTAGGCATTTGCATCAATTTTTTTCGTGATGTTACATGCCAAAAATTATTTAAATCAGCCATTGTTTCACATAGCTATTTAGAAAAATTAAATTGGCACGTTTTATCGAGACATAGTGTAGTTGATCAGTGTAGTCATTGTTTGAAAAAGTAGTGGGACAGAAGGTATCAATTTTTCGACGGACAACTCCAAATTTTACACAGTGGAGATAATAAAGTACTCATAATGTCGATTTTACCTCCTCCCAAGTTCCTCACAAAGGGGGATTTTCGCTGCAAATATTTGTGTTTTTTGAAGAGAATTTTCTGACAGGCTAAGATCTTGCCGAGATGCTGGTTTTTAAATGGACACTCACTGCTTGTTATCCTGTTCCAATGCACTGCTTCTGTAATACTTTTGGATAGCTGATTGAAAAGCTTTCTTTTCTTCTTGTCACTTATTGGATAATAGTAGATTTTTTGTATCGTTTTACTTATGATATTTATGATAACAAAAATGTCGTGAGCATCAAAACTGAACCACTGGAATTAGTCAGTTCTATCGTTGTCATCGTCATAATTTTTTGCAAGAATTCAGCAATAACAAATAAGACAATAGAAAATGCAATAGAAATGAGTCAAAAGCCATCATATGTTATCGAGGTATTTTTCCCAAACTGTGCATTAATGTGTAAACATTTGTGGACGTTATGAAATTTGTCGTGTGGATTTTACTTTTCTATTTTTTTACATTTCCATAACAACTGTGTTGATGTGCTGCAATGTCTTACATTGCAGTAGGAGACCTGAGCTCGCCAGAGATTTTCGCTGATGCTGACGTGAACAACCACGTGTCACTGGCACTGAGTTCTGCTGAACATTCAGCTTTGTCGTTTACACCAACCGACAAGCATACGGCTACAGCTGCCAATACGACAGCAGCTTATAATGATGGCAGCGGTGGAGTGGGTGCGCTTATCCAGCAAGGCTGTGTCATTAATAACTCACCGCTTGTTGAGCAAGCTTCTCTTCTCAACACTGTCACCAGTGCTACCTCGCAATGTGATGACCACCAGGGCTCTGTTGTGCTTCAAGATGCTCCAAATGGTTTCCTTCCGGTTCAGTCCTCTAGTGGACACCAGCCGAGTGCACCACCCGGTATGATCTCGGCCACCATATGTGCACCGTATCATCCACACTTGATGCCACCTGCAGCGGCAGTTTACAACTGGCCACCCATGTGTGGTGTTCTTCCGCCGGGCTTCACTCCCGCCACTCTGCCGTTCGTCGGTGCTGCTCAGATGCCGTACCCTAGTCTGCCGGTCTATCCGTACGGCTATCCGATGATGCCAGCTCCCGGCTCATGGCCCATGATTCCGCCCTCATTCCATCTGTCGCCGCCGATCGATCAGCATAGCACCAGTTTCAGCAAAGTTGACTGAAATGTCGGGTGGGCGTGTGCTCTCAACTTGATGTTAGTATACCGGATTGGACGTGTCACTGGCTGCTGGTTCGTGGCTGGCAAACTGTTGTGTACATTTGTGCTGCTGACATGTATGATGCATCGTTTGCTCTGTTGGCAACCAACAGTTATCGACAAGTGCTGTAGTGATGTCATCACTCATATGTAGCAGTATGTTCAGTGATAATTTAGTCATGTTCAGTGATAATTAATTTAGTCATGCAGCAGTGTGCATTGCATGTTATTATTGCGCCAGTCTTAATCGGCCACATTGCTGGTCTTGTTCATCCATCCGTCTGTCTCTCTGTTACGTACAAGCCCATGGGCTCCTTACTTGCAGACAAAAGTTCTTGGAGAAATCAAAGTCAGAAGAATCAACATTGGTGTGGACGTTCTCCAGACTAACCAGTTTTTCAGTTTTTAAGCGCTAAAGGTCAAAGCGCAAGTTTGCCAGACATCAAAGACTTTAATCAAATGACATGTATCTCATGCGAAAATAACTTGCATCATAGCAGCGTAAAATTGGGCTTTCGGTATAAATTTAAGAAACAAATGAGTGCATAGTTAGGCGGGCAGCTGCATAGTAATTATGTAGTCCCTGTATTTTTTCTAGTTATGCCAGTGTTTGCAGTTTTTTGTTGTCATGTCATCTTTGTTCTCCTTGTGTGTCGCTTTCAGAAATTTAGCAAGCTTCAGTTTGGTAAAACTTGGTTTGTTTGTTGTTCATGCTCAAGTCATGGACCATCTTGTAACAAAACTTTTGAGTATGTTGATTATACAGGGTAAGGCAAAAGCCAGACTATTCTTGGGCATTGATAACTTGGCAATAATTAGTTGTAGAAAGAGTAGTATATGTCAGAAGTTTTGGAATTTTGTGTAGGAAAAATGTAGAACTTCCATGTCAGTGCGTGTAAGTATTCTTTGCCTAATTTGCATAAATGTTCGATACATTTGAAATTGTTGGCCCACCTTGTATATTTGCTGATTGCATTGCACTGAGTTACTGCATTTTGTTTCATGTCCTAATAGTGATCATTACTATCTGGCTGTATTCAGCCAAATAGTAACGTTTTAGTAGGTACAACTTTGCCACTAACTGTTACAAAAAATTACCAAGCTTAAAACTTATCTTGTTTTTGGTTCTTTCCAGTGGCCAGAGAAAGGTACAAGACTGTAGTATCAAACAAGTGAAAAGTAATGTAATGATGATAGTTTTAGTTATCTGTCACTCTAAATGCAGAATTAGCTAGTTTTCAGTATAGGAACAAGCTTTTGGTTATGACTTTGTACATCACAGATGCACAGTCCGACAATGTTTGTACCCAACTATTGGAATCTTTATGGGAAAGCTAATATTCTAAATAGGGAGCCACTGTTCAACTGAATGCAGATAGGAGTTGAATAATTTTGATGCAGCACTGCAAGTTTGTTTATTAATGCGTTTGTCATTGATGTTGCATTGTTGCTGCGAGGTTGTGTTGTTTTGTCACTGATTGATCTGGCATGTCACTCTGTTTACTGTTTCGTTAATTTCGAGTCATCTGTTGCACTATTTGTCTAGTTGCTTGATTTGAGTACAGGTAACAGTATGCAGTATGTCTAGTGTTGCCTCCACTGTATATTGTATGCGACAACCTGGGGCGTATTAATCATGGGGTCAGATGGGGTTACTGCTATAGGCCTACCAGGAGGATTTAGTAGAAAATCACTTTAAATTTTTCATCTGTTTTATGTTCATCAGAAAAAAGTGTAATTTTGCAACATGGAATGCACCAAGATGCCATTTCAAGATCGCAAAGATTTATTACTTTCCTGGAGAGAAGGCATTGGTCCCTTTGCAGAGAAATTTCCCTCATCCGACCTGTCAATTTAGGAATTGAGGAAAACAGGGAAGATTACTAGAACTGCCATTTTCGATACATATGCGCAGTTATAATCGGCAGTTCTGACAATTTTAGATGTCGGGTGGGATGTTAAACTATACTCACTCTCTCACTCAATTTAGGTTGAAATTCCCAGAATAGTGACAGTTTAGTACGCCCTGCAGCATTTTGTAGTCAAAACTGAATAAATGACAGATGTACAGGGTATGTCGTAAAACATCATCGAGGATCTTTAGTTCTGCAATGGTCGTGTAGTCATTAGTTTGTTATACTCGTGGTATTATTACGTGTATCGCTTTATTTTAGACAGTTGCTTTTAGTGTGCCTTTACAGATGTGGGAATTGGGTAAATGCATGCGCCAACTTGAAAAAAGCGAGAACTACGTACAAAAGATTTATAACAAGCATGTTTTGGGTGTCATATTTTCAGAGCTGACAGGCAAATGTTGATGTGTGCTTTTCAGCCAGCTGAGTACATGATAACGAATTCACAGATGTAACTTACTCGCCTCTGGATGTCCAGCAAGTGTTTGGTTGGCATCTGATGACAGTAAGTAACGCAGATGCTGGTAATTTTTCAGCACATAATTACCTCCGCCAAGGAGGTAATGTTTTTGCCGGACTTTGTTTGTCTGTCTGTCTGTGTGTGTGTGTACAAGATAACTCAAAAAGTTGTGGCCGGATTTTTCTGAAATTTTGAGGGTATGTCGGGCATAGCATAAGCTACAAGTGATTAAATTTTGGGGGTGATCCGGCAGGAACCTGGATTCTGGATCACTTTGTAATTTTCGTTACCATTGCGTTAAAGGGGGCATAAGCGGAACTGCTGCAAAACCGAAGATGGTGACACCACCTAGCGAATAGCATTGCCTTGGCGGAGGTACCTGCGAGCTATGATTGCTTTCGAGTTATATCTGTATTTTGTTTTTAATTTTAGCTATGTAAATAGGTTTAAGTGAGTGAGTACATTTGGAGTGCATTTTGTTGCTCAATTGATCGATCGCAACTAGTGCCAGCCAAAGACGTTGCGTAATTATGTGCCATTCTTTTGATACGTCTGGTGCCAGTGCCTTTAACTCTGCCTTATGCTTACCAATAATCTCTGAACTAAGTTTACAGATTGTTTGCTTTTTACCCCCAATGAACAGACAATATCTGAGCAGCTGTGATGCTTAGGGATAGCGTGGATAATTTGGAAGATTAACAGATTGTCAGTATTTATCAGTATTATCAGTTTTCGTTGCAAAATATGGCTGCACAATGACAGTGTACAAAACAAATGGCTCGAACAAAACAACATTGTGTACAGTACATGTCATAGTGTGAAAACGGAGTAAGTGACTATTGTGAAACAGCTCTGTTAAGTTAATGACAAAATTAATGTAAGAATTCTGAATATGAGTGAAGTTGCCTGCTGATCTTGGACTAAGCCTAAATGTGGATCTCGAAACTTATTTCATGAACAGAACAGTTTCCATACCGGTATATGAGAATTGCTGTTGGTTTAGGCTTTTGTGTGGGTTTCGTCTGTGCGTTTTTAGCCGACCGTGCTTTAGTAACGGTCGAGCTTATGGTATTGTTGTCGTCGTTTGTCTGTTCGTCGTCTGTAACGGATATACCCTGGCTAACAGGTAGCTCTTAGGGGAAAATTTTTTACACAAATAACTAGCTGTGTGTTTTAAACCTAGGCATGCAAAATTTCATTGTTCTAGTGCAAGGGGAACAATTTTAAATTCGGGCTTGAATGGATGGAGGGGTAGGAAAAATTGCGTTTTTCAATGGAAAATTGCCTATATCTCGTAAACGGTGAGAGATACGGCCAAGGTTACTATTAATCACTAATAAGAAGTGGCATCTTGGCATAAATGAGGTGGAAATCATCGACCTTGGATGACCTTGAATGTCACTGACAACCAGTACGGTCGGCTATCCTATCGTCAGCTGGGCTTCTTGTTGTATATTGTCACCTAGCTTAAGTTTGTTCATCGTAGGCTTAGTTTTCTATTGTTCAGTATTATTTGGCTATCAATAGCTTCCGGTGTCAGTGTAATTTGGTGCTTAGAAGTGTTGCCTTTTGAGATGATGTTTTGAGTTGCTTTGCACTCTCATCGTTTGTCGTTGTATGCGAATGCAATGCTTTTGTAAAGCACTTTTGAATATCTTTTTTGACAAGTTCCTTTTGATTTGTATGCTGCTGTTTGGTCAATAAACGGAATTTTACAACAAGTAATTTGAGCAAAGCTCATGAGACACGTGCAGTGTTTGAATTGCTGGGAGGGGTTGGGGGTTGAACCCCTAACTGTTTTCTCAACTCCCCTAACACACTGTCAAATTGTGTTCTGGGGGGTCAGCTATATACTATATAGATAGGATTTACATTATAATTTTTGTCGGGCTCCGACAGTCGAAAAGTTTAACCCCCTAGCTACTTTTTAACTATTCAAACACTGGACACGCAACAGTCTTAGCAGTTTCTGTTCGCAGCTTATCTTAGGCTGTCTCCATTCCCTTTTAAATTCATTTAAATTAATTCACTTTTAAAATGTGTGTTGTAGCCCAAAATCACGAAAAATTCAATAAAACCTCTTATTTTGGGGGTTCAAGGTCATCGAGCTAAATACCACTAAAAAGCTTATCTGCAACCCTTTTCACGCTGCACGACCAAATAGCAGTAAAATAACCACTTTAGCGAGGTAGCCATATTTGACACCCCCCTGTGCAGGCCTCCTTGAACATAGGGGGTCAGGACTTGCACTGCTAAAATCTATGTTTAATGCTTCAAATTTCATGTGCAGGTTGTCTTGGTCTATCTCCAACTATTTTGTTGCAATTTGATGCTGAAATGTGCACTGCAGCCAAAAGTTGCAAAAAATTCACCAAAACCTCTTTTTGGGGGTTCAAGGCCATTCAAGGTCATCGATGTTGATAAATCTAATCTGCTTGTTATGATTTGCATCAACTTGGTACCTATCTGCAACCGTTTTCACAGTATACGAGCCAATCGCGGCAAAATGACGTGTTTTTCGGGGGGGTACCCTCATTTGACGCCCTCGTTCAACGGGAACCCCCTTACCCAGGGGCACAGAATTTTGTCACTAAAAACTACTAGAGTCCTAGCGCAGCCCACAGTGAAGATTTTTTGATTCTAGCTTGCACCGTTTTGATAGGGCTCAAGGGTGTGACAGACAGACACACGGACGCCCAGGCCATGGCTAAGACGCGCAAAGTATAGCTGTCGCGCGTAAAAAAAACGTTGCTGAAGTTAGCACATCGCCGTTAAGTTGCAATATACAAATCTTGTATACACCGTGTTCCTTAAAAATGTGCCACTTTATTTTTTGAATAGCTCCGTGAAACATTGGCCGATTTTAAACAACACAACAACACATGACAGTATCAGCAGTTGGCTATATTGAGGCTATCATACACTGTACAATAGTAAATAACGAATACACAAATTAAATCAGTTGAAAAAGCTAATCAACAGTTCATTCCGCAGTCCAGATATCCCTATTACGGATGGTATAATGCGGTTAACAATCAAGTGCGGCGACTGTAGACTTCTTATTACTTGGAAACTATTCCGTACTGACCACAACTGGTTCTAGCTTGATACATGTAAAAAAGTCGTCAGCCGTAGGCTAAAAGAATTTATAATACCGCTTGGCATAGTTGAAGCACGTCGGGTAGCTTCATAAACGTTAGGGAAATTCTGTAAATGCTAAGTGCGTTTTATTTTAAAAAATAACAAAACGTGTATTATAGCTTAGTTATGATAGCAGTCAGTAGCATACAACAAGCAGGTTGATTGTGGAAGTCAGAGCAGTAGGTCTATAGGCCGTATTACGGGTCCTGTCCGGTTAACGTAAAATGTGAAAAAGATATAATTTGCATTATAAATTGCACAACAATTAAAATTCTAAATTTCGACTCGTAATGCTTTTAAAGGATTTTCCTTATAAACCTAGCTTTGTCGGGGCAGTTTTTCCAAGTCAGTTTAGTGCAGTGAATCGGAGTGCAGGTGCTCGGTATGCTGTTGTTCGTCTCTGCGATGCCGCCGTTGCTACGATGACTCTCTTCTCGTGCATCTGCACGGCGTGCCGGGCGCGCTTGATACAGAAGTCGTCCGCAGCGAACGCGGCCCTACAAACGGGATGAACGGTCCAGTAGTTACCTCGGCCGGTCGGCACCCGTCCGCACTTGACAAAGAACTCGTAGTGGGACAGCGTGTGACGGACGTTGTTATGCCAGCGCGTTCGCTCAGAGTCCGACTGGGCGTAGTCGGCGCTGTGTGCCTCGATATAGCGAAAGATCTCCGACAACGATTGTCGTTGCTCCGTTGACGACAGTATGGCGCGTATGATCAGCGGCACCTGCAATGTAAACCGTTAACTTTGTTTTTTGAAATTTAATTATTTCTACTGCAGTTTGTAACAGATCGGCTACCGCACTGCTGGAGTGAATAAGCGAGTACGACCTACGAGCTTATACCACCCCAGACAGTGCGTTATCCTTTGAGCTGAAAATTTGTGCACCGGTTATTCCTGCGCTGCTTCTGTAGAACGTTCACGCCGATGTTTTGCGCTTTTTGTTTTCGCGTTCAATGCCCGAAAATGACGGACGGCACAACAATGCCGCATTATCCTGTTATGAACATCTACTCCAAGGTTACTAAGACAGAAAAAAACACAATGGCAATAGGCAGCTTATGATTCTGTTGAATTGAAGCTGGAACTACAAAAAAACTGTCGGTTAATTTTAAATTCTCATTAAAGTCAAAATTATAATGCTCTATTGATAAGGCTATGGAATAGACGACTGAATATTGATATAACAGTTTGTTAAACAATATTGTTTTATTTTAATAACTTGACGTATATGTGCATAACCGAATAATATGACATTATTCTGTGGCCGTCCTAATAGGCCGCACTATGGGTCTTGCCCGTCTGTCTGTCCGTCCGTTACGATCCAGCTCTAAACTTAAACAAAAAGCGCAGAGAAAAACAAAATAAGCGTAAAAACGTGCCACGGGGGGCAGTGCAAGAGATACCGATGTACAAATTTTCATGTAGGATCAAAGGTCAGGCGGACGGCCGTACATGTCGGCACTGGCCATTTTTACTCCTCGCGCGCTATGTTCTTAAGGTAGCGTAGAGGAGAGAGTTACATAGCATCAGTAAAATGAATATTGAAGACCGAGCGACCAATGACCGATCTCGCATCGTGGAAAATTTCAATCAGTCATAGCTCAGCAATATGTCATCCGATTCACTGTGAGTTTGGTTCTAGGGTAGCGTGTTCGACGTCGACGGTTTGAATGGCGATATTTTCAGGGAGATCAAGTCCAGGATGGCGGGCGGCGGCCGTCTTAGAAAATTTGGAATAGCCACACTCTGCACCTGTTGTATGCGCGAGGAGTACAGTATATACATTAGACTGGTTAGGCCTACAGTGTGGAACATAATCTTGTTGCAGTTACGAAGTACATCTACTGAGTCTGATCGTTTGGTGTAGTCTCATTTTGCCTAATTCCATTCGCCTTATTTCTAACCCTGAACCTAACCTTAAGCTTAATGTTAACCCTAACTCTTATCCCCATTTCTAACCATAACCTTAATCGTAAGCGCAGGCAAAATATTATTAGTCGAAATGGAAGGACGCGGATCGTTTTAATGACCTACCAGAGCGTCCTTGTTTCGTCGCTGCAGCTGGCGTTGATGCGTGGTGTCAGTGGACGACTGGGTCGGCGGTGAATTGCTGACGCTGCTGATGTGTGCGTCTAGCGTCAACTGGCGCTCATTCCCAGCCTCTGACGACGATACACCAACATCCACCACTCTCCGACTGAGTGACGTCACTGGCTCATCGCAGGCAGGCGTCCGTGAGTGCTGGCTGTACGACATCATCTGTCGTCAGCCAATCAGTCGATCAAGGTTATTTGAAAAATATCATGACAGCAAAAGTGCTACAGTTTACAACATACCGGTAGTTGTGAAAGTCTGAAAATAGTTGCCGTTCACAAAAGTTAAACCAGGGGTCCAAGCGAAAAGTTCAAGGTATATGGAAAAAGTTCGCCAAGTCCATAATATAAAGTTTTTTGGGGATTTAGTCTACTCTTCAGTTGTACTTTTCATACGGCATAAAGTCTACTTTTAGTTTGCACCCTTTTAATAAAAAAATAATAAACATCGAAATATGCTTCGACATCCACATTTAGGCCTGATCCAAGATCAGCAGGCCACTTCACTCATATTCAGAATTCTTACATTAATATTGTCATTAATTTAACAAAGCTGTTTCACAATAGTCATTTACTCAGTTTTCACACTACGACATTGTCATAGTTAAATCCCTTCAATATCATTTACTTTACTAATTTTTACGAACTTTTTGTTTTCATTTAATTTCATGAAGTTCAAGCGAAGAATAAGGCTAATAATAGGCCTATAGGCGGGGCAAAAAGTTCCAGTTTTCCGGCAAAAAACCGCACCACAGGAGATTATGGCGCTCAAAATTTTAGATTTTTTTTCTTAAATTGTTCTCCATTTTTGACGACTATTTTCCGACAAGATGATGATTTTCTCACAATTTTCCGTCAGCCCAAAATTCAGGCGTGCACTCTTCTCTGCCCCCTCTTACGAAGCCATTGGATGCATAGAGTACTTGCCCGTTGTTGCTGATCGTCGTTGGTGTATCGACAGCTGAGTGTCGTGTCTGGAACGTGACGGCGGACGTCGGCAGACGGTCGTCGTGCGGAAACTTCACCGACTGTTTGTTGCAGCTGACTGCAGCTGACGTAGCACGGCGAGTCGACACCGCTAGGACTTCCCCACTCGGTAGATGTCACCACCGCCGCGCAGTTGCCACCAGACACCGCCTGTATAGATTCACCATCAATCAGTCATCATTTCTGACAATTTTTCGACAGCCCAGAATTTCGGAGAACAGTAGAGGCATTTACTTCTTTCACTGCCCTCCTGTCACGATGCCATTGGATGAAGTAGGCCTACAGGTCGCGTTCACCTGTGTCGGGTGGCAGGTAAAACTGTGATCCTATACGGCGGGTGACACTCTGTAGCTTTTAGATGGGTTCCCTATGAAGATTGTTTTAGCATTTAACCATTTTTAACCACGAGGCCGCATATCATTATCATCATCACTATCATTCGATACTCAGCTGTTTGCTAACATTTTACACAACGAGCATCACGTTTTGCAGGCACTTAAGGGCCTAAATCTCCACCAGCAGATTATCATATAAAGGCAGTTTCCAAGCCGCACGTCACATCTCAGTAATGGTAATTCTAGTAATTTTTAATATACTGATAACAATAGACAATGACGAACGCAGAAAAAAAACAGCAGCAACACAGAAAAAAAGAACGACATAGGCCCTATATGCATACTCCATGGGCCATAATGGTGGCAAAACATAACGAAAAAACTCAACTACACAGTTTAAAACTAAAACAATCCACAACTGTGAGTAAAATTTACTCCTACGTTTTCAATCAATAGGTAAGCTGGGCAGTGGCGAATCCAGTGG
>Ga0056128_1002705_pt1 | contig 21190 bp, 19 predicted proteins | sample WorMetLIZISLAND2_FD_71113 | JGI IMG/M metagenome (GOLD analysis project Ga0056128, IMG submission 71113) | Marine gutless worms symbiont microbial communities from Max Planck institute for Marine Microbiology, Germany - Olavius geniculatus... ... | reverse complement strand
TTTTTTTTGCAATTTTCGGCTGCGACGCACATTTCAGAACTGAATTGCACTGACGTGGCTGAAGAGACCTCGACAACCTGCGAACAGAAAATGCTAACGCTGATGCGCGTCCCATGAGCTTTGCTCAAATTACTTGTAGTATGCTTTCGTTCGAAATTGTACTAAAAATAGGCTAATGTTTGCATCTAGTCTGATGGCAGTAACTTTGCTTAAATTTTTCTAAATAATATTTAGTGCGTCAGCTTGTTTCTATGAGTTGTTGTGTAATATGCCTTGGCACTTTGTGATAAATAGAAAATAATGTCAGTTTAGTGCCGACAAATTATGCGGGTGTCCGCTTAGAGGTACGAAACCCTAGCACTGACCTTTAACTTTTTGGACTGAAATTTGACATGTTGGGTACTCCAGCCCCAGCGAACATTTGTGCCATTCTGTTTCTTTTTTGTTTTGCGTTTTTTTTGTTTCTTAAGCAAAGGGTCTGCATGGAACAAACGGACAAACAAACGTCAGACGGACCGACGGACGGGCAAGACCCATAATGCGGCCGCATAATTGACTGGTACGCTGGTTGGTTGGAGCAATGGAGCAGCGAGTATGCTGTGATAGCGCTGGCATGCAGTTCGTGACGACTCGCAAGACTTCTAGTGCAGGCAGCCTCTGTGTGGCAGTAACAGACTAGCAGCTGCAGCAGCTGGTCGTACATTACGCTCAGCATCACTATCGCTATCCGTGTACTCGACCGACGCCATAGAAAACCGGCCGGATGTACTGGCCGCTTGCATTATTCACCAGACGTCTCCCGGTAATGAAATACTTTTACGTCAATTACAAAATGCTACAACATATTCCCACTCGGTTCCTCCACCACTTTTGTTCACTGGGAAGAACGACTGGACTTCCGTGACCTGCAGCGTGTTAGCATCTTTCGCATCACCACATTCGTTACTGAGTTAAAACAAAAATACGGAACAAGGCTAATTTGTGAACGCGCTGACTATTTGCATGTCGCTTTTAAGATAACTTAAGTTATAATATTTTGTTTTCTACTCCTTGCTCTGAACAAATTTAGTTTGCAATATGTGCGTGGTACACAACCTCTGCTAGCTGTATGGAATTTCATTGCATCAACATCAACAGCCAAATGCCGTACAGCAAAAACTGAGCAAGTTAGCCTATTTGTGCGTGCGTTGGATACATAGCCTATTTTACTGTTGCGGAAGTCTTCAGTTGCCAAAAATCGCGATTTTTTTGCTAAACGTTCGCGTATTTCCATGCAGGGCGGAGCTATAATGAAGACCGAGGAGCCAAAATTCGTGCATTTATTTTAGCCGTAAGACGTACGTGCTGCAATAAATCTTGGTTGTCGCTGGCTGCGTGTGCAGCCCCACAAACAGACAAACTGCATGCGATGGCGTCGGCAGCAGCGAGCAAAGCGTGCGTCACGAAGGTGGACATTCAGACTCTGGTAGAGGACTGGGCCTTGGACTACTTCCGACGCAAGGCGACACGCAAAGAACGTCGTCTGTTGGACCAGGACTTCATTCGGCAAGAGCTGGACTGGCGCCGAGTCCAATTTACTCACGACGATGCAGTCTACGAGCCGCAACCACCGTCTCCAGGCAGTTACATATATGACTTTCACAGTTCCACTAACCATTTTTTTGGCTTTGACTTTTACTTTCGCTTGGTGAAAATCACCTTTGACTCTGATTTTGACTTCTCAGAATCATACGATTTTAAATTTGACTTAAATTTGGCTAAAATCATTTGACTTTGACTTTTCGCGTAAAACAAAAACTAGCGACATTTACGGATATGCCTATGCTTTTTAGTTTTATTGTTGATTATTTTTAGCGATCAAGTTTATATTGTACCGTTATAGTTAACTGGGATGTTACAGTTTATTTTTTGTTTAGTTTTTGATAATTATTTTATTTTACACGATGAGTGCATTTTTTGAATAGATTAATTACCTCAGGCTTAAACTGCCTTTCAGTTGCTTCAAAGCCTGACACGCTAGAAAAGTCAACGTCAAATCAAATGGACTTAAATTCATTTCACTTTATTTTTTGCATCAAAAATTATATGACTCAGGCTTTGTCTTTGGCTTTGAGTCAAATAATTTGTTTTACTTAAATTTGACGCTGACTTAAGTCAGATATCGCTGTTTCCAGGCGCTGCCGGTCAGACGTCGACATCGAACGTGTTGTTCCAGACAACGTTTGCCAACAGGACAGACCGTGAACAGACGTACACGTTCCGCGCTGAGCGTACGACGCGCTCGACGTGCTCCGTGTACGTAGAGCAGGCGTGCACCACTGGCGTAGAAGTCGGTGTCAAACTGACCACTCCTTGTCAGATCCTGGAGGCGAATGCGGGGTTCCGCCGCGAGATGACGCTAGCTAACTGCGAGTCCGAAACAATAGAGGAAGAGATGACTTGGTCGGTTGACAGCCAGGTGAACGTGCTCGGACGACACATCGGCGAAGCAAAGCTCGTCATTCTCGAGCAGGAGTACGAGGGACGATTCACCGTCAAATCACACATCAGGTGCAATAAAACACAATTAAATTCAGAGTAAAAAGATGTCAATGGCACCGCAATCACTTTACAGTTAATTGAGGGTAAAAAACCAACGAGTCTTAAGTTTAGTCTTAAATGTTCGCAAGCACTTTAAAGACGTTATTTCTGATAGGCAGATAGACCTACGTGTATCTAGGCAGAACATGCCGTCAATTACAGTCTTGAAAGAAGTACGTTTCAACAAGGCTTGAAGTGTATTATGCCTCGTTACGCTTGCATAGGCCTAATACATTTTAGACTGTGTTAAAACCAACACTTTTCATAATCAGTGCGGCGCTGTCCTTCGGCTGCTGCATTCAGTAGGCAGTTGACCTCAAGACGAGTTCTGACTTATGACTTAATGGGCCGCATTACGGTTATTGTCTGTACGTTCGTCCGTCCGTCTGACAGTTCCGTACGTACGGGCTCCTAAAGTTCTCGAAAAAAACAGCATAGAAGATCTAAACTGGATGTGAGCATTTTCCAGAGCAAGAATAACCAGACTCACTGTCAAATATTAGGGTTGCCGTAGGCGAGTACGTAGCCTATAGATAGGCGCGGAAGGCTGCATGTCATCATTATTATGTCGGCACTGGGCCAACATTTTTCACTTGTTTAATTACACATCAGGGCATCTGCATTTTGTTTGTTTGTTCTGTGCAGATCAGATATTTGACTATAATTCTGTATAATATGTGTGACTTGGTTGTCTGCAGCGGACGCGTGAGGGTCGTGTTCACGAACCTCAAGGACAACAACTCGTTCGTCAAGGCGATTGAAGGTCAGATCGTCGAGATCGTGAAGCAGGCGTTCGCTAGGGGGCGCCTGCAGCCGAGTGAGGCTCTATCAGTGGACGGAGCTTCTAACAGTTTGCTGTCCATTGGACGCGGCTTTTGTCGCTTCAAGTACGGCTACAAGCAGATGATCGACGTCGATCAGAAACCCATCAATGACAAATCAAACTGAAATTATAGCCTAGCTGCAAATGATTTGTTACAGAAATCATACCCAACACTTTTTCCTTTTCTCCTTTTCCCCCTTTTTTCTCATTTTCACCGCTTCCTCACTGCTTCCCTTCTTCTGTCCCTGAATCTAGCTACAGAATCCGGCGGTTGCTGTAAGCTTCGTTTGCAGTTTAGTCAAAATGTGTCATTCTGGGCTGATCGCTAAACGATTCTGGTATATTTTGAGGCTGAAATTGTGTACTACTTTTGTCACTTGCATATCGACACGTTTATATTTGTAGCCTATACATACTGTTCAGTTTGGACGTACTGTAGTCTAAAATGACACTTTGGACTAAGGTTGGTGTAATGTGCAGATAAAAAATGGCCCATTATACGGTTTCGAGAAATCTCAAGGAATCAGAGTCTGTGGGCCCAGTGTTGGGCGTCACCTCATAAATTTTTCGCCGTAGGTGGGGGTGATCGTCTTCGCCCCTATGCCATGGAGTCGACGCGCCTACAGAATGTCTTCGCTGACTCCAGGCTCTACCTTGGAACAACTCGGTCTCAGTCGTTGATTGGCGCAACGCTGTTCTGGCGAATTTCTTCAAAAATTTTATCAATTAATTATAAACAGAATATGCAGTTGAAAATACATGTCTTCCTCTAGCCTGTTTGTTTCACACAAACAGTTACTTCATATTTCTGTAGTTTTGCAGCTTTTGCTGAACTGCCCTAACTCATATTGGGCTAGTTTGCTGCCTAATAGGGTGTTTACACGATCAAACAAACATCGAGCAAACGCCAGCAAATGTATTCAAAATACACGTGCTAACTGCTCGACGTCTGCTCGATGTTTGCTAGATCGTGTAAACACCCTATAAGCTACAGGCCTATACCTATGACTGAGGATGACTTTTCGCACATCTGCTTTCAAGAGACATCACTGGTTAGGCCGTGTTAACGTGTAAAATAAAACATCTGCAAAAATGTAAAACACGAAACATTTGCAGAAAACATTTGCATTAATGTTTTGTGCTTTACATTTAACAACTGCTTTGAGGTCGTTTTCAGTTCAATGCCGGCGCTAAAAAGTTGGAGGCCCCCTCCGAAATCCGACGGGGGTCTGGGGCGAATCCCCCAGCGGGGTCCAGGGGCAGAGTCCCTGGTCAGGAGGTCAAGGGGCAAAGCCCCCTAAAGTCAAAATGCTTTTGACTTTTGAAGGTTCAATGGAAGCAGCAAATTTGCCCACTTTTCTATAATTTCGAAATGCAAAAAAGTCGAATACAATTTGTGTTGTTTCTGCAAAAGATGAACTTTGATAGGCCGCAGTGGTACGTCACGCAGTAGTACGTCACAGATCACTGTACAATAATAAAAAGTAATAAACTTGTCATTTTTGGTAAACTTTCCTCATGTTAACTTATTTTATATTTTAAATATATGTCAAAAAACTAAAAAAATTTTCTTACGTAGCATCAACAGGGGCGTATATAGAGAAGGCGCGGGCGGCGCCCTTCCCCCCTAAACTAGCCAAACAGGTTTAATGCAGACTGTCTAAAAGACGCACTGTATAGTTAACGTGATTCTGCACACAAAAGCTCAAAAAAAATTCTGCTAGCTTCGCTCGCTGATTATTGCTACCCCCACTTTCGAATTTATAGCGCCGCCGTTGTTTGCCTATATTGTTTAAAGTGCACTAAATTTGATCAATTGATTCTCAGGAAAATAATTAACTTTTTTGCCAAACAGATCTTAGATTTTAAAGTTGTAACGCACCTATATAATTTCGGCTGGGGCTTGCTCACAGCGCTCCCTCAGTTTTTTTAGCTGGAATTTAGGGATCTTACTTTTAAGGGAAAGGAAGGAAGGAAAAGGAGAAAAGAAATGGGAAAAGCAAAGAAGATGTGAGAAGAAAAGGAAACAAAAAACAGGAAGGAGACGAAGGTGAGAAAAAGGAGGGGTAAAAAGGGAAAGTAAGAGCCGGGAAATACTCTAAATTTGCTACCCCAGGAAAAATCTCTAGCTTACAGCCAGTGCCACAAAACCCATGCTTTTATACACAAAAGCTTCAGCTTTTGGGGGACTTCGTCCCCTAGATCCTTTTACTTCACGCCCCGACTTGAAATTCTGGATACGCCCCTGATCAGGCCCCCGAGCATACGTGAGGCCCCCTCCGACTGGAGGGTAGGCTACGGAGGGCCCTTCCACCGGCTCTGCGGGCGATAGCGGATATAGCCTATCGTCGTCATTCATATTAGACCTCTGTCGACGTTACGTGGTGGCGTTTTGCCGGTTATTCATTGTGCTTACCACTACTGCTATAGGCCTTTATAATAATCAAGTTGATCGTAATGAATTATGGTTATTAATTTACTATCATTGCCACGCAACGAATATCCATCTGGTATACTCGTCAGTGAGGCAAAAACTACTCTTGTAACAGTATGCATGAAGTATTGTGCAAAAATGCCTACTGCCAAAATATCTGTAAACGTGACGGACATATCGGAAATATGAATCAAAGCTGCAACTGTTATTTTATATATATCATTGCTGAAAATCATATGCTATACAAATACGCAATGAAAACATACGAGTGTGTTTTAGCTTATTGTTTAGCAGTGTCACTGTTCAATCATCGTGTCAGAGTCAGATCTCCATTCATAAAAAAAATAAACTGAAAGACTGTAAATAAATTCAAAATATTATTATGTCATAGCCTATTATAACTGATCTTCTAGACTTGTATAAGATTTACTTCTGCACATCGTAAAATACAACAGAAACAGGACTAGGCCTACCTGTGCATCGATAAAGGGGGACCTACTTTTCGACCCTTTGATTAAGAAAAACTGTCTACCAACCTGTCATAGCTGTCGAATTTTGTTTGAAAATGCCCATTCATAACACTCCCCTAGTTATGACGTTGTCCTACGGTCTTGTATGTGTACGCCGCTAAAGAGTATGTCGCGATTTAACCGTTCCAAGAAACGTTCGTGATAACCTTCTTGACGCGCGTGGCATAGATAAACTGTCTCTATTCGCGCGGTCATAATACGAACACAGAAAACAGTCAGAAGAAATTAACCACAAAAGTGCAGTCTAGGAAGTGCACACACTGCCACACAATGAGCAAATTCATAATACACGTACACGATACAACAGAACGGAATACAGGCCATGCCCATTCACCGCGATCTGCAAACAGCCTTCCGTCAACACGCCTTGTTGCCAGACGTAATTTCATCGCGAGCACAGAATCCGCACGGTCAATATTTGACTTTCCTAGAACGAACAAACACACACACAGATAGATTAGCAAGGTGCTCGTTAGATGTTTCAACTCGGTCTACAGTGTATTGTGCGACTGTAACGAGGTGTTGACATAAACTTATTACATGGCCGTGATCAACGGCGTGTTCTGCCTGGACGCACGTATGATATACAAACGCAACACGCTATTAGTTGTTACGCTTGAGTAAAGTAAAATTATGGGGTCACTTATTATGGGGCCAAACAATATACAGTAAGAGACAGGATGAGTAAGTAGGTCAAAAAATAAACCGCAATCTTCGGCTGACGACGCGCCGCTTGGCGACAACATTAAATATATTGCGTTGATAGTAAGCCGAAGAAAGCCAACACGAAAATTGAGAGTCATAATGTATGCGGCCGTCCTAATAAAGCGCGCTATGCGTCTTGAGATGTCCGTCTGTCCGGTGTCCGTCTGTCCGTCTCGCACGGCTGCCTAACGTAAAAACTAAAAGGCACAAAAAAGCAAAAATGATGTAAAAGTTCCCCGCGCATTAGAGGTTAATTTTAACAATATGCGCTATATAAATTTACATTTTACTTACTTACTTACTTACTAACAAATGTGACAATTTTCACCTCAAAAGACGGACTGCAGCACGACATGTCGGAAGTGGGGTAATAGTGTCCTAGTTAAAATGCTGCGTCAAAAAAGGAAAATTTTCAGACATTTAGACCTGACTGAAAAAAAAATCTTAGCCATCAATGACGATCAACGTGACAGTTATAAATGTTTTTTCTATGCATCAGAAAAATATGTAATTGAAACTCGATACGAGTGTTGCTGAATTCACGCCAATTTGTTACTTAAAATACTGCCAGTTTTAATTCAATGCAAACTAAACTCTAAGTAATAAATGCGAACAAGCATGTTAACAGCGATAAGAATATCGGTTATTCTAACGCATGCGCAAAATGCGAAAAACTGACGACTTACAATTAGTGCTATCAGACGATCATTTAGTAATAATTTTTTTCGCGTTTTTTTCGCATGCGTTAGTTAACTGATATATTTACGCCTATTACGCCGTAAGTTTACGACGCAACAGCCTTGAACCGGTACAAAAAGTTAGCAGGTAATGCATAAGTTTCAAATAGGCCTATTTCTTTTAACGCAAGCCTGAATAAGTACTTACTATATAAAATACTAATTATTAAGCAAGCTAAGAAAAGTAAATGTCTGACTTTGTCTGTCTCCAGGCTGGGCAGAAGGCGCGCTGTAACTATTTTGTAGAGCAACTGCTGAAGTGGAAGCTTATCTTCGTCGCCTGTAGCACCGACCAAACAAATTCCATTAATTAAGACATTATTATGCTATTTTTTTGTCGCACGCTATACACTAGTAATTTTGTTAAAAAAACAATCTCAGTACAAAGGCGCGTTACTTGTCGTCTCTTGCGACAACAACGGTCACATCTAGGCCTTGGCCTATAGTGTTTCTACAAAGTATTGATAGTGGCAGTAATAATAGTTGTTGTTGTTGAGGTAGTAGTACCAGTAGCGTAACAAAGTAGTAGCTAGCCTGGCGGTAGTAGAAACAAGCAAAAACTTTACGTTCTACAACGAGCTGTTTAGAAACGTGTTGCCTTCATCGCAGAAAAGTAGTACAAAGAAAGCGGAGTGAACGTTCACGTCTACACACCGGCACGGACCGAGCGGCATGGTACGGCCGCTGGCGGCATGTCCCAGACGTTGGCGGGAATCTCGATCAAATCTCTGGTTAGTACGGTCAGCTGGTTGCCGTAGTCAATGCAGTGCACGCCACTCTCAGTTGCCGACGCCGTCAATATCCACACCCTGCGTGTGCGTTTATACAATATACATCATCGATTAGTATTTCACAGTTAAATGAATACAGAAATGAAGAAAAGCTTACACATATTTCGTTCAGTCGCTTCCTGATAATTCATCAACGGTTCAGAAGCAACAGTATTGTGTCTCGCATAAAACACGAAGACACGTTTGATTTGCTTTGGCATCGCCTTAGCCATAGCATCATCGTCGTCAATATTATGTGGGTTCCATACAGTTGCAGCAACTACGGGCCTGAAGTCGTGGCTACGCGCACGGATTTCCTCGTCCGATGTGTTGTCAGAGCTTCTCGGACGAGGAAATCGAACACGTCGGACGACGCGTCCGAGTTCCTTTCGAGATTCTGATGGGCGTCTTTTGGCTCACGGGCAAAAAAATCTCGTCAAAAACATCAAAGAAAATAAACATGCACATTACGTACGATTTTATGGGACGTGGTTTTTTAACCTCGACGAGCTCGGCGATGTCGGACAACACCTCAAACGAGAACTTTTACAAACCCGCGTGCACGGATTTGGCTGTCGTCAAACGCGGGTTTTAGCCTTTCAGGCCATCATAAACCAGGGTTTGGTAATTGAAAATGTGCGGGGTTGGCAGTGGCTCCCGTAAAGTTGGGTTGTGTCATTCACAATGTAGGACGTATATACACTGTAAAGCATAAAAACACACCAAAATTTGTCGATCATAACTTAATTGAAAACGGATTACAAGATTTTAATAATTTTTCGTTACAACTATTCCTGACACAACTTGCCATCGAACGGTTATTCAAGTTTTTACCTCACCCAACATATGCTTCTGCACTACCTGGGAAAATCAAAACACATGAAATCGGCGTTAAAATAAACAAAAAACGACAAAAACCGTCCGTGACATTACTTATATTAACTTGAAGAAAGATCATGAGGTTTTAATAGTTTTTGGTATAAACATTTCTGACATAGGCCTAACTGGCCATCAAATGGCCGTTCAAATTCCCAGCTCACCTGACGTCTGTTGCTGCATTACCTGGGGAAACAGAACAAATGCAACATGAGATAAAAAAGAAAGAAAAACATAAGTAAATTTAATCACTTCAGATACGTAGCCCTGAACGACCCTGATCATAGTCCATTCGACAGCATTTGCAGTGTTATGCAGAAATGAGTTTATGGAACTATTTAGGAAAATCAATGAACTCTAGAAGCGACTGGTTGAAATCTGAAGCAGAACATTATCAACACTGCTATCAATGCATCGAGAATGCATCTTCCTGCCTGTGCTTACACAAATGGCCGATAATTCAAACATTTACTGTCAGCAGTTGCACAACTGGACAATTGGATAAACTGTAAACCAAAGTGCTAAAAATTTTGACAAAATGTGCCAAATGTGCGTTATTTTAATCACATAATGATATTGCATTGAATAAAAATTAACAATTTGCTTGTTTTGTTCTCCCCAGGTAATGCAGAAACAGACGCTTGGTGCGACGGGAACATAAATGGTCATTTGATAACCAGTTGTGTCTGAAATATTTATACCAAAAATTATTAAAATCTGATCATTCATCTTCAAGTTACGATCGATAAATTTTGGTGTGCTTTTTATGCCTCACAGTGTAGCTAACCTAGGCATAGATGACTGCAAACGAACCTGTTTAGAGATCCTTCAGAAAAGATCGCCGCTCGGCGTCTGTGGGGACTGGCTACAGGCTGAAACTGATCGCTCTCGGTCTTTAGCTGTTCCATTGTCTCATACATCAGCTCAACGCTTCGTTTCTGCGCTTCCAAATTACAACAACACATATTGCTCAACTGTTAAACAGTCACACTCATTTGTTTCTTTATTTAACGCACAAAATACACCGCAGCACATAATAACATCACAATTAAACAAAAAAAACATAAGCACAAACAGCTGCGCAGACAGCATAAAAAATATAATATAGACAGAAAAACGAGGCAATTGAAGGTACATATATTAACAGCCAAAAAATCAAAGCACTGCTGTTTGTCGTCGTCGATTTACGATACACAACAAACGTCACCAAGAAGACAAACTAACCTATAAGAGTTGTTCTCTGATAAAATCTTTTAAATAAACAAAACATTCAAAACCTTTGTTTGAATAGCACGCCCAAAATTAAACTTTAATGTTGACGATGTCGACAAACGGTTTAAACAACGATGACTATGCATTTAGCTCCATCCAGAAAAGTAACGACAAAGCATTAAAATAGGTTGAAATCGCACATATCATACGTCACCTGGATTCCTTCGTTGACAATTTGGCCCCAGAAGTACTGATCGTCGTCGACATGGGTTATCAGTATATGGAGTAGTTGCATTTCGGAGGAGGCAAAATCTGCGGCGTAGCATCGCGACGCACATGGGCATGTTTCATGATGCATCTGCTCCAGAAAGTCTGCTTCCATTGTTGCAGGAATCTTTGACGTCAATCGATCTTCACCGGTCTGAGCACGGTTCAAACCACCAAATGCCACCGAACCTGAAGGCTCCTTCGTTGCGTTTCGTAAGTCTCGACGGCTGAGGTCTGCTTCTTGCACTGTCGAGCTACGCCGTACATCAGCCGATGACTTTTCGCAATCGCTTTCGCGCAGGAATTCTGCTTCGTTGCAGCATTGCGGTGAATTCAACCTCAGCTCTCCTGGCGTACAGCTGAAAGCTTCGCCACGCTGTGAAGTCGCGGGCTGACTCGCATTGTGAGTCGCAGTGTCTCGATCACTGTCGGAACAAGAAACGAAAATGACGGCGGAATGATTATTACTTGAAGTCTGAAAGGGTACGACTTCATTCTTGTTGCAAACTCCTGATGCTGATGCTTCAGTAGTTCGCGCGTCAGACACATCGCTACATCGACTTCTGTCGTTACACAGAGCAGGTGAAAATCTGCTCGAAACTTTGCCAACTTCGATGCCATCACGGGAATAAATGCAAGACCACAAACGCAGGGAGCCAGGCGGTAGCCAGTTCGCATTAGACCCTGCATTTTCCTTCGCGACTTGTGACGTGTTTGGTGTCACATCTTGAAACGATTCACACTCCGTCAGGTGGGTTAATTCTGATAAACCGACCGCCTCGCGATCATCAGTAGCCGAATGAGGCAGTTTAAGCAGCGTTTCGTCAGCGTCGGCAAAAGTTTCTGGCGTTTCGATAATAGTCGAAACTTCGAGCTGCAACTCGGCGCGTGACGACTCCGACGTTGAACGAGCTTGCGAGGGCGTCAAGCGTGACGACCAGTCTGTTGGCACGTAGACGTCGAAGTTGTCCTCAATCAACGGCTCGTCGTTGAAATGCAAAGATAGCGGGTGAAATGAACGCTGCATAACTTCGTCAGATTTCGTCGATGCTGAACTGGCGGCACAGTCTGTCGTCCCGTCGAAGTCCTGTAACTGTCTCAAGACATCGTGCAACTCCAGCGCTGCTGTCCTTCCTCCAATGACTTCGTTACTCGTTGTTCCTGCTACTTGTGCTGCTGAACGATCATCTGCGACGTTCAAATCATTCTGTGTCGATGACGTCAGTGTTCGACGGGTATTCGATGACGGATCTGGGCAAGAAATTGAATTAACAACTCTGTGAATGTCTTCAGCTTCGTCCGCCACCGGTTTTCGACGAGTTTCTATACGATCGTTGCCAGACCAGCTTCCTAGCTCCGTTAACGACGCATCAGCGCAAGCACGAATTACATGTACTTGCTGCTGCTGATGCTGACCCGGAGACTGTGATCTAGTTCTCTGCTTTTTTGAACTTTCATCTAACTTCGCGTGTATTTCTCGCTGGTGATCAGTATCATAACTTTTCTTCTTCGACGCATTATCTGTTCGTTCTTTACTGACAACGTTCGTGCTTCCAACGGTCCTCACTTTTGTAGCGTCGCTAGCACTGTGACTGCTCGGTTCGACGCGGTTTCCGCAGTCGTCTTTTGCAGCGTTCTGCTGTGTTTTGTTTCTGGCGCCGGCGGCTGTTGTCGGATGCGCCTTGGCCTCCTCCTTCTGTGGACTTGCAGCCACACGCCCTGCAGACGTACGATGTGGCTGCGTTACATCACTCTCACGAGTAACTGCTGAAGAACTCTGTCCACATGCTGCGGTGATCGCTTTATCTCGACCACGTACACTGCTGATCACGGCGGGGTTTGGTTTATTCTCCACCGGTCGTGGCTGCGAATCCTCCGACTGTCGTCCAGTCTCAGTCAGACCGTTCGCTTCCAGCCACTTGATGCGCTGTTGTCTGACGAATGCTGATAGCTGACTCGCAGTTTCCTCGCCGTGACTCAGACCGTCAACATCCCGAAGAACGACATCATCAGCAGCAGAGAATCTGTCTGTAAGACAATCAGCATGACCACGACCAAGGTCACGACGACCTTCAGTGACAGAACGATTGTCAGTACCATGAGCGTCATCATGATTACGTACAATTCCATCAACACGGCCCTCGACAGCACCAGCGCAACTTCTACCATCGTCATATTTAACTCTCTGACGTACACAAATAACATCAGATGTCTCAGCATCACTGGTGTTGATGTGATGCTGATCTGGGCGGACAGCAGCAGCAGCAGCAGCGCCGTGACACCTGCTGCTTGCTTCATTTTGAACAGTGACGTCACAACCGGCACCACCAACTGCATCCCAGACGTCGTCATCAGCATCATCATCATCTTCGTAGTCAGTGTCTCGGTTGTCAGCTTCTGCAACAGCATCAGCAGCAAAACCTATCTCTCTACACTCGGCTCGGTAGTGTAACGGTTACAATGGTGGAATTACGATCGCAAGATCGTTGGTTCGACTCACTCCCGGTCGGGTCGCTCTCAAGCGGTTAGTGCTTTGATGGGTGACTGCAGACAGGTAAACCATCTCCGCATATAACCAACACCAAAGTCAACTCAGCTTTTCATCCCTCCAGAGTAAGTAAATCGAGTACCGGTAGCAGCATGTCTAACTGCGGTTACGGTAAGGTGCTTTCACACATGTCTGGTGACAGGTAGCCTAACACTGTGTGATCCCATATGGCAGGTGCCGCTTCGTAGCTCTGAGATGGGTTTCTTTTGAAGAGCTATACCATTTAGCTAACAAATACGCCTACTGCACTTCTTACACGGTTCATTCGTATTTTACATTAACCACAACAGCGCGCCATTGACACAACTAAAACGATCAGAGGTCTCAATCTCCGTCAAGAACAGTGGCGCTGCACAGCGAAAGCCATGGAGTTAATATAGCTGCAAATTATTGTTAGAAAAATTTTCGTTCCGTATCGCCATCAAAGAATGACATGGGGATGAGGACCGAGTGACATGGGGATGAGGACCGCGGTAATACCGCGGTAACTGCGGTAATTACCGCGGTAATGGGGACAATAACGGCGATATTCCCGCGAGAATGGGGATATAAGCCACGGTAGGCCTAATACCGCGGAGATGGGGATAAAATTTGCGGTATACCCGCGGTAATGGGGACAACTACAACTTCATCCGTAGATAGATTCTGATTTAAAACATATAATAATACTTGTCTTACTTACATTTTTTACACAGGTCAATAATTTCTGCAGCTAGAGTAAGGTATTGTATTTATTGTATTTATATTATATTTAGTGAACTGAACTGAACTCTAGTCGTTTACTGTGATGATTAACTCTGTGCTTGACTGGTCAACTGTGGAGTTTATAAACGTTATTAATTTGCAGTACATTAGTAACAAAAAGTAATAAAATGTGCGGATAGTTAGCGGCAATCATTTTCATCCAATCAACGATGGGGATGGGGATAGAGAAGTCATGTGTGGGGATGGGGACAATTTTGTGGGGATAGAGTGGAGATAGAAATGCTAGTTCATCCCCGTGTCACTCTTTAATCGCCATCAAAGTCTAACTACTTGACTTTGTTAACACACCCCACCTCTATAATACATTTCATCGAAATTCGTTCAAAATTCTTTTGAGAAATTAATATTAAATAAACAGACAAAAACGGGCAGATCCGGAAAGAAGATCTCATTCTCTGAAGCAGGTAATATATACTCGACTGTTACGCCAAAAAGAACCTTCCCTGCCATTTTGCACAACACGCAGTGGGTATAGACCCATAAGCCGGTGTCTAGCTAAGACACCTAAGTAAAGACCACAACCCATTTTAAAGTATCGCAACAAATGCGTTCAGTAGCGACCAGTGTCCCGTCGGCCGGTGGTCACTGTGACATTAAAACGATTGTTTTCATGCCGTCTCGTGTATTCTGCTTCAGTCACGATGGCCGATTTCGCAAAGCAGACGAACAGCCGACGTCCACCGAACTCTGTTCCGTCAAGCGTGTAAAATGCCTCTGTAGCTTTCTCGTAGTCCAGAAAGCGAGCGAATGCAAACGGCCTGCAAATACAACGACGTTACTATTTTCGAGTATGAAGTGCGCTACTGTCATTTCATGACACTACATCAACCGCATCGTAATAATTCAAAAACTAAATTCATTTTGTAGTTAATTATTTTTCAATTAATCAATACCCCGGTATTGATATTCGTAAGTAACCCAAAATTACGAATGCCAATTTTAACGATGTCTGAAAACAAATAACGACATGCGTCTCCTTTCTATATGAGCTAGCATGACAATATACAAGGTAGCCTATATGATATGCAGTTGAGCGAATATTTACGGTTTTTCCTTTGGCTTTTTCATTCGCATTTTGACGCATCCGTGAGGCTTGAAAACTTCCATCAGCTGTCCCTACAAGCATCACTGACGAGTTTACAAACAAAATATGAATCCACAGCGAAACAAATTATTTACGAAAAAAAAATGAACAAGCCAACGTAAATCACAGGCAGCCAAACCTGTACCCGGCGTAATAACATAGCCTACAAATAATGACTGGCGTCGAGGTCGTTGCCTGAGATCGAAGATCGAGAGCAACATGTTACGAACTGAAAGGAAAAAAATTTCAATAATGATCGAGACACTAATCTCTATTTTGTTTTGTTATACCTCAACGCCTCTACGCAAAATTTGTGATATTTTGCGCTCTCTTCGAATAAAGTTAACACGTACTGTTTAGCCACAATGCATGAATTCGACGTCGGCGTGGTCATAGACGTCTCGAATGATAATGAGGCGTGACCGGCGTCGGTGTGATGACGACGCCAATCAAATTGTGCCCTCTGGGTGGGCACTATCGTCAATAGTGCCTCCATGGAGGGCACTGTGTCACTGCATTGTTGCTGAGAAAGTGACTATGGCGTATTTGTGAACGCCACTTGACGTGATTTGGACCAATCGAGGTATTTTGCGTTGAGGTATAACAAATATAACATACGTCATTATTCACTATACGTTGTATTGTGCAGTTTTAAATAATGACATATCACAACGTGATTTAATCAAAATGCATATTTAGCAACAGTTTTAAAAAAATTTTATAACAAATATACAGCGTCAAAACTAAAACTCTAGTAAAAATGTAACGTTGAAGCCGAAGAACTGACAACAAACAGTTACCTCAGTTGTGTCGTTAGGAAACTTCTTGATATACAATTCCCAATATTTATCATCCCGAAATCGTGTTGGTATTGGCTTCTTACGCAACTGGCGTTCACGCTCTGCACATATTGTTAATGTTTTAACTTGCATTAGCTTCCTGCTGCAGTCGGTCCCTAAAGGAACCGTAGTCTCGAAAATTTTATCGGACCTCTCAAAAATAAGATAGGCGCAGTTTTTTTGTTTGCTCTTGTTTTACAGAAACAAAACTGCTTGCACCTAGTCTGCTATGTTACAGTATTTTTGTTTTAGTTTTTATTGATACTGTTAAGTTATGATGTGCAATATTACATGAAATCATCGAAATGTCAAAAAATAAAAAAGAATAATTTTCATTCGTCCTACTTTTATGTCAGACTGCAATAAAAATCACAGGAACTTTAGGGCCTCGCAACGAAAGAGTTGTAGACTCTATGTAATGCTTGTTAATAATGCAGTATATTTCTGCGATTGTGATAGGCTTAATTGAAGTTAAACATCGCTTAGACCTACAACTAACTTGACAGACTGCAGAGTACACGATCATGCGGTGAATGTCACCTCGTTCGTTTCTTTCGAGTTCTTGCCGGTCGCTTTCTACACCGAACCTCTGCGAAAACGAAGAACACGTCGACCAATTTAACACAGTCTGGCGTACAGCACAATATGCTAGTAAACGAATAAGTAATTTTATAGTGGTTTGCACTGAAAGCAGATACGCAAAACAAAAACCGTATCTGTGTAAAACGTTGCTTTAGTTACGTTACGTTAATTATCCGTTTTAGCTGTTATGTCCAACTCGAAGATTTATTAAAGATTTTAAGGTTAAGCCTACATAATTAGTGACCAAGTATTGACATATTGTCAAGGTGCAATGAATGCTACCAGAAAACTAACAGAAAGTCTACCGCCTACAAGTTTTGCAGCTTGATATGCCTACAAATGTCATTCCTATATTCATAAAATTAGAATATGCAACAAAATTAATAGCAAAATCATTTTTCAACGAAAGATAATGACATCAGCCAGTTTACATCCGCATAAAAAACAATACCTTGCATAATATAATATTTTACCAGGTAGTATAGCGACACTATTCAAGTGTAGTGAAAAGGTAATTAATAGTATTGTGGCTAATTTTTCGTGCGTTTTTCAGTGATAGAATTTTAAAATCATCACAGTTTGGCAAGGATGAAAAATAATGCGAAATAGACCGATTGTTTTTTTGTGGGATACGGTGCAGTTATATACACAGACCAGCTGCAGAGGCTGACTGTCGCCGTTGGTGGCCGTTCTCATCTTATTCTTCATCACAGAACTCAGCTGCGCGCTGCAATGAGAAGTGACGCCAGCAGAAGATCTGTCTCTGCCTGGCACTCGAGTTTTCACCGATATAGACTCACTGACCTAAGCATCGTTGAGATACACTCGCAGCTTACTGGACTTCCGATCTCGAGTCACCCTGACAAACACAGAAACGAAAGTAAGTAAGTAAGTGCGTAAAACATAAATTTATATAGCGCATCAATGCCACAAAGCCTTGAATGCAAGTGAAATATGCACCTATAGGATGTAAAATTATTGCAATTCATTAGCATTTTAGCCTAAGGGCTAGCACATCAAATTAAATAAGAAACCAGTTTACATGTAGGCTATATATAACAACAGTGCTTGAGTGTCTAATAGTCACAAAAGGCTTATCGTTTTTCACCGAAATAAATCAATTATAGGCCTAACCTTCACACAACAAGGTGTAGGTCTAATAAATTTAGGCTTATAAGCTAACTACTGTAATAACACTAATGCTAGTAGGCCCAATAGTTTCAATTTTTGTGCTGCTATTAGTCGTTCTTGTAAACATAATAACAGCGCACTCGAGGTCAACAAACAATTAACTGTATTACCGTATTTCCTTCACTGTTTTGAGCAGGTCGAATAAGTTGTTGAAGCCCTGTTTTCTGAAGTCCAACGGTGTGCCTATTTTGTCAGTGTAGCAGCTCTCCAAACTGTCCACGTCGACTCCACGATGACGCTGTGTTTTTACTACGTCCAATAGGTTCTTCTTCAGCTCTTCAGCGATGCAGCCCGCGGGTCGATTCTCATCATCGCTGACAGAATCAGCAGTCGCTCCTTTCTCCGCAGTCCACATCTCACCGTCTGGGACGACTGTAGGCATATAAACAGCATCCACAATTACGAGTTAGCAACGGTTGCATGTTTATGAAAAACAAAAAGCCCAGCTGTCGATAGTGAAAGCTGACCGTACGCCGTTATCCGAAGGCCAGCAAATGTGAATTAGGAATCAGTTCAGTACACCGGTTTGGATAAAAGGGAAGGGTCAGCAATAAAAGCATTAAATACGGCATTTGCAAATGTATGTAGCTGGTTAATAGTAGCCATTGCACTGATACGATTTGGCCGTGATGCGCTATGCATATTTTTTTGGGGGGAGGGGAAGGTCGGGACCCCTATATTGTGAGAACAGGTGTCCGTAGACGGTCGAAGATGGTACCGTTAAAAAGCGCATTGATAACTTCGTAGGCTGTCAATAGTCACCACGCTGCTAACTGAAGCAGTTTCGCTACAGTTTACAACAGTGGCGGATCCAGAAATTTAGAATACGGGAAAAGGGTAAAGAGTGGGTCTGGGAAGAGGGCTATGCCCTCTCTCCAAAAATTTTGGAAAATTTTATGCAAAAATAATGCACTGTCTTGGCAAATGTTCACTTGTTTTAAGATGCATCCAGTCAATAAGAGGAGGCGGCCGCTTCCCCTCCCCTTGAGTCCGCCACTGGTTCACATTCACAACGCACGTATTTGGGGTGGTCAGTACCCTCGGTTAGGGAAAATAAAGGGTTGTTTGGGAGCCGATTTGGTACAACAAGATGGCCTAGAAGCCCTATTTACTTGTTCATACAGACGTACTGTTTAACCACAATACATGCGTTACAGACAAACAGACGACATACAGACGACCCAAAGCTCGACCTTAACGGTCGGCCAATTTATAATGTGCAACCTACTTATGCTCTAAGACGAATGAACACTCTGTGTGTACCGCATGAAAACGAAACAACAAATAATAAATAAAGCAAATAACCTCCACAAATTACGATACAAAAAAACGCATCGCCTAGTCCAGTCAAAACATCGTTAAACAATACGACGTATTGTTGTGATCCTGTCGCAATACGCACCGCAACCACTGGAAATTCTCGCCACCCGCACTGTCGCTTACAGCGTGTCGGAAATACCCGGTTTACGGTTTCGATTTCCCGGGAAAGACGTGGCCCACAGACCTGGCCTGGCCTATAACAGGGTGGTGCGTAAACAACGGGTCCGCTACTCCACTTTGTTTCATGGCTCGTAACTTTAGAAATATGGATCAGATCGGCACCAGATTTGGCATAAACCAACGCTGTTTCATTTTTGACATTAAGAGTAATTCGTCATTTATTTGAAACAATTTGAGAAAATAAAATGGCGCTATCTAACGCATGACAACACCCTCGACAAGCGCTCTCTTGTTTTGCAATGCGCCCAGGGCTGAAAAACCTAGGTTTTTAAAGAAATTTTTTAGGTTCTAAGTTTTTTAAAGGTTTTAAAAGTTTTTTTGGGTTTTTACGTTATATAGGTTTTTTAAAGTTTTTGTCCAATGAATACCGTGCAAAAATTACCGGTAGGCCTATAACCCAGGAATAACGTATTATGCTTATGCACCCTCTTATGAGTAACGACATAATGACGTGATTAAAGTCGTAACTCAAAAATCACGACTAAAGTATGAATTAAAACATGATCAGTAATAAATTTCACAACAAATTTAAAAAAAAGCTAAAAAAAACACTTAAAACTGTTTTTCAGGTCTTTTTTTTAGGTTTTTAAAAAAAAATCTTAAAAAGCCTAAGTTTTTCGGACCAATTTTCCAGCCCTGAGGCCCCTAAATGCGCCGCACAGACGACCGTAAAATGCCCCTCTCCCTTTCAATTTTGCGCGGACTTTTGTGGGTATGCAGAGCACTCTCATGACTGCAGATAAGCTCCTCCACACGTTCTGTTTTCCGAAATTCTGGCGAGCGAACCGATCGCGGACGGGCACGGTTTTTAGACGCCGTTACCACTAGCCTACCAACGTCTTTGGCAGTTACTTCACTAAAAAGCGAAGTTCATTTTAACGTTTTCTAACAACGAAGTTTATGTCTAATAAATCTATGCATTAACTTACATCAGGATGGTTGTCAGTGAAAATTCTGCCACGACAATTCCACTCTGTTGAGATTATTTTTAGCCTAACGTCTAACGGTCGTGCTGTTGTCATGGTTGTCGTCCGTCCGTCTGTTCGTTTGTCATGGATTTACTGTGGCTAAACACTAAACAGTGGGTCTAGGTTACTGGTAATCATACGCGCTGTCAGATTAGATGGAAATCACTGACCTTGAATGATACTAAAGGCCGTTATGCGCTATTGTGGCTAAACGGTGCGAGATAGGACCTGGGTTGCTATTGATCATTGATAAGAAATCGCATATTGGCTTTCAAATGACGAAAAAAAACCATCCAACTTAGATGACTTTGAAGGTAACTGACACCCAGTACGGTCGGCTATTCTAGCGACAGCTGGGCTTCTTGTTTCTTATATATTCCAGTCTTACATTTTTCACCCCTGACCCTGCATTTTTGGTTGTGCTGCATTTTTCAGTAAACCTACCGCATTTTCAGTCGCACTATATACAACAATGTCATTCACATGACTTAATGCTATCGCTACTTTCTGCTTTGTTACACTGAAGAAACTCGCAATTTAATGTTAGCAACACGTATTCGCAAGTTATACAAGAAATTTGAGAAAAGCTCACGAGATGCGCGAAAGCCTATAGCATTTCCAGTTCAGTAGTTATAGTTTTGAAAATCGCATATCACTTAGACTCGGCCCATCGGGACCATAATACACATCGGCCATAGGCGCGTGTGGCGTTGGCGACGGTGGCGCCTCCTTGTGAATGATATAGACTCTCACAGGCGAAAGTGGCCGAAAATTCCATT
>Ga0056128_1002704_pt1 | contig 21192 bp, 14 predicted proteins | sample WorMetLIZISLAND2_FD_71113 | JGI IMG/M metagenome (GOLD analysis project Ga0056128, IMG submission 71113) | Marine gutless worms symbiont microbial communities from Max Planck institute for Marine Microbiology, Germany - Olavius geniculatus... ... | reverse complement strand
TACTTCCATGATCATCTCACCTCGTCAGCGTCACCATCACCACTCTTGTCATCCATCACCCCATCATTCTTTCATTCCAATCTCAAAACTTTTCTTTTTCTCAAATCTTATCCTCCATAGACATCTGGCACCTCCTCAGACTGACTCCACGGCTATTCGAACCTGCTCATGGTTTTTATTTTTACTCTTTTCAGTTTTTTTTCTGAGTTTTAGTTTTCATTATTATTCTTTATTTCTTACCTTTTCAGTTTTTCTCTCTTATTTTAGTTTTCTTTCCTTCAGTCATTTTTCGAATTTTGTCAGTTTTACATTTAACAGTATTTCTATTCTCAATATCTCTCATTTCATTTTTCTTTGAAACATTTCAGTTCTTTTTAGTTTATGTGCTAGATTAAACTGACAGTTTGTTTGTCAGTTTTTGAGTGCAAATTCTCCATTGTATTGTATATTGTATTGTATTGCGAGTCGGAGAGTAAATTTTCGAATTTTGCTTTTTAAAATGGCACATTCTGGTGTACTTAATACTTTTGAGTGACAGCGGGGCTCCAAACTTTGTAGGGGCCAGGAAAAACTTTCCCCTTCCCTGTCCCCGCTCTCGATGGGCCTGAATGTTGCCACTATAAGTGCTAACTAACCGTTGGACAGTGCAGCTGTCAAAGCCATTACACACGAGTCAAGAAGGTTGCCATCGTAGTTCAGACAGATCAGATCACAGTACAGCACCCAGCAATGCTACAGCACAACATTACGCAGTGGCTGCCACTAAACATAGCAGTGTTAAAATGCTAGAGTTCTTCATAGAAAACCCATCTCAGAGCTACGGAGCATCACCCGCCATATGGGATCACAACGTTTTACCAGCCACCTGACATAAGTGAATGCGCTCTACCTTAATCCCAGCCAGATAGGCTGGTACTCAATTTACCTACCCCAAAAGGATGGAAGGTTGAGTTGACCTAAGTGGCTGGTTACGTACCAAGATGGTTTACCTGCCAGCAGGCAGTCACCCATCCGAGTACTAACCTTGCCCAATGTAGAGTAACTTTGTTGATCGAATGAAATGCGTTACTGCTACACCACGCCACCAGTAATAACAACAGTGATACATTTTACTCACAGAGGAATTCACAAATGCATAGCTTCAAATCATTCCAAGTTTATTCAGAATGCAGCATTATAATATTACAATATTATGTTTAACAGTTGAATGTAATAAACAGAGAAGATAATGTTTTCATCAAAATTTCTGTCATTCTGTCTGTCTGTGTACAGCAGCATGACATCATAATAGTAATGATGTCACTACATCATCAACAAATTGCCTATTATCTCTGACATCAGCAGCAGCAATCTAGCAGCTATAGCTATAGGCTATTAAATAAAGAAGCGTAGACAATTAGTTTAACTCAAAAATTCACAAAAATGCTTTTGAAGTAGTATTTTGCCAAAAAAATTTATTTGCACTCATACAAGCAATTCCTAGTTATTATTATTACTGCTACTATTAGTGCTGGATTGAAGCAGTTTGCAGAGATAAGCTTACACTTACAGTGACAATAAAAGCACATAGCAGACAATAGCACAGTTAAAACACGATTACAATATTAAAATTAAAATGTTACATAGGCAAAAATATAGAAAATGTAGCCGAATGTCATGAGCAGAACGGATAAAATTGTAAAACCTAGAGTTGTAAGGGAGGGCAGAAAGGGAAAAAGTTCCTGAGATGAAGGCCATGTGTGCTTTAAGCCTGTAAACTAAACCCCAGAGGGAGAAAGTAAGAGATGGTGTAGACAGCTGATGCTAATAAGAACAGAATCACATATAAATACATAAACACACAATCTACTTGCAGCTTACCTTCGACTTGGCAATGCACAGTTCTTTGCGATGCACACAGCCAGAGCTGAGGCAACAAAATAAACAGAAATGCTACAAAATTTATATCTGGCTCAAAAATCATTTCAAATAAAACAAACGACTAAAGCTGTAATTTGCAAAATGTACCAAAAACATCCAAGCAGTTTTAAAACTCTTATACTCCATTAAACTGCCTACGAAAATGATAATGGTAAATAAACAAAAAGCCCAGCTGTTGCTAGAAAAAGCTGACCATACCACCTACGTCTGAAGCCCAGTGTCCGACTTCCAATCATGGAGACAAAGCAATTTCACAGAAGTGACACAGTTCCATGCATGCTATGTTAACGGAATGCTGCTATCGAAAGCTACAATTAATGCTGGTATAACAAATGTCACTTGCGATGACACACTGTCGTCTCGTCAGGTGATATAAACAGCTACAGTCATGAACAACCAACAGAAATATCAAGCACGGGTTTCGCAAATTTTTCTCACAATAAAAACGCTTTGCTAGGGAAGATGCACAACAACCCATACAGTTCCTGTTGCAGTACAGTACTGACCTTCAAGGTCATCCAAGGTCAATGATTTCCATCTCTTCTGACAGAGCGCATGCCATTTCCAGTTAGTGATTAATAGTAACCTTGGTTCTATATCTCACCATTTCCGAAATACGGCCATTTATATCTTAAAACTTTCCATTGAAAATTGCAGCCAAAGCGTTGCAGATGGAAACATGGTTACTATTGACAGCCTATAGAAAGTTGCCAGCACCCTATCTGATGGAATGATCGCAAACCCCATATAACTTACCATTTAGCCACAATACCGCACGATTGGCATACCATAGTGCATTATGACCCTTCAAGGTCATCCAAGGTCAATGATTCTCATGTAATCTGAAAGGGCAAATGCCACTTCCTATTGGTGAGTAATAGTAACCTCTCACCGTTTCCAAGATATGGCCAGTTTGCCAGTGAATTTTCTACTCCCCCTCCATTCAACCCCCAATTTAAAAACGTTCCCCTTGCACTACATAGCTGAAATTTTGCATGCCCATTGCCCAAGTTTATCACACATGGCTAAGTATTCGTGCAAAAGTTTGCCCCCTACAACCTAAAGCTTAGCGACAATACATCCGTTACAGATGGACAGACAGAGAGGAGGCGACCACCATGCCAATAGCTCAACTGTTACTTGAGTATGGTCGGCTAAAAATACTTGAGACTCCTCAGTTATGCATGATCCAGACTGTCACCAAAATCCAATCGTTTATTTCTCAGGCCACACCCTTCCTTCCGATAAAAAACACCAATGCCGGTATGCATTCACAACTTGCTTATGTGCATTACCTTGCAAAATAATAAACCGAAAGACAAACAAAGAGATATTAACACCACCTTCTTCATGTAGCAAAGGTTAAAATTTGCCACTGACTATGTATCTATGAACAAATAAATAAGAGACAATTACTTCGTGATGACATCGTGCAGAAACAGGCTTGCAGTCTGTGCTAACTCGGATGGTGGACCAGACCTGAACCTTGGAGAACACAGTGCTGGCAACTCCACATTTGGCACTGTACAACAACAGTATATCAACAATACGTTATACAGTGCCGGTAATGTCAATGTCACCATGTTTGATGTTTATAACTGACATTAACGTAAAGTCTTCGCAGTAAAATTCACATCTGCTACACAGGAACAAATCTTGTACAAAATGTCTATCTCACAATTTTCATATTTCGAAAGTTGACGGAATTATGCCATCTTGTAACTAATTCATGGGATGACCCTTCCCTGATATTAGAGATCTCTGAAAGCAAACAAGTACATAATGTAACTACTCTTGAATACTTTAAAAAACTTGCCAGGCCGCTAGTATAACACATCACCATGTGCATCCATTTTAATGATAAAGTAAGCAATAAGTTTCAAAACTGAATAGAATTAAATTAAATGCCACTAAAACAAACAACAAATTTTTGTTAAGCCGACCATTTCTGGTGAAACTCCAGGATAGCTCAGTCCCTTCATGCTCTGCGCCTCCCACCCTTGAAAAAAACTTTGAAAATTGTTGTGGCAAAACCTGTTAAAAACCATTTGCCTTTCTGCCACCAAAACAACAGCAAGAAAGCAATGAAGCATGTTTCATTATAAATATATATTATAATATATAGCCAATATCAATGCATGACTCACCTATAAAGCCGAGATCTGGCTCCTCTGGCTTTCGAGTAGCAATTTCCTACCAAACAGTGCAGAGTGTCAACAAGAAAGAAGAAAAGTTAGTGCACTATCAGCAAATAGGAAATAAATGTTGACAAGTTAGCATGTGCAACCAGTCATGAATGACCCAAGAAAAAATAAATTGTGACTGAAAAAATGAGCATAGAACAAATTGGTGAAAGTTGAGAAAAACAAATAAAAACACATTAAAAACTCATGTGAGTAACGATAAACACAAAGGCCACAGTACAGAGTACACCTAAAAAGATCTAACACACTATCTGGATGCATGCTACTTAACATAATTACTGTGTCTCATTTAAGCCTCAACTGCACAATTACCATAGTGAAGTAAATAATGTTACATACGTCGTACAGGGTGTGCCAAAAAATGACCCAACTTGTTTTTATCAGAACTTTTGATAATTTTTAGCACACCGATAGCCAAGACGATAGAAATATGTGAGGTATACTCAATGTCCACCTCACCCAATTTATGTCAATGCACTACCATGTAAAATGCAGATGCAACAAATTGTTACATATCATGATGAATATCAATATCAGATTGTTTATCTTTTCATTATTAATTCGACAGAAAGTGCCACGTGATTTAATAATTTTGAAGTATTAAATATTTCACTCTGAAAATAGAAGACAACAAAATAGCTGACTAATGAGCTCAAAACACATTTAATCCATGAATGAGTGTTGTACAGTTTTGATCAGTTGATCGTTAATGCCGCAATCAGCCATGGTGTCACCTCTAAACCATTGTGTACACCTTAAACATAAATTTTGATAATTTGGAAGGAAGTTGTTACACAAACTTATAATTATGCTAAATAAATCACACTTTAGTTTATTGTGTGCTTAATTAAGTTGTTAGAACTTCTACAGTGACAACAACTAAGCATTATGCAACAATTTACATCATTGCCTTTAACACTGTAGTGCGTTGACATAAATTGGGTGAGGTGGACAATGAGTGTATCTCACATATTTCTATCATCTTGTCAAGCTGTGTGCCAAAAATTGTCAAATTTGATGGAGATTTGACAAAGTTCTGACAATAACAAGTTGGGTCACTTTTTCTGGTACACCCAGTATAAATATGAAGATGTAATCATGTAGCATGTAATCAAACTATACTTAATATCAACAGTTTAATTACACATACTGGTTTGATGCCACATACAACACTGGTGTTTCCAACTTTAACAAGTGCTGACCCCTCTGCAGTTGAAATTGATCCTGAAATACAGAAATATCTAACACTCAGTCCGAAAACAATCAACATCTCAAAAATTATTTAAGATACATAAGCAATATGTTCAAATCATAAGCATTTATGTTTAAGTTACCAAAAAATCTTATATAAATTTAAAATGTGTAAAATATGATAATAAATTTTAAACAACAGTGATTTCTGTAATTAACAAATTATGCACACAGGTAACTTAAACAACAGCAAACATCGAAAAAATTAACATAAAATCAAACATAGAAAAAAAATGATGCAGGTAACCAAAATTCACTACAGTAGGATATAAGAAAATTGCATTATTTTTGTGATAAGTGAGCATATACTCGTATATTTAATCATGATATTTATCTAACCAGATAATATTTCTTACGTTACTCTGGGTTATACTAAATCATCCAAAAGTGAACTTAAAGTAACTGATGCAGAACTGATGAAAGCCAGATGTCTATACCATCATCCAGAAGGGTAGGCCTACCAGCAACAAAATAAGCTAATTACTAACCAACATTGAGAATGGTCGGTCGAAAGTCAACAAGCTCACGACCATCTGGCCGTGTGTCTTTTTCCTGTAAAACAATCAAAATATTATAACAAAACAGCAGTATTAGCCAAATTTTGCACATATCATTAACTACAGACAAAGTGGCAGTGGCTGTATGCAGAGGTGCTCTGTAGCACAATGTACAGAGCCGTTTACATTTTAAGCAGATGACTGGTCACGGTTGGTGTGATGTCAAATATGTTTTATTTCATGAACACAGTTGTTGTTTGCTAAATAAATGAGGGGTAAAGTAAAAGTTGGAGCAGGCATAAAATTAGTGACAGGGGTAAAACAGGGCTAGATTTAGGTAGGGATACGGCTTGCGGTTGTGCAATCTAGATGGTAAGTATTGGAAGCAAATCCATACAAGTGTACACAAAGCATCTGTGCAAGCAAAACATGCCAAACAGATATCATACAATGACGAAGAAATATAAAGCGGAAAAAACTAACCAAAAATTTCTTGTAATATTCAACAGGCTGTGCAATCCTACAAACACATGCGATATAGTACAATAATAAAATAGTAAACAAAAATTGCTTTTAGCAAAGTACAGACAAGTACAAACAATCAAGACAATTAATAAAATGACTTGCTACGCTATTGTGACGAGTTGACCATGAGGCAAGTCGATCGATAAACTTCGTATCACAGCAGTCTTGCATATATTTCGATTGATTTGTTTATTATGTTTGACAGCAGATACTGCATATATAAACAGCAGTACATAAAAGTTGACAATAAAACACAATAAAACACAGTAGACAATTGTCAAACAAAACTAAAAGTCAATAAAATCATCATCAGAATCGTCATCAATGTCCATAGGAAAAGTGCGCAGCTCATATATAACAAACGATTTCTTTAATCTTTCAGTACATGCAAAAGGAATGCAATATTGCAAAGGATTTCTGAGTCGAGAGAGTATATTTTGATTCCGTTTTTGAGGAATGAGATGATGGATAAATGAGTCCGGTCGGGTCATTTTATAGAAAAATTTGCAAGATAAACTTTCGCGTCTATCTGCCAGAGAGAGATTCATGACCAACTTCTTGGCAAAACTTGTAATAGTTGCCTTTAACAAAACGTTCCCCATAGATGATTGCCAAGGCCCGTTTTTAAACATTTTCCTGTAAATCTTGCTGTTCTGTGGTCAAACTACTGTGCTAAACTGGAGTGGCATATTCTAATACCGAACAAATGACACTCGTATAGAATAGTAACATGTCCTCATGTGGCGCCGATGCCTTTCTTATTTGCTTTAAGAAGTAGAGACATGAAGTTGCTTTGAAAATCATCTGGTCAACATGCTTGTTCCAAGTGAGGTTGGCTAAAATTCAGACTCCCAACAATTTAAACTCTTCAACTTTGTCTATTGGTTGGGAGTTGATGACGATGATGATGATGATGAAGGACGAATAAACTTTAGCATGGCGTTAAGTCCTAAGACTACAAGGACGCGTAACAATAAGCTTGAAACAGTGAAGTCACGTAATAGTAGTCAGTGCAATGGGACGTTCTTAGTCATGTCTGTAAGACTGGGCAAAAAGTTCGGTTTTCAGTCTGCTGCGGAAAACTTGCAACGACGGCAATGACAGAACTGACTCCAGCAAACTGTTCCAAACCGACGCAGCAGTCGCTGGAAAGGTGCAGTCGCCAATGGCAGAATGCACAGTGCGTGGAGTGACCAGCGCTGATGCAGTCGAAGAGCGCAGTCATCGACGTGTGTTAAGGTGTGATGCGCTGAAAATCTGAAGCCAGGTAGCTAGGCGCAGAGCCGTGGAGGCAGCGATACACCAGCACTGCCAGACGGAACAAAACGCGTTCTGGCATCCGAAGCCAGTGTAATCTGCGCAGTAATGGCTGAATGTGGTCCTGACGACAAGCTTTGAAGATCAGCCATGCAGCGGCATTCTGTACAGACTGAAGCCTGTCCATGAGTTGCTACGGAAGGCCGGCAAGAGTTGCAGAGCCGTAGTCAAGCCTGAAAAACACCAGCGCCACGACGAGCGACTGCATCACGTCGTTTGACACAGATCGGGGTATGCTTCGTAGTTGTCAAAGGGCAGCAAAACACTTTGAACATGTCTGACTGACTTGGGTACGCATCGTCAGGTCAGCGTCAATGAAAATACTGAGATCACGCATGCATCTGACAGGGAACATGAGATCAGAGCCAACAGCCAATGGATCGAAAGGTAGCTGACTTCGTCGATGGGCTGAAGCGCACCACAGTACTTCCGTCTTGGATGCATTGAGCTGAAGTCGATTGGAACGCATCCAATCAGCGATGGCAGCGACACAGTCAGCAACATGTTTCCGTAAACCGTCGGTGTCCCCGGGTCAACAGAAGCCGTAGATCTGGCTGTTGTCAGTGTACACATGTAGATATCGTCCATGCACCGGTGAAAATTAACGGCAGCAATGGTCGAACTGGCCGGACTGGATCCACGACCCATGAGCTCATTAACAGACCGCCACAGCTGAGATGGACCCGATTTCTCACTGCGCACTTTCTCAGTCCAGAAAGATTCACGCTTCTGGCGCTGCAGGTCGTTCAGCTGTCCGGGCTACGTGTGCAGTTGGCAGTGAATAAGAGAGCATTTGCCAATAACCATCTCCTTTGTCTTTGACGCGTTGACTTGCATGAAATTATCTGAAGACCACTGTTCAAGTTCATTGGGCAACTTCACTTTTGGACTTAGACTTTCGCTGAGTCTTTTTGCTGAGCCAAAGCTAAAGCTGAACGATAAAGTCTGTACTTAGACCAAAGTTCAACTAAACGATTAAAAATGACAGAGAACAGGTAAACCTAACAGAAAATAAGTCAACCAGTTACGCTTAGTCTTGCTTATTTAATTGCGCTGCGCACGCAAATGACGTAATTACTTAACGTCTTATGTCATTGTGTAGCCATTACAGCATTTATTTTTGGTACCAGACTGTTTTAACTTACTAAACTATCTGTGTTAATCGCCATTTTTTCGCTCAGCGAAATCACTTCACTTCTTGACGTAAGTAGGTACTTAGACCGAAGTTTAGGCTCAGCGAAAGTCTCAGCGAAAATCTTAAGTCAAAAAGTGAAGTCGCCTATTGTAGTGCGTCTGCATATTACTAACTTGTGAAACGGTTAGAACCTCAGAATATGTTGTGTCATCAATAAACTTGTACAATGAACAGTATGACCGTAAATCATCAATGAGAACGACAAACGTCAATGGACCAAACCAAGAGCCTTGTGGCATGCCATCATCTAGACACTTCCAACTTGAGTAAACGTCATATGTGCAATATAAAATACAGGACTAAATCACACTGAACACAACAAAAAACAGCTCCATCTATGTACAATAAATTAAGTAAATTATAACACAGAAAGAAAAAGAACTAACTTGAAATAATCGGCCATCGTTAATGTTTACTGTTTTTATTTACTTTTTCAACATAGAATATCTATTTTCACTGGCTTTTATTAATGCTGCATCCACACCATTCCCTGATCCACACTGACGCAAAATTAAAATTTGCAAACTTAACTTTAAAGTTAGTAACTATAAAAAATTGTTATAATTAATTTTTTGAAAATTAAAACATATTTAATTGATTTTTAAATCAAAATTAACAGTGCAACTTTTTTAGTTTTTGTAACTGTCGGCGATTAGGCAGATCTCTGGCTACCGTCTGTGTGTAATATTCTATGCTACGAACCACGCCCATTTTGAATTTGTTTGGTCTTGTTCTATAATTTATTAATTTTAATGTCGTAAATGCAGATATTCGCGTTGCAGGTTGGGCTAGGTATAATATTATTATGATGATTTATGGATGTTTAATGTAATATTGTTAACTCACTGGATAACTCACCGGATGAGGCCTCCCCAGGGGAGCTCGCTCGGCCTCCGGAGTCAATAGGACAGATGTTGCCCAAAGAAGGACTCGCCTTTGTCATGCAGTCTTTGTAATTTTGACTTTAAAATGTTCAATGACTTAGATTCAACCACTGATGTGTATAAAGTAGTTATTATTATTAATTCAGTTATTATTGTTGATTACGTGTTGTAAAAAGTTGATGACTTGTTAATAAGTTGATGTGGTAAAGTGTGGACTTGCGGACCTGCGGACCGACCAACGGGTAAATCGCGGACCAAAACTTGCGGACCGCCAGTGCGGATTAATGGGTGAACTGCGGATCACTAAAATGCGGACCCCATGCAATTGAACGCCTAATGAGACATGTGCTGTAATGTGTATAAGCTTACTATAGCGTTCATGTTTTAGGCCCGTGTCTAAGCGTTTACTGCTGCAGTGCAGGTAGTTGTAAGTATGAAAAAAGTTTAACTTAATGTAATTTATGATACGCCTACTTTGCAGACGTAGTCTGCATGTATTGTGTTTATTGATATTACAGAGGTTTAATTCTAGTAGTTCACAATTGAATTTCATTTTAAGGATAGGCTATAGGCCTATGTAGGCCAAAATATCGGCACCTGAGATTCACCTTATTGGCACGATCAGTGTGGTCTGGAATCTAGGTGGACTGCTGATCAACTTTGAACTTTGCCAACAAGCAGTGCCTGAAATGATGACATAATCTGCCATAAGTATTCCTCTTTAATTTGCGCTGAAAATAAAATTTGCCACCAGTCCAAGTCTGGACTGAAAATAAAATCTGGTGTCAGTTCGGCCTGGACTGATAACGCCTACCAACTGGTATTGCAAGCTGTGCTAGTTGGCACTGATGAATTGAATGTGATTTTTGCATATGTGAAGTTTTATTTGGACTTGGAATTTTTTATTGATAGTCATTATGTCTACGTGGATGTTTTTTGTTGCATTTCAGTTATTGATTGAGTGGTAGCCATGTCATCTCAGAGTCAGATGAACCAGCTCTTGTTCAACTTGAATCCGACATTGCAGCCTCCTCCACTGCCAACCAGGTTTCATCCTCCGGAACCAATTGTTATCAACAAAGTTGATGCTGTGAGTTTTAACTTTTATTCTGTCGTTCATCGATGTTTGTGAAATACTCTACAGTTTTGAGAACTCCTGATATTCAATGACAGCATAATTAGTTTTCTTGAGAAATGCGCCATTTGTCTGTAAAAAAGTTAGTAAGAAATATAGTGTACAACATCAGTGGGAAATCCACTGACTCTGAGACAAGCAGGGTGGACTGAGATGGATTAAATGTTAGCTTTTAAAAAAATTGCTTTGGCAATGAAAGCAACATATAGATTGGGAACTGCAAATGTTTAAAGGAAGGGTATTCCAATTGGTTGGAGTAGCTAAATGCCAAACTAAAAAACCCAAATGTGTGTAGACATGAGGGACAGGTAGCAAATTAGAATCCATTGCTGTTATTTTTCAAACAGGTTAATAATGAAGTTGTTTTTAATATTGGTTTAGTTATGTAACATTTATTTTATTTGTATAATTTTTTACTAAGTTAAATTGTCATCCTATAGTTCGATAAGGCAAACAGGTGAATGCAAATAACTGCTTGTGCTATTTTTGTATTTCCATAATTTCAGGAATGAAAGTTTAGTGCAGTTGAATGAACAAAGACCATTTGATTTCAATTGTCTTGTTTGTTATATTGTTGGCAGCCAGTGCACAACTTTTCATTCATATCGCAAGAGTCACTGTCGAGAGCCATGCGTGCTGCGGAACAAGATATGAGACAGAAGAAGGAAGCAGCCAAGAGTCATTCTGTTGATTGTGCAAAGTGTCAAATTGGTCAGCGGACGAAGATTGTCAACAGTCGTGAATATGTGAAGCGGCTAAACAGGCGACAGCAGAGAGATTCTCTGGTTGGTTGGATGGTTGTATTCAGTTTTTATTAGTCTGCCCGGAAACGATAGTTTTCGGGAGGACTTATGTTTTAGCCCAGATGTTTTTTTCCCTTGCGAGATCTCCGAGATGCGTGGGCCAACCGGTGTGAAATTTTGCACGATGGTCAGTACTACGCACTATTTTATAATGCCGGTCCAAAATTTTTGGGGGGCACCCTAAAAAATTTCAGGGGCCAAAAACATGCAAAATTTGGCCCGATTTCGGATGACTTCGAAGTTCGGCGGCGAATGTCTTTGAAACGGATGAAGATATTCAAAATCGGATAAATATGTTTTCTACCGTGATTCCTCCCGCGTTAGGCGAAACAAGTCTGGTGAAGTTTGGTCCAGTAACCTTGGAGATCTAGATGTGGAATTGTACCCACCGAAAGCGCATTTTTTGGAAGACCATATTTCGGCCCCTAGGGGGTGCTGCGCCCTCAAATTTTTACACGCGCTAGAAAATGACCAAGTCTTACTAGCGCACCCCCCACTAGGGTCGGGGGCCCGCCTTACAACTTTTTCAAAGGGGAGTCAAAAATTGGCTTAAAAAGCAATAAAGGAGCACTTATAACTTCGGAGTTATGGGGTGTAGCCCGACGAAACTTTGGCACTTGACGTGTCTCTAGGTGGGGATGTTAACGCAATTACAACTTTTGGGGGCACCGCCCCCCCCCCTTAAAATTTGGGAGGGCAAAAAGCGTGCAAAAATTGGTGCGATTTACGACAACTTTCGAGTTTGAGCGCAAATATCTCTGGAACTGATGAAGATAGCAATAAATTCTAAATGGCGTTGACGAGCACGAACTTCTGGGCGTTGAACAAAAAAAATTTTGTGAAATTCGGTCCATTATGAACAAAGTTATAAGCGCTCATGTCGACCTACCCTAAGTCGACAATGTGCGTTTGGCGTATACCAATGCATTTGAGTTCGGGCCACGTGACTTTGATGGCGGGGAAATTTTACCCCCCTCCTCCTTAATTTCCCCCAGTCGGACTTAGGGCGCCGGGCGGACTCACATTGGGCTTTGCCCCAAATTTCTAGTTAATTTGTATTCTCAACTAAGTATGGCTTGGTGGCACAGTGGTCAAGGCATTGGACTCAAAACCAGAAGACTGCAGCAGATTTGACTTGTGACCATTTCAGTATCCGGTAATGAATTTGGACAATCTGTTCACACACGTCTGTCTCTGTTCAGGCCTGCTGTACTGCTGTCATTTGTTATCATTCAAGATGCTACTCTCTCTTTGGTCATAGGAGTGTGCTTCTAAAGTGCTTTAATTTTTAGCATTGGTGGAGTAGCTTTTTAGCAGTTAAGTCAATATTATTTTTTTATATTGCAGATGCTCATCAGCAGCTGGTGTAATGCAGTTAGTTAAATCTGAAAATATAGTCTGGTGCAAGTTCTGGTACCACTGATATTCGTTTGGTTTAGGGATGTTAAATTCGTTTTTTTCAAAATTCGAATTTCGACCGTTCAGATTCGGATTAAATTCGAACTTCGTTTATATATTTGCGGAGAAGCTTAAGCAATTTGTGTTTGATGTCTGCACTGTCGGGCGAGATGAAGGTCACAGCACACATGCCACACGCTGGGAAGCAGTCTATCAACAGTGCAATCAGCCAGGATGTCAAGCCATGTCGCGCTCTATTGCCATCGATTGATGTCTGCTCTGTGTCTGGGCCACCAAGATTTGTCACTTTGTTAGCTTGCATCAGTATACAACACACGGCGGCGCAGCGGAGTAATTGAATGCCACGGCGGTATGCAGGGAGGGGAGGGGAGGAGAGGGGTAAGCAAACATGCGACGGGCGTTGCTTGAATTGACGGCCGGCAGAGAACAAAGAAATCGTCACACAGTGCACCACAGCTCCACTTTCAAGGCAAAACTGTCTGTGTCTAATTAGTGATGCTTGGATTCAAATATCGAAGGGCTGAAAAACGAATACGAATTTGAATTTGAAATTCAAAGTTTGCAAATCTGAACTTCGTTTAACAACCCTAGTTTGGTTAAAAATTTTGGCAGAATTTTGCACCATCTGGATGCTTTCCAGTTGAAGTTTTGAAACTTTTTCATGTCTGTTGTAGATTCTACCCATCAAAGAACGTGTTAGCGAAGTACCATCCAGAACTGCTGTAACACAAACTTATCGTCAGCCAAACAATTCGCCTGATTTCTTTGTTCTTCCTAGTATGATTAAACATTTGTATTTTGTTTTTTGATGTTCTGCTTATATTAGATTTATACGTGTGTTTTGATGCTACACAGTATGAATGTATTGTACTAAATCATAGTCACTTTTTTGGCACCATCCTAAGGTGTGAAAAATTTGTGCTTCTGGTTACAGTCAACAAAAAAAATTAGGGACGGGGGAGAGGTAAAAAAATTTGTTAATTGTTTATTTTTATGTGGTGATGTAGTATTACCAAACAACTCATAAAAAGACAAACTGACACACTGAATACTACTCATGAGAGCTTATGGAAAGTTACTGCAACATTTGAGACAAAATAAAACGGCATTTTTCAGTAAAACTTAAAAAACATACTAAAGATTGCACTAATATTTTTAAAGGTTTAATAAAATTTTTGGGGACACAGGTTTTTTCTAGGGATGCTTGGGACGGATGGCAGCTGGAAGCATGGAAATTTTTTTTAGGCCTAATTAGTATTTAATTTGACTCGTTTATTTGTTAGAATTTGGCTGCCAAAACTGAGTGTTAGGTTACAGTGTAATGTTGGATCAGAACATTTTTATTTTTATTTTTGCAACTTAGTATTCAACCAACATTCTAAGAGCACTGAAAGGTGAGATCAAATTAAACTTAAAGATAGTAGGTGTAGAAATGGGTGTCATTGCCAGATCAAGGTATTTTTCTGTCATATGATGATGATGATAATGTGACAGTTTTAGCTAGCTTTTTTGCTGTTGTTAGTTTAGTTCTTTTATTTAGTTAATAGTTAACAGTTAGTACACTCTTTAATTATTTTTTGTAATTTTGTATGCTGCCTCTTGGCATAATTATAGAATATAGAGCGGTTGGTTTGATATGATGATTACTTGGTTCATGGAAGTGAATGGCATGTGGATAATTTTTCCGCCGTTGTTTGTGATGTCAGTAAGGAGTCTGTCACCACCAACTCGTGACGTCGCGCAAGACGACAAGTCAACGGCAGAAATCTCACGATTAAACGCTGAAATCACAAACTCACTGCAGCAAATCAGAAGCCTTCTTCTGCAACGTTGTTTACACACAGGTTGAATATGATGTCTGTGAAGTAGCATTAACACTACGGCTGTACTACACACGTATCAAAAACATAAACTGTGCATCGGCGACTGTGCAAATGTTGAATGTTGTTCACTTAAATTAAATGTGGCCCACAGATGGCTCTTTTGGCTGATAATGCCAGTGGTGCATATATTTATTCTTATAAAATACTTGTTATGGCTAAGATTTTGATAATAAGTAGTAAAGGGGTATTCTTTTAGATACATGCTGTTCAAAAATCTTGCACAGTTTTTAAGTGCTCATTTGTTTAAATACATTTTTCAAATTTTATTGGAACATGTTTTTCCTCGCACAGCCTGTGCAATGTGCGTCAAAGAACCATCATGACAAAATTACAATTTGTTTGCATAAAAACAAATCATGTTTCGTTGGCAGATAAAGAATGATATTATTTAATGAATATAATGGTACACTAGTGAACAGAAATTCCACATATTTCATCTACAATTCTACATATAGAGCAAACTCGTGCACAAAAAGTGTGTCATCACTTTTTTGCGCAGCCTGTGTATTTTCTTCATTGACTGGTGCTTTGTTGTCAGCAGAAAGCCAGGGAGCTGATGTGGAAGATATCGCTGATCATGAACGGCGGGTGAGTCGAGCAGAGGAACAGGTAGTGAGATCAGCGCGCACGGTCTACACACTTAGCCAGCAAGTCACACAGTTCCAACACAGTCTTGGCAAACTCAGTCACGGACATGCAGACCAGAAGAAAAAGGTACACTTTTCGCAGTTTTCCTTTAGATTGTTTGGCACATTTGAAGTGTTTCAAGCTTTTTATTGTTTCGCATATCTTGAGATTGCGAGTTCACTTGAAACTCAGTTTGCCCTGCATTGGAAAACTGTACCTACGTCAGTTAATGCCTCTACCAAGTGAATGGAGTGAACGTTGAAAATCAGATGTCTGTGTGTGTGTATGTGACTGTTTATCTGCATGCAATGGATTGGTCAGTCAGGCTAGTTTTGGCACTATACGCTTATAGGTCCAAAACTGTTAACTAGCGGAGTTGCAAAAATGCATTTAAGTTACTATTTTGTGAAAATGAGAGATATGCACTGTCGTGGGAATCGTTTAGTTGATATGTTATCGGTGTTTGTTGGTGTTACAGAATCAGATGATAAGTCGGCTGGTCTCATTACAACGTGGTGTCGTTCGTGCATTACACGTCGTCGTCCGGTCCATGTCGGATGTTGATGTTTGTCGCGGGGTGTCGGTCGGATGTCGTGATCTTGTCGATGTGGTTCGTCGTCTAGTGCATTGCTCCGTTCAGCTGGCGGTCGCACCCAGCTCGACAGACAGTCACGTTCTGTCTTTGATCGATGACATCCTGGTACTAACATCATTGCAGAACCAATCACATTTACTGCCAACCCTCCCCCCCTTAATAGTGGTTGATTGTTTTTTGAAGCAAGTCAACCCCAATGGGTGTTATTGGGTTTCTCGTTATTGTGGCTTAAATATGGTATTTTTAAAAGAATTGACTTGGTGGGTTTGGGTTCTTATCTGTTTCAAGTTGTTTGGATGAGCACTGCTACATAATGTCCACATAAGATTAGTATCCAAAAACTTGCAAATTTGTAGGCGTACACTGTACAGTTTTAAAAACTTTACCTAATGAGACATTTGATCAGTGGTGAAACAAGATATTATAATTGGACTAAGTTTAGGATGGGTTTGTGTGGGTTTACCTAATAAAACCTATTGGGTTTTTTGGTATGGGCTGAAGTGTTTCAACCCTACCTGTAGCAAGCAGTACATCTCTTTCCCAAGTAAATGCTTGGCTTACCTTACCTCCAGGGTGGACAGGCTCTAACACCTGCCCAGTGCTGAGGCCATATCAGCTCGGCCCAATGCACATCCCCGAATGTAACCAGAAGGTTACAGGTAGCGGCCATAAAGCCGTAACGGCTGTGAAGCCGTAGATAGACGGCTGTAAAGCCGTAAGTAAACGGCTATAAAGCCGTAATCAGCTGTGAAGCCGAAACCAGCACAAGAGCATTGGTATCGTGTAGCAATCTGCCTACACGAATTTGGTTAGCTCTTAGTTGCTCCTCGCCTCCAGATTTTAGAAATCTTTCGGGTCATCGGTGCTGAGCCCCACCACCACGTCAAGGTGGCTGACCGCGGTGGGGAAATGCTTGGCTTAATTTGAGTTGATTTTGTTGTTGTTGTTGTTGTCGTCATTGATGAGCCCATCCGGCAGTTTGTATATGGGAAAGCAGATGGCCTGAAAAGATTAGGAACTTCAACTGATTCACGTCATATTAAAACACATCCGTGACGTCTGTGGATTTCCAGAAAGTAGATTATTTCTTTGATGTTGGTTGTTAAGTAACCCTTTACTACTCTGCTTTTACTAACATTCTGATAACTATGCAAAAAAATCTTGTCTCTGTTGCATAGGTGAGGACCTCGCCCAAGCTAGTGCATTTTAGAGATCTGGCTAGTTGAACGAAAATTGACATGACAGTTATAGTACTGGTAGTAGTAATATTGGTGGTACTAGTAGCTACAGTCATAGTGGTAGTAGTAGTAGTAATAGTCATAGTCAGTTATACACTGTGTCTCAAAAAATATGTGCCACTTTTGTTTTTGTAAGTAACTCAGTAGTAATAGCAGCAGCAGCTATAGTAGTAAAGTTTTGAACATGTCAGGGTATATCAGCTGATGTTTCAGGGGTTGACTGATGATAGAGAGTGCTTGCTGCTGCGAAAATCATCATCAGAATCAGCCCAAGAACATCGGACAGGAGGTCAGCCGACCGAGCTGCTCAGAGATAAAGATTCTTCTCACACGCACTTGGATGAACCAATCCACAGACAAGTCCAGCAGATATCAACCACTACTGCTGCTGACAGCACGCGTATGCTTATTACTAAGCAACTTTTCTCACATGAATCAACTCTTCAGTGTTTTGACCACGTTACTCTGGGCAGCTGGGTGCCTAAAAAAGCCCATAGGGCCTTGCACAAAAAAGGCTCATAGGACCTCGCTGATCTCTGTTTCCTCAGTCCTTCAGAAGCCAGACACAAGTTTACGCTCGGAGATGATTTATGTGGGGCTAACTGCAATGTACAACATGCCTGTTTTCATTCCAGCTTTTACTGGTACTCATTGCGACTACCCACAGAGAGATGGCCAGGCTGAATTGTCCTCGTTGGGTACTTTAGTAAATATTCCTCGTGTGATATTTCCGTGTTTTGAACTCAGTCTAACCAGGAGTAAGCCGAAAAAATGTTATTGGTTAAACTAAGATTTCATCATGGTAGTATCAGTTTGTTTTGTTACCATATTGTTTGGTGTTTTGACACGGTTATTTTAGCAACTTTATAATGGCTAAAAACTGCTGCTTTGGAAACAGTGGCCTGGTGAAACAATTGACTTCTTAAACAGAGATTGAAAAATGCACAGCCTGCTGGGTTTTATTTGGTGTGGAATTTTGAGGTTAAACCTATTTTTAAAAGGCCTAACTGCATTGGTTTTTGAGATTTTTGTGGGTTTTAAGTTACTATAATGAGCAATGCTAAAGCACTGCACATCAAGTAAATAGTAAATATCCATAAGTTGGCACTTTTTTGGGTTAAAAGTGGCAAAAACTTAATCGTAATAGAAACTTTATTATCAGTGGAACAAGAAGCTGAATTGAATTAAAGGTCTGTGGTCACCAAAATTAACATATACATTTTATCCATTTTCCTGAAAGTGCAGAATTTTATGATAACTTTGACAGTAATATCGGCGCCAAGCGTTCTGTCAACACGGAAAAATTTACCTTTGAAGTCGACGATCTACGAAAAGACGTAGAAAACGCGCCGCCATGATGACCTGCAGTGACGTCATGAGTTTAGCCTATAAACGTCATGAATTAATATTTATGATGTCTATAGGCTATGGCCTAGCCTAGAATGATGACGTCGTTGGCTAGCCATTAATATTCATGATCTATATGGGCTAGGGTCATGACGTCACTGCGGGCACTGATAGATTAGAATATTTCGCATAACATAACGTAATGCCGCATTTCGTTTGAATTCATGCATTAATTTCATATATTTATGAAGCTGAAATCGACATATTATATATGCAAGGTTAAATGTGTAATTTAAATCTACAGAAATTGCGCGAGTGAGTGACCGTGTCCATGGACCTTTAAGCTTGGGATGCATTTATGGATAGGTTTATTATGGAAGATTCTGGGCATTACGTGGAAGGACCATGTGACTAACATGAAGGTGCTAAGCCGGACTGGGCAGCGAAGATTACAGGACATTGTAGCAGAGAGATGACTTCTGATGGCAGGCCATATCATCAGGATGCCACCTGGACGACCAGCCAATCACGCTATGTCATGAACCCCTCGTGGTAGTGGCAGACGACAAGGTCGTCCAACGAAGACTTGGCAGTCTACGTTTAAAGAAAACCTGGTGGACCGAGGAGTTGATTGGAACAGCGTCTGGGCTGTGGCTACAAACTGAAGCAGATGGCAAACTCTTGCTGCCCATTGTCCTGTCAAGGACCGGAGGATCTAAGTGCTAAGTAAGTTATTGGAATGTTAGGAGGAGGGTAAGCTCAATGTGCCTGTGTGTTTGAGGCTTGTGTGTGTTTCCATGTGTTAGTTCTCGGCAGCATGGATGCCCAGTCGGTCATTGATGATCGTCGACGTGCTGTTCTCAGAGCTGGTATTCAGACATTGCTGAAGGATGTCGGCTCATCGTCAGTGATGCTGAAAAAGTCGATGATGCAAAAAGGCAGAAATGTTCGTCAGTCACGAAGGCGTGGCGTCCTTATCAACCGGCGGTTGCAGGTGAGTTTTTAGCCGACTGCATCACACTGATGCCACAACCTGTTGTCCATCTGTCTGTTGTTGTCGTCATCTGTAACATTTTGTACAGTGGCTAAATGGTACGACATAGGTGGTCGGCAATGGTACCACTGTACAGTGTGGTCCAGAAAATGGCACAAAGTTTATGGCACCATAATTTTGCAACCATACATCACAGAGTCATGCGGTTTTCAGCAAAATGTTCTGAAAGAAATTCTTTACATGACTAATGTCAGTGTTTAAATACAGCAATTAAATATTAATGACAATCTCTAGAAGTAGAAGCTTATTGAATATCAAGTTCAAAGGTCAAGGGCACATCGGTTTTTTACGTGCGAGAGCTAGCTAGCTATAGCGCGTATTAACTATGGTACAGTGGGTGGCCAAAAGTGTGTCATAATGCGATGACGATGCCAGAAAGTCGTGAAGCGCACTGCAAATAAAATAAGTAAAATTTCGAACTTGAGCGCATCTCTAGCCGATTTATATCTATGGTCATGTAGTTTTATCTATGTAAAACACGTTGCGTCATTCATGACGTCATTTTAATCGAAAATATTGACAAACGAAGCGATTGAAATGCGCTGGATACGGCAGGCAAAGAATTGACAAGGGAGCAAAAGAAAATTATTATAAAATTTAGTAATAGTAATTCTAACAAAGGAATAATTTTGAATACATTAAATGTAAGACAGGCTTGCGTATGGAAGTTTCTGAAGTGATGGAAATGTTGACAAAGCGTAGAAAAGTGGCTTCAAACTGGCAGACCACCGAATCTGAATGAAGGAGCTATTGGAGAATAATTCGTCATGTTGAAGCGCGCAGAAAAAAGACATTGGCTGAAATTATAAACTATGTAAATGATATGCTGACTCAACGATTATCGCCACAAATGGTACGGCGTCGTTTGCGTTCCTGTGGTTTAACCAGATGGAATTTTTGGAAATAAACTGTAACAAGCAGGGTGAATTAACCTCGCCATGTGTTTGGGTGTAGACAGAAGCTGAGCTAAAAGGCAGATAACTGGAAATCAGTTGAATTTGTAGACGAGACTCAGAGACTCAGACTCTATGACAGGATAGAAAAGTTCAAGGTACTTATGGAGAAGGCTACATGAAGTCTGGAATCTAGAGTGTCTTGTGAGGCAGCAATAGTCGAAATATATCACCATGTTCTGGAGTTGTATTTGCTACGGAAGAGTGGTTACTTTTGTACCAATAATGGCAGAAATATTGACTGCTGTAACTATGTGAATGCACTCGATGCAAATTTGTGGCCAGGTGTGTGCAAACATTTTGCTGGAAAGCACTTCTTTTAGCAGGATGATAGCCGCTGTACAT
>Ga0056128_1002703_pt1 | contig 21201 bp, 13 predicted proteins | sample WorMetLIZISLAND2_FD_71113 | JGI IMG/M metagenome (GOLD analysis project Ga0056128, IMG submission 71113) | Marine gutless worms symbiont microbial communities from Max Planck institute for Marine Microbiology, Germany - Olavius geniculatus... ... | reverse complement strand
ATGCTATTAAGTGCTGATTCTCTAACGATTATTTTTGTCAAAATCTATTGCTATTGAACCAGAACTGTTGGAGTTATTGCAAAAGGTAGCAGGGGTCCGGTTTTTTTGAGACACAGTGTATATATTCCAACATGGTTTGCAGCGTCAATGCAACGAGGCATAATACACTGTAAACCGTGCTGAAACGTACTTATTTCACGGCCGTAATAGACGATCTGTTCATAGGAACAGGTCGTCTATTGTAGCGTCTATTGTCTATTGTACAAACGCAGGACGCTATTAGTCGCCACGCTAGAATAGCACTTATAAAACTCCAGACACTATAGTAAAAGACAGAAAGACTTGGTAGGTTATGAGACAATAAGCATTATTTCTAGGACCTCGTGAATATGCCTATTAATGTCAAATAAGTATATGACTGACAGAACAGAAGAGTTTTGAGACGCTGCCTGGAGACTGAGAGTGATGACGCAGAGATGATGTTGTGCGGAAGATCGTTCCATAGGTTGGCACCATAGATAACAATGACGTGAAATAAACAGTAATATATAGGCACTACATAAATAAAGAGCGCCGTGATGCCGCATAGGTTCAGAGTATCCAACTGTCACGGATTATTGAGGACATCGACGTTTTGTGACAGTTGACAACAGTGAGTGAAGTTGAGTTAACAGTAACTACACACATCAGGCGTGTGCTACAGATGAGTTGGAGTGTTCACATCAGGAATATGCACGAGACCTTTTGAGCCGAGACCGAGACGAGACGTTTAAAATCCGAGAAGAAACCGAGACGAGACGTTACAGTTAACGAGACGCTGGCCGAGACCTTGAAGCTCCCGAGACTTTCGAGAGTCTCGGGATCTTCAACGTCTCACCGAGACGTTTTCCGTGACGTATATGGTGAAACATATTGACAATGAAAAAAATTATACGGATTAATTAACTCGAACCATGGTAAGCGCTTTCTATTTGTGATATTGTGAGTTTTTTGCACTTTATTTTGACAATTATCACAGAATAATTAACGGCTTGCATCATAAAGAATTACTGCAGTGCTGTAGACATGAGCCATTATGTTTATCGCAATTTGCAAGCAACTGAAATTAGTATACTACAGCTATACTATAGCCTCATACGTCGTCTACATTTGGCTGTTAACTCATTCTGACATCATATACTTTATCTTCATTGCGACTAGATCATTTTGTGACGAAAAAAGACTGACATGACATAATTCTGCTTTATGATAAATAAGTAAATGAAAATGTAAAAAAACGCTGTGAACGAATTATCTAAGCCACAACATAATGTCATGCTGGTTAGTATTGCTCTAACTGCAGCTAAAAGTATGCCACGGCGCGCGCCTGCACAAAAAGTCTCGACGAGACGCAATAGCCCGAGACCCGAGACGAGACGGTCTCGAGAAGTACTAACGTCTTGAGACCGTCTCGAGACCGAGACGTCTCTACCGAGACCACATCCCTGGTTCACATAATTAAAGAAATGATCCACGTTTCTCCATGTACATCTACGTACAACAGAATTTTCCTGACGTTTCTGGTCACTACGGTGACAGCCAAGTCGGCAGTGTCAAAGTGAATCGATGGTGCCACGCCCACTAGCGACATCAGCTGATCAGTCACGACTGCAGAATCATTTCTGCCATAAAGGTATCCAACACTTTACAACTCACCAGTATTGACAGTGGATGATCTCTGTTTCTGGCTCTGAAGCCAAAGCTGTTGAGTGCTTTATGTACGCTGTGAGTAAGATCACCAGGCAAACACATGTCACGTCTACACACGGCCAGACCGTGGCGAGTGGTAAGCCGGTCGTTCCGCTCGGGCGCACACGTATAGACTATAGATAGAGCATGCAGTGTTGGAACGTGCAGAGAGATATGCAGCCAACTAGGCCTATACCTGCATTCAGCGCTTTGTTGGCGCACTGCATGCTGTACAAGTTCCCCGCCGGCTGACAGTTTCTTGGGCCAGACGCGCCGGGCAAAAAAGAGCAGTCACGTGGTTAATTTCCGTAACAAAGGGTTTCTGAAGATGTTTATCACATACCCGTGGTGAACCAGAAAAGTGACACCCTTTTAACTACTTCAATATAATGCCGTAATCCCAAACTGCATATATAAGCTGCAAAAGTACAAAGCACCAGATAGGCCTATTTATGCTGATTGAAAAAAATCAACATTTTGATATTAATCATCAAAGTTTAAATGTGCTCAATTATTTTAAAATATGTTCGTAATTATTTCGGAACTCAGTGTTATTTTATACGCAAATTGTAAATCAAACGGCATTCGTCGTTAGTTAATCCAAACATCGTGACAAAATAAAAGATTTATTCGCATAAAAACAGAACTTGTTTATATCGGCCAGACGAAGAACGACGTTACCTAATGACATGATAACCTTTAGAGTTAAAATCACCGTTATTATCCAGCGTCATGAAGTGCCTTGTTGAAGTTGTGGGCTTTCCAATGACTTTAATATGTGTGACCTTGAATGACCTTGCAATGTCTTTTTGGCACAATCTGTTTTATTTCTGGTGTGTTTGACGAGATATTTTGCCTCGTTTTTGTAGAAAATTGTGTGAAGATAAATGAAAATATTCCATAGTAAATAAAGTAAGTAAGTAAAGTGTAAATTTATATAGCGCATATTGTTAAATTAACCTCTAATGCGCTTAGGCCTACTGTCAGCAATAAAAATGTTTGCCATAGATTATGGATTATGCTGATATAAGAATTATGCAGACACTTGTTATGGTTTTCGCGCAATAAGGCGTCAACCGACAATGTGGTTTGAATGTTCAGTGTCTTCAGTCGCCATATTTAAGAATCTTCAAAATTAAACCCAAATCCTGAAAAAAGTTTACGAAAAAAGTATTTAGCGTAAGCTTTGCTTTGTGTCGTAAGCTTGTACTTTTTACATTTAACGTTATTCACCATATAATGTGGTAGCACAAACGAAATAAACTAAGCACAATAAACAACACGGCGGACGGTAGAATAAGCAGCGTAACAGTCCAGTGACCAACAAATCAAACCAACATCTTAATGAGCAAAAAAACAAATTTTAGTTTGAACTTAACAGACCTATTTCCCAAGACAACTCTAGGTGAAAATATACAAAACACAATTGAGTATTTTTTACAATTTTAATATGATCCGTCTTAAATAACTTTATGAAAAACCGGTTACATGCAAAATCAGTTGAACTCCGATCCGACTTACTGAGCGAGCAGGCTTCAAGTCCATAAAGCAATACAGGAACACATTTAAACCTACTATTAAACAACAGTTTGTATAGTAACTTCTTCCGAGGCAACACGCCCAACGTTGCCAAAAACACTATTCGCAACACGATAGAACGAGCATTTAGGCTTATCGAAAGAGATTTTAAACCGAGAAGATCGTACAATATATGGACACCTAAATAACGAAGTTTATCTGACCACTGCAGAAATATTCTATTTAGTGTCACAATATGCAGATAGTAGCAGATTTCTTCAGAAAGGACACTTCAAACAATTGCAGGCACCATAAAAATAATGTTTATACTCGCATGCATCTGTTGCCATTCACAGTGTGAGTCAGAAAAATTTACCTCTTTTCTAACGTGTTTAAATTTTTTACAGACTGAAAACTTTTAAACGATATTTGCGCACATATTTTGGGTTTAAATGTACGCTATGTTAAAAAAATTTTATTTGATTATTTTTAGATTTGACAAAATTATGCTATATTATGCGTGGTCACCTAGAAAATTTTCACATTTCACAACGCATTGGCCAAAAATACAAACTTTTACTAGTTGACAACAAACAAATACGCAGATTACTGGGGTATTACATTTACAAAAACAAGTAACATTATTCAATAAAATATGTCTTTAAAAGTTCATATCTGATGTTCAAAATGTTCACCACAGCTAAAGCGCACACATTTTGACGATATTGTGAAAGTCTGCGGCAAATCATACCATATCGACTTTGGATTAAGTTTGTAAAATGTTTGCAGCATTGCATTTCATACATTAATAGTCAAGTGGTTTAAAGTCTGATGAATTTTGTTGCCATTCATACTTTCGATAAGGTCCGTACAGTGGGTCTTCAAGTGAAATGTAAAAATTCTATAGACGATCGTGCTCAACATTGCATAACTTTGTCAAAGCAAGGAATAATTGAATAAAACTTTGAAATTCTGATTAGATTTGAACGCAGAATATGCGACGCGTGTCAAATATCGTTTAATTTTTTTAATATTTAAAAAAATAAATGTCAGAAGACGTCAGGGAAAATTTTCTGACACTGTAGGTTAACTAGGTTTGCTAAAAGTCCCACACATAAAGTATAGGCCTAACTAAACTCAAAAAAAAACTAATTCTTCCGAACGGCGTTGTGATGAGACGAAGGCATGGCGCTGACGCTCGGTTCTCTGAGCAGTAGTTGGACTTATTGTTGTAAGAGGTCGAACTCCCGACCACTGGCAAATAAACAACCACTGAAACACACTGAACTACTGAAGTATCCATATTTGACGCTACCGTACGGAGGACTCCTTAAATTTAAAGCGCCGAAATTAAAACTGCTAAAATCTACGGTCAATGCTAAAAATTTTATATGCTGATGGCCATTTCGGCGCAATTCACTCTTGAAATGTGCGTCGCAATCAAGAATCGCAAAAAACACTAATTCCCATTTTTAAGTTTAAGGTTATTTAAAATCATCGACGTTGATTCCACTAAAAAGCTCGTCGCTAGTGCTTGTTATGATAAGCAGCAAACGAGTATTTGTAACTATTTGCAACCTTTTTTCACGCTAAACGACCCAATAGGCCATAGCGGTAAAATGACCAATTTAAGGGGAGGGAGGTACACCTATTTGACGCCCGCCTGCGCAGGCTTTCTTAAACATACAGCATCGCGATTTAACTGCTAAAATCTACATTTTATGCTAAAAATTTCTCGTGCAAATTGTCTTGTTCTATCTTTAGCCATTTCAGCGCAATTTACTTTTAGAATGTGTGCGCCGCTGCGCCCAGCCCCAGCTCCCGCACCGTGGTACGAAACGTCTAATTTCAAGGAACAAAGGCGTGGTACAAATCGTCTGCAACCCTCGTTTTCGACATATAACGCACACAGAACAATAGCTAGGCCTACAGGCACTTTCTGCATCGGAAACCAGAACCGTATCTTCATATCGTCGAGTCTAAAATTTCGCTTACAGTTTACTTATACACTGTAACTGAATACCAATCAACGGTCACGCTAGGATCGTTGAGTATTACGCCGACGACTGTTACAGAACTCAAACAACGAACGCTACTGTACTTGACAAACAGCAAGTAATCGTACTTGCAGAAATAAAAAAAATCACGCAAAATAATAAACAAATACAATGAAGATACATCATTCACTGGACATTTTTTGCAGTTGCTGCAACATAATTACACCAAATGAGCAGTGGCATACGGTACATGACATGTGGCTAACACGATAGACTTAATCTGGTTTGACAAATTCGTGAAGTTTTACTGTTACAGCCACAAAAACGCGCAAAGCGATCGCATTTACGTGTCTGTGGAGATAGTTTGACCTACTATTGTGGCCTTGCCGTATAATTATTTGATGCAGTGTACAAGGGCAGTGATAGTATTTATTAGAGTCTTTTTTTTGTTCTGACGACCCAGAAATTCAGCTTCGACGGTTTTCAGTTATTTGCAATAACTGCCGGTATATTTTGTCAGCGAACGGTGACGTTAGGCCTATCTAATGTTCATATTGTATAGGCCTACATCCTGTTTATGTGTGCATATGAATGACAGCATACGTGGCAGAGCAACATTGTTTGGGTCAGCTGTTCTGCTCGCCGAAGTGTCAGCGACGTAGCGTGTTCAATGACTATATACCAACCAGCGGGCACAGCGCGGGTTCAGCAGCACGTCAGTGATTCGCTCTTAAGCCATTCGCCGCGTATTGCCTGCCGGGAGAATGCTACAGTCAACAAATTTCCGACAAGAAAATCCGGTTGCCTGCCGTCAGAAACTTGGCGAGCACGCCTCGCATCAGCACGTCGCTATCCGCCGACCGAACGACCGAGGTTGACTACCGAAAATTTCTCGAGCGAGTTTTTTTTTCGACGTTAAAATTTCAGCCCAGTATCAAGGACTGTAAGTCATGACGCAAGCCCACACACCAGTGCAGTGGAGGTACGTAAGACTCGCGCTTACACATGAGCCGTTTGCACGGGTAGGCCTATGTATGCTGAGGAAAAAGTATTTACCAGAAACTGATTTTTGGTCTTACTAGCTTACACACAAAGAAATAATAAAATAATAATGTGCACGTTTGTCAGTAGGCCTATACGAACATTTGGCAAAAGTTGTAGGCCTAATTTTACTGCCATATGCCGCATATTTGGGTAATGCTGAAGCAAATTTTTTATTTTTTTTTCAGTCATAGTATAGATTTTGTTGTAAAATTTGATATGTCGATTTGTATGTGCAATGCTTGTGCAGTAGATTTGAAACAGCGAACGAAATCGGCCTGCGTGTTGACGAAAGCATTACTTGTTTTGTCGTCGAATAATCAACAAGCAGTCGACAAAAACACAGAAGTGTGTGAATAAACTGTTCTGTCTACAATTCATTCGTCATTTGATAAACAATGGCTCGTGAAGCGGAACAATCTTATCTCGACAATAACTACGACGAGTCAGTTTATTGGACCGCCGTCCCGCTGACGCTCTCCACTCGCAACTGTGAGCTCGAGGTGAAATATTCGTAAGTATCATCACGGATCATCGTTGTCAATTCATCAACATGCGCGATTATTGAGACAAGAGAAGTGAGTAAGTAAGAAAGTCGGTTTGTCTCTGTTGTAAGTACGGGCTATGTCGCAAAAAGTTAGATATTGCACAGTTACACTTGACGAAAATTTGCACAGGTTATAATGTTCTTATAATTTACGCATATGATGCCACAGTCAAGCGTCCGTTGGACATTGGTCAAATTTATAGGACCCGATCCGACTCGACCGGAGGCCTAATGTTTGTACGGTCAGCAAAAACCATATATTTTAACCAAAAGTGACTCAATCACTGTTACTTGGCTATCTGTCGCTTTTTATTAACTTACAAATTTTGTTTTTCGAAATATGTACAGAAATATGTACTCGCGCTCGTAGACGAACACTTTCTCACCCGCCGTGCTTTGCTGCCTTTACTTGCACACGCTTTGATCAACTCATGAAACCGTTTCATATTACCGAAGTTAAAAAGTTTATAGACTCTAGCCATAAAAACGACGGCAGCTGCTAACTGCCATTAAGTGCCGCAGTGAAGTCAATAAAATTGCTGCAACCCCGGCCACATTGTATCTGATCTTTTGTCACTGTGGTCAGTGGTGAATTGGTTGCCTAGACGTGGTAAGACTCCTGTAGAGAGCTTTCCTGTACTCTCACAGCAAACCAGCAACAATCTGTGCTATCTGTATACTATTTCAAAGGCAACAGACACTGTTGACACCAATATAGTTAAACTTACTATTTAATTATTAATGCCAATATTCCAGCTGATATCAGACAACATGTAATTTGAGCAATGCTCACGTAACTTGCGACAGCATTGGTGCTGCCGCCTAGGGAATCAGCGTAGGCCTACAACATGCAATAAAATAATAATGCCCTATGACGTCCCTGTTAGAATAAACTTAGAGCGTTAAAACTTAAACTGTTGAAATCACCATTTAATGCTGAAAATTCTGTATAGTTCGTCTTAGTCCGTCTCCAGTAATTTTGGCGCCATTAACTCTTAAAATGTGCGTTGTAGCCTTAAATCGCGAAAAATTACTAAAATGAAACCCTCCTATTTTTGGGCTTCAAGGTTGTTTAAAGTCAGCGATGTTGGTACCGCCGAATAGCTTATCAGTAAAATAACGATTTCGTAGGGGATACCCCTCTATGATGCTCTCGTTCGAGGAGAATGTCGTCTCGCAGCAGCACGAAGTTTGATCGCAAGAAACTACAGAGACTGTACGTTATCATAGGCCTACATGAAAACCCAGATTTTGTTCAATACCGGGACGTAACAGACACCAAGACGGACAGACGGGCGGACAAAATTATGATAACTATTGCGTGCTTAGCACTACGTACTCTCGCGCGTAAAAATGAATGCACTAAAAATAAATTTGACCCTACTCAACCTGTGGGTGCAAAGACCCGATCGGAGTCACTCCGTAAAATCGACTTATGATTTTTTATCACACGCGTGCTAGCGTCTCAGCTGCTCCACATGTAGCGATTGATTGACGTGAACATGCAGGGAGAAGAAGCAGGAGTTGAGAGCGCAGGGACGCACGGAGGATGAAGTGAAAGACCAGACGCTGTTCTGCTGCTGCGACAAATACAAGGACGTTGAGACGGTGACTTCGTGCGGTCTGCAGTGCGGCATGAAATGCCTCAACAGTTCGCTCGGTCAGTTGCACCATCGCCATGAATGATAGCGTCAAAGCTACATCAGCAGTGTTTGTTGTATGATCGTCGGTTTGCAGTACGATCATCCAAGACAGGTTCGGTCTTGATCTAACACAAGGCCAAGACTTCAGGCAGATAGAGTTAAGCCAGCGACACACGAGCCAGGTGCCCGGCCGGGGTGCGGCTGGGCAGCCGGCCGGGAGCCAGCCGTCGTCAGCAAAGAAGTTTTAATAATTATTTCACATTTCTCACATATGTAACGCAATGACGCATAAGTCACCTAAAAATCCAAAGTTTGTTTTTATTTCTTCCTTGGCTTTCTTCTTTATTGCAATATTTTTGTAGTCCGCGATATTTATATCCCAGAGACAACTGTGTAATTGATACAATTCTATCAACTTTTTACATGTTCTCGATCCTAAAAGAAAGCAGCTTTAGTAGTACGTACGAAGTACCACGGGTACTTAGAATCAAAGGACAACATAATTTTAGACGACCTGACTAAATGTAAAGTGTAGGCCTACAAACAAATCAAATTTTCCTCGAAGACGCACTGTTTAATTTTCTAAGTATGTAAATCGAAATAAAATTCTATGCTTAGCTGTCGTGCCGGGACATCCGAATCTAGCGACACACGAGCCGGGTGTCCTGGCCGGATGACCGGCCCGCTCAAAGCGGCTCGTGTGTCGCTGAAACCGGGTGTCCTGCCCGGATGCCCGGCTCGTGCGTCGCTGGCTTTATCAATCGTTCTCTGTCTGGTTTGATTCTATGTTGTAGTACTTTAGCAGGTGTACATACTACTCGGCTGACATCATGGGTTTGATGCTTATAGGCTACTTTGAGCAAGTTGTTAACATATTCTGTCCGCAAACATAAGCTAGATGACTCTTTCGTCGGTATCTCTAATTAGAAGTAGTAGCTGCATTCAGTGCAACAAATTAAAATATTTGAGCACAATGGATTAAAGTTTTACATATAGAAATTTTTTTTAGATAATAGGCTAAACCTAAACTGTTAGCGGGGGCTAGGAAAAATAATCCGAAAACTACTCACATTCATTAATAATTATACCGCAATTTGTAGTTAAAATGCAACTTGTTTTAGTATTGGTTTACGAGCATAACCAGCGAACAGATTTTTGTTCAACACACCATCAAGTGGACGGACATCTAGTATGGGCCTTATCTTAAGCTTGTCTTAACTTTATTTTCAGTCTGTTTAACTTTATCAGTAACGCTGATCTCGATGACATCCTGAGTAGTATTTAATGCGAAACAACCAGGATTTGACTTATTTAAAAGTTGATGGAAATTTGGTCACATGTGCAGTGCATATAACCGTAAAACGTTTTCGACACGGTTGACAAGTAATACTGGAAAGAGGACAGAATGAATTGCATTGTCTTGTACACTGCGTTTGGACACGTGCTAAGAAAATCATACAGTTTTGAATGTTGAAAGTAATGTATTGATAAATATTGCATAAGGAAAGGAGTGCGTGGAAGACCAAGAATTATGATGATCTGATAAAATGGTGGCCTGGGGTAAGCCTGCAACGTACGCCGTCAGGCACAGAGGACATTGAACAACAGCACTGCGTAAGCGTGTACGCGCAGTCAAGCGTCACGAGGCGACAACGACCGGTGTTTACATGGCATGATATACTTACGTCGTGTGATGACACTAGGTGAACTGTGATAGTAGTTCTAATGAATGCTGTCGTTCTGCGCAGGCAATGACACGAAGGGTGTGAGTCTGGGTAAACACGTCGACGTATTTTTGAGAAAATCCTACGACAACGGACTTCAGACGTGCTGGATAATCGTTTTTAAGGTTGGAAGATAGTTCGATGCACCCTGTTAATAAAATTAGAAAAAAATGCCCTGTATGATTAACATATGTAAAAAGAACTACTTGTAGTAGAAAAAACCAAACTTTAATAATCAACGACTGTTTATACCTTAGGTAGCACAAACTGGTAAATATGTCAATTTCAAGACCGTGCATTTTAAACTCTTAATTTGTTGAAATTTTGAACTTTTGAACTTGCAACATTTTATAGCAATTTTGAAAATATTGTAACTAACCGCTTGCAAGTTATGGTCCTTTTCACGACAACGATTCTGAGACCTAGTGACGTTGATTGTTGACTTTTCGGCTTCTAAATAGCGTGACCGATTTCCTTTTATCCGCGAAAAAACATGCATAGCAATTTAAAACTTATTATCAGTTTTCGTTTTCAAATTTACTTTCGTGATTTATCATCTTTTTCGCGCGATATTTTGACTAAAGTCCAAAGGTTCAATCTTGTTTGTTCTTCAACAATTCGAAAGCATATATGATTACGTAGCCTTTACTGTGGAGTCAAAATATTTTGATTTTTGACAGTTGCTTAAATTACGAAGTCAAATTATACAGACAGACGTCGCATGAACGGACGGACAGACAAAGTGTAACGCGTAACGCGGGTTTGTGTGGCGTCAAACAATAATACGTTATTATGTTTGTAAGCGAAACTGTGTACATGGGTCTGGTATGTACCGTACGTAGGATTTCCGACACTTTCAATTATTTGTTAGCATCTCAAAACTTGGTTCGTCAGAAATTTATATCCAAACACCATTATTTAAACCACTAGACTGTATAGGCTTTTATTTTGTACTGCCAACGGGTTTAATCTTGAAGTAGCTTGCTACTTAGGTATTTATGATTGATTGATTGACTGACTGATCGATCGATCGGCAGGTGATGTATGGACGAGTGAAAGGCGTGCTGCCGATACAAACTCCGCCATATCGCGAGCCAGCATTGGATGCCGACTGTCACTGCAGCTTCATTTCAGCTTCTGTTGATGACTCGCTTCACTTGCAGGAAATCAAATCACAGGTGCGCTATTGTAATGCTACAGCAACTGCTTCAGGTGAATATTTATATAGAAATGCGTACACGTACTGGTATCTATGCAAAAGTAAGTTTGATCTAAGAGACCATGTGATGTGTATGATTGTAAGATGACATCGTGGCGTGTTCCTGACGGTAAATGACAAGTGTTTAATTTCAAACACAATAAACCATACACAATAAACCATATATATAAAGTTTTTAAAGACTTGTTGCAACCATTATTTTACGTCGATATTTATTTATTTTATAAACATTTTGCGATCTAAAAAAAACTGGTTATCGGAATGTGGTAATTTGCTTTGTCTGCAAAAGTTCTACATTTGTCTACTTTGAAAAAAAACGACCCACTTATGGAAGAAATTTTCGATTAGCTCATTCAATACGATTTATACGTACTTTAACTTACGTGTTTGTGCCAAATTTTGGCGAAAATTTATGAAGGAAAGTGGCCGTATACGTATAAACCGGACAAAAAATTCTGACACCGATAGATAGAGACATCAGAACGATTCCGTAGAATATTTTTCGGAATTAATTTTTTTCTGACCCGCTATCTATTTGCAGTGTTTTATCCAAATTAAACTATTTTTAGAAAATATAGGCCTACTCTGAAATGTCTTTTTTGGTTTTTACGCGCGAAAGCAGCTACTGCTTTCAGCGCGTCTTAGCCATCGCAATTCTGTCCGTCCGTCCGTCTGTCTGTCTGTCTGTCCGTCTGTCACACGGGTGGATCAGTCAAAAACGGTGCAAGCTAGGATCGCCAGATTTTCACCGTCGCTGTCTGGAAGACTTTAGTTTTAGGAGTCGTAAAACTTTTCCATAAATTCGAAAAGGGTCACCCCGAACGAGGACGATAAATGAAAAGTGGTGAGCAAAATTTGCGATTTTTGGCCAATAAGTCGCTGTATCTCAGTAACCGTGCGAGATAGGATCTAGGTTACTATTAATCAATAATAGAAAGTCGTACACTGGCTTTTGAATGGCGCCGAATTCAATGACCTTGAATGACCTAGAACGCCAAAATAGGGGGTTTTATGGATTTTTTTGGCGATTTCGGGTTGCGATACAAGTCTATATCATTCACAGTGTGGCGCCACGGAACTATCGTTAGGCCTATGCGATCTAGATAAAGAATTTGGTATTTGTATATTAACTTAGCGTGAACACCACATTTTTCAGCTAAACTAATAAACCGGAACTGCTATAGGCTTTTGCGCATCTCATGAGCATTAGCTCAAATTTCTTGTATTACTTAATGATTTCCTGTCTATCGCAAACAGTAGGACTCAGAGGTTGCTGATGTAGACGTTGTCTGTGCAGGTCTATCTGTTCGAGCGTGATGCTGTGATTTCGACGTCATTCAACGAACGTCCACGTCAGTGTGTTCCGCTCACTGTGGTAATGTACAACCGCGTTGGATGCCTCACTGATGCTGTCGACCTCCGCCTAGTGACTGACGACCGGTCACATCGCACCAGCAAGATAGCGAACAGTCAGACTAACGTGTCGATAATGGTCGGTAAAGCAGGACGTCGGCAAGTCGTCGTTAGTAACCTCGAAAAGACGTTCGGCAGCAACAGCGTCAGTGCTTCGAACAACAACACGACGAAACACCAGCAGGCCCCCTCTCGCTCACACCGCACTGTGATGTCTTGTGAGTCTGGTACAATCACCAAAATCACGATCAGCAACGACGACCGCAAGAGATCGGATGATGTTGCAGGTACGGCCGTGGATGGCGGTTGTCATAGTTCGACGTCCACTTCTGCCACTGCATCAACCTCGCTGTTCACACCAGGCAACACCCAAACGACGACCGTTGACGCAGATCCATTGGCGACAGCAGACAGTGCGCGCTCGCAGTACAGACATTTGATACGACGACGTAAGAAAACACAACCGACAGCAGCAGCAGCAGCGAGTCGACTGGATCAGACTGAGACGGTGCCTCGTGTTGACGCAGATTTATCTTTACCGCCTCCGCCAAGGTCCGACGACACGCCGTTGACGCTACTGCAGCGCCAGAAAACACTCGTCAGTGACATGACGAAGCAGCTGTCCGTGGAACTGAGTTCCGTGACGTCATTCCTGCGTGTTACTAAACCAGCGCACATTGACGCCCGTGAGCGACTCGCCATGCAGTCGATGCAGCTCATCAACGCTGCCTACCAGCGTCTGACGCCCGCCTGTCTCAAGTACCGTCAGTTCTGTGCCGGAGTGACGACCGACATTGCACTGCCGGACGTCGGCAGTTTGCGGGTTCACGACTCGGCACTGCGTCGCTGCCGCGCCAAGCTCAGGGCGACGTTCAATGAGAGGCGAAGTGTGATTCTGCAGACGCCGATAGCCGGACAGCAGAGACTGTTCACGTTCGTCTGGCTGCAGCGTCACTCGGCAGTGATCGTTGACTGCATTAACGTAGTCGTCGACGTCCTTGAAGCAGTTTTGCGGCCGCCAGCAAACAGCAGCGCACACACGTCGGACCCTCCACAACCGGCGGGTACATCAAACGTTGTCAGTCACGTCGAGGTGACGGCGTCCGAGCGGCAGTACGTAGAGTCGAACACTGACGACGTGGAGCCAAGGATGAACGCCTCGTGCGCTCTTGATGCAAGCGGCGGACTTTGCAGTGACGAATGTGGCCGACCGCCGTCCCTGCTCCCGGCCATCAAGACCGACATAGTCGAGACTATGGACGAGCCGCCCGTCTTGCAGCCGTGCAACTTCCCATCACGCGTCGACACCGCTCGGCCATTGCATTCACACACGAGCACTGCACAAAGCCCACATCTCAACGACCAGCATCGTTTTTCCACGATCACATCAACACCACGAGTCAACTCGTCATCGCCAGATCGCTCAGTGCCGCTACAGGCGATAAAACAGGAACAACCGGAAAATGTTTTAACTGCCCAGACTACGTTATTGGATACGGTTTCATATGATGCATCCGACATACTGGCCAGATCGCAGCTTGCAGATCGTTTCGTACCAAACGGAATCGTCACCGACACATCAGGTCAGATGCGAGTCACCTAACGTTGTATTGCCATGCGTAACGTGGCAGTAAGTTTACAGAATGAATATTACATTTCATCACACTGCTTCGACACAACTGCATGCTACACGCATACGTCAAACTCCACCAAACTTATCTTGCGTTTAAGAAAATATTTGTTTCTTTCCTGCGAAATTAGCAGTGGCAAAAGTAAACGCAACAATAGGGTGTATGATAAAACAGTCAGCTTATCAAACACTCCGAGTTTATTTGAAGGCACAACCTCCTCTGTGCTTGGCTGTGACCTACATAGAACGTACGTAAAATAAGGACGTAAACGTAAATTTATGTAACGCACAACGTTAAATACCTCTAATGCGCATGACGGAACGTTGCAGATGAGGCTGACGCGGAGAGTCAAAAAGCTGACGACTACGTGATGATGCGAGGTGAACACGTGTATGAGCAGATTCAGCGGCTGCTGGGCGCGCGCGATCAGAAAGCGTTCAGTCGTCTACTCATTGACAGTATTTGCTCCATGGCGACTGACGAATTTCACCGGGTCCGCGAGAAACTCATCCGTCGGTTTATCGACGAGCAAGGCAGGACTGAGAGCGACGTCGTCTGGCTTGAGGCGAAGGTCAAAAAAGACGAAAACGAACAGCCGCAGACGGAAGCAGAACAGTGGAGTGATGTGCTTGCTAGCGAGGATGATTTCAGCTCGTCGACGTCGTCGTCGCTGCCTCTGAAGATCGTGAACGTGCGCAGCTGCGGCGACGATGGAACCGATGACGTCACGTGGCCCCCGTGTGACGTTACGCAACAGTCACGTGACCAGATTTGCCAGAACTTTCCGACGACCAACTACATCACGATAGAACCGATCGAGACGACCAAAGACTCGGCGCCGACCAACTACGACGACGACAGACCGACAGCCAACTGCACAACTCGTGGTGACGACACGCAGTGCCAATACACAGAGAATATCAACACCCAGCCAGAGTCCACCACCTGTCATCTTGAACCTGAGTAAGTAGCTATCAATCACTCACACAAGTCAGTGAGTAAGTACATTCATGAGGTGCTTTATGTCGAAAGAAACCTCTAATGCGCTGATAATAATTATTGTCTTTTTTCACTTTTTACTACTTGACTTGCAAACAGTATAGCTGCATTTGAAGAAACTGTATACAAAAACACAGTTTTAAAAGAGCTCGTATTTTTATGGATAGCTTAATATGATATCAAACAGCTGTTTTCATATTTGGAAGTTCATGATTTGAATAGTTTTGGCAAAGTTTTACCAAAAGGCGAAAGCTACAAAGCATTTGCACCAACAATTGAGAAAAAACGAATTACAAATATGCAAAGAAAACAGAAATGTCCGAAACTGCTCAGTAGCGAGTGTTTTTGTGCAGAAACAATTTATTTACAATTTAGCCCATTGGCGATGAACGATCTAATTATTTTGCTTTTTGCAATAAAATTGAGTCATCTAGCATTTAGTTAAACAGTTGTAGCGGACGACTGAAGTTTTTGCGTTGATGTTAACATCGTGTTTGTCGTCTGTTAGTGCTAGTATCACGAGCACGGAAACGGCGCAGCGATCACAAGCCGATGTCGTCAATGCTACTCAGACCGAAGCGAGAGAGTCACGCAGTGATGCTGATGACAGACAATGTGATGATGCAGCGATGACGTCGGTGCACGTCATCACAACCACGATGAGGTCATCACGTCGTCGCAAGCTTCAGCGACGCGCTGCTTGGCGACCGCCGCTCTTACCGACACCTCCCATGCCTCCCGCCGCCAACGTCAGCCGTCCGTGGTTGTGTATGCCTGGATTTCCTCAGACTAATCATTCTACGGTGTCGCCGGTGTGCGGTCCTGCATTCCCGCCGTTTATGCCGCAGTACTCATACCCGCTGACGCCGCAGCCTGCGTCGACGAGGCAGCACAGACCGACCGATGTGGGTTTAGACGGTGGACGGCGTGGTGACGGTGAGCCCGTGTGGTTGTCGGAGACGACAGCGAAGCAGCAGCGCGGCTCGCTGTCACTACAGTGCTGCTTGGCGTTCGTGGCGCGCTGTCTCAGTGAAGCGGTAACTCGACAGAATGCCGCCCGCGTCGTCGCCGACGCCGCCGAGCACTCTGAACGCCAACGACGAGTGACTGGTGACGACTTGTGCAGCGATCGCGTCGACGTAGAGTGCAGCTTGAGCCGTGTGCAGGACGACAGCAGCAGACAGAAGTCCGCCATTGTGACGACATTGTCAGACCACGCACACGACCATGACGACGCTACGCCTCATCAGCAGCAACAGTCACAGCTGACGGACAAACACTCGACCGACCACTGCAAACAACGAACCCCGGCAGCGCAGCTGACATCGACCACTTCATCCAGACCGCTGGTCGTCAGGGAGTCCAAGCCGCGTCAGAGGGAAGAACCCCGCCCGAGGACGACGAGAAACCGTTCCGACAGCGACTCCTCCGACTTGGACTCGACGCATCGACCGCGCATTCACGACCTCCGACGAACACGCCCCGGGACGAGGTTCGTGCCGAGTTGGCGTGGCGAGCAGCCGATGTCATGCTGGGGTCACGCCGCAGTGTCCTACTCGTGGGAGGGTCGCAGAACGATGCGTCAAGATACGTTCCTTTACGACAGACGACGGACAGCTGCCAGCACTGAAAGAAGATGGTGGACAGAGAACTTTAGAAGGTACTCGGTGTCAAGCGAAAGATCGTTGTCAGCTTCGACGATTAGCAGCAGCGGCAGAAGCAACAGCAGCAAAGAGGGTCGTTGTAAAGATATACGTTCTTCGACAGACTCACGTTCTAATGAAACAAAAAGCACGAAAATGATCGCTCAAATGGCAACTAACAACAGAGTCGCTATAAATTTTCAGAAGGCATCGAGAAAATGTCATAAAAATAGCAACACTATGCCTGAAAAGGCGCACAAAGTAAATAAAGTTAGCGAATATAATAACAGCTGTGTTTGTTGTGACGCTAGCATTGAACATAGTTCTGGTGGTTACAAAGACTCTACGTTTAACGTTCGTAAAACGTCTGATATCGGATCTACGGATTCTTCCAGCACTAATATTCGTTGGTCTAAAAACTGTGCGACATCAGACAGCGGCTTAAAGAGCCCACAGCCAGATGCAAGACGCCGATCGAGAACACCGCCTGCTGGCAACAGTAATGTTAGCAGAATTGAACGACAAAGCGACAAAGGAGACTTGAAACGCGTCGAGACAGACAGCAGAGGTATATCGCCATCTAAGAGAAAACAGCGACATTCACGAAGCGGATCGCGGCCGGGATCTGGAAACAACAGAAAACTTTCTACGGAGACATCAAAGTCTGAAAATAGTCATTTTACTTACCACGATCACCGAACAAAGTCGCTGAACGATAGCCGAGAAAACGAGAAGCGACGTACGTCCAGAAAACAAAGCCGTTCTCGCTCGGATGACAGAAAAAAAAGAAGTTTATCACAACATGGCGTTAACAGTAACCATGAGACAAAGTCTGATCATGAGAGGCGTGAAAGAAAGAGATCTTACAGACAGCGAATGTCTCGTTCTTCTTCCCGAGGTAAGAATTTTTTCTCATCTTCGGCGAGCGATCACAGTTCAACCGTGAAGCGTGGCAAGAAAAAGAACAGTGAACAAGACCAGCTGTCAGCTGAACGCCGGCTAAAAGCTGAACGAAAACAACTGGAAAAGATACGGAAGAAAGCAGAGAGAGCGCTTAAGAAGTTCGAGCAACTGGAATCTAAGTACAGAGAGACCGATTCGCATCAACATAAACCAGCCAGGACACCCGCACCAACTACAGCTATGTCGGTCTCTCAGGATAAGAATCTGCTGGATGAGAACAGCAACAAGTGCGAATGGAATACCACGGAAATCCAGTCGAATCAGCCTGGCTGTAACAAATCGCTGAACGTAGACGCTTTTGACTTCATCGCTTCGAACACCTCGCCCGTGTCGTCGCCGTCCGTGTTATCGGACACAGAAACTAACTTTTGTAACGATAAAAAGTTGCGCATAGAAAAGACGTCGAACGATGAAAATGAATGACGAACAACCTGCTGAATGTGCTGCCGTAATGTGTGACGGTGCTGGGCCTGCAGCGATGCACGTTACGATACCGTCGTGGGTCGTCGGCAATTCGACGTTTCTTAGCGCGGCTAACGACAACGACGGCGAAAAAGTACTGTTCGACAGCGAATTGGGTTGACAGTCGGTAATTTCGAAGACAACTGCAACGATGTCAGATGACACTGTACCGACTCTGGCAGTTGTAGGCCTACGTGACGGACAAGCAACTGAACTCGACCGTAGCGAGATTGAAAGTACTCACATGACAACCAGTGGTGTCATGGCATTGGAGGAGTAATCCCCCTAAATATTGCGTTGTCGGAAAATAGTCGCAAAATTTTACTTTTGTTTGAACATTTTTTCCCACAGGTGTAAAATGTTGATTCTGTAAGCCCTGTTTTGGGGAATTAAAAAGCAAAATTAAATTTTTTGAGCATCATAATTTCTTTTGTCTGAAATTTTTAGCTGTTTGTCAGGAAATTGCAATTTTCTGTCCGTTTAGTTTTGTGACTCACGACGCCCCTGATGGCATCTGAGACAAGCCTGAGCTCGAACAACTAACTACTCGTTCTGACGTATAGTGGTCACCCAGACCACTGTATACCAGCTGCCATTAACAGCCAACGTGCGTCTTGCAGTTTGTACGAACACGTAAATCATGACAGAAGCGTTTTACTAACGTTGCATGGCTACTGAAGACCGTTTCGTCGTCATTTGTGCACTTCGCACAATAATTGTCTGAAAGGTGGTTGCATTAAATTTTCGCCCGTAGCACAAAATAGCACTTAAATGCACCGCGTACTTACGTGTAAATCACTAGCTAGATAGGCTTAGGTGTGGAGATAATGTTACAAAACTAAACCTCTCACATTTCAGCACAACGTTAACATGTTTTACAATGTACTAGAAGTTTCCCATGTCATTCAAAGCACATTCCAATAATCACGGATCATAGTAGGCCTACTACGTCAGTATTTGATTATATCACTTTTTGAAATCTACAGATTATTATACTCATGACCTGGTTGTACCGCGTTGTCAATAAAAAGTTTAGTGACATTTTCATCAGGCGAAAAAGGCAGCCAGAATCATGAAATCAGTGGCATGTCTATTAAAAGTATGAAAAATTAATACCGTGTATAACTTCTGTTTACCTTTAACAATAAAACAAGACCTGCTGGTAACTTAGGTTACATAGTTATCGTTACAGGTCGTCAGAAAACACATGTTTGCGTTGTAAGTGTCCGTGAAAACAGCGCGTCACTGAAGTAAAGAGCAAAACAAAAGAGCAGAAGTGAAAGACATCAGGTTTACTAAAGTTCTTGATCTACACGATTGTGAGTGACGTTGATCTCAACGCGAATTTTTCCCGGCGTATCTGATCTTCGTGACCCAAAAAACGGCTGTAATGGCAGCTGGTAGTTAAATCTGTCGTATTAACTGGTTGATGCACGGTAAGTTAAACGAACGAGACCGCTGGGCTTAAATGTTGCGTAAACAAGTATACGACGTCATGCCATTTGTACATTTATTGTGCGTAATTCCGGACAGTTGCGTCATTGACCTAACGAAAATCGACGACATTATGTATGCCGACTGCCATTATGGGAATTGGCGGCGGTCCCAGTTGCCGTGCAAACCCGTCTGTTGCTTTCGTAGAGGACATAACAGGCTTCTCCAGGATCGCGTCTGATGTAATTTTGTTCGCGCCATATATAAGCTTAATGCCTGTCTTGATCGATCACAGTGGAGCAATTTACTGTTATGCGTAGCCTCTACATGTAGACTTTCAAGTGGAAAGTGTCTTGATGCTTGTCTATAAAAGTTCTGCGACATTGAAATCTCGGACCTTTATCAGTCAAACTTGCCGCACGCCACGCATCGGCAGGAAAATGAGTGTTTTTTAAATGTGCGCTTTACGGAAGAAATTTTTAACACTCGGAGCATGAACGAGTAATATTGCTGCAAGTACAACAAATAAGCTAATTTATCTCCTTTGTATTGAAAACGATATTCTGCCATAATGAAAGTTATTTTACTACAGAGTTTATTGGTTGTTGTCGTATTGTGGTACTTAACAAGTAATTTGAGCAAAGCTCACGTAACGCGCGACAGCAGCGGTCTTATCACTTGGGCAACCAGTTTACAGCGTGCTATAAAATAACAATGTGTCTTGAAAAAGTAACCAAATCCGAAGCCTCTCTGCGGAAGACTCTTTGAATTTAGGAGGTCGATAGTTAATGATGTGCGTTTTATACTAAAAACTTCATACGCAGCTTGTCCAGGTCTATCTCCAAGTATTACAGCGAAATTCACTCTTGAAGTGTGTGCTACAGCCGAAAATTGCAAAAAAACACTAACACTTTTTGGCGGTTTAAGGTCATTTAAGGTCATTGTTGTTGACACCATTCAAACGCTCGTCACTAATGCTTGTTACGATAAGCAGCATGTCTGTGCTTATCTGTAACTGTTTTCACGCTAGACGAGCCAATAATGGTAAAATAGCTACTTTTGAGGAGGGTACCCCTTTTTTACCCTTGCCTGCGCAGGCTTTCTTGAACCTAGGGGGTCGCGACTTAAACTACTAAAATCGACGTTCAATGCTAAAAATTTTATATGCTGGTTGTTTCGGTCTATCTTTAGCCATTTTGTTGCAATTCACTCTTAAAATGGGCACTGCAGCCAAAAATT
>Ga0056128_1002702_pt1 | contig 21203 bp, 14 predicted proteins | sample WorMetLIZISLAND2_FD_71113 | JGI IMG/M metagenome (GOLD analysis project Ga0056128, IMG submission 71113) | Marine gutless worms symbiont microbial communities from Max Planck institute for Marine Microbiology, Germany - Olavius geniculatus... ... | reverse complement strand
GTCCGGACCTATTTAGCTTCCAACAGGACGAGCCACAAGATTCGTGCAAATTCAGTTTTTTGGGGTGGATAAAAGGGGAGAGGTAGCGGCGGAAAATCGACAACTACTCGACCTGGACCCCCTAGCTCTGAAAACCTGGCGCCGCCCCTGCGCTGGACAATAGTATAGACCCTGCTAACATGGTGGGTAGGCCTAAGGGAAAATTTGCCCCTCCTGTAAAATGCAAAGTGGGCGTGTACATACATATAAGTATGCTATGCTTTTACAGAGCGATAATTCCACTAAAACAAAATTATAACAAGAGAAAAATATACAAATGGTACAACATTTCAAGCTTGGTACACTCTATTTGGACCGCTTCCATTTTTCAGTCAGAACTCAAAAATCCTAACAGCAAAAGTGGCAAAAGTATGATGAAGAAAAGTGAACAGTCTTCTCCCTTTGACAATTTTTTGGCTGCCCATACCAAAAGTAGATTACTACAGACACATAGAAAAGATCTTTTTTCTCATTTTCACTACGGAATGCCCAGTCAAACGATAAAAGTAGCAGTGAATTGTGTGTTGATGCATGTTATACACTGTGTCCGGAAAAAAGTAACCCTAGACATCGTACAATAAAAATGTTAAATCTGAACAAATTTGAATCAAAGTTTGTACATTTAGTCCCAAATAAATTGCCAAAAAACTTCAAATTTCGTTGAAAAATATTATTTTCTAGCAGAGTTATTAATTGTTAAATATCGATAATAAAATATCTCCGTTACTAATATTGCGTTACACGAGTTAGTGCACACTTGTGTAACTTCAACAAAACATCTGATTGTGGCAAAATTTTTTAATTAACAATGCACCATTTATTGGCAATCAGGATTCGAAATTTTAGTTAAATCTGTTGAAGTAAACGATAGCTTCAGCGGTTTTTGTGACAAAAATCTGAAGTTGAAGTGTTTTGGGGTAACCTCACACAAGGTGCCGTAACTATTGTTTGCGTTGGTAGATTTATATGAAATTTAGCAGTTTGATTGACAATAGATGGCTCATTGTTGATGCAAAATTTTGCCAAAATCAGATGTTGTTTGTTAAAGTTAGCAGAGAGGTTTACACATGTAACGACATATTGGTAACGGAGATAATTTGTTATCGATATTCAACAATAATAATAACTCCGCTAAAAATAATATTTTAACGAAATTTGGCGATCGTTTTAGCAATTTATTTTGAAATAAATGTATAAAATTTTATCTAGATTCGTTCAGATTTGACATTTTTATTGTACAATGTCTAGGGGTTACTTTTTTCCGGACAGTGTATGAGGGACTTTTGATGCTGCCTTGTTGGCGTAATAGACGATGATAATTACTCCACAGGTGCACCCAAGCGTAACCAAACGAACGACAGTGTATGTACCAAATACCGCACTGCTGGAGCGGATATGCGAATACACCTTATACCACTCCAGACAGTGCGGTACCGTAGTTATCACCCAGACAACATAGACTATACCGTCTGTCGTCTGTTGCTTTATGACGCACGACTGCAGCCGAAAATTGTAAAAACAGAACCAGTGCGAGCTGAGTGTGATTCATGGGGTGTTTACACGATCCAGCAAACGTCCAGCAAACTTCCAGCAACCGTAATGCTGGACGTTTGCTGTCATATTTTATAATAAAGCTGAACGTTTGGTAGATCGTGTAAACACCCTATTAAGCTACAGGAGCGATCGTCGGCAGCGGAGCGTAAATATGTTAGACCACTGTCTGCAGTAGAGTGTACATGATAAGTTTGTTTAGCACTCGCCTATCCTACTCTAGACTATAGTTTAATGAACAAATACCTCGTCGGTGTCGTTGACTGAACTCTTATCCAGTTTCAACGCCGCTTTCAGTGCGTCGACGTTACCGGTCTCCGCCAGTGCTGCCAACGACTGCTGCTGGTCAGCGTTCACCAGCTGCAGACCACCACGCGACTGCGGTAGGTAGACCACCGGCGACGACGGAGACCCAGCTGGGCTGGACGCACTGTTGCCAGTAACAGACGACAGCAGTGCCCGGGCGGACAACTCGAGCGGCGCCGCCGCCGCCGTGGATGCCAGACTTGACGGCGTGGAGGGAGTGGACGGCCATGAACGCGGTGACGTCGACATGACGTCATGATGTACGTCATCGTCCGCGTCATCAACTACGTCATAGTCGTCGTCGTCGTCAGTGGACGTCGGCTCGTGGTACGGTACAGCAGCGCCTCGCACCTCGCGCTGTGCTCGCTTCACGTCTTTCTGGTCTTTCAGCGTCACTGACAGTCGCCTCAGCATTCTACAACTCTACTGCGCGATGACCACGACGTTAGCCGCTGCACCACGGCTAGCAATTACCCCAGCTACAAAGTCTGCTAGAGCAAGCGATCGAACTTCGTACTGCAGCGAGTTTATAGGCACCGTGCAGAAAGCGCATATTTCGCATAGTTGACAGGGTGACACCGAGTAAAAACGACGTCGAGCGATGAGAACGTGTATCACGGCGGCGGCGGCGGCGGCCGCGGCGGTCCAGTCGTCAAGAGTGTTGCAATATGTTCAATGAGCTTAGAGCGAGCGTGGTAAATGTGTGGCCACTGCCCAGCTGCAGATTGAGTCGATGCGCTTCAGTGCTTAGACCAGCTACAACAGACTGTACAGGGCCTACTGCAGTCAGTCACATGGGCCTCGTTCGAAGTTAGCTGCTATAAAGGCGTGATTGAATATATCATTGCACTGCCAGTAGGACCTACAGTATTTCGGTCTGCGCGTAAATTGCGGTATGTGGGCGTATTTCTGTCACAGCTGTGTGTAGGGCCGTCTTGTCACTGTCTCTTATTTATATAGCCTACGCTAGATGTAAGGTGACTGAATGGATAAGAAGACGCCTCACGCTGTCACTCTCGTCATGTTATTTTTCTGCCAGAATTCAGACAAATATATGATATACGCTCACGCAATGCCGACTCGCGATAACTGCAGCAAAAACTACGTATAGTTAAGCCCGAATTCCATTATGAAAATTCCATTACGAATTCCATTCACGAAAGCCGGCGACGTGATTTGTCGCAGACTTTGTCGCAAAGTCGGCGTAATGGAATTTGGGCTTTACTAGCTAGCCATACTTGATGTTTATTCAGATTTGCCTGCACTGCCAACGACACTGGCGGCCGTTTCCAGATTGCGACTTATTCTTGTGTTTTTGTCATATATTAACTTTTATCAACTAACCATTGCACTGTATCTGTTATTTCATGACTTTTGCGCCTATTTTTCACTGCAGTGTCTGGCGTGTCAATATAGCTGTCCATAACCTCACTCCACTCAGGCGTGACGACCGAAACGTGGTTCAGGTCTGTGTACAGCACCCATTCTTGGGCAGAACTCGCCGTCGATCACAAGTCATGATATTAGCACGTCTCAACACGGTCTATCATGTATTATGCTTTGTTTCATTTGTGGTGAAATTTATTCGTATATGTTACAGTGGCCACTTGATTAGAAACATTTTTGCGTTTCTGTGATATTATTATAGAAGTCAGATATTCGTGTAATAAGCAAACGCTCTATTAGTGTATCTTATAAAATAGCACAAACAATCAATAGTCAGAAACAGCACATCTGTCGCTATCAACAATAACACTTGTATCCACAAAGTGAATTTAGGAAAGCTACTGGGCCTATCAGGACAGACGTTTGACTTGCAAAGTAAATTTTACTATCCCTCCCTAAAACTCAAATTGGAGGCAAATTGGAGGCCAAACCTAGAATTGAAATATCAGGCCTCCTCGAGCGCTTCTGGTGCTGTTTTAACCATTGTTTACACAAAGCACTTAATTTTGAGTGAGTTGTGGACAAGTTGAGAGATGTACAAATAAATCAGACTCATTAGCAAAAGAAATTTAATCTAATATCACTGAACACTGCAACAGCAAACATCACAACAGACACAGTGTGAAATACGAAATTGTAGCCATAACGTGTGTACAAATAACACATAGGTTTTGTCGTATGAACACTTTAAATCAGCGGGTAAAAAGCAAAATATGTTTTAAGAATACATCAAAATAGTTACTACATAAAATATTTTAGTGTACGCCTAATCGGAACAAAATGCAACTTGAAATCGGCAGAGAAAGCACACGACTGGTACAGCACTGGACCGAACGTTTGTGTAGACCAAAGTTTTATACAAGTTTCGTCACAAATCTGTGAACGATGACGTGACTTTACGATCAAGGATATAGGTACTTGCTATAGCTACTATAGCGCTTGTTACGTGACTCGAGACTTGTCACCAGAAGCGCCCTACAGTCCAAAAGTGGCAGCTGATTGGCATGAGCTAATGATACTGCAGCGCACTATGCGGCCATCCGTTGCCCGCACCAGTGAATAGATACTGCTGTACCCGTGTTGCAACCAGCAAACACACCACTGCTCCAATCAGCCACACTAGATCTTCACCGAGTAGCCCGTAACTGCTAATCATTTTACTTCCAGTTGAGAATAGGAGGCTGAGTTGACCTGCGCACACAGTAAGTAAAGAACTTGCTCAACGTTGTCTGTAATGGCCCGCACGCAGTGAGATTAGAACCGCAACCCAAAGTTGTGAGTCCGATACGCCTACTTAAACCTATGAACCACGTCCACGTATGATACGGTTGCATACGTTGGCCCAACAAAATTTGCGACAATCACAAACTCCGAAAGTACTACAAGGCAAAGGCAAGGCGAAACAAAATGCAAAAGAAAACTCAAGCACCGTATCGGAATCGCACGACAAAACGACGACGATTTCGAACGACCAATACGATTATCACAAAAGCAACCGTTAATGCTGCAAGCGTGCGGAAAACTTTGTAGAGTCGATGCCTCAGCTGATACAGTTTCCAGATGATACGTCCGTCCCAGGCGTGCCAGCTTGCGCCGGGAAGGTGGCGCACGTAACTGTTGTATTTGGTAGGCGGCATGACGAACACATGGTTGGTCTGGTTGCTGCAGTGACTGCGATCGTAGCAAGCGAGTAGGCGACTGAAATAGACGGGTCCACTGCGGTACATGACTGCAGTGTAAGGTAGCGGCGGGTACCAGAGACTGACGGCGGCTCGACGTAGACCAGCTATCACCCCACCGATGACCGCGTCACGAGGCCGTCGCACTGCAATGAACTCAGTAGCCACACCGATAGGCTGTGTCGCCACAACCAGAATCCACGCGCTGACCGGAGCATTGGCGAATATTTCGGCCAGTGGAGTCCGGCCGATGACATCCAGGTCGACGTACGTTCCACCGTAATGATACAGCAGCAAATACCTGCAGCCACACCACAGCCGGCAAATCATCGTGTCACAGAGACTGCAATATAGGCCCGTTTACAAGATAAAGACCAATCTCGGCTACCTGGCTTGACGGGCTATGCCAATTTACAATCCATAAAAATGAACCAGCTCGTCAAGCCAGCTACGTCGTGTAAACGTGACATTTATCACAATTAAAAATGTTCTGTAGCGCCTCAGACAAAAGCCCTGAACGGCAGCACATTGCAACAGGAAACAAGGATTAAACGTTATAAATATTCCATAATAAAACGTAAAAACAGTACAAAACAAAAATTCTCGAGCCCTCCGCATTATGTTTAAAAGTTGAGTAGAACTATGTGGTATTGCGGCGAATGTTAGCATAGCTGATGTCAGGCTTGCGGTGCAGAGATTAAAGATGCCCTTGAACCAAAGACAATGTTTTTTTATGTTATTACCATATTACTACATTATTATGCTGACAGTGACAATCATTAGCAGGCATGTAAAATAGGCTACCTGGCGACATCACAGCGTTGAATGACGTACGGGTAGGCGAGATAGGTTGACAGCAGCGACGGGTACTCGTCCTCTACGAACCACTCCAGTTTAGTATGGTTCCAATGACAGTAGACGAACTTCGGATTCATTCTCGGCCACGATATGGCGCTTCGATTCCATCTGCTCGGCACTTCGGAAGTTGTCCACACTACGTGTATGACGCTCGTGTACGGCTTAGCAGCGTCTGCGCTCACGTTGTACCTAAACAAAGCTATCCGCATCGTTATTAACACGATAAATGTTATAGCGCACTATCCAGGCCTGCAATAACTATGTTGCGAGAACAGGAGAATCTTAATAGCTGTCCAAAAATCGGAGCAGCATAAAGGACGTTCCTGGTGTGTAGACAAATCTGGTTCCGAATATGTTGACCGCAGACGGAGAAAGCGCGCTTTCCGAACTGGATCTGTGTCCTCATGACAAGAACTGCCTTGATTGTGTAAGAACGCAGCTGGCGGCGTCCGGATTTTGCGATGTGCAATTTCACGATGTTGCCGAGATAGGATCCTAAATTTCATACGTTTATAACGTCGCCAAATATTAAGCGATTTTCATAATTCCTTCACTCGCCAAATCCGTAGTGAACTTAAAACATTTAAACGGTAAAGATTCCATTGCATCCTATCACGTCGTAAAATACAGTCAGCTTTGGAATACCGAAGATTACATTGTAGAGCCTAACCAATTCATTCCAAAGCTGACCATAATTTCACAAGGTAGCGTAACGACGCGTTCACGGCGTGACGTGTATCTCAGAAAGCCTGAATCGCAAATTTACTGCAGAGTAAATAGGTGATAGGATTTTGAAAATATATTAACATTTTGATAGGCTAGCGTTATTACGAAAACTTATAGAGGCTTACTTTTCATTGGGCCAACCTGTGTATAACATACACTGTGTCTCAAAAAACATCTCCGACATTTTTGACTGTAACTTTAAAAACAATTATCAGATTTTGATAATTTTCGGTATGAATATTCCTGGCATAACTTGCCATCAAATGACCGTTTAGTTTTCCACCTCACCCAATGTATGCTTCTGCACTATCTAGGGAAATCAGATCAAACGAAATGTGTGTTGAAATGAACAGAAAACCTGAAAAAACATCCCCGACATTATCGATCGTAACCTAAAGAAGGATTAGCAGATTTTAATAATTTTTGGCAAAAATATTTCTGACACCACTGGCTATTAAATAAATGTTTTAGTTTCCACCTCATCTAACGTCTGCTTTTGCACTACCTGGGAAAATCAGAGCAAGCATAATACGTGTTTAAATGAGTAAAAAAAGCGTCAATAAATTCCATATATTTTAATCTGTGGGCCCCAACAGCCGATCAAAGTTTGACTGTCATGCAGCAGCGTGTCTACCAGATAAAGTTTAGGAATGTTTGTGAAGTCAAGAAGCGACTGGTACAGCTTGGATTGGTCTGGAGCAGAACATTATCGATACTGCTGTCAATGAATGGAGAAAGCGTCTCCTTGCCTGTGTTCGCATAGTGGGCCAACACTTTAAGCAATTTTACTGCAGGCAGTTGATACTGGATGAAAATGTCAGCCAAAGTGTCAGAAATGTGAACAAAATGGGTTTTACGCGTTATGTTAATTAAGCAATCACATCGCATTGGATAAAAAAGTGATATTTCGCTGGTTGTGTTTTCCCCAGGTAGTGCAGAAACAAATGTTGGGTGAGATGGGAAACTAAATGGTCATTTTGGCATATTTCTATATTTGGTATATTTGTAACCAAACATAGTTGTATGAGGAATATTTGTACAAAATATTATCAAAATCTGATAATTGATTTTCAAGTTACAGTCGAAAATGTCGGGGTTGTTTTTTGAGACACAGTGTAGTTGGTGCCTTAAGTCTTAAATCTCTCTACTGTTTCATAAAAAGGCACCCTTTTTTCTTTCTTTCATAATGTAGTCAAATGACGATCAATTAACACGAAATTTTTACCAGATGTAGCTCAAAAGTACTAATTCAAAATATTTTAACAAGATATGGCTTTTAGTTAAATATTTTTTGCTAGTCGTGACGTAATGCTGACGCTTGAAAAAGTTGTACCTACTCGTGATAAAGCGATCGAAAATATTACAATATCCGCCGATAGCTAACTTTTCTGTTAGTATCGCAAAAGCTTCGGTTATTGAATACTCAGTGCAAACATGACTGATCCGTATCGGCTGTCAGAATGCCAGTGGTGGCTTGAGCGTACCTGCTTAGGCCTACAGCGGTGATTGTTTTGCTCCCAGGTGATGTGGCCGAATCCGTCCGCAGCGAACACGCAACACCTGCGTCTGTATGCTTCACAATGGACGTCATCAGTATTAATGATAATTAGCCGGTTTGCCTCTACGCGCTGCAGTATGCAAATCATATTAATTTCCGTCCGCGGCGCTATACGCCGCTATTCCCTCAAGACAGCCACGCGCAGGGGTGTGGTGCATGGGGTGGGAGGCAAGGAACACCATCCCCACTTTTCCAAGGGAGGGGACGCGTCCCCACTAAGCCTATTTTACTATAAATCAATTTGAATAGTCTAGCTAGAATGATAACACAATGACTGTGTTAAAAACGGTTTTGTTGTAGGCAGATTTCTTCTCTGTCTGTCTACAATTCTTCGTAATTTTATTACATGCTGTAAAATTATTGTTCGTGTAGCAAAGAAAATTATAATTTTATGATAACTCACTATGTATTATAATAATTTTATTGTATTTTGCACACATTAGATGATTAGAGTTTTAATACAAAGCGCAAGAGTCGATCAACTTGTCAGTGCTACCATCAAAAGCACAATAAGTTACTTCGGGGTATATGTTATCAGCAGAATACTTGTTGAAGTGTGGAGTAATAATATGTGCAGCATTTAAATAAACAAGTCAAAACAGCAGCTCACTCGATTAATATGCTATCTTAACAGTTAATCATATTACATGGCATTGCTTCCCAAAAATTCAACATAACATACTGCATAAATATGTTAACGTTATGTACAACATATTGTTGGTCCCACTTTTCTGGACATGGTGTAACTGACAGTGTAACATGATTAAGTTTACACTATTACAGGAATACAGACAAAGCATAAACACTGAGTGCAAACATATGCAATAATTACTACCAGAACTAAGTTCAACTGTTAAAGATATATCACGCCTTTCTGCTACAACAGAACTGCTGACACACGACTGGAAACAAAGACAATTATAAACAACAGAAATTAATTCAAAGTCACAGTCACAATAAATGTCCGTTTACCGTTACTAAAGTTCAAAATAGAAAAACAAGAAAGTTCAATATACAGTGCACAAAACCGTAGTACTACTGGCTGACGGTTAAAGCCTCTGAATGCACAATTAACATATTTCGAAATAATAACGGATTTAAACTCAGATTCTGTGTGACACCAGAGACTTTTATGCAGCCATCCTAATAGGCCGCATTATAGATATTTCCCATCCATCTCTCACTCCCGTACAGGCAGCTAATGCTGCACTTGACAATGCTCATAAATATGGTACATACCAATTTGCAACTGATAAGTACAAGTAGAATGCGTTCGGTAATGTTGACCTATATACCGCCTGAAAGTAGGCCCAAAACCGCCGAATGTATCGATGTGCTAAATGTCTGTAATATACAGATAATCGGCAGGTATGCTAAAGATAATGCATCTAGCAAACCTTTACAGTGTTTTAGCCATCTTTTACCGCAAAATAATGGTCAAACGGATCAATTCGTCTGCTGCAGCCGATATTGCAAAGGTAAAAATCACAAAAATGGAATTATCGTCATGCTGTTGAAAGCAACGAGTTTGCAAGTAGTAAATACGAGTCAGAAGGTGAACTGAACGGATTTTCCAACTCAGAAACTCGTAGTTCTGGTATTTACGACCACTACCAAATGCAGCGTAACTCAAAAACTAAGAAAGAAGCCTAAAAAATGAAAACAGATGTGAACGTTCACCATCTCCCAGAACAGCAGCAACCGCTGCGTCAATTTGTAGCTTAAAAGGTCAAAAATCAAGGTTAAAATTAGATGGCACAGTGTATAGATAGGGAGATGGTTGCATGACATGTTGCCACTGGGCTGATGTATTTTTCCAGCTGCTTATAAAGCAATGTATCTAATACAAAATAAAGGCATGACATGATGCCAACTACAAATCACACATCAGTTACAGCTGTTCGACTGACTGTGATGCGTTCACTCATCAGCTGGTATATTCCTGCCGGATGTGTTTGGCAATCGTATTGAGTAGAATGTTGCTCGTACCTTCGTAGATTGTACCTACATCAAGTCAAACCAATTCAACATTTATCACAGTGTTGTAGTCATTAAATACAGCCATAGACTCTCTGCTAACAAATTTACTAACTACATCAACGAGCAAGACAATCAGCTCACAACTAGAGCTGATAATGATCAGATTTTTTAAAACTATTAACTTTACATAAAACAAATGATTAATCATTAATTTCAATAAAAAAAACTGACTGTGGTGATTGTCCGAAAAAAGCATGTTATTGTTGAACAAAATTATAACTTACTCAGCTAACAGCAGTCGCAAATGCACCAAGACATAATCAGTGCTTGCTTCATCCATTCTCATGAACGGAATACAATGTTCGCCTCTGATTACTGTTTTGCAAATGCTTTTCATCCCATCTACTTTATAATGCTTTCTTAGTGACACGACTTCAATAAGAAATTTAATTAATGATTAAAATTATATTAATAACAGAAAATCACTAAACTTTAGCCCAATTTCTGCAGCCTTATGCAAAACAACAGGTGGATATAAAGCCAATAAAATATTCTGCCTTCAACGTTTTAAGTAAGCACTGCTGTTAAAAACTGCTGCCAGTTACAGCGAAAACATGGAGAAATAACCACTGACCAACTTTGCAGTCCCGATAGTACTTCTCAGCGACGAATGCCTTTGTGAAGCCGACGCCTCCAAGCCACTCAATGCATTTGCTTGTAGATTCACACGCAACCTGCACACGCAGCATCCAACTCATCACAAAATATTGCACTAATTCACCATTGACAGCATTGCTGTAGCAAACTGGTTTTCCAATAACAACAATAGGGGCTATGCAGTTCTGAAAGATATTAAGCACTGATATTTATCTGTCCCATTGCTATAGCATAGCATGGGACAGATTATAAAATCACTTATGTCATTCTGTCTGTAAACACTCCTACGGCCGCAATTTTGATTCGATTTTGATGAAATTTTGCACAGTGATTCGCAGCCTGAAAAGTAAGATCAAGTTTGTTTGGGATAAAAATCTGATAACTCCTTCCCCTATTATATCCCAAAATTTTAAAAATTTGCATTACGGCCTATGGGGACTTCAAAGCGGTATAACTCGGTTCCCGTAAAAGATACTTGCGCACTGTGTTTACCTACCCCCCTATTTTCAAGGTTGAGCAATCTAACAGTGTCATTCAAATTTACCCCCTAACGACTTCTGTTGCCATAGCAACCACTCAAAAGTTGCAAAATTTTGCATTACAGCCAAGGAGATTTCATAGCGGTATAACTTGGTCCCCGTAAAAGATAATTGCACGCTGTTTGCACCTACCCCCTACTTTTGGGCCCGGGCTATCCGACAGTGACATTTAAATTTCTCCCCTGCCTACCCCTGTTGCCATGGCAACGAATTTTGGGACAAAAATTGACTATAACTCAACCCCGTGAAAAATAATTGTGTGCTGTTTGCACCTACCCTCCTATTTTCGGGCCAGGCCTATCCGATGGTGTCATTTAAGTTTCTCCCCTGCCGACCACAGTTGCCATGGCAACGAATTATGGGACAAAATTGACTACAACTCGGCCCCCGTGAAAGATAACTGCGCCCTGTTTGCACGTACCCCCTTATACACAGCTGCTAGGCAGGCTAGCCACTAGCATAGCCTATATAGCATAACAATGGGACAGATACCTCGTTCCACAAAACATATTTCTAGTTATTAATAAAATTCAAAACTGCAGTATTTTATAGCAACAATGTTATTTTCTGTTTTAGTCCGGCCGCTGTGTAGTTGCAGAAATTATATTTTTGCTTCGACTGCTGCAATTCGTATTTGTTGAAAATTGCTAAAGAGTATGCAAGTGCCACTGATGTGGTCTTGAAACTTAAAAGTAAACTGCTACCATAATCTTTGTCTCCAGCTGTGCAGTCTTTATTTTGACCTTGGCTCTCATTTTTGATCTTTGTAGCCTGCCGGTCTTGCAGCAAAACTTAATGTGGTACACCCCATTTTCGTTTTAGACTAAAAGTTCATTATTGGAAGCTGAGTGACATTCAATGGTCTTGATTTTGAACCTGCGAGCCGCAAAATCGACACAATGTTTGTCGAGGAACTTTCACACAAATTTTGGGTTTTTATGCAATTCAGTTTTCGAGTTAAAAGCATGTACGTGACAAACAGACAAAGAGGTAAAACCTCTATTGCAGCCTATTAAACACAGGTACAGTTCATAGTCCAAAGTTGCCGAGAATTGCCCGACCTGTGAAGCAAAGTACTTGGCCATGGCAGCCTCGGCACTAAATGGAAGTCCGTCCTGCTTGCGACGTGCAGCATTGTAAACTATCAGCCGAGCGGCTTCTATCTTTGTGCGTATTGCAGCTACTTGATGCTGCAAGCCCTGCACAATGCAACGGTAACTGTCAGCGACCAGTGCTTTCCACACCACTAACGTTTAATGCACCATACATTTATAACTTCATCACGTACTAATTTTCAAAATCCTTTTGCAGCCATATCAGTCATAATGATACACAAAGCTAATTTCCAGAGACCCCGTCACAGCCTAAACACACTGTGAAACATGTCAGCTGTGAAATACAGAATGTTACCTTGCAACTTACAGCTGACCATATTTCACCAGGTAGTGTAGCAACACATCTGAAGTGTGAAGAGATCTCAACTCAAAATTTTTGGCAGGTAAAATCAGTGAAAAAATTTCGAAAATATAATCAATATGGTTATGACAAAAACTTTCTAGTGGACCACTCTGTCTATGAATCAGTGACGAAAACAGTGGAGTTTACATGTTCAACATCAACAAATCATTGTCTCACTGAGGCACATTGGTAACAGATTTAAAATAAACAAACAATCCATTGCTGACGATTATGTTATTTGCATACATTTCAATGTAAAGATAAAGGTCTGGTTTTTGCTATAGTGCTTCTTACATGAGTCCAATTCATGACTAAAAGCTCTTTACAATCTCAGAACCTGATTGGCATATACGGCAGCACACTATGCAGCAATCCACTGCCACATCAGTGAACAACTGGACCCGCTTTTTTACAACTACACATGCTAGAAGTGATCATTATATCATACACTGCAAGCTGTATAAATCACACCAGCAGAAAACATACTACCTGAAACTCAAATATTGGTTTTCCGAACTGTTGTCGTTCAAGCAAGTATGGCACGGTGCTATCAAGACAGCCTTGAGACACGCCAACCAACTGAAATCACATTAAATACACTCATGGGTAGGTTTCAACAATAACTAGTAAGCTATTGAATCACAATTCAATCGCAATTTGTGACTCATTGACTAATTTATTGAGTTTTTGCAACTGCTGCTGCATTCCTCTGATAAAAGTTGTATTATGATGAATTATACAGTTTATTATTTACACCTGTCCAGTGTTAATACAGTGCAAAACTAACCAACTATTTCCACACATAAAACACAGTACTATCATCTATACTAAAACGTTCTATTCTGACAGCACAGTTTCACAACTGGTGCAGGTAAATGTCTTGCAAATACTGCACTCTAGTATCTACACTGTGTCTCAAAAAAACCGGACCCCTATTACGTTTTGAAATAACTCCAACAAACTGTGCCAAATAATAATAATGATTAGCTGAGAAAATCGTCAAAAGGTACTCAATATCGTAGTGTGTTATGGGCTTACAATATTTCATAAAACGGGGTACCAGCTTAGGTTAGCAGCGCTTAGTGGAGGTCTGGTCTGGCCTACGGCAGACCGTTGTCGATGATGCAATCGACGAATAGAGAAGACGTCTCTGGGCCTGTGTTCGAGTAAAGGGACAGCACTTTGAACATCTGCTGTAACTTCTGACTATGATGCTGCTAATCAACAGTTCGTTCAACTTCAAACGTTGGCGTTATAAAATTTAATGATTTCATAACTGACGTTGTTGGTTTGTTGAAGTACTGCAGTGCAGTTGCCTCTACTCTTGGTGCCACAGGAAAACCTCAGCTGGTACTCTGTTCTTAAAATTTCTCGCAAAGTAACACATGCTATTAAGTGCTAATTCTGTAACGATTATTTTTGTCAAAATCTATTGCTGTTGAACCAGGACTGTTGGAGTTATTGCAAAAGCTAGCAGGGGTCCGGTTTTTTTTGAGACACAGTGTATATATCAGTGTAAATCGATCACAGCAAAAACTAGATAAGCAGTCGTAGCCCGCAGGTACCTCCGCCAAGGCAAAGCTATTCGCCAGGTGGCGTCACCATCTTCGCTTTGCCAGCGGTTCCCTTATGTTCCCTTTAACGCAATGGTAACGAAAATTTCAAAGTGATCCAGAATCCAGGATTCCTGCCGGATCATGCCCAAAATTAAATCACTGGTAGCTTATGCCATGCCTGACATACCCTTAAAATTTAGTAAAGATCCATCCACAACTTTTCAGTTATCTTGGTCACACACAGACAGACAAACAAACAAAATCCAACAAAAACATAACCTCCTTGGCAGAGGTAACTAACTGCTGTGAACATAACTTTATACCATCAGTTTAACTGTTCCTTATGATTAATTTCCTTCTTATGTGTATTTATTATAGTGTGCAATTTGACTGTTATACTTATCAAACTAAATCATTTCAGCCATTCACAGCAGCATCTTAACTGATATCCATCTATCTAAATGACAAAAGCACATCGCTAATTTTTCTATATTCTAAATCAGCTTATACTTTTCCAACAACCACTATTCTAGTTTAGTCACATGAAATCTATCAATAAGCCCTCCAGAATACTGCATGCATTTGACACATGAGATTTTTCGTTACTAGCAAACATCACATAATCAAATAAGGTCACTCATATGTTATTAAAAACAAAACCTGTTACAATCTCCCTTGAATTATTATTTTACAATAACAATATAAAGAAACACACATTCTACCTGTGCTGCAATGCCAATCCTGCCTTCATTAAGAGTACCAATAGCCAACTTGTATCCTTCACCGAATTTCCCCAAAATATTACTTTCTGGTACCTATTACAAAAACAAAAACTAATGAAAAATGAAAAGTTAATGACTACAAAATTCAAATGTTCATATCACCATCACATATAAAAAATGCTTATCACCACTGCACAAATCATGCTGAAAATAGAAATCTATCCTCCATGACTTATTACTAAGAAAAGCTAAATGTTGCGATTCAGAAAAAGAAAAACAAATGTCCTTACAAAATGTAAACATCAGTTAAAGGCTGGGGCATGGTACATGTGGAAGAATGCTACCCCACTTTAATTCATTTCCCATAATTTTACCAAAATTCATGTACAAAGAAAACTCACACTTTCCTCTGCTTGCTTACTGAGACAAATTTAAAATAATTTTCAAGCTATTACAATAATTTTATGGTACTTCTGCGCATATTACAGATTTACAACAAAGAATGCAAAAATACGAGCAAGATTTCGTTTGCCCCAACTTCTTTTACGACTACAACCTTAATCGTGAAACCACAAGTGATGTCAAAAAAGTGAAAACATGACATCCACATGACAGCACTGCTACAGTTAATAGGCAAAAGAACGTACCTGGACTTGGTCTAAGTTGAGTGGACAAGTGCTTGATGCACGAATACCGAGCTTATCCTCAGCTTTGCCAACACTGAATCCCGGCATATCTCGTTCCACCAGAAAACATGTTATCCCCTTGTAACCCTAACAAACACAACTTTTGTATAATTAACGGCAAAAATTACCTTGCTGTTCGTTTCAAAAACTGAGATTAGAAATCAGAGCTGTACTTCCTTCTTTTCATCCCAAACAGCTATAAATGAAAAGTAGGAACAACACCTGATACACTAGGGTTACACTTCTAATACACGCAAGGGTGACTGTGCACCACCCACTTGCTATGGCGTCAACAGTAACAGTAAGATTATATACCTTTATCTTGTAGCACTGCCAGAATAATACAACTCTAAAACAGTACTTAAACTTTTTAAATCTTGTCACGTTTACACTGAACAACTGCACACTTATGAAGTTTCATGCAAGTAAGACAGTTAGACAAAAACAGGAAAAGACTGATAGCAATGAGACTTGAATAGAAACCAGCTTACAGCAGTAGGCTCAGCATTAGCCATAACCAAGAAGACACCAGCGTGTTCAGCATTGCTTATCCACATCTTAGAACCATTGAGAACATAGTCACTGCCTTGCTTAACAGCCGTTGTTTTCAGCGCAAAAGCATCAGAACCTGATTCAGCCTCTGACAGGGCAAAAGCACCGACCTAAACGTCAACAACAACCAAACAGAAACTGTGATAATTTCATTCACAAACAGTGAACAATTCAACATTCAAAAAATGCAAAAGCAACTTTACTGGATAGAATATAAGTTTCTGTTCTTCTCTTTCTATGCCTTAATATTGAGATTTGTTAACCAAAAGCATATCAGAACAAGAAATTTGAGCTAATGCTCATGAGATGCGCGAAAGCCTACAGCAGTTCCTGGTCAGTAGTTTAGCTGAAAATTGAGGTGTTCATGCTAAGTTAATATAAAAATACCAAATTTTCTATCTGGATCGCATAACGATAGTTCCGTGGCACCACCTTGTGAATAATATAGACTTGTGTCACAGCCCAACATCGCCAAAAAATCCATAAATTTATACCCTATTTTGATGTTCAAGGTAATCCAAGGTCACTGATCTCGGCGGCAATCAAAAGCCAGTGTACAACTCCCTATTAGTGATTAATGGTAACCTAGGCACTATCTCGCACTGTTGTTAAGATACAGCGACTTATTGGCTAAAACTCGCAAATTTTTCCCACCTCCTCTCATTTAGCACCCTCGTTTAGGGTGACCCCCTTTGAATTTATGGAAAAGCTTTATGGTTCCTGAAACTAAAGTCTTCCAAGCAGCCGATGGTAAAGATTTCATAATCCTAGCTTGCACCGTTTTTGACTGATCCACCCGTGTGACAGATGGACAGACAGACAGACAGAAGGACAGACTGAATTGCATCAGCTAAAACGCGCTGAAAGCAGTAGCTGCTTTCGCACGTAAAAATCTTGCATCATGACCTTACAACAACATATTTGCACTGCACATGATTTCATCAGTGTATAATATAACACACTTAAATTCAACCAAATGCATAGAATTTTATTCAATTTAGTGAAAGATCACTGAATATAGAATAATTTCATTACTTATGTGACAAGTACAAGTGGTCATATTATACTGCTATTTGTTATGTTCATTTGGAAAAATAAATATGATGCCTGTCAGTTGCGTGCGCGATCTCGGTATTTTCATTGACGCTGACCTGACGATGCGTACTCAAGTCACTCAGACATGTTCGGAGTGTTTTGCTGCCCTTCAACAACTACGAAGCATACGTCGATCGGTGTCAAACAACGTGATGCAGTCGCTCATCGTGGCGCTGGTGTTTTCCAGGCTTGACTACGGCTCCGCAACTCTTGCCAGTCTTCCGAAGCAACTCATGAACAGGCTTCAGTCTGTGCAGAATGCCGCTGCACGGCTGATCTTCAAAGCTTGTTGTCAGGACCACATTCAGCCGTTACTGTGCAGATTACACTGGCTTCGGATGCCAGAACGTATTTCGTTCTGGCTGGCAGTGCTGGTGTATCGCTGCCTCTACGGCTCTGCACCTGGCTACCTGGCCTCAGATCTCCAGCGCGTGTCACACCTCAACACACGTCGACGACTGCGCTCTTCAACTACATCAGCGCTGGTCGTTCCACGCACTGTGCATTCTACCACTGGCAACCGCACTTTTCCAGCGACTGCTGCATCAGTCTGGAACAATCTGCCGGAGTCGGTCTGGTCGTCTCCGTCGTTGCAAGTTTTCCGCAGCAGACTGAAAACCAAACTTTTTGCCTGGTCTTACAGTCATAAATAACAACGTCTCATTGCACTGACTACTATTACATGACTTCACTGTTTAGGCTTATTGTTACGTGTCCTTGTAGTCTTAGGACTTAACGCCACGCTAAAGTTAATTCGTCCTTCATCATCATCGTCATCAACAATGATGAGTGAACACAGCATTCAGACATACCATATCCTTGCAGAGTGCAGTGAGGTACTTCTGTTTCTGAGCATCAGTGCCATGCTGTTCCAGCACTGGTGTCACCAGTGTGTTCTGAACGTCCACCAAGACACTGACACTCATGTCAACCTTAGCAATCTCCTCTATCATCAGTATGGTACTGAAGAAGCTCACCGCCGATCCACCGTACGTCTCCGACACGACCGCACCCATCATCTGACACATCAGAACTCAGAAACATGCAGCAAACACACTAGTTTGCTACGAAATGGTAAAAGTATTAGCTATGACAATGTTTACAGAGCTGCCATTCACCCGGTTCATGTGACGAATGCAGCACGAGTTGCCAGCTGGCCAAGAGAATCAGCTTGAGTCACAGATTCACACAGAATGGACTAAATGGCAGCTATGACACTAAACCTAACACTGATATTTAACTACTTGTGTATATTTTTGATAAGTGGTAATGTAAACCTAAATACAGCTATAATGCAGTTATGACAAGTGAATACTGCAAATAAAATTAAGAATGAAATTCAGTGTCATGCTCATATAAACATTTAGCTAATCAAATGCCTTATACATCCAAGTCCTGGATTCCATTTGCTCTAAAATCTTGTTATAATTTAGCTTTGCCACCTAGTATACAGTATTAACAGGAAACTGTAGTCTTCACATATTCCTGAACTAAGTCACAATGTTGACATGCAGCTGCTGCATAACAGTTTAAGCTTGTCATGCATCATTTCATTGAACTCAGCCCAAACATTCATCAAAAATGCATTCAGTTATCAACAACTGCACCACAAAATGATAGGTTTTTTAGGTACTTTACCCCATTGCCAAAAAGATCCTTAATCAAATGATCCGGCATGTGTCCTTTTTCATCCATCTCTCTGACCAGCGGCTGGATTTTCTCACGTGCAAATTTTGACACTAGACAAACATACATGTCATAGCAGAAAACTAAAACAACAGAAAATTGTAGGATACAGATGTGACAGCACATCAACCTCAGAAACAACAAACAATAAAGTTGGTCTAGTGCTGACACAACATGCAGCTGTCCACCTAGCTATAACTGAATCCTAACCTGTAGTGTTAAACTGAAATGAAAAAAAACAGAAAACACCAATTACTCATGCCCTGGGAAACATTGACACCTATGTAGTTTTTGCTATACATTTAGTTTTCAAGTTAGAGGCCTGTATGGGACAGAGAGCAAACAGGCAAACACACAAATAGGCAGAACCCATAATGTGGCTTCTTAGAATGGCCACATAATAAGAAACCAATAATGATACTCCATATGAGCAACAGTAGCAGTAGACACAAACCAGTATCTCTCATCATAGTCTCATCATCAGTAAACTGCTGCAATGAAGTGTGTTTCTGTGCAGCAACTGAAGTCGTCGACAGACAACACTGTTCTAAAACTCGACGACAAACGCCAGCACGTTGGACAAAAAGTCGCAGAGAACGACCAAATAATGTTACTGCACTCATTGTTTCTGCTGATTTACAAAAAAGCAGTTAACAGTTAGATGAACTGTATCAACGCCATTCAGCCCAGTTAGATAACATTCGTTTTACATTTATTTATGTACAATTTCTGTTACTACAAACGTGCACTGGTATGTTATATTCATAGATGCTCGGTGTTATTGTCAGTGTAGATCTGCACTGACAATAGCTTCAGAATGATCCATTTGTCAGTGCAGATCTACACTGACAATAACATTTACGTTTATAGATTGAAATAACATGATATAATGCCCCATTAAGCCGTAAAATGCTACACTAAATTCTGTCGACAAGTGGCAACAACCCTAATCTTAAATAACCCCAAACCGAAGACACGCATTACCATTTGCCAAGGTTTAGATAGTATAATAAAAGACCGGACACCAATTCTTGCCACCCTACCCTTCTCTGCCAAGAACACGAACAGTTTACGTTGTTTGCTGTCATGGTAATAAACATTTAAGTAAGAATTATTTACACCGCCGATTCCTCACACTTTGCAGAGTTGTCAAAACTGCTAACACTACTATACGCAATAATACGCCAAAACTTCGCTACAAATGACAATGTTTACAAACAATGAAGTAGGCCTAAGGTCACTCGTCTGAGGTCACTGTAGTGATGCGCCATTATCAAAATTTCAATTTCGATAAAATAACGTACTCGTTTACGACATTAAAAACTAATAAATACAATAAGTAAACACATCCATAGCAAGATCAAATTTTATTAAAATTTTTAGACGTAGATCAACATAAGCTTGATCACGAGAAAGACGAAGACGAATTGCTTACAACTTGCTTATTTATTACAACGAAAACGAAAGCTTGTCAACTGTAAAACCATAGTAACGGATGTATACAAATATGTCGGGCATTAATTTAAGCTTCATTGCCAGCTGTTGAGCTATATATCCTGGAAACATTAAAGATATTAGTAAGCAGTGGTGATTTTTGTAGCTGTAATTGCCGAAGGTGTTTGTCGAAAAATACTGCAACGTGCAGGGCGAAGTGCGAGCGGCAATTTACTCATATGATGTTCTAACACATGGGCGGCGCACCCATAGGAGCTGGGGGGTCATATCCCCCCACTTTTTTTACACCGTGTGGGTCAGGGGGGTACATAAATTCATGACAACTAATCAATAATACTAGATGTCTACAATCCTGTAATGTAGTTTTTCCAGTCTTACGTCACGGCCTAGTTATTATTACCCTCGCAGTCGCATATGGCTTACGTGGATGCTCGACATTAAACTTCTATTCCAGCAAGGTATGTTTACTTATTTATTAAGTCAGTGCGTTATGATGACACGATGATGACGTCAAGCTTGTTTACGTAATACCAAGAGACGATTGTATAGCTTTACTATAAACATTTTGACTTTACTTTTGATATTCGGATTTGACAATGAAAAGAGCTAAGTGTAGTAAATCACGAGACAGGGGTGAATGCGATGGAATATTGA
>Ga0056128_1002700_pt1 | contig 21213 bp, 13 predicted proteins | sample WorMetLIZISLAND2_FD_71113 | JGI IMG/M metagenome (GOLD analysis project Ga0056128, IMG submission 71113) | Marine gutless worms symbiont microbial communities from Max Planck institute for Marine Microbiology, Germany - Olavius geniculatus... ... | reverse complement strand
ATTTAGCGCCCTCGTTCGGGGTGACCCCCTTCGAATTTATGGAAAAGCTTTACGGTTCCTGAAACTAGAGTCTTCCAGGCAGCCGAAGGTAAAGATTTGGTGATTCTAGTTTGCAGGGAGACGGAGAGAATTGGGATGGTTAAAACGCGCCTAAAATCGTTGTACGCTGTTTTATCGAAGAGACCTATAACATGCACGGGTTTTCCGCTCATCCAGATCGTGCTACCGCGACGAATCAGATAGCCTCTCCCCCGTACAAAGATAATGGCCACGGTGGGCGGTGATTGGTGCTTTCGACTTGCTGGCATTTTTGCAAGACAGCCTGTCTTAACCACGTATTAATACAGCGTGTTGTATGCTTCGTCTCTGTACGGGTTTTTAGGCCAATGTCAGTAATACAGTTATCCTAATGCGGTGTGCGTGTGCTTTTGTACAGAGCGCTTCAACCAAACTCTGGTAACCTCTCTGAGCAAGCTGGTGAACGAAAAAGCCGACGACTGGGACCAGCATCTTGATGCAGTCGCGTTCGCCTACCGTGCTATAGAGCAAACGTCGGATAAGATGTTACCATTTAAGCTGATGTACGGCGTCAAGGCGCGACTGCCAACGGAGCTACAGTTCGATCGACAGCAAGACGAAGACGCAGTGTACGACGACGAAGACGCTGTGGCTACCGCGATACTGGCACGCGCCAACACCGCCATCGATCTGCTGAAAACCACTCGCGCCGCTGCGAAGTCCAACATCGAAGCTGCCCAAGCGAAACAGAAGCGCCAGTATGATATCAAACGTCAGAAACCGAGCTTCGGCGTAGGCGATCGTGTTCTACGTTATAACAGACGGCGCGATACCCGGAAGGGCGGGAAGCTGAGTCTGCGTTACGACGGTTCGTACGTGGTAGCAGAGGTACTAGACAAAGGTGTATATTGATTGACCACGCTTTCCGGGTGCGCCGATCAAGCTGTTGGCGAACTCTCGGGACCTTAAAGTCGCCCCCACTGACGGTTACGCATCCCCGTCTTCCTTGCCGTCTGCGTCTGGTGTGGAAGTGCTTCAGTGACTCTGTACTGCAACTTAGGCCACGCTGTTAACGACGCACATGACAATACTGACTATGATTATGATGCTGATGTTGCTATGACTGTTGATGATGATATATATAAAGGATTATGATGGTGCTGATGATGAAGATGGTGATAATGGTGGACAAACTCGTAGAAGGGGAGACTCTGACATGGGGAGAGAGAGAGTCTGTAATGGCGGGGGCGAATCTATAATAGGCTCTGTACCAGACTAAATTTTTCCGGGGTAGATTGTACACCGGTATCGATCCTCCGGGGGGAGAATCTGTACCGATACAGATCCTCCGGGGGAGACATTCGAGGGGGCGGTCCTATAATACCACACCGCCAACCAGCATTAATGTTCATTGAAAATTTATGCAAAAATCGGTTCAAGTTATTCCAAAAAATGTTTAATATGTCTTTCGTTTTTCTTTACACTTATTATAACTCATATTTAACATTTTAGTTAACTACTTTAAAAAAATTACCGTCAGACCTCCTGCCGATCTGGAGAAATCGTTGGTTTTGGGATAGACTATTTGTGTTTTACAAGGTAACGTAGCGACACTATAGGTGTGGTGAGCATGCCATTAAGTAGCAATTTTTTACAAAGTCTATTGGTAAAACAATTATGAAAATAGGTCAATATTTGATGAAGATATGGTCAAAGTGCAATATAGCTTACTTTTTGGGTCCACCCTGTATTTGACTTAACTTAGCAGCGACGACCATGACGAAAACGAACTCATTTCTGCTCACAATTTATCGGCGACCTGGTCAGCGAACATTGTCTTCCACTTGATAAATTTTAATGGACTATGGGCTTAAGTACAATGTATGGCTTGTACGTTATTTGTGTCGTGCCAGGTCGTTTATACGTCTAGTTCAAACCGCTTGCGACTCAGTCTAATTGCCGCTGGTAACGCTGATGACGACAGTGGACCTTACTTCGCTCTCAAGTATGATGGTAAGTTCTGTTCTGTGACCATGCAAAGTTGTCTCTCTCTCATCGGGTTTTTTTAACCCTTTCTTGTTCCTACGGTCGCATTCGTTATGTCAGCAGTGGTGTAATAGGATGATAACTGATCATAACTACGCCGGTTTAATCATGCATGAATAAACAAACTACAGTGTAGTTTAACACCGTCGGCGACTATGAAATAACGGTGCTAAACAACTGCTTGCCGTCTTTTGAGTGCGTAAATTTTCAACACTCATTTATTTTACTTCTAAAGACGGATTATTTTACTAGCAGTCGTTTCTACAGTTTACTGCATATAAACAGGCACACTCGCAGTATTAAAGAAAGCAAAAGTAAATAGCCGAATACGCTCTGGGATTTAAATTACCGTAATATACAATAGTTGATTGTATCTTGTTGGACCAGCTTATTACCATTTAAAAAAATCCATCACAGTTTTTTGAAAGCAGTAAAGCGCATAATAGGAAAAGCATAATGGAACGCAGATTCTAAAATGAAACTAAAATAACCAGGCTCGGGAACTTCTAAGCAATTCTGCTGTCAGACAAACTAACCAGTAAACAAACAGAGCTGAACGTAACCAACATAGAGGAGAAAGTCAAACTTAACGAAAATATGCTGCTGCTGCTGCTGCTGTTGTGCAGTATTCGGCTGCGCGTACCCGACGTTGCCTAGCAACATGCACATAGCGGCGACGTCGTCCAAAGCGATCCGCATCAAATGCAACGCCACCAACGAGTCGTGGACACTCAAGTGTGTCGCCAACACGTGGGTCGGTCTTATCGGCAACTGCACACTTAGTGAGTAACGAACAACCAACTTCAGATATACTTGTTCTTTGTCGACTTTGAACCTACTACGAAAACTTAAAACGTTATGCTCGCTTTATGTTTTTTCACAGCTGTTGTTGATATTTTAGACGTGCTCGCCCGTAAAGAAGGCCTTTCTCTGGAGCGCGGAAAGCAAAAATACGACACGAACCGAAAGTGTATGGCCTGTTAGTAGTAGTAGACACGGTAGATCTAGAACTACATTGTATAGGTACACAGTGGCGTCGTCAGGATTTGGTGCGACGCCGAGAGGGGCACGAAACTAATAGAAAATAATTTATGATCGACATAGAAAAATATTGCGAAAGTCGCGCAACAAACAAAATTATATGAAGAGTGGGCCTACGCGGCACTAGCTTTTCAGCGGAAAGACAACCACGTGGATTAGAGTCGAATGTAAAATTTCGTGCGGCTCTGAAGTCATCTGCAAAATTTGATAAGATACTTGAAAGTTGAGGAGACACGTGCCATAATGCCCCATATCTGGCAACGCCAGTGCCGTGACGCCAGTCTCTTAATTAGTTGACGGTTGACGCCGTGTCAGTGAATACACATGTAAGGTCTACGCTGAAAGGCTGAACTGACCGGTAGTATATAAATTGGCTTTCGATTGCACTAAACAGCACACACAATCAGTCCGTCAGTGGATATCACACGGCTATTCGTCGTCCGGCTTAACGTGACCAGCCAAAGTATCGAGGGGATCAGGGCGTACGTTATGTGCTGGCGTCAGTGGGGACTATGCGGCGGATAGAGCACCTAGGCTACTGTACCGCAGCTACCGGACTACAGGCATTCGGCAGATGGCGCCAGTTCTTCGATTAATCCGTCTTACGAGGTGTGACGCGTGCTTTCAACAGCCCCGACAAGTCATCCAGTCCTGCCAGGCATAATGCATAGAAATAAACGAACGCCGATGAAATAGTGATGACCGTTGTGTGAAATAAGCAACTGCATGAGTTCTCGGGTTGCTTTTGCCAAAACTGAACTTTCGCCAACAGAAGAGAATGAGTGATTTCCACGTTAACATTTTACTTGAAGGGCTCAGGTGGAGGCCAGAGAGCAGTGGCCGCTTCTGAGCCCCTACGGTACCGTAAGTTAAGAGACGCGGCCGAGCGCAATCGAAGCTGTGCTAATTCTCCGGTGAATTTGTGATCGCTGCGTCACAAGCTGCTTCGATCTCGTCGTCTCGAAGCACCTTCGAGATTCGTTGAAGATGCCGAACTTGTAATTAATAAGTCAGAACTTCTGCCGCAGCTCGATCGCACAACCTGTTAGATGGAGCGATGCATATCTGGTAAGCACGATGTTAGCGTGCGGTGCGATATCCCGCGAGTTTTGAGCGAAGGTTCGATTTCTAGCCGCGTTGCGGCGTTGTATTCGACACATCTGTTAGCTGGCGTATCGTGTGTGCACCTGTTCCTGCATAGATTGTTTGCATTCGGATGATTCGTCTCATCTTTGCTGCACTTCTTCGTGAATTTCGTAGTTTAACGTTGTCTTTTTATTTGCTGCTTGTACCTTGTGAGCAAACTGTCCGTCAGTTTTAACGATGCTTTAAAATTCAAAAAACAAAAAGAGGTCTTTTTATGAAACACCGTGTATAACTGTAGCAGTTTAGGCGTTGTAAAATCAAGCAGACAAAAACTGATACTTTTTTATGACATTTTATGCATGACCCCTAGCTTTTTCTAGGGCGACAATAATATGTCTAATACTGAAGACATCATCAGCTTTATTATAAGTGTCCGTCCAAATCTTAGCAAGCTGCAAAAACAAGAAAATATGGAATTTATCAGGACAATTTCTTCTTTTTTTGATGTCATTTTGTTCCGAATGGCAGTTCGTGACTGGACGGCAATGAAGCTGAAAAGAAAATCAGTCTAACTGCAGCATGCCGCTTAGCAGTCACTGTTGGTTTTGATGTTGAGAACACACGACTGAGCGCAACATGCAAAGAAACCCTGCATGCCTGGCACAACAGCTACTGCTGACCGTTGCTATACCACCCACTGAGTCTTGGACGTCATAATAATAAGCTAATTGTAGGCAGGAGCTAACGAACAGTCAATCATGCAGGCATGCTGTCATCAAGTGATGAGCAAACTTACAAATAGTGAATAATGTACTTTCGGATGTGCGGTAAAGCGTTTTGCAGTTTGAATCCTCCATTTATCATCAGAGTGGCCCCAAAAATGGCACAAAATCTTTATATGTCAATAACTTCATCAAATGTTAACCATTTTAATTTTTTTTGCTGATGGAATCAGCAAAAAATTAGTATTAACATTAACACTAGAGGTCCCGCCAAACCTCATAGGTGTTGTTACACTACCTTGTGAAATGTCAGACATCGCACTCAAGCCGGCAGTGACAATGATCAATTGCATGGTCAACGTTATTGAGCCTGACATGTGGCTTCCAAACAGCCCGAACTAAAATCCCATCTATTATGCTGTTCGGGGGTAGCTTTTTCATAGATGGTTTATCAATGTTGACAATTCACGACAATTCTGGGGCACTGAGTAGGGCAAACTGTCACAGCGTTTGGTTAATCGCGCCGTTGGTCAGTGGCGTTGCCGGCTTGAGTGCATCGTCTAACAGCAAGGCGGACATAATGAACATCTGACGTAAAAACTCTGAAATGTTATAGTTACTTTGGACAATAACTGAGACAATGAACAGGTTGTTTTGTTGTTAATTTTTTAGGATGTGTTGATATGGATATCGCCTTGCTTTCAATTGTTGCTTTAAAGACACTGATATTTCACTAGGTAATGTAGCGACACAGTTGAGGTGTGGGGGGATCTTTAGTAAGAATGTTACTACAAATTTTCTCCTGATTCCGAAAGTAAATAAAGATTTTTAAAAATCGGTTAATATTTGACAAAGTTATTGGCACATAAAAATTTTGTGCCATTTTTTTGGCTTACCTTGTGAACTTATTATGAATAACAAAATCGAAAGCAGATAGATAAACAGTAAATCGTTACTGATCCATATGAAATTCGCGATACTCCTACAGCTACACTCACGATTTGAACACTATATTAAACTGACTTAATATGATCTGCAGTTTTTCTACGTTTGACCACCCGTAGTTAACGGACAATCGCCTCGTTGAATCTGCATGCTTGGAAACGTCATGTAGGACTGACTGTAGGCCAACGACCTTGCGTTTTAGCCATCATATCGTCAAGTGGTGCTAAATCTGCTATTAGCGTAATAGTCGACGATGCAGGCGAGCGTGGCCGTTCGCTGAAGAGTAAAATTGTTCGTGCGACCGTCGGCGTCAAAAGCCATTAGGCATCAGTATTGTGACTAAATAAGCGACGACGTTTCCGGTACGATGATGACTGGCAGTTATTTACTACGTAAATTCATGTAAAAGTCGGTTTTTATCATTTTGAAAACTCTGATCTATCATTTTCTCGCGCAACAGCTTTTACTCTGCACCTGTCTGTTTTGCTGCACAATTGTACATCTTCATTGTACACCGTTGGTTGAAAATGTCATCAAATTTTTATCACAAATGCATTGACCCCTGAGCTCGCTGGTGGGCTTTTTTTATCGCCTCTAGGCTTTGCATTAAATCGAAATAAAGTTTGTTATTATTTCTTCTATATATACTTAAACTATGCAATTGCTTATAAAATGTGTCAATCACAGGATGTCCAATTTACTCTTACAACTTATCTACTTTCTGTGACTTTCCATTACACGGTGTAAGTTAGAGCATTAGAGGTTAATTTAACGATAGGCGCTATATAAATTAACATTTTACTGATTTTTTTAATATTTTATTTACTTTTTAATTTGTTGTTTAATTAGCAACAGTAAATGACTATTGCCATGCGTAACCATATTCAATTGTTTTTTTTGCATGCAACAAATTTACGCGAATGATTAGTGATTGGTCGTGTTTGTAGTGGAGATGCTGCAGATTGCCAACACTGCTGAAGAAGCGTACTTACCTTACGGTATATACATCATTACCACATGCTGACAGCTGACTCATGAAAACTGTTCTAGTTGCTAAATAATGTTTGATTATAAGAGTATAGGAAAAAATTCTCGGCAGACATCAACTTTCGGAAGATACTCAACAGCACCCATGAATCTGTAGTTATGCACGCACTAATAGGCCTAATGCTAATCACTGGCATTGGGCTTGCGTCACACAGTTTGTTGCAAAAGTCGAAAAAAGTAAAAATCCAAAGAGAAAAACATTTACGTTTAACGTTCAAAAACACAGTTAGTTTATTGGAAAAGAGAATTAGTGCATGACGAGAAAAATTGTCAATTAGCTATGTTTAAACAATCGTCTTCGTATACGCAAACGCCGCCAAGCGAGTATTTGCAGAATTTCGTAGCTACTCGTATTATATTTACTTAAGATTTCACAGAAAGTAAATTGGTACGTTTTCTGTCCATTAAGATTTACAAGTTAACGTTGTCGTATTTTTTAATATTTATTCTATGTGTTAGACGAGTGATAACAATACTGTCGCAAAAATTTACCAGTGACGCATGTTAAAACTTTGACGAAGTTGCAGAGAGATAAAAACATATGTGTGCTTGTGTAAACAGTTAGATGAGCAAAAGACTTGTTCAGTTTTTGTGCATTTTTACCAGGTTTGTCGTTGCTGGTAATCCTAGTCGTCGCCTCATCAATATGCATCTTTACACTCGCCGGAGGTCTGGCTTACCTGCACAGGTAACTAATAATTAATACAGGTATTAACCTACCTGTTTGCTTCGGGTCATTCTTTCGTAGTGCATTTTTTCATGAGTAATAAAAACTATTGCGAATGCGTGTGATCCGGCTTTTTAAATCATACTGTAATTGTTGATGTTGCGTAGGCCTAAAACTTTTAGTTTTGCAGCTCACAATTCATGCACAAATGAAGCTTGGTTTGCCAGCAGGTCTGACATTCAGCAGAGCCAGCCAACCACTATGGTTGTGTCACGACGACAGAGCCAAAAATATAATTACCGTAGCCTATTATCAGAAACTGAAAATTTTCGCTCACAAGTACTATCCCTTTCGCAAACAAAGTTATCGCATGTGGAACTCTCCATTCCTGTGAGCGAAAATGTCGTGGCCAGTAGCGAAAGTTTTTTCAAAGCTGAAAGTTCCCTAGTTTCTATTACTATTTATTACTACATTATCTTTAAAAGCAACATATATAGTTAAATTGATCGTCGTGTTGATGGTGTTTCCGTTGAATAGAACGAAAGCGGCGTCGCTAGCGTTCAAGACACGTCATCATCACGCATCAGTCCCGGTCACACCCTACAGGTCGACATCCCTGCTGCAGCACGATGTGACGCACGTCGCCGGCAAGGCGTACACTCTACCACGCCGCCAGCAGCCACATCATCAGTCGTCTGCGGGCTACTCGCCGCCCCTCACAGCAGGTGGAACCCGACTGCTCGGTGACGGCACCGGCGGGCTGACGGTCTGGCTGGGTCCAGACGACGATGTCGACGTCGACGACCGGCTGTCTGCGTCAGCCGCGCGCTGCACGTGTACGCTAAGACGCGCAGTGGCTGCGGCCGACGGCAGACCACCCACAGACACCTCGCCACCCCCCACCACGACCACCACGACGGTGTACCGCGGCGTGCTGGGCTGCACCGACACGCCGACGTCGTTCGTCACGTTCAAACCCGCCGCGTCGACCACGTCCAGTGCAGACTTCACCCGAGCGACTGTACCGCTAGACTGCGGGACATTCTACGACCTACCGCCACTGCAGCGAGACGACACCGGCACTGACTACCCACCCTCCAGGGCTCCTCCGCGCGACAAATCCGCAGCCAAATAGATCAACCACCTGCACAAACATAATGAACCTGCGGCGTCGTGTGAAAAAGTAGGCGAGAGAGGAAGTTGCTGCCCAGAGACACTTCAACTTTCTGATAAAACTCCAACAGGCAATTGCAATTTTTTGACAGAAAAGATTATAAGTGCTCAAAATTTTAATTTTGTTTCTACATTTCCCAAAATGGAGGTTTTCAGCCCCAAGTTTTGCATTTTTAAACAAAAATTTCTGACAAGAAAAAAATTTCCAATAATTTTCCACAGTTTAGGACACCACTGTATTAAACTGTTCGTCGACGCGCTTCGCTTTTTACTCATCGTGTGTTTATAGTTTAATACATCAGTTGGTTAAAGCGATTTTTTGTACGTGTACGAAACTGCACGTTTGCTTGATGTCTCGCTGTTTACATCTTCTGCCTGGCTTTTGCCGCTGACGGCCGCAGGCTGCATTCGTCTTCAGAATTGCGCAACATAGTCTAATGATATGCACGATTTATAAAAGTGTAGCACATTAGTGTTGATGTTACTGGAGAATGGACAGCAGTACACATTACAGGTGTAAATATATGTAAAAATAAAAAAAATATAACAACAAGTGTGCTGGCTATAATCTGACCGTTATTACTGTCGTAGCGAAAGTGGTCGAAAAAGTATGGGACGCCGACTTTGTCGCTCACAACTGCATAAAATGTTGACAAATTCTCACAATTCTGGATCCTAACTTATTTGTTCGACAACAAGTGAACAGCTAACAGATCAACCTGGCTTAACTTCAAAGGCTAAAGAAAAAGGTAAAGGTAGGCCTAAAGGTAATTTGTATATGTTCAACATATTTTCCAAAAAGTTGTAATTAGAAATTCTCATTGCACCTTTGGAACATGACCTTGTGAAATGTTAAAGTTTATAGATCTTTTTCTTTCATAAAATAATACCAACATTAAGGCGAAGTAGGGTCTTCTGAAAGCAGGGGGTTTCCACCATTGGGGATATCTGTATAGCTTCGGGTGACAGTAATGAGCTAATACGCTCGAATAACTCTTAATACGATGCCGACGACGGTCACGATACAGAATAGGCCTACAATGTAAGCTACATGACAGTAAGCGCGCAACGCGCCGAGATCACAGATTCACATTTGCTGCCTCAACACCAATGTAATGTAGGCCTACAATGCGATACCGTGCGAGCTGTGATATTTCTTCCACGGGTTCTCCAAGAAAGAAGCTCACGTGTTTATTACAATACCGTATAAAAAGAAACAAAAAATAAGTACCAATAATTTTGAAATCGCTGCTGAGTAGTAGGCTACACAAGGACTCCAGTATAAAATCAAGCTACAAAGTAGCATCAAGCACATAAGACAGTTTGAATTTAAGCCACAACAGTTTAACGACATTTCTAAGCTCAATGCTCATCATTTGTTGCTCATTTTGTAATTCTCGAAAATATAGTACGTAAAACGCAGATTAAGCGTGAGCATACCATACGAAATGATATCAACAAAATCGCATGCAAAATGAGTTAAACTTCACAAATTTTGCAAACGTACGAGCAAGCCGTATCGTGTCGTTGCGCTTATTACGGAAACTACAACTTACAGACACTACCGACATTGTACAGGGTGGGCCAAAAAAACCGGACCTGTTTAAGCGTTGATAACTCAGCGTTGGTTAGTGATAGAAAGACAAGTGATATGTCAAAAGTTTCAGAATGCCGTAAAGAACAAATGAAAAATTTGCATAGCAAAGCATTTAAATATTCTTTGGTTAATTTGCATAAATCTTTATTACCCCTGAAATTAGGCATTTGCCTGCACTCCCATCTGCCTGAGTTCACTGAACTCAAAAACTCACTGCCAAAAAGCCCAGATTTAAATTCTGTGAATTATTCAGTGTGGGGCATTAAAACAAATAGCATGGTCACAAAATTTCAGTAACTGACCAGCTAAAACGTGTGCTAATCGAACGCTGGGCTCAGCTGATCCTGAACACATTGACTTTAGCGATCGATCAGCTGCCTATAAAAGGACTGATGACGGTTATGAATGCAAAAGCTAGGCAGCTGCATATGTCAAATTTCAGCTAAACTAAACGTACGTGTTAATGATTGTTGATATTTCACTGTATGCTGAATGAAAATCAACTTAAATTCATGCGTTACTGCCAATTTAGCATGATTTAAGGGGTTAAACAGATTTGTGTAAATCAGGCAAAAAATATTTAAATGCTTAGACATGCAAGTTGTACACTTCTTTTGTACACAATTTTGAATCTTTCGGCATATTACGCACCTTTCCATCAATAAACGTCGCGAAGCTATAAAAGCTCAAATATCCATGTTAAATCCATGTGTTACAGTCAAATTTGGCAGAGTTTCGGGGGTAAAAAATATTTATGCAAATTAAGCAAATAATATTTAAATGCTTCACTATGCAAATTTGTCGTTTATTCTGTACAGCATTATAAAACTGTTGACATATAACACGCCTTTCTACGTGTTTAACAGTCGCTGAGTTATCAACGCTGAAGCGGGTCCGGTTTTTTGGCCCACCCTGTACATTCAATTTGCTATGACTGTGAGTAGGCCTAATAATTACGAATTATTCCACCGCATTGCAGTTTCTCCCATTTTATTCACGGTAAGTGTAATATTTTTAAAAGTTGCAAGAAAACGAACACGGTGTGCTTGGCATTCAGTGTGACGGCGCATCGTCCTGTAGCAAAGTCCAGTTTATATAGTGCTGAAACAGAAAGCTGCGTACCTAGACTGACAAGTAATTTGAGCAAAGCTCATGAGACGCGCGACAGCCTTAGCAGTTCCTGTTTGCCGATTGTCTTGGTCCATTTCCAGCCATTTCGTCCCAATTCACCCTTGATGCGGTGCGCACTTCAAGGGCGCACCGCAGCCGAAAATCGCAAAAAAACATTTAAATCTCCTATTTCGGGGCTCAAGGTCATTAAAGTCATCGATGTTATTAACGCTAAAAAGCTTGTCACCGGTGCTTGTTATGATAAGCAGCATGTTTATGTCTATCAGCAACTGTTTTACGCTAAACAAGCTAATGTTGGTGAAACAACCACTTTTTACATGAATACCCTTTTTTGACGCTGGCGTGCGCAGGCCTCCTTGAACTTAAGGGGTCGGCACTTGGACTGCTAAAATCTGCGTTTAATGCTGAAAACTTCATACGGAGATTGTTTTGGACTATCTCCAGCCATTTCGGCGCAATTCACTCTTAAAATGTGTGTCGCAGCGCGAAGTCGCGAAAAATTCACTAAAACTTTTATTTTTGGGGTTCAAGGTCGTTCATGATCATCGATAATGATACGCCTAAAAACCCTGTCACAAATGCTTCTTATGATAAGCAGCAAGTCTGTGCCTATGTGCCACTTTTTTCACGCTGGGCGAGCCAATAGTGGTAAAATGTTAAAATTTTAGGGAGTACCCCTCTTTGACGCTCTCGTTCAAAAAACCCTTTACCCAAAAGCACAAAATTTCATCACAAGAAACTAGAGTTATTGGGAAAATCAACAGTGAAAATTTTGTGATCCTAGCTTGCGCCGTTGTGATACAATCGCAGAGTGTGACGGACGGACGGACGGACGGACAGACGCCCAGGCTATGGCTAAGACGCGTGAAACATTCTGCTGTCGTGCGTAAAAATGCATGACCAGGAAAATGTAGGACCTTGAAAAAGACGTCTTAAAATGCATTAGTTTGCAAATGTCACGAACCACGACAAATCGTATCTTGGCGTTGATGTCGACAACTGAACTTGACTTAATGTGGCACTCTGCTCGTTACTGTACTTCAAACGTTGTCGTTAATTGCCGTATTAAGTGTGTCCAGGTTCGTCGATTTCCAGGTCCTGCAACTCCAATGCCCCGGCGACGGCGTCGTACACATTTGCAGCTCGAGCCGTGCATGAATGTCTGAGATCTTTAACGCACAAGTACACAAGCATAAATACGCAAATATACAGAATTTGTATACAGATGTGTAGACAAAATAAGCTCAATAAAGTAATAAACAACAAAATAAAACTGCATAAAAGCTACAAATAAAAAAACTAGGTAACTGTTAACGACGAACAAAGCTGCGAATTCAGCGGTTTACTAGCTATTTAGCTGGGCGGAAGACAACAATGTATGTCGCGTAACTAGATGTTTGAGTGCTAAATAATTCTTACACAATTTTCACAAATGTGTTTTTAATGTCGAAAATTTTAGTTATGTTTGATAATTGCTACCTTTTACGCTGAATGTTATAGGAACATAACAGATTCAGAAGCACATTATATAGTATCACCATTGAAAGACACCACAATCAGTGGCTGGATTGGTTGCCCAAGGCCCGCACGATGATAGACGCTGCCTCATCATCAGCATTTTGCAGTGCAGCAGCAGCAGCAATTTTCGTTCTCCTGGTCTCAAACCAAGTTTTTATTTTTTGTATTTTTAAACCAGGTATTTATTTTTCTAGTCTTAAACGTTAAATCACGTTTTAGGATTTTTAGGGTTTTTTAGTCTTTAATCAAGTCCTTAGTTTTTTTCTCCAATATTAAAAGAAGTTTTCTGTTTTATTTCAGCTATTAACCAAATTCTCAGTTTCTCATCATCATCATCATCATCATCAGCAGCAGCAGCAGCAGCAGCAGCAGCTGGTCGCCCACAGTCGGTCACGTCGCTGCAATCTTGTCGCTTCAAATTAACAACATTCTCACGCGACTTACGGCTTCACTGCACGCCCTCCACTCACGCTTCCCCTCCGTGCCCATCGCCTGCTGCTGCTGCTGCTGCTGCTGTTGCTGCATCGCTCAGATTCTATTTATACGCACCAGCAGCGGCATCCGCGCGATAATTAGCCAATTAAATTGCCTTCGTCCGGTGCAATAAAGGCAGAAATCTCTCTCACTGCGGCTGTTGGCTGGTGACTAGCGAAGCACTGATCGGTTTATGGTAATGTAATGTTGAACGTATCAAGTTTACCAAAGCGTGGCGTGCATTATAACCTGCAACAGTGGACACTGAAGACACATACATGTAGTGCTACATCTTTAATGTTGAATGCTTGCATAAATTATCTCTTACTGCTAAATTATCATCAGTTTATTTATGATGTTTATTTATTTTGATTAGTCTATGCAATACACAAGCAGAAATATACGTGATCTAATTGATAAAACATAACTGGATTGAGTAGCTGGCGGACGTAATCAACTATATCGAATTTCTTTCAATCGGTGTAAGAGTATATCGGTTCAGTGAAAAATCAAAATTTGGCCACCTTCTTAAGAACGAGGTGTCGGCGTTAACACGGCACAGGGCGCTCAAACTACCGTTCGACTTGTGAAATCGTTGCTTGACTTTAACGTCCAAATAAATGTCTGCAAATTTCCTAAAAACGTTCGCCCTTAACATGTCTTGAATGCCCTGAGCAGAGATCGCAATGTGCCACGTACAGCAACTGGGTCAGAGTTTCTCAGTGATCAGAGTCAGCAGTTCGTCACAAGCGCGAACCCTCATCAGTTTTCCGTCCAGCAATATCGTCAGCAGACTGGACAGGAAACTGTGGAGGACCTGCGATTGTATTCTCTCGGTAGCAGAAAAGCTTCTCCATTTTGTTCGTAACTTTGTAGTCTCTGGCGTTGACATACGTGCTGACCTGTAAATCATAACACACTATTTCACGTCAATAATGACAAAACAGCAGAAAAAGTATATTTTATCATTTTTTAAAAAAACCCACATTTCGACATAAGTCGAAAAATATTATACTTTGCTTAGCCTTAGTGTTAATCTGGTGCAAATGTACGCCAATTTTTGGTAAAACTTTCTGATACCGATCAAGTGCAGTTCTATACCAAATGGTCTGAGATAGAGTAACTTATTCTTCGATGTTTTTGAAATGGCTATGTAGATCTCGTATGTGCCATATTTTGTAACATTTTTGAATTTGTTGAAGACAGTTTGTAACCAAATTACTGACGGTGATGATGACAACTTGATAACAAGTTTAGGCACAGCTAGTTGTCAAATTTCATCAAATAACGACTCATTTTCGAAATCTTTTCACAAAACTAACTAAAATAATCAAGAAACTTCATCACGTCATTTATTTGCATAAAAATTAAACTTTACAAAGTGACACAATCACCAGTCAAAGTCAGCGCTTTTAATAAAATTATTTGACGAACAGTTGCTCAATTAGATCTGACAAAAATACATTTCAAAGTTTCGAACTTCCAACTGCCGCAAATGTTGAGAAACAAAGAAATATGCAGCCCTTTGTCCTGCGTTTGATTTGTATGACAAAATGAATTGGAAACTAAACTTAAAAGCATACACTATGTTCGCATCAGCGAATAAAGCACCGACAACGACGTCAAAGCTGAAGTATATATAAAGGCTTACGTGTTGCCACTTTCAAGATAAGTCAGAGTAGGTACGTGTTTGTGATCAGCTGATTATCCTAAAAACAGCTACGCTAATAGACACAATAATTTCATCACGTTTACCCGGTTTTTATCCATCCGTCAATGTGGCCGACTGATAACGACTATCTTTCATCAGGTTATCGCCCTGCTGCTACTGTAGAAGAAATCATCACTTGTCATCACTCAGCGTCGGCGTCGTCTGGCAGCTACATCGACGACGACGTTCGGCCTTCATGCCGTCTCGACTTAGCACTTGCCTTCACTCAAGTGCGCAGCGCCCGAGGGGGCCGCAAACCGACCACGAAAAACGCCGGCACGCGCCCACCCACGTGGTCGTGCGTCGTGTGCGGTCTCGGATCGATATGTACGCGCTGACGAGCCGAATATGTCGCCGCGCGATCGCGGCGGAGGTGGCGCGCGCGTTGCCACGGCAACCGATTGAGACGCCGAAGCTTACGAGGAACTGATGGCCGAATGTAGCGACTAGCGGCTACTAACATCAAGCTGTGTCGACAGCTGCCTGCCGAGACAGTCGCTCGCTCGCTCGCTCGCTGGGTTGGTTGCTGCTTGCTTCCTGCCTTGACTGATGCCGCTGCCACCGCGGCCATCCGTCGGTCCGTCCGTCCGTCCGTCGAGCGATCCATCCTTCCATCCATTTGTCCATTCAGCCGGCGCTTTCTGAGTCTGTTGCAGCAGCAGCGGCAGCAGCAGCAGCTGGGCTGTGAGTTGTGCAGTAGCATCTGCTGCGTCGTCGTTCGTCTCTCGTCTCGTCTCGTCTTCCTGGAGCTCGGAATGACCGACAACTAAGCCACTCACCCCGCCCGGCCCGGCGTCCAGCCAGGCCACCCGGCTAGTTGCTCGATTGATCTGCACAGAAGCTCCGAGACAGACAGACTGACGGACAGACGCAAAACGAGCAGGATGAAGAAACAGACACGCACGCACACGAGCAGAACGATATCGAAACGCCAGGCAGGGCGCCCATCAGCGGTAAATGCTGTGACAATGAGCGACACAATGCGTCGATGAATACACTTAGTCGACTGAACACGGCCGCCACAGTCGTCGCATATCTACACCGGAAATGACGTCATACACGGCACAGAGCATGCGCGCCGTCAACGCGGATTATTACAGGGAGTACGACTGGTGCTCTATCGTTCGTTTGATGACAGTCGGCGGACAAACGCAGCGATTATAGCAAGGCCACAGAATACAATCTCTGGCTCAGTGCGTCCAGTGAGAGTCCATTTTGTCCGCGTCCTAGTCCGAGTCTTGAACAATTAGGACTGGAGTCCAACTCAAGTCCGCCAGTAACCTGCACGACTTAAAACATGGTCACTGATGGTGGACATTTAATACACATGTAAATTAATGTCTAGGCCTATGAGCATGTAAATGAAAACAGAAATTAATGTTGTACTAGTATTCCCTTACTAAGTGGGGCTGATAACGTGTATACAACTTTTGTGGTGCACCGCCCCCTTAAAATTTTGGATAGCGAAAAACGGTCAAAATTCGGCCCGATTCAGGACAACTTTCAACTTTGAGAGCGAATATCTCTGGAACGGATGGAAAAATTGACAAGCGGTAAACGAATTGAATTTGAATAGTGTTGTTTTAAAGCCGCGTAATTAACTAATTCAAATATCGCAATGTAGTGCAACAATACGTTTTTTGGTAATGTGATAAATTTTATTTGGCCTTTTTGCTTTACTACATCGCCGTATAAACGCTAAATATTCGTCAACTTTGTATCGCATTTAGTGTTTTAAAGCACCGTAATCGTTTTACTTGATTTTTCGAGGTGATTTTTCATCGCCTTCGCAAATCCAATAATCGCGATCATTTTTTGACGTTTTAGTAGCTCTCCAACTTTATCACTATGATTCGTTTACCTGGCCACCGTGAGCAACATTTTTCAGTTTAGCTATTTAATCAAAACAAATGTCATGATTTTTGTAGCTTATTTATCGCGAACGAATTAAAAGCGGAGACCGCAGACTGCGCAGTCTTGTCCGCCAATAATATTTTCTAGACGCTACACAGAGCTGTGAGTCGACTTTTGGCTTTCCGCCATGCAGAGAAAATGTCGTTATTTCCGACCAGTATAGAAACTGCGCTCCGCTGATGGTTGGTCAACGCGAACTCTGAGAGAGCAATTATACACCAGCTGCAGGTGCGTGCCTGCAGTGCGCATGCGCAGACTCGGAGACGCAGCAAATGTCAAGCTGTTTGTTAATCAATAATAAAGCCGTGGGCGTCTGGACCGTCAGCGATTAGTCGCTGGTTGAGTAATGTCTGGAGGAAAGACAAAGAAACAAGGACACGCGTTGATTAGCTTATAGCATGTTTACGCTGTTTTTGTACACGGTGTAGTTTACTACACTTGACTTTTGCAAATTTACAAGGTGCGTCAAAAAGTGACCCTCATTGTGGAATTCGAGCCTTTCTCCTGTACGTCTACAAGCAATAATTATACACCGTGTGTCAAATGCCACTGGTATTTTTGACTAGCTCCGTGAAACATTGCTTGATATTAATACTTTTTGACATGCAACATCGCGAATAAAAAGTGATGTAAATAATTGTAACTTTGCCCACCTCACTTTAATGCTGTCGCTACACTACCTTGTGAAATTCAGAAGTCGAAGTTTGGCCTTTTATAACGAGTTCATACTGGGCGTGATAAAACGGCATTTTCGACGACGTTATAATTGTCGGCAGCACATGATAGTATCCTAATATATGAGATTTAAAAAAAAACATTTTAGTAAAGTAAAAATGTGTGTAGATTTTGCTAAACGAATTGACGACGACGACGACAGTGGTAATAGTTTACGCAATAAGCCTACATCTTGTGCTGTAATCAGATACAATACGTTACCGTTAGATTAATCGATCAATCACAACATCTTCGATCTTCACGACGGCTTCATACGTCGACATCGAATCATCTTTAGAACATCGTTGACGTTAATGCGTTTCGAATGTAGGCTATTCTTAGTAGCAATACAGATTCGTCTGCTTACATATACATGTACTTTCCAAACCATCTTGTTGCGTAAAATCCGTACACATCATGGTTAATTTTTACTGTGAATTCCGCAATAGCGGCAAGACTACGGTGAACGCTAAATGTGAATCATATAGGCCTACGACGCTAACACTGCAAGTTAATGCATGTAGCGTATTAGGCGTTTTGGGTGTGGTGGGATTTTTGATGATAGTTTCATCGCAAATTTTTATTTCAGAATAAATTAATATTCAGCAAAGATCATGGACAAAAGTAGGCTAAGTTGACTCAATGAGTACAGACTACGTAGGCCTACAGTAGTCCCATAATCTGACGACCGTTTATGCTGATTGGTTGATCTGTTTATTGATTGATTGGTGCAAACTTACTATAGGCCTACGCGCTGCATGCGTTTGGCGAATAAATGGTCAAACGGTAGTCTCCGGAACCGCCGCCGTTCGCCGCCGCCTATAAGCTAGCGGTCTTAGCGGTTTAACAAAAAAAATTAAATTAAATCAAAGAATGCGTTGTTCTTACACTGCTGCAAGCGGAGCGCCAGCGTGAGTGCGTGTGTCTTCTTCAGTCGTCATCTATGATCGTCACAGTAGTGCCGACTGCCGATGGTTACTGACAATTAGTGAATGAATATTAATGAGCATGACTAAACAATGGTCAAACAGCGTTTGATCGTTGTTTAATAGAAGATTACTTACTTAGATTGACATTCATTAGTTGGAGTTAGTGTTTGTACTTTGCACGGTATTTCGTAGTTACGTTTTTGGCCATTTGCTAAACTTTTTTTTACATAATGACGCGATTGTAGGCCAACTGCGCTTATTTCTGCAGTGAAATATACGAGTTACTAATGTGACTCCATAGGAAAATGGTACCGGGTAGTTTACGTTACGAATCACGTAAAGGCTGTTGCTTTTGGGTCTCAAAAATAGGCCTACCACCAGTGACCAGGGACGTCGAGAGCCACAGCTGAGCCCGGGGGAGAAAACATTCTTGCGGGGCCAATTTGGGGAGAAAAGTTTAGATTTTTTTGCCTTTTAAAACGGCACATTCAAGTGTACTTTATATTTTTGAGCGACGGCAAGGGACCCAAAAATCGCGGGACCGGGGTAACTTACCTACCCCTCCCCCCTCTCGTCGGACCTGCCAGTGACAGACGTCTTAGCGGTTTGGATCGCTAAGCCGCCGCTAAGGCTTCAAAACAGCCGTTAAGGCCTTAGCTTAACGGTTCCGGAAACTATCAGACGGAACTATGCCAGTGCAGTGTTTCAGACGAGTAATCTTGCAACGAATTGTTCAGCGGCGACAACTTAACACGAAACACTCAAATGTTATCTATGCAGTCGGCAGATGTCGTCAATGGTCAAGTTCTAGGCCTACATATTATTGTGGCAGCTGCCGCATCTGAGCAGATGATAGTTAAAGGAGTTTTTACAAGGCTGTGCAGTTACGTGAGCCGTGTTAAGTGGGCCTAAATATATTTTTTTACACATTTGTTGTAGTTATGCAGTACCTGAATATGTTTGCTAAAATAATTATCTATGACGACGTTATAGTGTAGAAAAATGACAAAGTAAATTCTACTATCGGGATGCAGTGCACACGACAGATAAGCCACATCTTCTTTGATATTAGTTGCTGTATGACTAGTAATCGCAGCAGTGAAAATTGTCTCTTAGGCGTAATGCTCGTAGTTGATAACTGCAAGTAGGCATTGCTTTTGTACTGAAGAATACATTGGCGCCGTGAGTTAAACATACGCGAGGCAGAAAGTCGCAATTCTCTGACAGACATTCCAAATTTCCGACTGAATCCGACTGCATTCATCCGGCAAATTTTCGACACAAAAAATTATGGATGCTCAAAGTTTTATTTTTGCTCTTAAATTTCCCTTTATTTAATTCCAAATTTTGCATTTTGGACGACGATTTTCAGACTCTTCTTGCCACGACGCTACTGAATGAATAAACGACGTTGCTACTCCCATTTTCAAGCTTGATGCTGTTTTGCCAAACAAAAATGCCGAAGAAACAACAAGTTTTATTATTATTAGCTCATAAATGATGACTGATAGTACCTGTAATAATAATGATAACAATAATCAAGTTCAGAACAACAACAAACTGTAAACTAGTCGTCGCTGGACTGTAGACGCAACAATTACCCTAATGATAATTAACACAGAAGAATAACACATCTCGAAACGGATTTCATGAAAGGTAAATCTATGCATGTAACTCAGATTAATACAAAAAGCCCAGCTGTCGCTATGGTAGTCGACTCTACCTGCCTTCGCTCGAAAACCAGCAAATGCTTGCTTGCGTAAACTTCCGGCCACTCCGCCAAAATATTAGTAACAAAAAATTCGCAATGAAATTATTTTGGTGCAGTTATTACCCCCGTTTGGAAAAATGGCGGTCGTAGAAAGATCCGATTTGGTATCACTTGGTATAGCGGTCGGGAACCTTATAAACGTTTTAAACAGTTTTTCGACGAGACGTACCTTTTAGCCACAATACGTACGTTACAGACAAACGACTTACAGACGACAAACAGACACAACATTGTGTCATAAGTGCGTTAGTAGGGTGAACTAAAAAATTGAATGAGATAAATATTTCAAGTTTGGCATCGTTATTATATAGTTGTTGTTTGAGAAAGCTGTTGCTATGTCAACGTGGCGACGTTGGTGTTGTCCGTTCGGTTGAAAGTTCGACTTCACACAAAACTTTAATGCCACCGATGCTGTTCAAGTCGCACGGCGCGTCGTCCCACTTCAGAAACCTGCATGCATTCCAACATCCCCAACCCACATCATTAATACATGTCATCTACAGCAGCATAGCAGCAGCAGTATAGTCAAATTACAGTTTTTTTAGCTTATACACGATTTCTTATAAATATGTAGGACCTATAGGTTTGAACTACATAAGGAAGCAATGAGGTATGGGCTAATGATGAACACCGACAAAACAAAGACGATGGTATTTGGTGATAAGCAAATATCAAGTAAGATATGCATAGATGGAATTGAGCTGGAAAA
>Ga0056128_1002699_pt1 | contig 21219 bp, 13 predicted proteins | sample WorMetLIZISLAND2_FD_71113 | JGI IMG/M metagenome (GOLD analysis project Ga0056128, IMG submission 71113) | Marine gutless worms symbiont microbial communities from Max Planck institute for Marine Microbiology, Germany - Olavius geniculatus... ... | reverse complement strand
GTGTTAACGCAAGTACAACTTTTGGGGGCACCGCCCCCCTTAAAATTTGGGAGGGCAAAAAACGTGCCAAAATCGGTGCGATTTACGACAACTTTCGAGTTTGAGCGCAAATATCTCTGGTACCGATGAAGATAGCGACAATTTGTAAACGGCTTTGACGAGAACGATCTTTTGGGCGTTGAACAAAAAAAAATTTGTGAAATTCGGTCCACCACGAACAAAGTTATAAGCGCTCATGTTGACCTACCCTAAGTCGACAATGCGCGTTCTGCATATACAAATGCATTTGAGTTCGGGCCACGTGACTTTGATGCCGGGGAAATTTTACCCCCCCCTAATTTCCCCCAATCGGATTTAGGGCGCCGGGCGGACTCACGTTGGGCTTTGCCCCAAATTTCTAGTTTTGTAATATTTCATTGGTTCGGTTTTTTCCAAGTATTGCAGAACAGACGTTGAGTGAGGTTGGAACTGAATGTACATTTAATGGCTAGTTGTCCTAGAAATATTTGTACTAAAAATTATTACAGTCTGATAATCCTTTCTCAGTTTACAGTTGAAAATGTTCAGGATGTTATTTTTAGGGGGGGGTGCAGTGTAGTGACATCATGACAAGCGTCTGAAATCATCTCAATTATCTGTGTTTTTAAAAACTCAGCATTTTAGTTTGTTTACAAAACTGCAGGGTTCAAGAAACTTAGCAATTATTATGTCTCGGGGCATCTGTAACAGATCTGAATTGTGGCTTAATAACTGATAAATTTGCTTAGCAAGAAAGTGCATTTGTTTTGGCAATTACCACTACTAGCTGTTTATCAAAGTTAACTGCATTTTACAAGGTAGTGTAGCGACAGTATTAAGATGAGATGGACAAAACTACGGTCATTTACGTCAAGTTTTTTACGATGTTGCTTGCCAAAACTTATCAAAATCGGCCAATGTTTCGCATGGTTCTTTAAAAAAATAAAAATGGAACGTATTTTTTGAGACACAGTGTATAAAAAAAACTTTAATCGTTACCAGGTTCGAGAACCTAAAGTGTTTACACACTGTTGTTATAATGAGTGCAGGTCCGCCGTTGGGCAGTAGTCGTCAGGACATCCTGCGAGAACCTTGGTTCCTGGGTACTCTGCTGGGGTGTATCGGAGGTCTTCTCTGGCTTGTCTTCTGTATCATCAGCATCTGGCTGTACCGACGCCGCAAGGCAGTCACCGGCAGAAAACTGAAGAACATGGCCGCCTACAGTGGTAAATATTACTCAGGCATAAAAAACTTACTGTGCTGCCATTACAGGGGCAAAATATTAGGCAAAATAGAAGAAGGGGTTATCGGATTTTTACCCCAAACAAACTTGATCTTACTTTAGCTGCGTTTTGGATGACAGAACAAGAACATGTTTGGTGTCAAATTAAAAAGTCCATGCCGAGGCATAAAAAACAAATTTACTAGTATATTGCCTCAATACAGCAAAACAAAACTCATTCGAATTTTTTGTTTGCCGTGCCATTAGCAGAAGTTAAAAATATTACTTAAAATTATTAAAACTATCAAAAGTATTATTATTATTGGCATATTTATAATATATTTATCTATGGTATACTGAACTTGTTCATGGTTGTTTGGCTATCCAAAAGGCAGCTTATTTTGGTCCCAAATTTTTGCCAAATTTTTGTCAAAATTAATTCAAAATTGCGGCTCTAGGAGTCCGTACAAACGTACAAACAGACGCAAGTGATTTGCTATGCTATAGCAATGGGACAGATAAAAATTTTATAGCATCTCTAAAAATATTGGTGCAGTTTTTTGTTTGCTTCCACAGTTTTGCCGGAACAAAACTGTTGAATCTCTAGTCTGTTATGCTGCAGTACTGCGTGTTATTTAGGTTGTTACTTTTTACACTGAAGATCATAATTTTAAAAATATTCCTTTTGCCTGCTATTGCTAGAATGCAGCTGTAACATATTTTTAGGTTTCGTTGTTGCGTGATGATAAGGACAAAGTGATCCTATTCAATTATTCATTGTTCATATATTTAGCTTTATAGCATCTTTGAGTATGCTTTTATTGTAATTATGTGTGCTGCTTTTTGGTGTAATAGATAATTGTAAGTTTTTTTAAATGATTGTGTTGGTATTTTGCAGCAATCAGTCAACAGCCGTGCGACGTGCCAAGGTTTGTTCAACTTACAGCTTTTTACGACTTTAATGCTACTTAGTATTGTTTAAACTGACTATAATTAATTCTTAGTGAGTATCATTGGCTAAGATTTGTGTTAGTCACTTGTTGCTAACATCGGGAATGAAGTTCGGTTTATGAAACATTTTCCTCCAGCAACACTGTCAGAAGTTTACTTTGGGATATTAGGTCTAAGCCGGACTAAGGCTTACTGTGGAAAAAATTAGCTGATTAAATAAAAGCGTAAGAAGACCACGAATAAACTGAAACAACATCAGTACTGATGATACTTTTTAGTATTAGTGATGTACGTATATGATATGCTTTATAATTTATAGGTGAAATCGTTTTTTTCAGACTCTAGTGCAAGCTTATAGCTGGGTACCCATTTCTCCTTAAAGTGGTCCGTCATTTCTCTGTCGTCTGTCACATTCTTGCACATTCCTGCTTTAATTATTCGACGGATTTACGTGTCATTTTGCAGGTACACCTGTGGGGTCCAACGACACAGTCGTGCTACATAGGAATCCCTGACCTTCAAGGGGAAGGAAGATTTTGGGGGTTGAATCTTCCAGTGTAAACTTGCGCTTGCTTACTTGTGATTCACCAGGGGACAGCAGCAATCAGCAGTGCCACTTTTACCGAACTACTTCGGACACATTTTACTGGCAGTATGTCTGCATTTGTTCAGGGCTTGTGGTCCCATGTATAACGTGTCTTACAACACACCCAGTTATGCTGAGAAGACGTCACCGGTGCAAGGTAACAACAATAATGTATTAGCTGGTACCGGGTGAAAATCATGTACCTAAGAGAGGACCCTGAAGGGGTTGCAGTGAGTTAAGACTTGGTTGCCATAATTACCTTAGCCGAATAACAGTAATAATAGTTTTTCACAGTTTGTCCATTTGTCTGCATGATTTGCAAAGCATCATGGGTGGATTATGGTTGTAAACTATTTTCAACTACAATTTCACCCATCCAGCGTTCAGATAAACTGATCAGTTTTGGTTGCTATATGCTACTCAGCTAATAGCTGTCATGCTTCGTAAGTGTCTGCTTTTTCTGCTGTAGAAGATAGACTAAAATAATCACGTTCTTTGTAGAAAGACTTAGAAGTTATTGCTTTTTAAATATTTGTCATCATGTTATCTAGTTTGCAATGCTTTCTCAGTGACGTGACTTTTGTCAAAAAATTCAACGATTAAAATTTTATTACTGATTAAAAAATTGTTGAGTAATTTTCGCAGCTGGGGAATATTCTAATAGCGATCAGCGGCGTCGTAGGTTGCAAAAAGTTGGGAGGGAGGGCAGAAAGTTGCAACTTTTTCCGAAAGTTGCAACTTTTTGACATTTACGACAGAAGAGATCGTCGGAGCTCAAAGTTTTAATTTTGTTTCTATATTCCCCGCGATGAGGACTTTCAGCCACATATTTTGTATAATATTTTTAGAAGAAGAAATTTTTCAGACAAGATAAAATTTAGTATGAGAGTGGGGGCAAATGCCCTTCCTTCTCTGTTCCAATTCCACTGAATTCACGGTGCTCCTCGTGTTGCTGCTTAGACCCTGGTGCTCAGTTTGACAGTGCGCGGTCTTACGGCAGTGGTAAGGACGCCAAGGAGGCAATGTATGGCGTCGGCAATCTTCAGTCGTCGCCCGCTATGAAGACCTTCTATAACAAGGCTCTGTTATCGGCTGCTGGCGCTGACATGGTGCACGACTTTCCCCTGGTACACTGTTTCCATCGCAAACGAGTTTTTTTAGTGCTTCGACATTGTTGAGGTGGTACAGAGCGACAGAAATGGAACGAAACGAAACGAAATGAAAGCCACACGCTCCGGTTTTCATTTTGTTTTATTTCGTTTTATTTTTGACGTTCTGTACGCGCCTTTAAGTGTCGCAAATTTCTGGAGTAATTTTTTTTCTGAAGAATGCTAAAGTGATTTTTACTTCACATTTACCGTTTGCTGTGACGTGTTGATTTTTTGTCTTTCCTTAAATGTTTTTGGCGTTTTAATGTTGGAGTGTTTTTTCTTACCATTTTGCGTTTAATGTTATTCTGCTATCTGAGGTTTTATTTATTATTTACGGCAGCGGTAACTGCACTTTCTCGTTATTACTTTGCCGATTCATTGTGAAGATGTTAGTTGTTAGCTGTACCTTGCCTTACCTCGTCTGTAGCCATCCTTGATTTGCAGATAGGCCGCCGGACTATGAATCGCCATTCTCCGTGCAAATCCGTTGTCCACTTTCTGGATTGTTCCTTCAAGCTTCAGTCCCGTCCATAAAGTGACATTGTTTATCCACGCTGTTCTCGGTCTTCCACTCTTCCTGTTGCCGAATGATATTGTTTGTACCAGCTTTGGTAAAATAGATGATGCGGATGATGATGATGATAATAAACACTCTATGTTGCATCTGTACGATATTTTGGAGTGGCCACATTCAAGGACGTTTTTGAAAATGTTGCATCTCGCAACATCATCGCTTATGGTTAAGATATCAACTTTTACAATCGTACATAATGTTGTTTTTACATTAGCTTAATAGCCTTGATCTTAACAAGTATTTTAACTTTGCTTTTAATACATATAATAACTGCTTTTAACTAATTTTAACCGCGTATGGCACTGAATGGCCTATTTTGTGCTGATGTGCCGTTAAGAAACTACTCACTCACTCACTGTACAATGTGTAGGGTACGTCTGTGCTGTCGCCTGCCGCGCCGGGCGTCCTGGCCGTGACCGGCAGCGCATTCCGACCAGTCCAGCAGAGCGCCTACATGATCACCGGCAGCGCTCAGACTGGTAGTGGTGGTAATGGTGGTAATGGTATGCGTGGTGGTGGGTCGTCCACAGACAGCTGCGTCAAACCGGACGCTTCGTCCACCAGTTCAAACAATGACACCACCACTAACAACGAACACAGCGTCGGTACGTACTGCATCAGCAACAGTTATGAACAACAATTCAGTTCACTTCAGTTTAGTACGATATTCAGAGCTGTCGAAGCGTTATTTTTTTAACGCATTAACGCACTGCGTTAATTTTTTTAACGCATTAATTAACGCCTTATTATTGCACCCAGGCCCATCGAAAGCGAGAGTAGGGGGTAAGTTACTTCGGGTCCCGCAATATTTGGGGGCTCCCCCTATAAAATATGGAAAGTTAAAAAGCAAATAAAAACACATTTTTCAACAATATCTGACGTCATCGCTAGCATAGAAATCTATTAGCCTATCATCTAAATAATATTGATTTGCAGTAGTGATGGAATGGCAACTACAGTTTAGTTATTTGAATTCATTCGATTGTCAAATGATTGCAGTTTAACGGAATATTGGAACTTTTGCTCCACAGAATTTGTAAATTAAATACATTAATGCATGTGCGTTAATTTTTTTAACGCGCGTTAATTTATTAACGCATTAATGCGTTAATTAACACGTTAATTTGACAGCTGTAACGATATTATTATGTGTTCGCCCAGTTCTAACAGCAAATGGCTATTACGAACGTGCTGGTTCACGCCAGACTCTGCAGAATAGTTTAGTCTTCAGCAGGTGGCAGAAAGAAAAGATATGGCTGACAAGTCACGAACGGACGTTGTTAATAAGTTCCATGCAGTGGGACCGGACGGTGTGGTTCGGTAGTCTAACGGTAACGTGTCGGACTTGTAATCCTGAGGTAACTCAGAGGCGCAGGTTCGACTCCGCACCGGGACACTGCCAGGTAACGACCTTAGGCAAGTTGTTCACACACATGTGCCTTTGTCACCAAGCAGTATAATTTGGTACCGGCTTCATCGCTGGGACGTAAACAGGCACACCGCGCGATACACTGGCCCCGTATCCTTGGTCTTGCAGTGTAAAAAATGGTGTCTGGTTGGGGGCCTTAGGAAACAGAGATCAGCGCCACCCTATGAGCCGTAAGGCTCGGAAGAACTTAACGGTTTTTTACGTGTGGGACCGGACACCGAGAAGAAGCGTGGTCCTTACCGTGTCAGTTGAGAACGTGGGATTCTCAAGTCATGACGTGAACACGAGCGTAGACACGAGCGACCACACGTAGGATATCCAATGTTCTTCGTAGGGATATGCAAATTAGTCTCATTAGGCCTACTATGTGACGTTCGTGGACTGTTTACGTTGATTGTGTGAGTACAGTTACGTCACTTCCAGTCAAGTGACCGCAGTAAGTTCAACTATCTGCAGTCACTCGACTGGAAGTGACGTTGCTGTTGTACATTGTCTACGGGGTTACTTTTTTTCTCTGGATACAGTTTAATGTTCTGTGACGTGTTCAGAACACAACGGCATGAACTATGACGACTCTGGTCATGGCTTTGAACAATGCGACTTTACAAACAGTCCGATGAGCGAATACGGACCACTGGGTAAAAATCGTCAACTGTATATACTGCAACTTTTATTAACGATAATCTGGCTGACAAACAGCTGAATGTGAAACACTGAAATTTGGACAGAATCGTAATAATTGTGATAATATGTGAGTAAGTAAGCAAGTAAGTAAAACGTGAATTTATATATCAGATAATGTTATAACTAACCTCTAATGTGCTAAATATTATTGCAACACTATAGACTATAATCTTTGATTATCAGTAACAACGGCACTCCAGTGCCCAATCGTCAGCATGGATGTCTTCGTGCACTGCAATAATAAAATATTTGACTTGCTATGACCTTTCCTAGAACAGAACAAAATTCCCAGTACACAAAATTATCTCAAACTGCCAATATTTTCACAATTTCCTGCTGGATTATTTTAAATTGTGTACATCTTTATTCTTCATAATTTCCAGATATATCATTCTGACGTCTTTTGCAGCCGAAATCTTTCCTCTTCTAGGACACCCTACAGTATAGAAGTTTATTATGATATTGCTAATCCCATCTGGTAACTGCAGTGTTAAGCTGCATCTTTCCAGTTCTCTATTGTTGTTCTTATTAATTTTCAATGATAACTTTAATGTTAGAGAAACACCTTAGTGTCGTTCCAGTGCTGACGTATTATGCAAACGTCGTGTAGTTTACTTGTTTAAAATTTCAACTGAAAGTTTACTTTTACGTCTGACCGCTGCAGTGGACACGGCGGCTTACGAGTTGGTTGGCAAACAACCGGTGCTCTACCTACCACCGCCTCCTGAACATCCTCCACCCAGTGACATCGGCTCACCGCCGGACTCACCACAAACTGATCCGCGCTATCCGCCAGTCCGTCGTCTGCTCCACTCCGACTGTGAGCCTTCGAGCCCCGCCCAACGACGAACAGGTGAAACTGATGTCTGGTTGTTGTTGCTGTTGTTGGCCGACCGTAATGATGGTGGCGCTTATGCTACGTTGTTTCGTTCGTCTGTCATCCGTCTGTAACGTTTTGTATTGTTGCTAAACGGTACGTGATAGGGGCTCAGCAAGGTACCGTTGGATAGGGCGTTGGTAGGCCTAAGTTTCCGTAGGCTGTCAATAGTAACCAAGTTTCTATCTGCAACGGTTTGGCTTAAAAGATGCGTATCTTTTGTGTTTTGCATTTATTTGTGTTTTACGCAATGAAAGATTGACTTACTTACTTTCTTACTTGCTTACTTACAGATCGTCCGACGCCGGTCGCCGCTAACCGGTACGCGACGAGTGGAGCCAGGCCGGGAACAAGACGAACACATCACGCCGGGTCCGTGTCCGGGGCTGGAAGAACTCGCACTGGATACCCTCGACCGTCTGTGGATGACCAGATGCTTTCTGGGACCAGCTGCTTCGACGATGCTCTCTACGGCCTGTACGGTCAACGCTTCTATTTATTTATTTACCTGATATATGATAGCACAGTAACCTTAAATAAAGATTAAGATATTATGTAAAATAGATTTATTATGAGATAGTTATTACAAAATTATTAAACACACAGATAAAGGTAAAAGGGTAAAGGTAGAGTCCGGTAACTTACTTGTTCTAGCGCTTCTCATGAGACGGACTCAAGACCAGAAGCGCTTCACAATCTTGGAAGTGGCAGCTGATTGGCATGAGCTAATGATACCGCAGCACACTATGTGGCCATCCATTGCACGCGTCAACGAACAATTGGACTTGCGGTTTGCAGCAAGCAGACATACCACCACCACCCCAATCAGCCATATGCCACTACTGAATTTTTCATCCCACGGAGGGTAGGAGGCTGAGTTGATTTGAGCATTTGACACACAGTTGTAGCCAGTAATGTTGCTGTTACTGGTGAAATTGCAGCGGGCTTTTAAGTCAACTTTAGATAATTGTGACATGACAGAGGTTTGTAGCACTATTGTTCATTAGAAACTTTCTATTGATAATTTGTTTGCTCTGCATTTCACAAAAATGGTCAAAGGCATTATGTCTGTCGAGATGGATGTTAAGTTCAACATAACACACATTATTATTACAAAAATTTTGTTGGTATTTTCTTCAAAATGTCGACGTTTGATGTATTGTTTTGATGATTTCAGTCATGGCGTGGATCGTCCGCATAGACCAGAAGCGGAAGTGGAATTGGAAGCTGGTACCTTTGACTGCCATGAGCTGGAGTCTGACGTCGCTAGCCAACAAGGCTGCTACTCGCCAGTCTCCAGTGTCAGTGACATGGAACCAGCTGCAGATCACGACGGTAGGCCTATGTGGTACTCTGAGTGCCAGCTTGTTTATCAGATCTAGGCGACTAATTATTGTGAAATGGAAGCATAAATTCTTGGCGAGGTTTATTTACAGCCAGAACTTTCTGTGCAGTTTGTTTTTTAAAATTGCTTAAAAAGACTTGAATGACATGATAGATATTGTTGTGACATTGTGGCATTTTTTCATTTCATCAATTATTTTGTAGGGTACATTGTTTAGTTAACTTTAGTTAAGTTATTTACTGCTATCTTTTGTCAAAACTAAGTTACAAGCTTTATAGTGATACATAAGACTTTCTGTGTGAACAGGATATTTTTCTATGCTTTCTCCCACTTGACTTTCACTTTTTTTACCTTGCCTAAAATCTTTCGGTATTTATTGTCAGTAGATAATTATTATACTTGCCATTACTTCACTTGCAACTTGTGCTTTACACTTTAATGTTTACAATGCATATACTTGTTAACTTTCTGGTAGAACATAAAGAAAAATAAATGTAAACCTGACGTGAAAAAATAAAGAAGATTAGGAACAAAACATTAGACAGTTACGACGGAGCATGCCATTATGCCTAAACTCACACCTTCGTCTGTTTTTTCGTTGTATTAACTTGCAATTTTGCTATTTGCTGTGATTACGCATTTTCTAATATTATCAAAAGCGTTAGATCGTTGAGAATTTAGGATTACCTTCTTACTTACTAAGATAACTAAAAAGTTAACAGACGGATTTTGATGCAATCTGTGCTGATGTTCAACGTTTCAGCCGACACAGTATAGGCCATTTCGGGGGCGGCCTTTCTACGTTCACTGCCTAGAAAGGCCGCCGCCCCCCCGAAATGACCTATACTGTGTCGGGTGGGACGTGCAACCCTTTTCTTTCACTCACTCTGCAGGGGTCGGCGGTGATGATGTCGGCTACTCTGAGCTTCTGAACCACGACAACGAGGTCGACGCGGCGGAAATCTGCAGCGAAGAAGAGAGCGATATAACCAGCAGTGATGATGACGATGCCCAGAACGTTGACGAGGAATTTCGGACAGCGACTGCGGCACTGGCCCACGGCGACTGGAGGCCGGTAGGGACTGCCGCATCCATGGAGGGTGATGGTGAGGGAGGGGCACAGTTGACGGCTGATGATGATTTTGCTAGCGCCATCGCACGCGCCGCGCAGCTCGCTGGACTTACGGTCGTCGGTACCACTGTTTCTGACAACACAGCCGCAGCAGCCTCCGCAGCCAAAGGTCTGTTGACAAAGAGGGTTAACGGTAACTTAATAAGTTGTGCTAATTGGTCAAACTAACTTTATTATTTAGATTGTTGACGTTTTGGCAACCGCTGCTGCCTTCGTCGGAATGACTGTCTGCCAGGTGTCGCTGCGGCGGATAGTAAGTAGTCATAGATTTCTTGAAGTTGATAGGACCCCTCGTCTCGGTTCACCGACTTGTATACTAACGTTGTATATTGTAAGTTGTATAGGTTGTATATTGACGAATTAGTATAACCTAACCTTTAATATTAAGTTACCGTTTCAACCCGAGTCTATTCAAAAACAAGGTTAAAGGTTGTCTGTCGCTCCTGATGTTAATTCATTTCAAAACTACGGAACGCCACCTGCTATATGAGATCGTACTGCCACCTCCACACAGGTCAACGTGCCCCGCCTTAACTCTAGCCAGACAGGCCGGTACTCGATTTGCCCACCCCGGAGGGATGGAAGACTGAGTTGACCTTGGTGGTTGGTTATATGCCGAGATGGTTTACTTGTCCTAACAGTCACCCATCCAAGCATTTACCATTTGATAGCAACCAGACCGGGAGCCGAACCCACAATTTGTCGATCTGGATAGCTTACTACTTGCCTGCCGATTTTGCATTGCAAATCATTGATCATATCTTATCACAGATCGTAGTGCTTTGACATTGTTTTGTTTTTTGACGTCGTGAGTTAATAAAAGTAGGCGGTTCACAAAGCTGCAGTTTTCCTCCGTCATACATTCCAAATCTCCGACAGAATTCCGACAGACAGCTGCAAATTTCTGACAGAGGAGATTATGGGTGATCAAAATTTGAATCTTGCGCATAAATTTCCTAAAAATGGGCGTTTTCGGTTCCAAATTTTGCACTTTTGGCCGAAAATTTTTGCACAAGAAGAAAATTTTTTCGGCAAATTTTCTTGCAGCCCAAAATTTAAGGAGAGAAGGCAGTTGTCCCACCCTCTCTCCCTCCCCGGCTGCGGCGCCATTGGTTTTTGTCTCTGACGTCACGGTTGTCATGGTTACGGCAGGTGCGCGCAAGCCTCCCAGGGCACGTCGTCGTGTGGCGCGCTGTGTCAGCCCGTATAGCACGGACAGTAACTACGAGCCCGCGGACCCCCCGCGTCGACGACCACCCCAGCGCCGCCGCCAGCAGCCCCGCCACCAGCATCCGGCACCGGCCGCCGGCGACCCCGTCGTCACAACCCCGCACGCCGGCGTTCCGTCTACTGGCGAGACTCGACCCTCGCCCGCCGCCAACGCCGCCCGGCCGAGGCCGCCGCCCATCGCCGCCAAACCACGACGTACGTACAACCACTCTGCGTTATGTATTTTTTCATAGCAGAATTTTTAACGTTTGGCGATAATTGTGGCGATAATGACATTATTGTTGATAGTGCGTGAATATAAGTAAGTAAGGATATTTAGGGCGCATTGGGGAAGGGCGTTCGGGGGCAAGATAAGCAGACTAAAAATACGGACACGGACAAGCACCTCGGTACCTCGCCGATCATATCAAGCCAGCCATCGAAGTTGCATCGCGATATCGACTACGTTCTGCCTACCGACACCGGCTAATCGTACCCCGCTGTCGACTCAACACGTACGGCCGTCGGGCTTTTCCAGTTGCTGGTCCGACGGTCTGGAACTTGCTGCCAGATAGAGATCCAGCGTGTGACATTGACAGTTTCAAACAGTTCTTTAAAACAATCCTGTTCAGTCAGTACTAGTGTGTCAAGCGCATTAGAGGTTAATTTTAACAATATGCGCTATATAAATTTACATTTTACTTACTTACTTACTTACTTGCTAGTGAGACTAAGACGACGTTTGAAGGAGGCGAGTGTTTGAGGAATGGTATTGTATACTTGTGGTGTGGAAACGCGAAATGCACGGGATCTAAGTGTCAAGTTGTGGCGCGTGTATGGTGTGTACTCTTATATTTTGTGTCGTGTTCTTCCTGTTTTGTACCTAGATTTTAGGTGGATTTTTTGTCTAGTTTCGGGTATTAAGCTTTTCTGTAGCATCATGTTTGTATTTTTGTCGTAATTTGTAAGCCCAGTATGTATTTTTATGTTGCCTGTTGGCGCAATGTAGTTGATAGATTGCCTGATTAACAGTGGCGCCATTTCAGTCAATTATTGAAGGGACTTAGTCAGCGTAACGTAACTATTGTTTTTGCAGCAGTAACACTGTTTGAAAGATACGATTTACAGGGAAAAAATGAAAAGCATAAATCCTTGGGGGTCCGTAGATCCCCAGCCCTCCTCAATGACGCCTGCTTTCATATTCATATTTAGGCACTAATCCGTTAATACTCGTGTGTTTACGTGTGTGCACACAGTACCTGATCTGTCGTCGTACGTGCGGTCGGGCAGTACCGGCAATTCACCAGCCCGTGCCCCGCCACGCGTTGCTACGGCGGCGGTAACGAGCACTCGGAGGGGCAGTGACTCAGACTCCGCGCCACAACGCACCAATCCGCTCTCTGCATTCGACACGCGACATGTCAGTAATAGCCCTGAATATTAAACATATTCATTTTAGGTATAGAATCGCTCTCGCAGCGTAAGCGATTCCGCTTATTCCTACACACACTTTCCGTAGCGTCATCCGTCTGCCGTTCTGTCGTCTGTCACATTCGTGTCTTCGCTTAAACTCTTCGACGGATTTGGGCTGCATGCCATTTGGCAGGTAGGCTACACTTGTGGGGTCAAACGACACATTGTGCTAGATGGCGTTCTTGACTCCCAAAGGAGGAGGAGATTTAGGGGTTGAACCCAGCCGCTAAAATTTACATAATGTGTAAGTATGATTCACCAGTGATTACGCATTTTACCGAATTACTTCGGTCATTTTTACGTTATTCATTTTATTTAGCGGTGTAGTTTGGATTGAATACGGAGGGATGCCACGCTGCATTTTTTTTCAAGGAGGGAACGCATTTTTCTATACCCCACTGTTTTGCAACAAATATGTAAAAATGCCAGCCATGATTGTCGTGTTTAAAACATTTTGCCGTATAGGGTTCGCATATGCCTGTTTTGGTTATTTTTTCTCTGGCTGTGTATAATTGTTTGTGATTTATTTTGCAATAGTTTTCGTAGCTGAGAAATTGAAATATTGTCATTCCACAGTGATATTTTTTTTCATTTGGTGCAATAATGACGATGATGGCGATTTCAGTCGATTCACCTGTCTTTCTGTGTGTGTTTCAGACTCCTCTGGTCTGAACTGAACGTCTTCAACATGGCGCACAGTTTTTCCGTCAGTCTCCTGTTTCCAACATCTTTCCACGTTAGACCGCTAAAACTGATCGTCTTCGGTCGTATGCTGTTAGGTGATCGCGTGCAAGGGATTGTGGAACGATCCGCACACTGGCGTTGATGGCTGTGTCACGACGATACGTGTACCTGGTGGGCAAGTCAGCAGTGTGATTGCCGCAGCTGGTGTGTTATTAGCCAATGAACTAGACTACTATTAGTACACAGCGGTGACGTGAGATATGGCGCTGACTGGAAAACTCGGGCTCCAAATAACCATGCGGGAAATGCCGATACTGAAAAAAGTAATAATACAAAAACGGCACAAAATGCGATACAGAATTTTCAATTACGCTGGCCCTGTCGGTACACGAATCGTCCCAATACAGCATCAAAAGCCGTGTACGGATCGTCCCACAAACGCGCAAACGAAGGCTTCAGTGACCGCTATAATGATAACTAACGTAACGACAACGACTTGTCGGTGGTGGAGAATCCGAGTAAGCTGATCCGCATTAGCGAGTGAAATCGCTGGGTTAGCGGCTGGAAGCGGATCCGCTGACGAAATATTGCGGTAGTTGATAAACTATACAAAGGTTACCGCTTTAGATACAGCAGCTCAGTTTTTAATGTTTACCTGCCGTTGCTATAGTATAATTGTTCATAAGATTAAGTCCATGTCAGACAAATTGGCTAATATCAAAAATAACAGTAGTTTTTAAGGGGCCGTATAAGGCATGGATGGAAGTGACACCAACTTTTGCAGATTTTGGGGAGCTTTGGGTTTACCCCTACAGTTCTGTTCCTTTTTTGATCCTTTCCAGGGCTAAGCGTACGTGGTGAGATTAAGCACTGAAATTTGCATAAGTGAAGTTGGGGATGTAAATTTCCATTGAGGAATTTTTTAAGAACAAAAATTGCAACCCAGCACTGTAGCAAGGTTTATGAATATTATGTTGATCTTTTTGCTGTTTGCGGCATTATTTTTTTCTTAGTTTTATGTGCTTTGTGTCACCAGATGCTTTATTTTGTAGCTCAAAATGCACCAAAACTGGCAATGGTTTGAGATGCGGAAAGGATAGAGGGAGTTTGATGTATTTTGTTGCTAAGTTAAGTCCTGCGTGGGACGCTGATTTGTACAAAAAAACACTTCTACGCCGCTGCATGAGTACAGTTTCGTTTGTTTACTCGTTGCAAAAGAATCAGTCAGTTATGCATTTACAGAGCTTGTGCATAGGTGTGCATTGTGCGTTTCTACAGGGTGGTCGTGAAATTTCTTCGGAAAATTACGATTCTTTATTAATTTGTTGCTTAATTATCGTCGATCAAAACGGTCTTTCCGCGATTGACTTTTGACTGCTCTATTGAAGTCAGTTCATTATGTTTTCATAGCAGCAGTTCGCTTATGTAAACTGTAATACCGTCCACAATATATCGAAGTATTATTACTTTTGCGCTAATCACCTTTAGTTTCATCCCTGATCTGAAATCTGCTTGCGCCATTTTACAGTAGGCCTACCGGTATTCTACCCCCTTTTTTCGACCACCCTGTAGACCTACATGTCTGCAGTATTTATTTCACTGTGTAGACAACTGTTCGTGTGTAAGTTATAATTCTGTGTACATATGCCTGTATGTCCCAGTCTGTACGTGTGTTCGTGTGTCTGGCAGGCATAATTTTGTAGCAAGCGATCGAATGTCGGTTTTTTTCTAATTGTGCCAAAGCTTACATACTTACATCGCCGCCGGCTTCGTACTGTAAGTGTCTGAGCCCAGACTCCACTTTTGCGAGAAGCGCTGTGACTTGCTGGACAACAGATCCTGCGTCAAGTTCTTACAACATCTTGACATATTTAGATGCTGTGTATTTGCTGTAGGCCTTGGATTTTATACGGACATGAGCCGTACAACTAGTTGTGGACTGTCGCATGGCTTAATTTGTACCGTATTGTCCGGTACGGCGTAGCCGCGGCACTTATTTTGGAGGCGACACGCCGTAGCGGCATTTCGTGTTATCACAATGGCAGTACGCTGTGCACACTGACGTAGCTATCGGGGGGGGGAGGGACTGGAAGTACGTGCCTCATCCCATATATAGCCTACTCTGTTGCACAAAATGGTGCCAAAATGCACCGAAGCACTTTATTCTTACACAGAAATTTGAAAATATTCTGGTGATGGGCTGGGCCCTCCTCTCCAGATTCTTTCTTGAGCGGAGAGGGGACATCCCTCCATACACCCTATCCCATAAGTTTCCCCCTACATCCAGATCCTGGCTACGTCACGGCGGTGCATTTTTGAGATTTTCCTGTAAGAAAATCATCCAATCGCTACGCACCAGATGCGCTTCTCAAGGTCAAAATGCACCAATACTCGTTTTTGGCCGGTGCTTTATTCTAGAGCCCACTGGGGGAGCTTACGATGCTCGCCCACGGACTCTAGTCGGCTTGGGAGGGGATACCCGTTTTCATTCCCCATTTCCCTCCATCTCCACCTCTTGGCGCCTCAAATGACGATACCGCCACTTCTTTTTTCTACAAATTAAATACTGGATTTTCAATTTGTTGTAACTTGAAAAGCTGGTCTCATGCAGCTTTTTCTCTATACAGCAAATTCACAACAATTGAAATAAGTGGAGTATGGGCCTAGCAGCGTTGTAAATGGCGATCTTTGTCGATGTTTTGTATACATGTACTTGTACAAACTGGAGGTGAATAATCTCAGTGATGTTGATAACAATAAACTTTTCTCTTTCTCAGCCGGTGGAGTTTTCTTAGGTTCGGTTTTAGTTGTACGGTGTGAGTCAGAAAAGTGGGACACTAAGTATTTGCTATAACTTTACTTTACCAGATTTTCCAGGCAACGCGCCGCAGGAAGAATTTTGAAAACGATCAATATCTGATAAAATTATGATGACAAAAACTCGATGTGCCACTTATTTCACTTACGATGTAGTCATTACGGCCACGCAGTTGAATTCCTTGGAATGTTTCAATCGGTCAGTCGCAAAGATAGTACAGATAACAGTGCGATGAAGCATTAAGCCCTAATGTGGTGGGAACTAACCGGGCAAAACAGAACTTACGGTTGCCCCAAATAAAACTTAGTGTAAGTGTTAAAGACCGCTAAAGACAAAAATGGAACAGTTCTTAAACAGGCAGCAGAAATTGAAAAGAGATTGAGAGAATATTTTTGCAATTTAATTATTTATACAGCGTCTAAAATCCTGTAGATGAGGCAGTCTTAACTGAATTACCACCAGCCGTCAGTGACGATTTACCTATTCACCGGACATAATGTTCGACAAGGTGGCCGACGCACTCAACTGGATGAAGATAAAGAAGGCGTCCTTGGGGTTGACAACATAACAACGGAAGACCTGCAAGCTGCTCCAGAGGCACTCGATGTGAATGTTTTGCGCATACTTTTTCAAACGATATGGATGGAGGAGAAAATACCTGACGACTGAAGGAGAGCCACTATCATCCTTATCTGCAAACAAGTAATTTGAGCACAGCTCAGTGACGCGCGATAGCAGCGGTCCTGCCCCTTTGGCAATCAGAGTAGGCCTGCAGCAGTCAGATATTAATACATCTTGAAAGAGTACTTAAATTTGACGGCTCCGTACGGAAAACTACTTGAATTTAAGAGATCGAAACTTGATTTCTTAAAAATGTACGTTTTATGCCAAACATGTCATGCGCAGGTTTTCCAAATCCGTCTCCAGCCATTTCGGCGCAATTCACTCTTAAAATGTGTGCCACGACCGGAAATCGCCAAAAAATTACTAAAACCCCTATTTGGGGGTTCAAGGTCATTCAAGGTCATCGACGTTGACACCAGTAAAAAGCTTGTCACTATTGCTTGTTATGATAAGCAGCATGTCTGTGCCTATCTGCAACCGTTTTCACGCTACACGATATAATTGCGGTAAAATAACCACTTTTTATGGGGTAGCCGTCTTTGACGCCCGCCTGCGCCGGCCTCCTTGAACCTAAAGGGTCGGGACTTGGACTGCTAAAATCTAGGTTTAATGCTGAAAATTTCATTCGCAGGTTGTCTTGGTCTATCTCCAGCCATTTCGTCGCAATTCAGTGTTGAAATGTGCGCTGCATCCAAAAATTGCGAAAAATTCATTAAAAGCCCCTTTTGGAGGATTCATAGTCGTTCAAAGTCATCAATGTTGATAAATCTAAGAAGCCTGTCACCAGTGCGAGTTACGATAAGCAGCATGTTTGTACCTATCTGCAATCGTTTTCACACTATAAGAGCCAATAGCGGCAAAATAACGTCTTTTAGGGGGAGAGGTACCCCTCTTTGACGCCATAGTTCAAAGGGAACCCCCTCACCCAGGAACACGAAAATTTGTCACGATAAACTAGAGTCATTGGGCAGCCCATAGTAAAGATTGCTTGATCCTAGCTTGCACCGTTTTGACACAATACAGCAGTGTGACAGACAGACGGACGCCCAGGCCATGGCTTTTTTGCTCTGATTTTTGCTGTTTTTAGACGAATTTTGTCTAAATTTTTGGTATTCGATTTTATGACAATAAATTTAGTTACAGTTTTCAAAATACATCCGGGCGGGTAAAGGAAGTTGGTGCAAGGAAAAAATTATGTGTGATGTAACAATGTCTGCTGCAGCCAATTTTGTCTTTAAATAAGAACAGTCAGTTGCCTTGGCAACAGGGGTTGTCATGGGACAGATTTAAATGACACCATCGGATAGCCCGGGCCCGAAAATAGGGGTGGGTGCAAATAGCGCGCAATTATATTTTACGGGTGCTGAGCTATAGTCAATTTTCTCCTAAAATTCGTTGCCATGGCAACGGGGGTCAGCAGGGGAGAAATTTAAATGACACCGTCGGAAAGCCCGGGCCCGAAAATAAGGAGTAGGTGCAAACAGCGCACAATTATCTTTCACGGGAGCGGAGTTATAGTCAATTTTGTACCAAAATTTGTTGCCATGGCAACGGGGGTCGGCAGGGGAAAATCTTAAGTGACACCGTCGGATAGCCCGGGCCCAAAAATATGGGGTAGGTGCAAACCGCGCGCAATTATCTTTTACGGGGACCGAGTTATGCCGCTTTGAAGTCCCCATAGGCTGTAATGCAAATGTTCAAAAAAATTTTTTTTTAATTGGGGCATAAAAAGGGGTGAATTTTTAAAAAAAAATCATCGAAAACATATAAGGAATGTGTCCGGCGTCAGGACGCTTCGTTTGAGCCATTAGCGGCGTCGGTAGGTCCAACGGGCTGGTCTGTAGCCGTGCGCAAGGAAAAAAAGAAAAAAATAGACGCCTAACGGCGAATTTCGCGCATGCGCAACCATGCCCCCTTTGAACCAATTGTAACCAAATTTTGCTTGTGGGGTCGGGTGGGCGATGTTATCACTGATACCAAGTTTTATTGAAATCGGTTAAGGGGTTTCGGAGTTACAGGACCCCTCCCCAAACGCCATTTCCTATACTTAACGTTCATCGCCCTTACAACAGTGTCAGCACTGTCGTGCTGCACTGTGATGTCTTTTGTGCCACTGCTGTAAAGTCTTCGGTGAATCCTGGACAATTAAAGCAACAGACAGCAGAAGATTAGAAGCATTCGGCATGGACACGTTGCTTATCTGCAACCGTTTTCACACTAGACGAGCCAATAGTGGTGAAATAACGACTTCGTCACTGGATCCATCCGTGTGACGAACAGACGAATTGCGATAGCAAATGCGCGCCTACAATGCTGTTTCACGCAAAACAACAACACATCACAGTAACCATCTTGTCGCATGCGTCATATGTAGTTTATTGTCATTCTATGTTAAGTATGTTTACGTTACATAAATTTAACACAAAGTCCTGTTCCAGTAGATATCGAACGTTTAGATTCTGGGTATACGCCTCCTAACTCAGAGCAACTTCGTGCTAACTGACCGGTTAAGTACAAATTGAAGTATAGCACCTGAAGGCGATATAGGCAAAACGAGCAAAGATGTCGGCCCAGTGCCGACGTACTATGCCGCCGTCTGCCTAGCTATCACTGCACTGCACAACCATTTACTAACCCCAACTCAGACCAGTGACAGTTGAGCTACAGAACTGAAAATTGGCACGCTGTTTACTCCAGTCCTGCTCTGGGGGAACGTTGGTTATTCTACCCTCTTTTTCGTTCGGGACAGACAACGGGCAAGACTCATAACGGGACCCGTTAGGATTAAGACGGCCACATAATACCACGAGAGTAAAACAAGCGATTGAGCAGATTAAAAATACAGAGCGTAAGCAGTGTATAGAGTGAAGTCATGTAACGCAACTGCGTGCAGGTTATTCATTTGGTGCAGACAACACAAGCAACCTCCCAATTGTGGTACTTTGAGCATGGAAGAGTTCCGCAATGGATTTTGACGAGAACGAAAGTCGCTCCACTCTGTAGGACGGGTCCACGTTCTACTTCAGGAGCGCCGTCAACACATATGTACATGGTGGGAGGACGATTGGGGTACGTATGCTCGGACATGAGATATCCAGTGTACTCCTGTGTCCAGCCAGCGGGACAGCTGGTTCGCGCCGGAATCATGACAGAAGTAGATCGTCGTGGTACGTAGCAGACCGCACACGCAGTCGGCTTGCCATATAACACGGAATTCTCGCCGTTGTTAACGCCGGAGAAAAGATTAACCTGGACGCCACGTATGTGGTACTCGGCACCGTATAGCCAGCCCACGACGGTTGAATCCGTATGGTTCTTCCACTGCGGCTCTTCTGGTAGACATAAATAATTACTTCCGCCACCACCTTGACTAGAACTTTTTTCCTACTGTATACCCTGTGTGAACGTGTAATCAAAGCGCACAGATTATGTTATCCAATAAACAATCAGACATTTCTAATATATCTCTTAATTCACTGCGCCACTGTCACTGTTTTCACTGTAATATCATCATCGTTGTTGTTGTTACTGTAGCCCACCCTCTATCTTGTTCAGGTCAGGCGCTGAGGAACTCAGCGACCTCCTTGGGTCGTAGCCAGAGGTTCAAGGGTGTCAGGTCGGTCTGGTGCATCGGGCAGTAAAATAACCAAAACTGCTCACGAGAAGGTCGAAAACGGCCTATATGATAAGTCCAAAACGGCCTCTATTGGGCGGTTTTGGATGACCAAAACGCCTCACGCGATGTTCAAAATGGCACATACGAAGGTCCAAAAACAAGCCGAAACAGAAATGAACAAAACGGCCCAATATAGTTATTAATTGTTTGAATAGTTTAATTTTCAATAATACTTCAGTCATTTCTACCTTTTTGACTTTAAAATATCAGTGTAAAAATATCAACGTAAGGCTATTTTTACATTTTGTCTAACACTGTCGTAAAATAAGTCGGTAAAAGTTCAATTACAAATTATTAGCTTAACGAACTACACCGTGTCTCAGAAAAAAAAACAGTCAGAACCAGATCTCAACTGCACTAGGAAGGTACGAGTTTTCCTGGGAAGCTCGAATTCCGACGCGTCAACTTCTGGTGCTGTTGTGTTCAGGACTTTGTTGTGCTCATGGCCTGCAACCGTCTGCGCCACGCAGGTGGTATGTACAGGGTGCGGCAAAAAGTAGCCCCCTAAAGTTTTTCGCTGTTTTCTCAGCAACAGCTTGGAATTTTAGCTTGAAATTTTACACATTTACTTGCTGAAACCTGTTACATTTAAATGCCAAACAAAGTTTGATTCTGTTAAAAAATGACAAAGTTATAGACATTTTAACATGACCGCCTACCGATTTTTCAGCATTCAAAAATGTTCTGGCTTCAACGCCAATTTAATAACATCGTTGAAACAACACAGTTAACTAATGATCAAATGCCAGAATTTCATTGTCACTGT
>Ga0056128_1002695_pt1 | contig 21224 bp, 21 predicted proteins | sample WorMetLIZISLAND2_FD_71113 | JGI IMG/M metagenome (GOLD analysis project Ga0056128, IMG submission 71113) | Marine gutless worms symbiont microbial communities from Max Planck institute for Marine Microbiology, Germany - Olavius geniculatus... ... | reverse complement strand
AAGCGATAAAATAACACAGTAATAATTTACACTATTAACTGAAAAAAGAAAAAGTATACAGTTGCAATTTTCGTAGAATGGATTTTCACGGCAGATAGCGAAAATGCTTACTTATTTTCCGTGAATTTTCACGGCGGATATAATCTTGGAATAAATTATTAGCCTGTCTAATATATACTGGATTTAGTCTACGCTTCAAAACGGTAGACGCTATTATCAGTGCGTATTCACTGAACCAAATTCTGTTATCATTTACAGTACTGCACTGATCGAAATTCTATTTTCAGTGCGGCCGTGCGTGCCTACCATACTACTGCAATTATATAAACTGCTACGTGTATTCCCCTGGCCTGTATCTTGGACCTGGCGTTTTTGCAGGACCCGGCTTGTGTTTGAAGTTGTGCTGTATTTGCACCACTTGTGATGATCAACTTGTCACCAAGTACCAAGTCTTCCGAATCCTTGACAGTCTGCACGCTACAGCCACAGGACTTGACCAACTTCCAGCATGGTACACAGTGGAAAACAGCATTCATCTGACCGATACAGAAAGTTGCTTCTCCAAAAGCACCTGCTGATTTCAGACCTATATCCATAGCACCCGTTTTAATAGCAATTTAATAATAATAATAATACATTTGTATAGCGCCGTAGTGCACGAATACTCGAGCGAGTCATTGTCTGTCAAGTCTTATACTCCGCTATCCTCACTCCACCACTCATACTCTCATTTAACGACCAGTTTGCCTTCCACTCAACTGGGTCAACCACTACTGCCCTAATGTTCATGCTGCATAGTGCGTACCATTACCAGCCTTCTGACAACAAACCAATATGTCATCGTTTTCGCCTTAGACTTTTCTTAGGCACTTGACACAGTCCGGCACCATACTTTATTATAGAAGCTGGCGAAGATGGATATCCCTGATAGCATATACAACTGGTTGGTGACTGGTGAGATTCTTTGGCGGCCATCAGCAAGCACTGCACAAGCTATCAAGGAGAGATGTCAACCCTGGTGGAGATTTCAGCCAGCATCATCCAAGGCTCCGCGATCGATCCGGTGACGTATGTTGTCAGTGCAGGGGATCTGGCTGTCAGCACTCTCGGCAACTATTTAGGTGCAAGTACGCCGATGACATGTACTTCATTATAGTTGAGTGCAACACAGATTCAAGGATGGTCAAGCTAAAGAACACTGAGATGTGGGCGTGAGCAAACAGTCTGACGCTGAACTGCCCCAAAACTGTGGAAATCATATTCACACATGGCAAGCGCCGGCGTCAAGTGAATGCACTACCATTGATAGCCGGCGCGTCACGCCTCTCAAGATGCTCGGCGTCAGGATCAGCAGCAAACTCCCAGTCAGTGACCATGTCGACGGCGTCATCACTCGTCAGCTCGTGTGCGCAGTCACTACATGCTATCCGAGTTCTGTGCAGCCACGGCATGTGCAACTCTGTGCTGCAGACTGTCCACCAGGCAGTGATCATCAGCAAACTAACCTACGCATCCAGTGCGTGGTGGGGCTTTTCTACCGCCATTGACCGGCAGCGTCTGAACGCTTTTATCGGACGCGCTGTACGTGTGGAGTTACACTGAATCAGTGGTCCAACAATCCAGCAGATCGTTGAAGACGCTGACGATAAACTGTTCAGCAATATACTGAATAACCCGGACCACACACTCCAATATCTGCTGCTCAAAGAGTTCACATGATTATGGTCTTAGGCCCAGACACCATAATCTAGAACTTTCACAAAGATTAGTTATAACGACTGTAGTGATATCACGAGAATGTTGCACAAGAACAGTTATTGAGTATTGACATTTACATCATATAAATTGCCTTAGAGTTACTTTACATTCTGCAGTTTTGCTTTTTTTGATCTTGTCGCATGCATTTGCTTTTATAGTTCAGCTTCACTTTTTTATTTGCACGGACTACTCTCGATCAATGTATTGTAACTTGTCGCGGTCTGCAAACTGTGGTTATTAAACGAATATGATGATGATGATGATTTTGTCATTTAATATTGTGTTGAAGGATGCAGGAGGGGAGTTAAGAAAAGAGAGGAGAGGGAAAGGGAAGAGACGGGAGGAATGAAAGCTAAGACGAGGAGAGGAAAGGAAAGGAGAAGAGAGGGAAATAGAGGATTTTGCATTTGCAGAAGTCGGCGTTTGTAATGTACAAGGGTCGTTCGATAAATAAGTTACAGAATAGCGTCATTCTGTTAGTTTTTCAAATCTAAAAAATCTAAAATATATGTTTTTACTGAATTTTATTCTAAACGTATGAATTTTTTGATGATGACGTCATTATTGTGCTTCATTTTTGCGTGCGAAAGCAACTGCTGCTTTCAGCACGTCTTAGCCATCGCAGTTCCGTCCGTCCGTCCGTCTGTCTGTCTGTCACACGGGTGGATCAGGCAAAAACGATCCATGCTAGGATCACCAAATCTTCACCATCGGCTGCCTGGAAGGCTCTAGTTTCAGGAACCGTAAAGCTTTTTCATAAATTTGAAGGGGGTCACCCCGAACGAGGGCGCTAAATGAGAGGGGGTGGGCAAAATTTGCGATTTTTGGCCAATAAGTCGCTGTATCTCAGTAGTAAGATAGGGCCTAGGTTACTAATAATCACTAATAGGAAGTCGTACACTGGCTCTCGATTGGCGCCCAATTCAATGACCTTGAATGCCAAAATAGGGGCTTTTTTGGATTTTTTTGGCGATTTTGGGCTGTGAGACACATTGCAAGAGCGAACTGTGCCTAAACCATTTGAGATAGACATGGACAAGCTGCATATGAAGTTTTTAGCATTGAACGTAGATTTCGACGGTCTGAGTCTCGATTTTCTAGGTTCAAGGAAACCTGCAGCATACGAGGGCATCAAAGAGCGGTACCCCACTACCCCCGTAAAAGTCGCAACGAAATGGCTGGAGATAGACTGACAGTTTCCGAACAGGAACTGCTATAAGCTTTCGTGCATCCCATGAGCATTAACTCGAATTTCTTGTTCAACATATTGTCCGAGTTCGCTCAAACAGTTGTTATGTCTGTCAGCAAACTTCTGAATGTTCGATGCAAAGAACGATGCTGGCTGCTGATCATGCCACTGAAGGACGACTGGTTGCACTGCGGTATATAATGCAAATTTCTTCCCACCTAGCATTTTCTTACACCAAACGTGAAGTGTTTACTTCGTAAACCATTTGTCGCCATATACTGGATGCATGAGTGAATCTGATTTGCAGTTATTTTTTGGCCGACAAAAATACAGTAACGACATGCTGTTCGTTAGGGATGATTTCAATGGCAACGTCATCGTATTTAATGTTTATAAATGACGTCACAGTGAGTCATCAGCTCAAAAATCACAGCTGCTACTCAGAATTAAATTCCCTACACAACACGTATTTCGGATTTTTAATATTTGAAAAACCAACAGAATGATGCTGTTTTGTAACAGTTCATTTATCGAATGACCCTCGTATGTGTGCGAGACGTGTGCATTGCTGTTATTTTTGGATTTTTGCGAGATTATTCACTCCTGGTGTTTGGTGTTATTTGCAGAAAAATGGAATCATGTCTTGCGTGAAAGTCGTACAGTGATGTATTCGTCGGCTTTGGGTAGTTGTCATATATGTTGCAGTGATTGACAGCAGGAAAATGTTTTATGCACTGTGGAATGCAGCATCTTCAATGTGGGGTGCGGAACGTGGGAGTTCTGTTGCACCGAATGTGAAAGACTCACTCTCACGTTCTCATAGCGTTTCCACTCCCATGCTGACGCCGCCTTCTCGTGGACCCGGTTTGCCCTGGCAGGAAGCCATGGGAGATGCTGGTTTTTCCGAGGAGTTGTCATTACAGTGGACTGGTTCTGCGAGCAACAAGTTGTTTGTGCAGCTGCTCGATGATTTGGACGATCTTTCGTCAAATTCGCCGTCAGCCCATCGTCGTCGGCGAGCGAGGGATATGTTCTCAGAGTGGTTGTTCAGTGGTGATTTGCGGAGTCCGGCAGATGGACCTGGGGGTTTGCGGAGAGATCATCCATTTCGACGAAGTGCAGCCGAGTTTGAACCTGGACTACAGCCACCAAGTCAGGAGCAGAAGTTTGATGACAAGGCACGGCGTCGCTGCAGTGGAGATTTCACCGGTGTAAATGTAACGCATCAGCAGGAGTCACCACAACGTCGAATCCTTGCTCGACGGAGCCTCGATGACCGAAGGCACTCTGAGCCACTCAGTGTTATTTTGTCAGAGGTGAGTTGACATTGCCTTCATGACTAGTTTGTAAAATTTTGTCATTTTTCGTTGTTACATTGACGTATTTCAGATTGTCGCTTCACCTGTCATCAGAGCTGCCATCCGCTGGTGACACTTGACTGTTCTGGGCTCGATCTTCGACCTCTCGGTGGTGGCGTCATTCGCAATGAAACATCCTTCGTTGTTTCCAGTTGCAGGGTGCGCTTTATTTTCATATATTATCATCATTTAGTGTAAAAATTGTTAATGTTTGCTAGTAGTTTTTTCAAATGGTGTTATTCATATGAGCTACATTATTTTTGCAGAGTTAGTAAAATTTATTTATCATGCCATATTTAATTTGTCACTTGCTTAAACTGCGGTGCAAAGTGACAAAGTTGTTCTTTTTGTCACTGCCATTTCAGTGCTTTTATAGAGATATTTTGTGTTAGTTTTTTGTATTATATGTAGTAAGTTGCAGAAGAAAATGTTTTGTTGATTTTAACAGTCTTGTGAATACACAGGTGCAACGTATGATTAAAGGTCAAAATGTAATATTTTAGTAGTCAACTTTTACCAACCATTAATTAATTGTTAATTTTGATTTTATATAAAAGCTCTCAGTGGCAATGCCAAAGAAAGTTTTTTCTGTTTAGGAAATTGTTTATTTATTGAGCTAAAGGCTCTAAAAACAGATGTACTAAGGGCCGGTTTCTGGGTCTTTTTTGTTAACTGATCAGTTAGTAAACCGTCTGTTAATTGTAACTTGCTAGCTAAGTTTGTGCGCATTTCTGAACAAAACCTTGACTTGTTCAGCTAACTGAGTGGTAAACTGTAGTTGCTTACTAGCAATGATGCACACGACACTTATCACTTCCGCCTTGTGCAGGCGAGCGTCATGAATATTAATGAGCGCAAGCGCACGTCAGCCAGCCCATGAGCCAGCCAGCCGATTGCAGATGGCCATTTTGTCCATTCATGAATGGGTTTTGTAGTAAAATTTGTAGCAGCCAAAGTCTCCTCGAGCACTTTGAAGACTCTGCTATGCGGTAAAATCATTGTATAGTATCACATTCGTCAATAAACTGCTTGCAAAATGGTACAAAAGTTGCGTTAAATACGATAACTACGATCGACGGTTAGCTAAATTTTTGGCCATTTTGACCGTTGGTTAATGCAATGGGAAACATGAGTTATGCAAACCTGTCAGTTAACACTAACTTGACTGGCCAGTTAAGATCCAGAAACCGGCGCTTAGACACAGTTTTGATTGTTCTTTTGACCCCTTCTTGTAGACTGTTTAGATTGTAGAGTGTTGACTTTTTCTGGAAAATCTGATAAATAGAGATGATTTCAGATGTTTGTGGTCAATGTTATTTACTGCACTTTGTCTACTTTATAGCTTGAATTACCAGGGTAATCAAAATTTTAAAGATTAATAGCTGTTTTTTATTTTCTGTCATTGCAGGGAGATGAGGCTGCGTCATCAGCAGAAAATTTCCTGCAGAGATCTCCATCAAAACGTCGATGGATTTTTGATAGCCTTAAAACATATGCGTTGTTTTATAGTGGAGTAAGTGTGTGTGTGGTGTTAGAAATTAAATGGTAACATTCGTAAGTGTATCTATTCTGTAGTCCCAGTCTGTAGAGCACTTTGTCATTTTTGTAAATAATTAATAACATACAAAGTAATAAAAAAGTATACAGTTCATTTTGTTATAGTCTAGACTCTGGAGTGTGTTATTCATTTATAATGAGGCACAATAAACTCTGGATTATGTTCAAAGATGCTTATTTTGAGACAGAGTATTGTTATTATAATTATTATTTTTACTATTAAGGACATTTATATAGCGCACTTTTCCTACACCCCAAATGTGCTGTGCAAACAGTACTTTGTGTAAGACAGAAAAAAATTCCGACATTCAGTACTTTACTATGAAGTGTCATTGTATCTGTTAGTAAGAACATTTTGTACTGGCCATTGTCCATTGGTGGCTGCGTGGTATAACAGTAGGGTGTCGGAACAATCGAGAGGTCATGGCTTTGACTCCTGTTGGGTCAGTATCAAGTGGTTACAACTTAGATGGATGATTGTCTGCGGACAGGTAAACCGTCGAGGTATGTAACAGATACCAAGCTCAACTCAGCCTTCTATCCTGCTGGGGAAGGTAAATAGAGTACCAGCCTGTCTGGCTGGATTAAAGCGGGGTGCGTTCATCTGTGTCGGGGCAATCGGGCGGCAGCCAACACTGTGTGATTCTATATGGCAAGCGACACTTCGTAGATCTGTGATGGGTTTGCTGTTAAGAGCTATAGGAACTTGTGCCATTTCTGGTGCTTTGAGCCAGTAAGGTTACTGGCTCTGTGAACAGTCACTATCGTAAGTGAACTACACAGTGATCCGTAAAAAAGTGGTCACTTTTATTTTTTGAACAGCTTCGCAAAACATTATCTGATTTTATGAATTTTTGGCAAGCGACATTAAGAAAGAACTTGACGCAAATGACTAGTTTTGGCAACCTTATTTTAATACTGTCGCTACATTACCTTGTGAAATGGATAAGTCATAGTTTGGCCATTTACAGCAATGAATTTATATGGGATAGAGCACGCATCATCTCAGAAATGATTAACTGAAAAGCGACAAACACGATTGGCAACTATTGTATGTCAAATGTCACACGTGTCACGTCACATTCTCTTTATTACAGCATGTGCTCAAAATGTCTTCCTCCAGCATGAATGCAAGTGGCAAATGTTGACACCACTCGGAAACAGTAGGCTCGACAACCTACATTTCACAAGGTAGGGTAGCGGCAGTATTGAAGTGAGATGGCCAAAAATACAGTTATTTGTGTCGAGTTTCTTCTGGATGTTGCACGCCGAAAATATTAAAATCAGTCAATGCTGCATGTTGCTATTCAAAAGATAAAAGTGGCAAGTGGCACGTTTTTTATGGACCATAGTGTATATCATTGTGCCAGCAGTCTATGAATGGTTCTTATTAGTTTTCTTTCATAGCAGTGACCATAAAGTCGTATTGACTATGAAACTGAGTTGGTCTGTGCAGTCGGTTAAATACCAGGTCAGAAGTACTAACTGGTCTCAGTGTTTAAATCCATCCAAATATGTGCTGCTGTTGTGTCTTTGTGTGTCAGAGTGAGCCAGACTCTGGCTACCACACAGGCAGTGGTGTGGTTCTTAATGCCAGTGCTAGCAAATATACGCCGAGTGAACGAACGTTGACACGTGACGATCTGCGCCGTAGGATCGCTTCGTTCAACAGCAACAACCATGGACTCATCATGGAACCAGTAAGCTTCACATCATGTCAGTTGTGTTTTGCTAACTTTTGTCATTTCATTTCGCGCATGAAATAGGTAATCTGTGAAAATGAAATTGAGTGAATACATGACTGTGCAGTTTTTTTACAGAGAAAAGCCCAAATTCCATTACGCCGACTTTTACCGAAACTTCCCCGTGGGGAAAGTCATGGACACAAATCATGAAAGTCGCGGACACAAACCATCTCGACATGTCGAGATGTTTGCGACAAAGTCCGGGACAAGTTCGCGACAAACCCGTTCGTGTCGCTCTAATGGAATTTGGCCCGTTACAATGCACGGGGAAAGTTGGCGACAAAGTCTGCGACTTTGTTGCGGACACAAATCACGAAAGTCCGCGACACAAATCATGAAAGTCGGCGACGTGATTTGTGTCCTGGACTTTAATGATTTGTGTCCGCGACACGTCCGCGACTTTGTCGGGAACTTGTCCCGGACTTTGTCGCAAAGTCGGCGTAATGGAATTTGGGCTTTAAGCAACTAAACTGAGTTGAGCAACGAAATGTATAAGCAATCCTAATGGTATAGAATGGAATGCCTGATGATGCAAATTTCATCCTGGTGCCAGGTGTAAGGAAGCCATGATTCGTTTTATCATGCAGCCAGTTTATGATAGTGGTTTTTAACAGAAATTAGAAACATTATTTTTTCCATAGCAATACTAAATATCATATACCATACATGCTACAAGAATCTTGTGAGAATCATGAGATCTTGGACCACATGCACGTAGCCAGCTGTTTCCTTTGACATTTCTTCCAGGGTGTGAATAGATTACAGCCAGTAAAAAGATATGATATATATAGAAGAAAGGATACATTTGCTGTTAATACAAAAACAGTGAATGCTAAAATACTGTAGAACTGAGCTCTGTTAAGCCCAAATTTCATTACTTAGACTTTTAGCGAAACTTTTCCGCGGGGAAAGTCGCAGACAGATATCATGAAAGTCACGGACTCAAACGGTGACAAAATCATGAAATCATGAAGTTTCGGTGAAAGTCACCAACACAAATCATGAAAGTTGTGGACACAAACCATCTCGATTTGCGACAAAGTCCGTGACAAGTCCACTACAAACCCGTTTGTGTCATTCTAGTGGAATTTAGTCTGTTACAATACATGTGAAAGTTGGCAACAAAGTCCGCTGACTTTGTTGGGGACACAAATCGTGAAAGTCAGCAACATGATTTGTATGTCACATACTTTCATGATTTGTGTCCGCAACTTTTCCCGCGGGGAACTTTCGTTGAAAGTTGCGAAGTCGGCATAATGGAATTTGGGCTTTACATGAACAGAATGTGACTGTGATGTGCAGCCGAGTGGTGACAGTATAACATTCCAAGGTTCAATACGAGTTTTGATGAATCTCATTCGTCCAATCAGCATGTGCATATCAGTCCAGCCTCCGACCCTGCATGACGTCACACTGCGGCACGATGCCAGCAGTGCTGATGATGTGCAGGTCACTTCGTTCTACCTTCCAAAAGACACTACAAAAGTCATACATATTTCTAGGTGAGATGGGCGTCTGTGATTTGTTATTTTCTAGTTCCAGAATTTATAGCTAAAAAGGTACCGGTATTTAGTATTGTGAAGGTGTTAGTTTTGTGTCTTTTAAATTTTTTGTTTTATTTCATTTCAACTAGTATTGACATCATTGTCTAATCTCTGTTTTTAACCACTATGTAAAAATGTATTTTAAATATTGATGTTTGTTTTAGTGTACTTTGGTATTATTTTGTTGTTTTAGTTCAAGTTACCTGTTAAAACTAGGAATTTGAGGTGAAGCCCAACATGAGTTTGCTCGGCACTGTAGGTCCAATTGGGGGGGGATTTAGGGGGTTTAAATTCTCCTCTTAGTCAAGTCATGTGGTCTGTACTCAAGTGCATTAGCATACGCAGAACATGCACGTGCAAACATTAGTTGTGTGATCTCTGATGTTAGTGGACCAAAGTTTACCTAATTTTTTCTGTTCAACGCGGGAGAGATTGCGGTTGGTAACAACATTTGCTGCTTCTCGATACCTCTATCCAGTCCTGAGCTATTTGCAGTCAAAATCGAATGTTATCGTAAAACATACCAGATTTTGGACGTTTTTTGCCCTGCCAAATTTTAAGTGGGCGGTGCCCCCAAACAGTTGTACCCGGGTTATCATCCCCACCTAGCAACACACCACTTGGATAAGTTTCATAAGGCTACTTTCCCTGGCTCCAAAGATCTTGCGGCTGGTATGCTGAATTTCAAGCCAATTTATGACCACTTTGAAAAAACTGTAAAGGGGACCCCTGTCCACTTTGTGGTGTGCGCTAGTAAGACTTGGTCATTCTCTAGCGGGTGTGAAAAGTTGGGGCGCAGCACTTCCTAGGGGCTGAAATATGGTCTTCTGAAAAAGTTGATTTGGATGGATGATTCCACTTCTAGATCTCCGAAGTTACTTTACCAAATTTTGCTAGACTTTTTTGCCTAACACAGGAGGAAGCACAGTGGATCAGATACTTGTCTGATTTTAAATATTTTTATCCATTCCGGAGATATTTGCCGTCAAAGTTTGAAGTAGTTTGGAGTAAAGCCAAATTTTGCATGTTTTGGCCCCTAAAATTTTTTGGGGGACTGCTCCTAAGTTTTTGGACCCAATTTTCAAAATTCAGTTTAGTACAGACCACAGTGCAAAATTTCGGCTGGTGGAGCTTGGAGATTCTGTGGCAAAAAATAGATAAACACAAGTCCTCTTCGAAAGCTCTCACATCCAGGCAGACTAATAATGTTGAGGGTTTTTCTTTCAAAATTATTGGTTACTGGTATTATTAGTTATCAGTTTTCATTTAAATAAGAAGTCATTGCATCCTGTTAATCTGATTATCATGATAAATCTGCTAATTCTTGTCTGCATTTTAGTACAATGGCCAGGTTAGTTGTTGTCAGTGTAATAGTTGTAAATTTAATGCACATATATCTTCATTTGATTTAAAGCAGGCAGTTCACATAGGTGTGTTTTGTTTGTTAGCATAACAACATCTCAAGAAGTAATAAAGGTTCTCTTGTCCAAGTATCATATAGTGGACAATCCACGGAAGTTTGCACTGTATGAGAAAACTGTTGAGCCAAGCAAGACTGGTAAGATAGATGTCATTCAGCTGTTCACTATTAATTCCGCAATGATAGCAGCGCACTTTGTTGTGTTTTGTAGTTTGTCACAATTACCTTAGCAGCATTGTTCAGATGCATATTGCACAGTGGTATTTAGTTATAGTTTTTATAAGTTTTAGTTGTTAAGATTTGACAGTACGGTTTACTGAATGTTATAAAATTTTGGCACTGTTTACTCTGCAGTACACTATCATTCTGCTAGTAGTCAATATATGTATGGTGACAGCCAACTACTTGCTTGCTTCACCAGACTGCTTTTCTTTTACAGGTCTGTGGCGGACTCGGCTGACTTAGTTTTTTGTCACATGCTACAATGTCCTCATCATAGTTTTTATTGCTTATTTTTTGTCAAGTCAGGAGAACCTTCCAAGTGTTGCTGTAACAGATTTTTCACTCGAAGGATGGCTTTTCTGTCTTAAAACTAATATCTTAAAGCCCTAAGCATAAATTTATATTAAAGTATGTAAAAATATGTGTAGCGAGGTTGCGGCGAATGTCAGAGGAAGAGATGCCACTTCAGCTGTGCTTGTCATGGACTGCAGATGACGTCAACTCATTGGATCATTATCAGTTTGTGCTACAAGAGAATGATACTGGCGAAATACTTGTAAGCATGTCACACATATAGGCACACACTGCACAGTTTTTGCACGGTTAAGCCCAAATTCCATTACGCCGACTTTCCAACAAAGTCTGCACACTTTGTCAAAGACACAAATCATGAAAGTCTGCAGAGATAAAGTCTGCAGACTTTTGTTATTTGTGTCGCAGATTTCCCATGTATTGTCATGCACTAAATTCTATTACAGCGACACAAATTGGTTTGTCACTGACTTTGTCATAACCGTGTTGAGATGGTTTGTGTCTACAACTTTCATGGTGCTTGTCTACCACTTTCAAAGAAACTTATTCGGCGAACGTCAAAGTAATGGAATTTGAGCTTTAGCTTCTTGCCTCCTTGATTGTTATTGTCCGCTTGTCTTTTCTAACGTTAATTTTAAGCTGGCCAAGTCTGCAAAAGTTTACTTATGCAAATTGTTGGAGTAGTACTGCAGCTAGATGGATGACCAGACTTTTAGTTAGCTTATCACGGAAGCGAAGAGCTATATGAATATTGATAGTATTGTCTGTATGATCTGTACTATTTTAGTTTACAAAAGCAATAGTGTATTGAGGAAAATGGATTTCTTATAATAATATTGAAGTGACTTTTTGTTGAATCGTGTTTGCTGTTTATGCTTGTTCTTCATACCGTTGCAAGTGATTGCCTTATGACAGTCTCTAAAATGACTTATGATGAGTCCCTGTTTACGTCTTACAATGTAGAAGCAACTACTTGCCCAGAAGTTCAACTTGCTGGTGTAGACGTTCCACTGGAATGCAATCCCAAGATTCTGGGAGTTGTGCATGACACAAACTATACGTTCTCACAACACTGCAAAAACATGAGAGACAAGGTACAGAAACGGGTCAACGTTCTCAAGGCACTGGCTGGCACGGACAACAGAAAGAAACACTGGTTGTGACATACAGGTCCATTTGCCATGGTGCTTTAGAATATGGTGCTCTGATTTGGGCCCCAGTGGTTTCCAACACGAACTGGAAGCACTTCCAGGTGATTCAGAATGAAGCCCTACGTATTGCCACGGGCTGTCACCGCATGGCCAGCATTGACCACATCCACAAAGAGACGAAAGTGCTGCCTTTCCGCACTCGTTGTGATCTGTTGACGAAGCCATATACGCTTCGATGTCATTTGCTTGGTCATCCACGCAACAAAGATCTCAACGGACCTCTACGATCGCGGCTGATGATAAATGATCTAGACATTCAGCTCCAGCTTCAGTTTCAAGTCTTTTGAACTGGCGAACTATGCCGAAGAATGTTCCACAATCGGGGGAGTGCAGAAGTTATCTCAGGGATCTTCATACCACATGCAAGGCACAGACAGTTGCAGGCTGTGAGCACAACATAGTCCTGGAGCCCTGGACTCAACGGCACCAGAAATTGATGCGTCGGAAAGCGCTTTTCCCAGGAAGTCTCGTACCTTACTAGTGCAGTTGAGATCTGATTACAATTTCTGACAACCTGTTCGGATTGTAACACAGCACCCCACAGTGTCGCTTATCTGTTTGAATGCTCGATGCACCAGATCAATCTGACACCCATGGACCTCTGCAGCGACCCAAGGAGGTCGATGAGTTCCTCAACGCATGACCTGAGCATGATGGAGGGTGAGCTACTACAACAACACTTATAATGTGTCGGATGGGATGTTAAACCATGTCCACTCACTGTGCTGTTAAATAAAATTTTCATTTACCATTTTTTTGATGAAGCTGATGTCATTGCATTGGTGTTTTTCTGCTTAATATTGTGCTTTGTATAACATAATGTATGATTGTAGTGGGAAGCGTTCAGTTTACCGGAGCTTGAGAGCTTTCTGTCAATCCTGAACCGTGAAGAGGAAGAGTATATCGATCAGGTGAGATCAAAGTACCGCGTCATGAGCATCCACATGAAAAAGCGACTGCAGAGCCTGGAAGCTAAAGCCGAGCACGCCAACAGCAGTAAACGCACCCCGGTGTTCGTCTGACTACAGTCCTGTGAGTGAATGAGTGAACCGACATAGAGCTGTAGGAGTCATACAGTCGCTGATGAATCAGGCTGTTGTTCAAGCTGTTGATGCGACATTAATCATGTGATGATGATGACATTGTCATGATGCCAATGATCATACAGATGTCATTGGCAGTGATGACTGTTTGCAATGATTACTAGCACAGTGTTGGTGATACTGATTAAGTTATGACGATGCAGCCTGGAATATATTATCAGTAGGCTTTTGTATGAACTGTGGTACCTTCGCATGCACAATAATAGCTTAACTGTGCTTCTGTGGATTTAGGGGTCCACCAAATCCAGATTGTTCAGATGCAAATCTAGACTGGATCTTAAGATTTTGGGTCCAGCCGGATCTGAACCATATACACAAAACCACCGGTACCTGGCCGGTTCTTGATATATATTTGGTGTACCCTTAGATTTAGTCCGAGTGGAATTAGAGCTGTGCTTTTCAAGGCATACTTCGCTGAAATGTGTGGATACAACTTGATGTGCATTGATTTGTTTACCTTGAGCTTGGCAATGTACATATATTTCAGGAAAATCTACATGAGTGGGAGTTGCTGGAGAAAGTGCAAAATTACAGTGTGCCAATTTGGTGATAGTGGACTATAACGTGAAACTGATGTCGATATATGGATGTTTATGTGGCTATATTATTTGGTTTTGATGGGGATGCATTTGTGTACAGTTTGATGTTTAAGTGCTTCATCTGTTAAGAAGATTACGAATAATCAGCTAATTTTGTTTATCCAGCATCTAGCCAATTTCTCTAGAGTCTAGTCCACGAAAATGAACATCTGGATTTTTGACAGTCACATGCTTTTTCTGTTCCCAAACTGACATCAGCAACACGCTGAATGGAAAGTATAATAGGCTGCTGAAAACTGCGAAGATTATGTCCATCAAACTGCATCATGTGCATGTTTGCGCTGTTTACACGCTGTGTATAAAATTTGAAATTCTTTTGTTTAGATTGGACCGTTTCTTAGTTGTGTTAGATGTTCACACAGGTAGTTATGATGATTTTTGCCATGTCATACTTCGTATGCTGCTGCAGTGTCTATCCGTCCATCACTGATGATCTGCATCAAAAACAGATGCACGTGTCAACTTTTTTCATTAGTTTCATCATCCCATACTTTAGCTTTCTTATAGGAAATATTATGAGGAAATTATAATTGGGTCTTTTTTTAGTGACATTAAATATAAGTGAACTGTGAAAATTAATTGTTTTTTGGTTAGTTTTGGACTTTTTCTAAGAATTAACATGTGCACATATTAGTAACTGACTACAGTGACCAAAAAATCTTAATACGTACATTAATTGCTGTTGCATCGAAACTGTGGGGACATCTGAATTCCCTTTAGTGTGCTAACAACTGGTATTATCTTGGGATCAGTGTGCAATAGTGAGAATAGGATAAGATGTGTATCAAGAGAAGGTGATTGTGTTATGTACAGTGACAGGCAACTTTTGTGGCTTGTGCCTAGCGACACACTGAAATAACTTATGGAGTTTTTTGTGTCGGTTTCTGTGAGTTGGCCGAGCCACTTTGCAAGCTTGTGGCCAAGGAGAGGTCCATTTGCCCCATCATTGTGAATCGGGTCACTGTATATTAATAATCAAAAATGTCCCCACCATGTGCAATTTCCGATTTCGTAATGCACCTGAGGATGGGAGTTCACCTTGGACCTCCCTGGGAGATCTTGCAGTGCTCCGCAGAACCTCTAGCTGTATTAATCGAGGTCTGGCTACAGACGTGCATTGTGACATGATGCGTAGCAATGTAGAACTTTCGCAGTTCGTTTTTCGATGCTCCATTAATGTTCTTGAGAGGTGGTTACAGTGTCACCTTACAGCCATTGGCTGTCAGTAGTTGGTTTTGTCATGAGGTCATTGGATGTACAGAAATGCTTCACATTTGAGAGTAGTGAATCAAATGAACATTTGCTGTGGTCATGACAAAGATAACACTACTAGATAGCATCACTGTTGCTATCTCTGGCTGCTGTTTATACAGCATTTCGTAATGGAGCTAAATGCTGCGTTGCTGCTCCTGCACATGATTCATAGATTGCTCGCAGTTGCCTCTGGATGGTCCTAGTTTAATAGTCACCTTGTAGCCAAGTTAAGCCAGTGGTTGACTGTTTTGAGTAAAGTGCAGTGATATAGTGTACTTGATGAAAAGACATTAGCATTTTTGTGATACTCTAATGTGCACATATGGATGATAGTTCTGTATGTATACACTTGTGCATAATCGAGTATATACTCGGAATGTTACATAGTTATAGTAGATAATTGAAATAGCACTACTGCTTACGGTTTTATTCAACAGGCCAGTGTTTTCCAGAGTTATCCAGGGTAGGCCAGGTCTCCCAAAGGGGACTTTCAGCACTTTTTAGAGCTAAGCTGTTTTATAACACTTGATTCCATTCCTGCCACTCAGCAGATAATGTTAACAAATTGAAGTAATAGATTTGGATGGTAGTAATTGGTTACAATTCTGTACATTGTCTAGATTTGCTGGACGTTCTTAATGTAGAGTTTCAACAGTTTACGTTGATCTCATCAGCAGGAAATGCTAAGTCTGTTCAGGTTTTTCTGTATGCATAGTTGTATCAGTGAACTTATTTCTTGTCAGTATGTTATCTTTTACTGTGACTATGGAATTAGCTTTGATTCTGTGACTTTGCACTAGGCTTCTACTCTAGTCTTCTGTGGCTTGTAAATTCTCTTGTGTATATATCTGTCTTGTGTACAGTCTCCACTTATAGAAGGCTTTGTCATTTACATTTGTCGGTTATTTTTATACAGTACATTGTGAAACTATAATATTTTACCATGTTTGTTCTTGTTGAAGTATTAATATGTGAAATGTTTATGGATGCTTTTAATGCACGTGTTATATGCATGGTAGCTGTAATATTTTGTTATTATTTGCAAATGCGATAAATTCCTCAAAGTTAATTTTTATTACATTTTGCACACATTTTGTCATTAAGTGACAGATGATATTATTTATAATATATTTCATTTTAGTACCTTCAATAGTACATGTATATGATATGTTAGCACTTAAATCACTGATTGTTTTTCTGTTCCATTTTTATGCGCGAAAGCAGCTTCTGCTTTCAGCGTGTCTTAGCCATCGCAATTCTGTCTGTCCATCTGTCACACGGTTGGATCAGTCAAAAATGGTGCAAGCTAGAATTACTAAATCTTCACCTTCGACTGCGTGGAAGACTCAGGTTTCAGGAACCGTAAAGCTTTTCCATAAATTCGAAGGGGGTCACCCTGAACGAGGGTGCTAAATGAGAGGGGAATGTGAAAAAAATTGCGATTTTTAGCCAATAAGTCTCAATAACGGTGCGAGATAGTGCTTAGGTTACTGTTAATCACTAATAGGAAGTCGTACACTGGCTCTTGATTGCCATCGAATTCAATGATCTTGGATGACCTTGAACACTAAAATAGGGGGTTTTTATGGATTTTTTGGTGATTTCGAGCTGCGAGTCGCATTTCAAGAGCAAATTGCACGGAAATCAATTGAGATAGACATACAGGGTGGTCCAAAAAGAACCGGACCTGTTTGAGCATTTATAACTTTGCGACGATTAGTGGTAGAAAGGTGTGTGATATGCCAAAAGTTTCACGATGTTTTACAGAAAAAGCACCTGACTTGCACAGCGGATCATTTAAATATTTTTGCCTAATTTGCATAAATCATTACTCCTGAAATTCAGCCGGATTTGACTGTAACGCATGGATTTAGCATGGATATTTGAGCTTTTGTAACTTAACGATGTTTATTGGTAAAAAGATGTGTGATATGTCAGAAGTTTTGCAGTCGTGTATAGATCAAAAGTGGAACTTGCATGTCGTTCCATTTAAATATTCTTTGCCTGATTTACGTAAATCTGTGCCACCCCTAAAATCATGCTTAATTGACAGTAATGCATGGATGTAAGTTGATTTTTTCATCAGCATACAGTGAAATAACAACAATCATTAACACACACGTTTAGTTAAGAATGATGAAATTCAACGTTGGCAGTTAGACATCCTTTGCATTCATAACCAGTGTCAGTTTTTTTGGCAGCTAATCGATCGCTGGAGTCCATGTGTTCAGATCAGCTAAGCCCAGCATTCGATTAGCACACGTTTTAGCTGGTCAGTTTCTGAAATATTGTGACCATGCCATCTGCCACAAAGTCCCAACACCCAGTAATCCACAGGAGTAACATTTGGATTATTTGGCAGCAGGTTTTTGAGTTCAATGAACTAGGGCACATGGGAGTGCAGGCAAATGCTCAATTTCAAAGGTAATAATGATTTATGCAAATTAGGCAAAAATATTTAAATAATCTGCAATGCAATTTAGGCATTTTTTCTTTGAAGTATTTTGCAACTTTTGACATATCACACGCCTTACTAACACTAATCGTTGCAAAGTTGTCAACATTCAAACAGGTTTGGTTTTTATTGGACCCTCCTGTAGATAAGCTGCATATGAAATTTTCAGCATTGAACGTAGATTTTGATGGTCCAAGTTTCGATTTTTTAGGTTTAAGGAAACCTGCGCACGAGGTCATCAAAGAAAGGTTTTCTCTGTAAAAGTAGTTATTTTACCGTTGTTGGCCAGTCTTTCGTGAAAATGGTTGCAGATAGGCATGGACATAATGCCTATCACAACATGCACTAGTGACGAGCTTTTCAGTCGTATCAAGATCGATGACTTTGAAGGACCCTGAACTTCCAGAATAAGGGGTTTTTATTGATGTTTGTGATCTTCGGTTGCAGCGCACACTTCAAGAACAGACTGTGACGAAATGGCTGGAGATAGACTGACAGTTTGTGAACAGAAACTGCTATAGGCTTTCGCGTGACTCGTGAGCATTAGCTCAAATTTCTTGTTGCTTCTGTTGATGAATTTTTGGCCTTAAATGACTTCAGTTTTTTTCCACTGACTGGAGATTAAGTGACTAACAGTGATTGTGTCAAATGTTAAGTTGTGCTGTTTGTATTTGCTGTGTTCACAATCACTACCGGTAATCATGATGACTAACAGCAATTTTGTCATTAGATCTGAAAATTGAGATACAGTAGAGATTGCAATGGAACACTGCTGTAGCCGTAACAGCCATATTTTGCAGTTTTCTGCGTTGGTGCATTGCATGTCTGTTTTTTGCTAAATGTTTTCATTTGGCAACAGTGTCTCGACATTGTGCAATTCAGGGTAATCACTTGGCTGGAAACCTGTAAATGTTTGAGAAATTGTCATCTATTATTGTCAGGAAAAATCTTTTGGTGAAATGCTAGTGTTTAATGGCATAGTAACAGCTTGGCAATTTAGATTGTGCATTGCACTACATTGTCGTACTGTTACACTTCTGTATTTTATTTCTATACTGTTAGTAGTATGCATGACATAAGTAACCAACCACAAGGTATCGGGGTAAGATCAGCATTCATTTTCACAGTGCTTGGGCACAGCCACCCTAATTGTTGGTATCAGCACTCGGCAGTAGGCCAAGCGTTAACACATTCATAGCTCGTGCAAGTTTTATTGCAGCATTTGTCTTACAACCAGACCACCGGTTGCTGCCAAGTCAGCTTACTAGATGAACTCAGCTGTACTTCTAGTTTCATTGCTGTCCTAGTTTCACTAGCACAGTTGCGACTGTCCGACCACTTTGTTCATGAAAGAAACACTTATGATACTGTAGTTAACCATTGTTGCATACTTACATTGATGCTATGCTTGGTTTTAGATATTTATGTTTTTGTCGAATATTGAAGTTATAATAGGTGCAAGTTGGGTGTGCGTGAACGTTTTTGTGCCTCTGCTGCAGGGCTTAATTTGTTCCGGTGCTGTTCAGTATAGCTTTCGGCACTTATTTTGGAGTCAGTCTGCCATACTGACAGTTTGGGTTGACACTGGCAGTACGTTGCATATTTATGAGGTTCAAACTAACCAAATTACCCAATTGCTACATGCAAGAGGTCTTATGGCCAAAATGCACCTGAACTTGTTTTTGCCATGGAGCTTACAATACTCCCCACACACCCTTGTCGGATCGGGAGGGATATCTCTTTCCATTTCCCATCTCCCTTAATCTCGATGCCTTATGGCGCTTTAGTTGACAGTACCACCATTTTCTACAAACAAAACACTGCTCTGCTGGTACGTAGAGCTGGATGCATTATTATTTTCAGGCTGTTTGTTGATGCAGCTATCCTGCATGTTGTTTCCGTGATATCTATGGCATGCATCGCTGTATTTTCACCAAACTTTTGCCAGTGCTTGGAACAGAGATATACTTTGGGATCAAAAGGTCAGATGTCTTCAGCAGATGCATACAGAGCTCGATGCTGTGCATCAGTTTTTGTTGATTACTTTGCCATTGTATTTTTTGTCTTGTAATCTGCATGAACGCAGTGATGCTTAATAATACCTGGTTATTAATGTTATGTGCTGTGTTGGAACGTACGTCTAAGTATTTGTGAAACTGTCACTTATTTGTGTGTTTCTTGCAGTGCTGGTAGCGTGTGACCGTATCTCGTGTTAAATTAACAGTGATCATGTCTGCAATGATTGTTAACTCTGGCTAGTTGTAGGGGAGTTCACTGAAAGTCTTCTTGAGTGTGATATAGTTTCAAATTTGAATGTTCTTCTATCTGTCATATCAGAATAGTATGTGTGTAATGAAAATCGATGTGGTGAGATTTTTGGGAGTTAATTTAAATGTGTGGTCTTCTGTTTCAGACGAAAATGGTCAGCTTTTAAGTATTATTGATCAGTAATGTGTTGTTTGTTTTGCAAGTTTGAGTAATTATTTGAGGTGCGTTTGCTGTGGTGCCTTAATGAACAAGTTTCTGATTTAATGTGTACTGTGCACATGAATAAATTTGAAGAATTCTTTCATGAACGTTGGTGTTTTTGCATGAAATCTAATTTATAGTGACCGTTAGTTGCATAGTAACTGTGGTTGGTAGTAATTATTGCTTAAAGTGATTGGTCTGTCAACAAGACGACAGATAGGACATCCAGTCTGTATAAATAAGCAACAGCAGTCACCAGACAAGGACCCATTTTATCAAAGCGATTTTCCAGTCCTGATTTTTCCCATAGATGCATTTATGAACGTTTGGTAGAAACCAGATGTACTGCATATAAATGTACAAAACATCAGTTTATAGGCCCCTACACTTGTTAACGGCAACATTTAAGGACTTGCACATCGAAAACGGCAAAAATTACAAAAGGTGATGCTGACCGTTAATGTTGATCATACATATTGCACAACAACATACGCAGGCTATTGGTGACAGGGGCACTACAGAACAAGAAGCCCAGCTGTCGCTAGGATGGCCGACCGTACTGGTTGCTATTCAAGGTTGGTGATTTTCTCTTCATTTGAAAACCAATATGCTGCTTCCAATTAGTGATCAATAGCAATCTTGGCCGTAGGCCTATCTCGCTTTTTTGAGATAATGGTCAGTTCTTCGTTGAAAGTGCACATTTTTCCTACCAACAGAATTCAACCCCGAATTTGAAAATGTTCCTTTTGCATTAGATCGCGGAAGTTTTGTATGCCTAGGTTTAAGACACATAGCTAACGATTCGTGTAAAAAAAATTTCCCTTACGACTTACAAGTTAACCAGGGTGCATCTGTTACAGACGACGACGACGGATAGTCGGACGGACGACTACCGTACCATAAGCTCGACCGTTAGTTAAGTACGGGCGGCTAAAAATCTTCACAGCCAGCAGTGACATCACGTCTTAAACTACCAGGGGCGTCATTTAGGGGGGGGGGCTGGAGCGGTCTACGGACCCCCGGGCATT
>Ga0056128_1002694_pt1 | contig 21227 bp, 12 predicted proteins | sample WorMetLIZISLAND2_FD_71113 | JGI IMG/M metagenome (GOLD analysis project Ga0056128, IMG submission 71113) | Marine gutless worms symbiont microbial communities from Max Planck institute for Marine Microbiology, Germany - Olavius geniculatus... ... | reverse complement strand
AAATTGGTGCAATTTATGACAACTTTCGAGTTTGAGCGCAAATATCTCTGGAACCGATGAAGATAGCGACAAAATCTAAACGGCGTTGACGAGGACGATCTTTTGGGCGTTGAGCAAAAAAAATTTTGTGAAATTCGGTCCACAATGAACAAAGTTATAAGCGCTCATGTTGACCTACCCTGAGTCGACAATGCGCGTTCGGTGTATACCAATGCATTTGAGTTCGGGCCACGTGACTTTGATGCCGGGGAAATTTTACCCCCCCTCTCTAATTTCCCCCAGTCGGACTTAGGGCGCCAGGCGGACTCACGTTGGGCTTTGCCCCAAATTTCTAGTTTATTCTGGATTATCCCGGATTCTTTCCTGTTAGGAAATGGGGCAAAAACAGCAACTGTGTTCCATTCCCCAGGTGGCAGCACCCTTCTCAGCATAGGTTTGAGAGAGTTGTTTGCTTTTACTTGTAAAAAGAACTGTATGAATTCGTCCAAGGTCACTGATTTTGATACCGGTTGAAAGTCTGTGTGCATGTGACTTTTTACTATCAGCTGACAGCTTGTGATGATGGCAACGCCGATGTCTGTTTTTAGCTTAAAATCAGTGATTGTGACATTTCACAGCATTGAAGGGAGACTATCTTCTTTCATAATTTCGTAGCTGTGTCATTTTTTGCAATAAATTTGGCATCGTGTAATAAAGAAAAAGAATTTTGTTTTTTTATGAAGGTTGTGATTTTTGTAATTCCATATAAACTTTCCGATTTGTAATGAAATTCTAGCTTCCAGACTGCAGACTCTGAGTAATGCATAACTGAGTCTATCATTGCTACTTAAGTGGCGAATAATGCCAAAAAATTACATTTGTGTTAAAATGTTTTGTTAGCTGCATTACTCAGAAACTGATACAACGCATTCTAGTAGTTTACATCAGTAACTTTGGAGCAGGCTTCATGAAATTTTTTATTATGAATTTATCAAAAATTATGTTTTATTTGTGAGTTTTGGCATGTTTGAAAAAAAATCTCAGCGGAATGTGCTATTTTCCCATGAACATCATTTTAATTTTCCATGTCAGTGTATTATTTATTTGTGGTTGAAATATGAAATATTACATTCACAATGTCAGATATGTACCAGTGTTTTTATTCAGTGGTTTCATACAATTGGCTGGTCAACAGGCAGGTCATTCAGTTTGTACACCGTGTCTCAAAAAAAAGTCCCATTTGTCATTTTCCATATCTTCGCCAAATATTAACCAATTTTCAAAATTCTTTCACTAGCATACACGGTGGACAGTTAGCAATAACGTCGTTGTGAAATATCCCACCACACTAAGCGTGTCGCTACACTACCATGTAAAATATAAATTATCAAAAAACACTGGAATTACTATAATACATATGCAAAGAATAAAAATTAAGTTATATTTAGTTTTACATACCAGTATATTTCTGATGTTTGTTGCCAAAAACAGAAAATATTATTGTAAATAATAATTTTTAATGCAGTGGCAATATACCGGTGATGCAATGCACCATTTAGCAATGGAGACAAGGCTCTGTCTTAGGTGACTGAGGCTTTGTACCGGTTGAAAATACAAAAAAGCATATTGGCACAGTTGTTGGGGATAAACTGCAGAAGTGAAAGACTGGGAATATTACTAACGGAGATCTGAGAAACATTCAGCACCGACCGAAGGCATGAGACTGGCAGACTGAAACGTGCACGTACTGAAGAGAAGATATAACCACTGCGGTGAAATGGTAAGCCTTCTAAACCACAACGTTGGCGTTTTGGTCAATGAATAAATTGATGATGATGATGTGTCAAAAGTGCATAGCAGCTCTGGTGTTTGCAGGTAGTCAATTACAGAGTTTATTCGCTCTAGTGTTACATTGATAAGCGCACTTATTAGTACAAATGACTGGTCTAGTCCAATGACAGCTAGTAGACATGCACTGTCAATAGTCAACTTCCAAACGCGCATCAGAAAATAGTTTTTGTAACTGAAAGTTCATTATTTCGCTGCAGTCTGGTTACGCCACTGATGAGCCAACAATCACGTTCAGTATTGAGCTTCAGCCGCAGCCGCATAAATCAGCTGAGCTAATCGCACTAGACACATGACGTCAAATGGACTATAAATCCCAGGCAATGGCCAGGGCACCCGACCTAGTTACGGCGCCTCGGCCAGCCATAGGCGCAGCCTGCCGGCGAGCGTGGGCGTAACACGGTGACCTGACCCAGTAAAATATCAACAACCAAGATGGTGGTCGGGAGCGAGATTGTGGCTTACTGTTTTCAGCTTGCGAACTCGATAGGAAAAGAAGAGAATCGTGCCACTAGCAAACATCGAGCGCGGTGATAGGCCGGGTAAGTGTACTGCTGCCGAAATCATGGCCTGTTAAGCAGACGACGGTTAACCCTTGTTGGCGCGATGAGCGGGCCTCCGCCGCAGCTGCACCGTGGGTGTCCGTCGGATGGGAAGATCGCCGGCCTCTATGACTTGGCCGAGACGATCGGCAAGGGCCACTACGCCGTGGTGAAGCTGGCGCGTCACGTGTTCACCGGCGAAAAAGTGGCGGTCAAAGTGATCGACAAGACCAAACTGGACGAGGTGTCGCGAGCGCATCTGTTCCAAGAAGTGCGCTGCATGAAGCTGGTACAGCACCCTCACGTAGTTCGTCTGTACGAGGTTATCGACACTGCCACGAGGCTCTACTTGGTCCTGGAGTGGGGTGACGGTGGCGACATGTATGACTACATCATGAGGCATGATCGAGGCCTGCAGGAGGCTGCTGCACGCAGGTACTTTGCACAGATCGTCCAGGCGATCGGCTACTGCCATCAACTGCACGTGGTTCACCGTGATCTCAAGCCTGAGAATGTTGTGTTTTTCACTGGCGGTGATGACGAAGCTGGTGTTGTTAAACTGACCGATTTCGGCTTCAGCAATAAGTTTATACCCGGTCGACAGCTGGAAACCTCGTGCGGGTCACTGGCATACTCGGCACCGGAAATACTACTTGGAGACTCCTACGATCCACCAGCTGTTGGTGAGATGATTTTTACGTGTTAAACTGTCTGACTGGTTTGATTGTAATTAACCAAGGGGTAAAAGTCACTTGCAATCTTTTTGTTAACAAACGTGAAAAAATTCTGGTTGTAGTCACATTTTCTGTTTGATTCTCAGCAGGCAGGTACATGTTGTTGATGAGATTAAGTTACTTTTGCATTTAGTTTTAGAATTAATCTTAGCTGAGCACTCAAATTGGCTGTGGAATTGTTTATGCATTTACGATTAACTTTTGCTAGAATATTTATTTTTGTTTATAAAAGCTAATAATAGGGAAGAGTTGTTTGTATTTTTTTCTTATAATTTGCAAATCGTTGGCAGTCAAGTAGACCACATGTCACGTATGCCATGTGCAAGATTGTGTGTAGAGGACTGGTAGGATTAGATTGTGTTGATGTTATGCAATAAGCTGGATTTTTATGTGTGATCACAAATGTCATTTTCTACAGCTAAATAATTTTAAGATTTAAATGTCAGCATCATGATTCTGTTTTCAAATTGACTAAAATTGCACTTTCTTAGTTATTTTTGTATGTGCAGTGTTTGTGCTGCAGTACGTGTGACATTTTTTCTTTTTACAGATAGTCTTTGTGAACTGTTTATAAGCTATAGAGGGTATGCAGGTATGGAATAAATATGTGAGGTGGGTGGTCCAGTCTGAGGTTTTGTTGTATAATATTATACAGGTTGGCAAATTGTGCTGGCATTATGCAATGTAAAACATATAAAATAGCCTACGAGCTCAGTTGATGTAATGGAAAGCTGATTGGTTTCGCAGTATTATCATACAAGAACAAGCCCAGAGTTTTGTAATTTTGTAATGCATACCGTTATTGCACAAATGTGTGGGTAATTTGGCATTTTCATTATTTCATTTATTTCTGACTGCAAAGAATGTTTTCAGTGAGTTTAAGCTTGCAAGCTGCTGATAAACAGTTCACTAGTGGAGATAGTGTATAGCAAGTCATCTTCACTCCTTCAGTCATGACTTTTTGGTGCAGTGCACGTTGTCAAGACAAGGCACTTTAAAGCTACATTTGCACCCCACGTTTATAGCATTTAATTCCTTGCTGTTTCAGCTCAGTGGTTAAGGTAAGAAAGGGGAGGGAGTGGGGGATATAGGTCTGGCGCCGAAAGGCAGAAAAGGTTAACTTTGATGCATATTTTTGTTATAGTTTTGTACATTTTATGCCCTTCTCCAAACTGTCCCTGTCGACTTTCTTCATGTCGTTGTCTGCTGTATTTGTGTGATTGCAACGTGTCTGTGCAGTCTGTTGCCAGACTCATTTGCATTTTGTCCCAGTAATTGACTGGCTTGTTAAGGGGTGGCAGCTGTGCTTTCTCATTACTGTATCCTGGGTGAATATTGCAGTTCCGTGTGTATGAACAGTCGTGGATATCTTGGTGTGTTTTTTTCTTTAGGAGATTGTGTATTTTTGTACAAGGATATTAGGCTGATTTGTTTGCTGTATTTCCCTTTTGTATCTTACTGTGTGCTCCAATGTTTTTTCTAGCCATTCTATATTTTACTGTCATACTTAATTTTTAAAATTATTATTATTACTTTTTGTATTCTGCTCTTGGAGAATAAATAGGTTAGGAATACAAACGAAAAATGCAAATTAAGGGAGCAAACCTAGTTTCATTGGAAAATTAGCCGCTGAAACAGTAGGAATGTGCCATAGTTGGAAACAGATCACGGGGTCACTGATATTGGGTCATAGATCGATATTTTAGACTCTTGCCAGCTCTGTCATGTCTGTGTACTGTGCCAGTGTGCCCCTGTGCTTAGGTCCAAACTCCACTACTGCAATTTGTTAGGGATTTGTTCCGAACATTTCATTTTTTAGCCGACCGTATTTAAGTAACGGTCGAGCTTATGGTAGTAGTTGTCGTCTGTCCGTCGTCATCCTCTGTCTGCCTGTCGTCGTCCGTCACGGATGTATTGTGGCTAAATGATGCAAGATAGGGCATAGGTTGCTATTGATCACTAATAGGAAGTCGCATATTGGCTTTCAAATGACATGGATAACCTTGAATTATGTCTCTATCTGCAGCAGTTTGGCCGCAGTTTTCAGTGGAAAATTTCAAAGTTATAAGTGGCTGTATCTCGGAAACGTGAAAACCATTGATTTTGGATGGCCGTGAAGGTCACTGACAACCAGTACGGTCGGCGATCCTAGCGACAGCTTGGCTTCTTGTTTTGTAGACTTGTTGTAGAGCTTGTTGATGGAAAGTTGCGCTACACATCCGGAACAAATCAAAGCACTTGGAGTATAGGCTTATTGCGCTATTGTCAGCCGAATGTTCACAGTGCTAAATATTGTGCAGTGTGTTTGCTTGAAAGGACTTTGAAACTGACCCTGAATTCTGCAATTACGAACTTTGTAGTTATTTTGTCTCATCAAGCTGTTTATTGTTTTATCACCGTTTTGTTCGCTCGCTTCTTCGGACAGTGCGTGTAACATGTCTGGTCTCTTAAGGTCGCTCCTTCGACACAACTCTTGCATTCGTTTCTGCTGTGTTATAACAGTCACGCGGTATGACATAGGCTTGTATAGCCTTGGAGTCTAGCAAGCTGAAAGGTGATAACTCCATGATATATGGTGGATAATAGACGTTGGTTAGTCTATTGGTTACAGGCATGCCTGGTAATGCCAAGGGTGACACTGTTACAGCAGAAACTACTTAGGGTGGTTAGTTAGTTAGCAGAGATTGAGGGTTGGGTTTACCTGGAGAGATGGAAGGGGAGGGGCGGCGGTTGCTAGTGGCAACCTATGGAATGACCGGTCTATAGTATACTTGTGATTGCGGTGGCCGGTGTCACATTGAAATGTCTCGCCCATGAAAAATCCGCTCGGAGAGAAATAATCACGGATTTGTATGTCCCCCTCTGATTAAAACATCGCCGGCTCATAAAAAGTTTTCCCGTTGTAGGATCCCCTTTAGAAAAGTCTTTCCTCGGCCGAGAATTTACAGGTAAAAATTACCGGTAAATTGTCGGCCGGGGAGACTTTTCTGGGAGCGATCTTATAATTGGATACCGGCGCTCGGCTGGTGATGTAAGGATTGATTCAATCAATACCACTGCACACCGTGGCACTACATCTTGCTTCTAATTCGTCCCATGCGCCCTCCCTCCGTCGGCATCCATACTTCATTCTAGACACTAATTGCTTCCTGAACGCAGCGGACACCGCGCAAGGTGGTGGATGTGTGTAGCCATTAATGTAGCACCACAGCCTCCTCCACGTGATTTGGCCAAGCCAAGCTTGAGTTCTGTCCTATGCTGAGGTTATTACACAATATATTTGGCTTTGCTAAATTGGAATGCAGTTACATTACATATATCAATTAATGTAACCGCGTGTGGTGGCACTGATGGACCTTAGTGTGTAGATAGCTGTAGTGACTGTAACCCTTAACAAGAAGTCCATCTGTCGCTAGGATAGCCGACCGTACTGGTTGTCAGTGACCTTCAAGGTTATCCAAGGTCGATGATTTTCATCTAATCTGAAAGCCTGCGATTTTCTATTAGTGATCAGTAGTAACCTTGGCCCTGTCTCTCATCGTTTCCGAGATATGGCCAGTTTTTCGTTGAAAAACATACATTTTTTACCCCCTGCATTTGACCCCAATTTTGAAAATGTTCCCCTTGCATTAGATCGCTGAAATTTAACTTGTGTACGTTTAAGACACATAGCTAATTATTTGTGTAAAAATTTTCTCCTAGGACTTACCCGTTAGCCAGGGTAGTGAGTAGGATTTTACGTCTCGCCCAACACAGTAAATTGGTCATTTCGGGGACGGACTTTGCAATCAAAAATGCACATACACATAATAACGAAACAAAAAGTTTAACTTTTACAGAAAGTTTTAACCTTATGAAGCACAAAACATAAAGAACGAACTGAACCTAAAAATGCTGATTATAATTATGCATATGTAAAGATAATGGCTGTTCTAATAATGTTCCCTGTTATCCTCCAGACAGTCATCAGTCTCATAATGCTGTCTATTAGAGGACAGGGGGAGCATTCGTTACAGACAGACAGACGACCACTGTACCGTAAGCTGGATCGTTACCTAAGTACGGTCGGCTAAAAACGTTGATGCCACACACTGTTCGTTACAGATACCACCACAGCAGCACAAACGCTTTTCTGCACTACCTACGTCCGTGTGAACGTTACTGTTCAAAAGTTGACATCGTCAGTATTTTGCAAGGTAGTGTAGCGACAGTGTTTGGATCTTTCAATGGTAAAGAAACTGTCAGTGCAAATGTACAGTATTTGATAGTTGTGACGAACAGTTTTCTGAGCCAGCGTGTGTTGTATAATGTATTAATGTTTGTATTTCGGCATTGCTTTGCAGACATCTGGAGTCTGGGCGTTATACTGTACATGCTGGTCTGCGGCGAAGCACCGTTCCAGGAGGCTAATGACAGTGAAACTCTCACCATGATCATGGACTGTCGTTACACCGTCCCTGACCACGTCTCTGCCACATGCCACGAGTCTGTATATACACCAACATGTCTCTTTTTTCTTGTTGTATTACACGTGTGTAACCCTGGGTGAAAGCGTAGTTAGCTGATTGGGGCGGTGGTATGTCTGCTAGCTGCAAGCAGAGGGTTCAATTGTTCGCTGACGTGGGGCAGTGGATGGCTGCATAGTGAGTGCGCTGCGGTATCATTAGCTTATGCCAATCAGCTCCTACTTCCAAGATTGTAAAGCGTTTCTGGTCAGGAGTCTGTCTCATGTAAGCAGCGCTATAGCAACCTTTACTTTTATATAGCATCGAGACTGAGCCAGTGATAGCGGAGTGCTTTTGAACAGTTGTATAGCCTTCTTAATTGCTGGAAGAAAATAAATAGGCCCGTGTATTAAAGTGATGCATGGGCTGTTTAATTAATGCTCTTCAGAATGACAAAATCAGTTTGATTATTATTGGCACGTCGAATGCCTTTGTGTCATGCAGTATGTAGTATTAAAGAAGTGAAAGGTTGTCGTAATTACTTTGTCAATTTCTAACGGATTGAAATGTTATTTCTCTACTTTTTCGTAACACTTGAAGAAATTGTCTGCAGACTACGGTTGAAAAGTGAAAGTGATGTAGAAAGCATTTGTAATGAATAAACTAGAGCTGTCAAATTAACATGGTAACTTAACGCTTTAACACATTAATAAATTAAAAAATATTAACGCACATACGTAAATGTACTAAATTTTGTGAAGCAGATGTTCCAATATTCTGTTATATTCCATTAAACTGCGGCTGTTTGGTGATGGAATGAATTCAAGTAATTAAAGCTGTTGTTGCCATACCATCACTACGTACAAATAATAATGTTCAGATGCCAGGGTATATTCAGATGGTATTGTCAATGATATTTCATTCATTGACTTCATTTTCCAGGTATTGCAATTTACATTCATTTGTTTTTTTTCGTGGTCCATCATTTTCAGGTTTTGCAAATTCAGCGCCACAGCAATATTAATTTATTTAATTATGCATTATTAACGCGTTAACGCATGCGTTAAAAAATTAACACTGACAGCTTTAGAATAAATGCTGCATTTTGGCCGGTAATGTCCAGTTGATCTATTAAGACTAGCATAAAGAAAATCATTTTTTCTATCGCTCTGCTGCGTGACGTCATCGCGCTCTGAGTCATGATACATGACGTGGGCACTGACGTCACTACTGCCGTGGTCCTGTGGCCGGCTTGGCTGATATAAAAAAATGTATGGTATAGATTGCTGCTCACCTACCTGCTGCCGGTGACAGGTGTCCCGTTACAGGATCGCCCCTCCCCCAGAAAAGTCTCCCCCCCGGCCGACAATTTACCGGCAAAAATCCGCCCCGCTCGGCGGCCGCCCGGGCGAGACGGATTTTTACTGGTAAATTGTCGGCCAGGGGAGGCTTATCTGGGGGACTGTCCTATAACGGGGAGACTTTTTATGGCGATATTTCAAATCCGTGATTATCTCTCCCCATGCGGATTTTTCATGGGGGAGACATTTTAGTGTGACATCAGCATAGCACAGCATAGCCACCTGCGCGTTCATAGCCTGCCAGTTGTATTAACAAGGCCAATATTGCACAAGGCCATTGCGCTGGCAGAGTCAATATTTTTCTCTGATTCATTCATCTCTAGACTCTCGTGGCAGTTGCTGCAGCAACATACTTGTTTTTGGGCATCAGTTCAAGACATTCGTAAATTTGTGCCAATATATATGTCCATTCAAGTAGGCCTAGATAACAACCGACTAATAGCAAAGACTTAGTTATTTAACTTCACAGCTTTTCGTGCATGCTGCTGTCAGACATTTTTAGCTCACAACTTTTTTTTATTTAACGTTTTTCTTCAGTTTTAGTTTTCGCCATTCTATCTTTAGTGCTGCAGTTTTTGCTATTAGTCGGTTGTTTCAGTTTTCACATTTCAGTTATCTGTTTAAATAGTTTAGTTTTGATTCTTTTAGTTTATGTGCTTGAATAAAGCCGGAAGCTTGCGGGACATTTTCCAGTGGGAACTGTATCTGTATCTTTGGCTTGTATTCACATGTTGAAGGCCCATTACGTACGCAGTGTTGCTTCAGAAGCCCCTTTTCCAATGCTTATTATTCTTAATACAGCAATACATCTAATTAGCGAGTGACAAGAGAATATAGTGACGCATTCAGAATCACGGAAATTGAATGCGAGTCGCGTTTTGGGTGTTTTTTTTTCGTTTGGTATTCTCTATCTCGAGGCGAGAAAAGACTTGCTGGCGGTGGAAATGTCAGGAATGCATCTATAGTGTGCGGGGCGCTGTTTGTGTGACATTTGCTCATGTGTCACGCAGCCCGCCCGTGACGACAAGTGACACTGAGACAGTGACCGGACGTGATTCGACGTAGGTGGTCTTTACTGTCATGACGTGGGTGGCCATGGCGCTTGCCGTTGTACTTTTCTAGGGGCATTTATCCCAGCCGACTAATTGGATCAAGTTCCCCACTTCTTTTTTTCTTCTCTTTCACTTTTCCTTCTCTTTTTCCCGCCATCTTTTTTTCCGGTTTCTTCCCCCTTTTGTTTTTTTTCGTGGCTCTTTTTCTGAATCTAGCTAGGTGCATCTTCGGAACACTGTAAGCTTTTGAGTGGAGTCGGGGCAAAGCGCCAGCAACTGCCGTTGATTTTGGGGCATTTTATAGGAGTATTTAGAAGCAAGCCAGACACCTTAACTTATGCGTGAACTTATTTCAGAATATGATGTTTCTGACAACTGTTGTTCGATTTGTACAGTGATCTAGGTGGTCGATTGTACCTTTCCCGCACTCTTTACTCCACAGTTGACAAACTTTTCCTCGCCTATTTTTATGACAGAGCATTCACTCCAATGGTTATATAATATAGACTAGACCCCCCTGCGTACGTTAATTACTGGCTGTTACTGCACAGTGCGCAATAGCCATTGTCTGAACCGCCCATGGCGTTGGTGGCGTCGCTGGTTAAATTGATGCGATGTTGACTGTGTCATTATATTTTCAAGTTGTTTTTTTTGCTGTCGGGCAGAGGCTTTACTGGTTATCGGTAGTGGAGACTCCGGCGGACCCTGCCTTAATAAAATAAGATTCTGTTTGGTTTTCTTTAGAAGAAAGTCCCACGTTTTGTGTGGACTGCAGTGTATTACGTTATTGCCAGTTGTATCATGTTATAATGCGCTTTCAGACATTAAGTGGCATTACCAAAATGGGGAAATTTTTTCGAAATTTGTCCCTCCCTCGTGATAAATTCTGAGGCCTGAAACTTTACCAGTTTATGGGCCCCCTAAGAGCCTGTCAGTAAAAAAATCAGTGTCCGAACGCTTTTGATGGGGGAGATAAGAGGGATCAAAGATTTCAGTGTTATTTATTTTTTGTCGTAGCAAAATGTTTTTGGTGCACATTATGAAGAAGTAAATGTAGCTCAGATGATACAGTGACGTGGTTGATGTGATTGCAGTATGATTCGGAGCATGCTGGTCCGTGAGCCGAGCCAGCGTGCAAGTTTGGCTGACATTATGCAGCATCCGTGGATGAAGGACGAAGTTGGAGCAGTCTCGAAGCTGGTTCTCACCCCACTGGTTTGTCGGCAGACGCTGACAGATGATGACCACTGGCATATAGTGCAACGCATTGTCGATGGCAAGATCGCATCCAAGGAAGATGTTATTCAGTACGTTACGGCATATATCAGTGCTTTGTGTATCTCATTTTTTTACTCCTCATGCACTACGTTCCTAATGTAGCGAAGAGGAGTATATGAGATCAGTGTAATACTGAGGACTGACCGAGTGACCGACCAACCAAGGACCGACCTCTGTTCCTGGAAGAGCCTTCATGGAAGAACTTCAAACGTCCATATCTCCATAACAATGTTATAGTTTTTGTTTCCTCCTAGGATGCCGTATCATTGGGTCCGTCAGTTTGTACGCAAGATAGCTAAAACAATATTTATAAGTGAGTTTTGCTGACATTTTTGGATTGGGCTGGCCCTTTTTCAAACGGAAGTGATTAATTTTTGGTGTTGATCGAGTTTTTGGATTCCGGATCAGTATTCAGTGTTTCATTCCATTAGTAGATATGGCGTAAACAGAGACTCGATTGTGTTTGCCAGGTGGCAGCACCTATCTTGGCAGGGGTTTGAGATTTCTGAGCACTGCTAGTTAGTAATGTGGATGGCACTACAGTGTGTCTGGAAAAAAACATCCCAGACATTTTCGATTGTAACTTGAAGGATTATCAGATTTTAATAATTTTTGATACCAATATTTCGGACACAACTGGCCATTAAGTGACTGTTTGATTTTCTGCTGCACCAATTGTCTATTTCTGCACTATCTGGGGAAATAAAACCAGTGAAATATTGCATTCTTATCTTATTTCATCTGTTCGGGTTTTCCCAGGTAGTGCTGAAGCAGACATTTGGTGAGGTCGAAACTAGAATAGTTGTTTGATGGTAATTAGTGTCAACAATGTTTCACCAAAAAAATTAATTAAAATCTGTCACTTCTTTTTAAAGTCACGATCGATAATGTTGGGGATGCTTTTTGACATATTTCTGTTCATTTTAACTTATATTTTATTGGTTCTGTTTTTTCCAGGAAGTGCAGAAGCAGACATTGGTTGAGGTGGAATAGTGAACGGTTATTTGATGGTCAGTTGTGCTAGAAATATTCGTACCGAAAATTATTATAGTTGGATATCCTATTTTCAAGTGACAATCGATAATGTTCCGGATGTTTTTTTCGGACACGGTGTAGAGATGGTTGTCGCTGCTGCAGGTCTTTGGAGACGAAAGAGTACAACCACATAACAGCGACATATTACCTGCTGGCCGAGCGCCTGCTGAGGAAGAGAGCAGATGCCCAGCAGACATCATCTACTGGCGGGTCAACTGGTGCAGCCGCTGACAAAGAAGATCTGTCACCACTGGCTTTGTCTCCAAGGTCTGATGTTGACTCTATCATTGTGACTGAGTGAGTAGGTACTTTTATAGAATGCGCTAAGTCTGCAAATAACCTCGAATGCATAGACGCATAGACCAATCATGAGCATGGTTATTTTGTAAGGTCTGGAATCATTGCATTTGGTCTCATCCATAGTCTCAACTCTAGAAATCCCCCCAGCTTGGTCTTGTTGAGATTTTAGAAGGAAAGATGCAGTGGAAAACACAGATTCTGCTAAATAGACATCATAATGTTACTTCTCACTCTACATTATCTTGAAGTGTTTGATACGTTGTATTGTTATATAAAGTCAGCTTAGCGTGAATGGTTGAGGCTGAAGACTTTGTCGATAGTTGCCAGTTTTGGTGGCAGCTACAGTTAACAGTACCAATAATAGCAAATGTTTTATTGTGATGTTTAGAGCACTCTTTTTATGCGCAACAACAGCTACTGCTGTAGTGCATCTTAGCCATCACACTTCTGTCTGTCTGTCCATCCGTCCATTCGTCTGTCACACGGGTGGATCAGTCAAAATGGTGCAAGTTAGAATCACCAAATCTTCACCATCGGCTACCTGGAAGATTCTAGTTTTAGGAGCTTTCCTTCAAATTTGAAAGGGGTCACCCCGAATGAATGCACTAAATGAGAGGGGGGTAGGAAGAATTTGTGATTTCCAGCCGATATGGCATTGGCAGAGCGAGACAGGTCACGCCTGCTGGTGAGTACAAGTAAAATACTATGTACAATTAGTCGCTGGTCGTCTGGTGCTCTCTGGCGACTGATTTTGTTTTACTGGGCTTTCAAACATGCACCACTGTTGCGTGCTTCCCTTTGCGTTAGCTGGGCTTTTCTTGTTCGAGTAGCATTTAGATGGTGGATATGTGTGGTGTGTGATTGTGCATTAATGCAGGCAACCGGTACAGCATCAGCTGGACTTTGACAGTCAGCTTCATGCGGTGGCATATCGGACTGTTTCTGATGGTACGGAGATAGCATCATCTGGTGCAGTCGTAGCTCCAGTGGTACCAGTGGTTTCGGTGGCAGAAGCTTCCTCTGGCAGTACCGGGCTTCACTCGGAGATAGGACTTCTGATGTGTCGGTGCACGATGATCCATGAGGACTCACTGGAAGCGTTGGACAACGACGTCGATGATGCTGATGTGACAACAATCAACCAGTCACACTCTGACAGCGAACTGGCGGCGGAGGACAGTCCCAGCTGCTTCTCCGACACCGATCGTAGCTTCTTTGGCAACACACTGGACGTACCGACGTCGGTTCACGCCGCGGGGTCTGGGATCGGTTCTCGGCCGCTGGTGAGCGTGCGGAGTTCACCACAGCTTCTGAATGAGATCTGCGAGGAGACTGAGACGACGGAGGATGAGGATGCTGCCAGTGCTGCAGCTGCAGCGATGGTCCAGACGCACATCTCACGCCGGACGTTGGGCGATCAGTCGCGCCACCTTGACCGACTGCAGCGAGTGCACCGTCGCAAGCTGAACACGATGGCGCCACGAGTTGCTAGCTGCAGCAGTTCGGACACCAGCGACACAGACGAGATCGTTGACCAGAACGGACACAAGCAGCGCAAACAGAAGCCAGCAGCTGCAGCAGCAGCACCACCAGTGAACATAAAGTACCTCGGTCGTCGAGACAGCTCCGAGCACTCCAGTGATAATGACAGCCAGCCGTGCGGCGCCACCGGTCTTGCAGGTGCCAGCAACATTGCAGCGGGGATCAGCGGTCACTCGACACGCCGAAGCAGTGATTCGCAGTGTGGCAGCAACCGGCAGGAACAGAGTCGTGACGCCGGTGGTGGTCGCACGAAGAGAGCCGAGTCCGAGCACTCGTACCAACGCCATGGTCTGAACTCACGCCGCACCGCCAGCTTCTGCTTCACCGACTGGAAATCACTCGACACGCGACTTACCCTTCAGCTGTTGTCCGACTGTTACCCCGAGGAAGCAGAGGATACCTTTTGCGACTTTTCCTCTCAACCCGACAAAGATTGGGTTATGAATGGCAGCAATAGGCTCTCAAACCTAATCTGCCTGCAGTCCGGAAGAGATTCTTCGTGCTTGACTAATACGTTTGACCTTGCGGTTATTAACGGGTTGATGAAGTGGTGCAACGACGTTAGCATGCAGCGCGCAGCACACGGCATGGCTAAGTTAGGAGTTTACTCAAACTCAGTTGCTGTGCTGACTGGTATGGGTTGTTCCCCAGCTTCATATGACAGTCGGCTGCGTGGTAGAAAGGTTAGTTTGTAGCTTCATCGTATGATATTCATCTTAACCTTGTGATACGTTTCTGTGACCCTGCGCCCAAATGGTGCAAAGTGAATATAGGATAATATTGGTGTTGTCATGGTGCAAATATGTACGTTCTGTGGACGTTTGTTGATGCTCATGTGTGGAATGGTCTAGTATGGTTTTGTTGAGTAGAGAAGCAGTATTCCATTAAGCCGTTGTTTCTGTGCATAGTTTGGCAACTCATTTCTGTTGTATGCTGCGAGTCGGAGAAGTATGCCACCAAATTTGTCAAATATTGACCTTTTCAAAATTATTTCCTGGCATGCTGTCTACGATTTTTGCAATAAAGTGATTAATGATTCCACAGCACTTTTAATGACAAAAATGTCCTGGTGTACTTATTTCGGAATTATAGTGCATATGATTTGCTAACGCAAAAGCGTAGAGCTCTGTTTTCCAACTAATTATTACTTATTTTGTTTCTTTTTGCTGCGAATGTCTGTAGCGTGCTACTTTTGTCAGATTTTTGTGGAACTTATGATTCTGTTACAGTTGTACACTGATGTGTGCTGTTGGTTTCAAATAGGTGTAATACCTGGGGTAATTTTTGTTTTGTTTGTGATTTTGTTAGTGGTTATTGAAGTCATTGCACTATGAAAGTAGATCATTTTAGCATTGTCTGATTTGTTATGTGCTTTGTGGTAGCATTTACTTAAATTTATTGCCATATTGTGTGGATGCTTAATGTATATGAAAACACTTAGCAGTAGTGCAAGTAAATTTTTCTCTCTTGCATATTTTGTATAGTTTCTACACAGTTTCATAAAAAAGGACGCCTTTTTGTTTTTTTTATAATTCACTCAAATGACAATCAATTTACACAAAATTTTTACCAGTTGTAGCTGAAGAAATACTAATTCTAAATATTTAAACAAAATTTCGCAGTTGATTTAATATTTTTTGCTAGTCGTGACGTAATGCTGATGTCATAATGTGTCGCAAATACAAGCTTGCTTGTCTCAGCCGGTGCTGTCAGTTGCTACCTTGCTTCGATGGTGAACTTAATCTGGTTTGCTAATGAAAAATGTTTAACGTGTCAGCACTGAGCAACATGGGGACATGAAATCAGACGTCTCGCAATCCAAAAATGGAACCATTTTGCAAGCTCGGTGTGCTAGTGCACTGTCTTGCACGAACATGTGAAAGTCCAGCTATCCCCACAAACACGTAAATGCGATCACTTTGCACATTTTTTTGGTAACTGCAACTGTAAAACTTCAAAAATTTGTCATCAATGAACCAGATTTTTTATCATCGGAGCAGGGTAGCAACTGACAGTACCAATAGTTAATTAGCTAATAGTTTTAATTTTTGTTGACTGTTTCAAATTTTTCGTCTGCCGTGCCATCAGCAGAAATTACTATTAGCTAAAACTTAAAACTATAAAAGTATTTGATGGACATGCATATATTAGCGTATTTTTAATATACTTATCTATGAACAAACACGAACATGTTAAGCATCAAAAATGCAGCTATTATGAAGTCACGTCATGACTAGCAAAGAATATTTAATCAACTGCCATATTTTGTCAAAATATTTTGAATAAGTATTTCTTCAGCTACAATGCTAAAAATTTCATGTAAATTGATCATCATTTGAGTGAATTATGAAAGAAAGTAAAAGGGGTCCTTTTATGAAATACCGTGTATATTCTATGGCTGCTGTATATTTGGGGATTGAACCGTGACGCATAGTGTAGTATGGTTGCAACCTGAGCGCATGCTTTTGTCATGTCTATCGTTCATCGTGGGTTTGACGTTGGTAGTTTTTCGTTGTTGGTATTTTTAATGAAGAAGCGGGTGATGAATGCTTGTGAGTTGCGACATTGTCGTGACTTTGTGAGCATTGTTAAATGATGTCCTGAGTTAGCAGATGTGATTAATTCTGTCCAGTCGCAGCAGCTGTGTAGGGTACTCGCACAGTTTAGTTCACAGTCGGTTCTTCTTATTCTTCAGTAGATGGTCAAACTTCAACTTGTCGAAGACTCCAGACCATGTCGGATAGTTGACAGTGTGAAGTGTAGAACGTGTTAAGCCAACAGTCACAATGCCACAACGACTGTCAGCAGTCGTTTGCTTTTCACTGAAATGTAGCGACTCTTTTTCACCAGTAAACAGGACAGCTGTACAAGCTACAAATTAGAGCTTTCGCATTTCATAGTTGCATATTTTTTACGCTTGTGTGGGTTTCGTCACTTGTAACCTTATAATCTGTTTGGAGGATAACAGGGAAGATTATTACAACTACCATTATTGTTAATTACATATGCATGCATATAATGGAGTTCTTGCAATTTTATGTTTAGCTATGTTTTTGTGGTTTGTTTTTCTGTAAAAGTTAAACTTTCTGTTTCTTTATTGTAAAGGTTAAACTCCATTATTATGCATTTGTGTGCATTTTGCCTGAAAAAGCTGTCACCGAAATGACCTATACTATGTCAGGCTGGACGTTGAACCCTACACACTTACTTGCTTACTGACTTATACCCTGCACCATTATTCCACTTGACACTGTCCAGCATAATATTGTGACTTTCTAAACATTTCTACTTACTGTCATAGTGATAGATCCAGTTTATGTTTAAGGCGGATGTGGTACAACTGGGCTGCTGTTAGTCTATAGTTAGGTGGATGACACATTGACCATTTTCTGGCGCCTGTTTCTGTTTCCGGCGCCAGAAACAGGCGCCAGTTGTCTGGTGCCAGAAACCATGACACACTTAGCTGGCAAATGATACCGGCAGAAAAAGAAACAGAAATATATATATGAGTTTATTTCGCAAAAATGCAGACAGTTAAAAACAGTAAAAACACACATCATACAGTACATACAGTTAGGCCTACACACAAGCTGAAATAAATTTCAGGTTTACACGATGTCTTATACAAGAAATATTGCTATGTGTAGTAACATCGGCAAATTGACACAGTTTGACATATTCATTGGACTGCATAAACAATCTCATCACAGTGACTATAACGCTATTGTCTGAACACAGCATATTATGCACAAAGCACAGTTTCTTCTGATAGTACAAATGTTCAAAATTCATCCTTTCCAGGCAACAGATCAATTCTCTAACTGATTCCCATGATTTAAAGTCAAATATTTTACGATAAACTGAGTTCCAGTATGCATTCAAATGGTTTACAGTACTACTTGAGAGATTAAAACACTCAAGACCATATGATAAAACTGGAAATGTATTCCAATTTTGAGAATTTTGAAAATGATGATGTTATAGCCGCTATAGAATTCAGGTTGTTGAAAAAATTCAAAAGAACAAGCAACGTAAATTAAACGCCACTCCATTTTTGTTTACAAACAAACAAGCAGTGTTGTTGTCTGCTCAGACTGACCAATCACAGTACATCTTTCCGGTCGGTTTTCGGCCCGAAATTGAACGTGTTCTATCCGGCGCCAGTTTCTGACACCAGAAAAGTATGACAGACTGACCAGTTTCTGGTTCCAGTTGACTGTTACCAGAAACAGGCAACTGAAACTGGCCAGTGTGTCATCACTACTAGTTCCTGTTGGTCCTTCTGTTTTTTTTGTGTCATTAATTATCATGCTTTGAACAGATAAAATGGAGATGCAGATATTGTTGAACCCTCTCCAACCAGCTACTTTCTGGGGTCATTTTTTGTAAAGTAATTATTTGCAGTAAAGTGTCTTAAGAATGGTTTTTTGTTGTTTGTCTAATAGATAATGTACTGTCTTCGTTGGTGAGGTATTTGCTTGTTTGTGTGCTTGTCTGTCTCTGTAAATAAGAAAATATTTTATCTCGTGTGTCGTTTGACTGGTATTACGTTAAGCATAGTTGCTGAATGTGGCAGCTGTTTTGTTTTACTTGTGTTGTTTGACCATCGTAGCATTGAAGAATATTAGTTTTAGGTTTTATTTATCAGTGCAGACTGATTGCAGACTAAATATGGAAAAATATCCAAACAAGTAATGGTACACAGATTGTCACTATTTCTTTGCACATGGGAAGCATGCTTTAGTTTTAGTAAACTTGAATGTGGCTGGCTGACAAGGTTGGATTTATGCATTTGAAAACCAGTACGCAAATTCGATACATTGTCTTAAATAAGCTACACAAACAATAAAATTTCCTCCTGAATTTGTATAAAATTTTTAAATTTATGTAACCAAGCTTCTTTATGGAAATTTGATGTTTTTTGTAAGGTTGGCAGCTAAGTTGGGAATTTGGTTGTTTCTGGGATGACTTGAAGCTGCTTATGACACTTCATGGCAAGCATTCAGATGTTATCAATGTGTGAAATAAACTCCAGTAAAATGAGGCAGCATTGATATAATAAATTCACTTTCTTAGCATTTTCAGATCTGTCGCTGGACATATTTATCTGTAAATCATCAGTTTATACATTGGACCACTATCTTTAACATTCAGTTCATCGTTGCACAGATTATTGTTAAAACACTTGTTTTTAGCTGTGGCATGCATGTAATTAGATCTGTCTAGTGCTTTGTTGGTGTTAGCTGCTATTGTCCATATCATTAGCAATCTGTCTTGTTGCCTGGCAATGTTAATTTTACAGCTTTAAACTTTCGACTGTTGCTTAATGTTGTGCATATATAAAGTCGAACATATGTTGATGTTGTAGCTGTTCAATTGCATTCCTCATGTAAACTTGAACTGAGATCAGGAGATTCTGTTGCATTTGAATGTGTCTACATATGTGTCTGCTACCGACTGTCGGTTATTTGTGAAGTTGTGTGTTTATTTTAGCAGGTGCATTGAAGGAGCTGTATTTGTCACTGAAGCATATGCAAAATAAAATCAACAATAGACAGCATTATGAGATTGATGACTGTCTGGAGGATAACAGGGAATATTATTAGAACTACCATTGTGTTAATTACAGATGCATGCATATAATGGAGTTTTTACAATTTTAGGTTTAGCTCTTTTTTGTGTTTTGTGTTTCTGTAAAGGTTAAACTTCTATTGTTGTGTGTTTGTGCGCATTCTGCGTGGAAAGGCTGTCCCTGAAATGACCTATACTGTGTCAGGTGGGACGTTAAACCCTACTCACTCACTCACCCCCTCCCCCCATTGAAGCACAGCTTAGGCTAGCAGAACAGAAATTAATGAGAACTAAATTTGTATGAAGCAACTGCAAACTTTTATCTTATTATTTCCTTATTCTGCGAGATGTAAGGTATTGGGACAGAAGTTTTATTTTTTAAGACAAATTTTATTCTGATGTGGTATTTATGCTGTCTAGATATGGTTGAGGTATTTTTTCATGGGATTTTCTGTTAGAGCAGTCTTGTTCTAATGGTGTTTCTTTGGGATGGAATTTGTTTTTGATAGGATCTTGTTATCAGCTTTGCTGCCTGCACATATTTTGCTTAAGTGTTGTTGCATGGTGAATGATAGTTTTTGAATGTCATTTTCTTGCAGCAAAGAGGTTTTATAAGGAAAAATGGTTAAAAGGTGTATAGAAAATTTATAGTTTTGTTTTTTTGCATACCATTGTTGTTTTGTAAACTGTAAATTATTTGTTCTGTTGTGTTTGAAATTTGATGTGCTAGATGATGATAGTTATTTTCATCTAGTTATATTTCTCCATTCTTTTTGACTGCCAGGTTCGAAGAGAGTTTGCCATTTAAAAACTTTTTCTATACTACCTTGTCGTAACTGATCTTGTATGTACACTGTGTCTCAAAAAAACATCCCCAGCATTTTTGATGTAACTTGAAAACCAATTATCGGATTTCGATAATTTTTGGTACGAATATTCCTGACACAACTTGCCATCAAATGGCCATTTAGTTTTCCACCTCACCCAGCATTTGTTTCTGCACTACCTGGGGAAAACAACCAGCAAATATCACTTTTTTATTCAATATGATATGATTCCTTAATTAACATAACGTATAAAAACATATTTTGTTCAAATTTTTGACACTTTGGTTGATATTTCATCCAGTTGTCCATTTTTCAACTGCCTGCAGTAAAATTGCTTGAAGTGTTTGCTCACAATGCGAACATAAGCAAGGAGACGCTTTCTCCATTCGTTGACAGCAGTATCGAAGTTCTGCTCCAGACCAATGCAGGCTGTACCAGTCACTTCTTGACTCTTCAAACATTTCTAAACTTTATCTGATATACACCCTGCTGCATGACAGTCAAACCTTGTAATAGACCGGCTGTTGGGGCCCACAGATTAGGATAGATGGAATTTATTGACGTTTTTTTAAAATTCATTTTAACACGTATTGTGCTTGGTCTGCTTTCCCCAGGTAGTGCAAAAGCAGACGTTGGGTGAGGTGGAAACTAAAACACTTATTTAATAGCCAGTTGTGTCAGAAATATTTCTGCCAAAAATTATTAAAATCTGC
>Ga0056128_1002692_pt1 | contig 21232 bp, 10 predicted proteins | sample WorMetLIZISLAND2_FD_71113 | JGI IMG/M metagenome (GOLD analysis project Ga0056128, IMG submission 71113) | Marine gutless worms symbiont microbial communities from Max Planck institute for Marine Microbiology, Germany - Olavius geniculatus... ... | reverse complement strand
CTCTTACGGCAGCCGTGATCACGGCAGCTAGCAACTGATGAGATCAACCTTAGCAAGGTACAATGCCAAGGTATCACACCTTCATACCAGTCGGCCAGTCAAGCCTGGCAGCACTAGGTTCGAATTCATAACCAATGTTGCAACCTTAATTTGGGTGTACATCTATGGCTACATAAATGTACGAAATATCCTTAAATTTGCACCCTAAAAATTTAATAGCTAACATTAACCATAACCCTAACCCTAACCCTAACCACTGAAAAGTTTAATAGCTAACAAAACTGAATAAGCTGCAATAACTAACCCTAACCACTAGCACCACCTTTCTAATCTATGCCCATGCCCACAGATGCGGCCGTGATCATAGACACTTCGTATTGAGACTGGGTGTCACAAAGCACCAAATATAATGATCAGATCAGATCGCTAAACCAAACTCTAACCCTTATCCCTAACATTAGCCATAATCCAAATCTTCCGTACTTAATCTGATTATATTTGGTGCTAGTTTGGTCGATGTGGCCAAGGAGAGAATAGCATGAAAAGATTCGGCTTTCGAGGATTGGACACCTTGTTGGCTACTTACATTTTCGTCGAAGAAATCGTTTGTTGCGCCGTATCTTAACGCCAGCTCGTTTTTTGACTTCTTCGCAGGAATCGCTACAATTCCTTCTGAAGCTTTCCGTTTCGCATCCATATTCTTAACGCGCTGAGGTTTACAAATATTATAGCAATTACTACAATAATTCTAACAAAAGTAAACAAAACAACATAGAATGTTTAATGTTAACGTTTTGTCTATGGTCAGTTATATAAAATAAGTAAACCCGTCAGACATCCTGCACCTCGCTGGGAGCTTCGTCTCTAGACTACATTATTTGTGGTTTACTTTAACGATAACATTTAACGTACAAGAATTAGAATTTACATATTGCATATTTACTTGACAAGAAGTTTGAGCTAATGCTCATGAAACGCGCGAGAGCGCATATCAGCTCTTGTTCGCAGGTAATTTTGGTTTAGGCCCTTTATGTCCATCCATTTTGTCTCAGTTCACTATTCCTCAACCGAAAATCGCAAAAATTCACTAAAAACCCTATTTGGGGGTAGAAGGTCAAAGTTACTGATGTTATTATTATTAAAAAGCACGTGACTGCTTGTTATGATAAGCCTAAGTAGACACCCGGGCCGTACGTGTGCGTCAGCTTCGTTGAACACAGAAGATTCGGACCTAAACCTCTAAAATCTACGTTCAATGCTAAAAATTTCATATGCAGGTGGTCTTGGTCTATGCCCTATTTTCCGCCATTTCGGCACAATTCACTCCTGAAAGTGGGTCGTAGTCTAAAATCGCGAAAAATTCACTAAAACTCCATATTTTGGGGATTCAAGGTCATTCAAGGTCATCGATCTTGACATTTCTAAGAAGCTCATCGCCAGTGCAGTGCTTGTTATGATAAGCAGCATGTCTGTGCCTATCTGCAACCATTTTCACGGCAGACGAGCCAATAGCGGCAAAATAACGTCTTTTAGGGTGGGTGCCCCTTTTCTCCCCCTCGTTTGTGGGGACCCCTTAAACCCAGCAACGTGAAATTTTGTCACAAAATATTAGAGACTAAGCAATCATATGGTGTAAACCCGAAGTCTCTATCTCACCTGGTGATGGAACGGTATCGGGACGTGACGGACACCAAGACACCAATACAGAATCACCACAACTAATACGCGTTACTCGCGCGTAAAAACGATTTCGTTCTGCATTTTCTGTGCATATGGTTCGTCTTTTTCCAGGTCTGGCGAATTCCGCGGCGTGCGATTTGGTCCGTCCGTCATTTTCGTGGGCCTCATTTGACAGACATTGCATTTTCGGCGGCACCGTCAATTACTGTGATGAAGCGTTAGAACAATATTCTATAAAGCGATCAGCGACTGAGGCAAGCGTGAATGACTGAATCGGAGCAGACATACATGGCGTGACAACGAGAACTCAAACATTATCATCCAGACAGGCAGACAGACACATACGCACGCAGACTGCTGCAATAGGCCTACGTCATGTTGCATTAGGATAAATGCGGCTTTACGTCGTGTTTTTCGCCTCTGAGAGCGTGTGCTGGCCACACGACTTGTGTGACGGATTTAGAGGAGTTGCACAAAATGCATTATTTTTACATAAAATGTTGAAAAACGTTTCCGCAGAGAGGGCACAGTCCCCTCCTCAAAACCCACCCATTACCTTTTCGCCCTTATTTTCCAAAATTCTAGATTCGCCAATGAACAACGGTAAAATCTCCTCTGTTGGAAATTTGCAGCTGTCTGCCGAAAAACAACTGCAACTTGGCCTAACCGTCGTAAGGTTACACATGTACGATGCCGCTGTTATACACCGTGTCCGGAAAAAACATCCGGAACATTATCGATTGTCACTTAAAGAAGGGATATGCAATTTTAATAATTTTTGGTATTAGTACTTCCGCCACAACTACAGGCCATCAAATGACTGTTCAATATTCCACCTCATCCAATGTCTACTTCTGCACTACCTGGGGAAACAGAACCAACAAACTGAGTTGAAATAAACAAAAATACGTCAAAAAGCATCCTGAACATTATCGATTGTGACTTGAAGAATAATTAACAGATTTTGATAATTTTCGGTGCAAACATTTTTGACACTACTTGCCATCAAATGACAGTTCTAGTTCCTAAGTCACTAAATGTTTGTTTCTGCACTACCTAGGAAAATCCGAACATGCGAATAGGATAAAAATGCAATATTTTGTTGGTTTTGTTTTCCCAGGTAGTGCAAAAGCACATAATGGGCGCGGTAAAAAATTAAACAGCCATTTGATCGCCAGTTGTGAAAGAAATATTGGTGTCAAAGATTATTAAAATCCGATAATTCATCTTCAAGTCACAACTGAGAATGTCCGGGATGTTTTTTCCGGACACGGTGTAGGTATAGCAACATCACCAGCGGTGGAGTCAGATCATGCAGTAGCCTATATAGACGGAGCATCACGGCTGATTACAGGTCTGCTACACTGTGGCCGGAACTAAGGCTATAGAGCTAGGAGATAGTGTTCGGTGAAGCGTGAAGTTGCCTATAGCTTTCACTGAGTCTTATCTGATGATGCCGTCTCGCCAGATTCATCATCAGTTCGCGCTTCCGAGTCTTTCGTTATATCTCAGCTATACTGAGATAGCTACCGGTGTAGCAATAGCTTCGTTAAGTGAAATAAAATTAGAAAAAAACATACGAGTTATTATAGCCAAAAAATTAAAAGAAAATTATTAATCAGTTCCCGTAAGCTGCAACTGAAGCGTCTGCATGAACGCAAACAGATTTTTCAAATAAAAGTAAATATAAAACGATTAATTATCACAAACGTTTTTGTTTTTTATCCTACAGTAGGTTTTATGGCGCTGTACAATTTGCTTTTCACTTTAACGTTTAACTTTCGGTTGACAAAACACAGTCACAGTAAAAAACTAAACTTAAGCCTATTTCACAACGAAAATTTTACCTAAATAACCGCCTGACAAAAGCCTTGTTTTTGATGATAAATTAAGAACTGTTAAAAGTGCTATAATAAAATTGAAATCTGCAAGATAAAATGTTTTACTGTAAGCTTCCGTATTTTCTTGCGAGCATCACGATCATATATGCCAAACTGAAACGAAAACTAAAATAACATTCCCAAACATACACAAAATACTATTATTTTTTACAGAGATAAAGCGATGACCAACAGGTGGTCATTCGTGCATGTAGATGACGGCATGCAACAGTCAAACACTAATATTTTAATTTAAAAACAGAAACTGGAACTTTTTGACACTAAAACATCACTGTCAACTGCTGCTGCTGCTGCTGCTATAGGCCGACATGGAGCGCCGCATTGCTGCACTACAATAGTTCTGACTGTTCGATATAGTTGCCGAATTGACGTGATATCAGGAAAACGACAGAACAGCTGAGCTAGAACTTATCTAGGACGCAGGTAGAATGAGAAAGTAGTATCGCGGCTATGCGTAATCGTACTGCTTAGTCAGAATCGGAAACGAGTTATAACTGTAGCGGAAACAAAGGCTATATTCTACTAACTTTTGGTGAAGTGACTAAAAAGTGCAAGGGAGTGCCAAAATATCGGCACTAAAAACAACGTCGCTTAGCCTGTGATTGCACGCAAAACAACAACAAAAACATTTGCATAAAATACGTCTTTAATCGTGTCATAACGTTTTGCGATGTTTTAGCATGGCCGAGGCCCCATAGTGTCGGGAAGTCGACGACGGATCCACAACGTTTGTGCAAATGTAATAATTGATTATAATCACATGATTAATCTTCACACATTTCTGAAATGTAGGCCCTGATAAAAAAATTTAGCTGTTAGAATTTCTATTAAAAGAATAAAAGTCACGTTAGTAAAACATTATACACTAGATACAGTGACATCAGGCCAAGCATCCGAAATCGTTTCAATTATCTTTTTTTCCCAAAAAGTCAACATTTTACTTTGTTTATACACGACTGGGTATACAAAACTCATATACAAGACTCATTGTGTTTCGGCGCATTTATCAGTCAGAAACACAAACATAGGCTAAACACGGCAATGCATTTTTATCGATTATTACGTACGGTTAGCTGCAAATCAATATTAATGATTAATTAAATCGTATTTTTTTGTTTTTGTTACTTTAAAAGTTTTACCTTTACCAGCTTTGTTTATTTGACACTATAGCCTTACATTTCTTATCTTCAACTTAAGCTTATGCGAAAACGTCTTGAGGTGCGTAAAAAGCAACCTAACTAAACTTAACTGACACGAGTTAGTTTTTGACGAACTGACCATCAGGCAAGCATGGCAAGCCTTTTGTCATCTTTTGTCTCGTAGCCTACGTGAGCGTAGTCACGTAGTCATCGACGCCGTTAAACGGTGCCTACTGTAACGCATTACTGCTTGCCATGTCGGTTTGTTTCAGTTTTGTTACATCGCTCTGTACGCGCGTATGGATCAATCGTGCAAACGTTTTAGACGTCGCTACATGTAACACCAAAGCAAAACGTTTGCAGACTAGTTTTGCAAATGTTTGTTTTTAGCCGACCTTAGCCTACTTAAGTAACGGTCGAGCTGTTGTCATGGTTGTCGTCCGTCTGTCCGTCTGTCACGGATGTACTATGGCTAAACGGTGCAAGGGCCTAGTTTCTATTGATCAGTAATAGGAAATCGCATATTCGCTTTCAAATGAAATAAAAATCATCGACCTTGGATGACCTTGACGGTCACTGGCAACCAGTACGGTCAGCTATCTTAACGACAGCTGGGCTTCTTGTTCTGTTTTACGTGCAATCGTGCACGGCCGAATGAAGCTTGTAGACACCGCGAGGCAGCAGTCACCAATTATCGCTGATGAAGTGAGGGGGCGAAAGTCTCAATAATGTGCCGTCAACTGAATCTGATTATAAATTCCACGCTATTGCTGCTAACGCTTTTGCTGATTAATTCGACTTGCGGTCGTCGGAGAACACAGAAGACCGGTCCGCGTGTGGTCGAGATTGCAGGTAGATCAGTGCGGGGGGTCGTCATCTCCAGACCTGGTCTGAGGCCTGTCGAGGTGTTCTACGGCGTACAGTACGCAACGGCGGAGCGTTTCCGTCGACCTGCGGCGTCTACGGACAACTGGAAAGGAGTAAGGGTGATGAAAGACTTCGGACCAGTGTGTACGCAGAGGAGTTCGAACATGAAACACTGGCAGAAGCATTGAAAGTCTACAGATAAGTTCCAGACACAGATCTAGACTTTGGACCAGTCTGTCCACAGAAGATTTCAGATATAGGTCATCTGAGACTGATTGTAAAACGTTAGAGGAGTGTGTTTACATATATTATGCCTATTTCAGATACGGATAGACTGTGCATAGAGAAGTGTGTTTACAGGGTACCGAGGCACGGTTGATTTGTCCGAATATCTTTGGAGCAACCTACATTAATAGTTTCAGGCACGGAATAGACTTTGGACGAGTGTGTCCGCAGAAGATACCGGACGTAGTCCAATTGTCACGGACCGTGCCTCGAGGACGTCTGAAGTATTATCGTCGACTCGTCACGTATCTCGGCAACCAGGACGAAGACTGTCTCAATCTCAACCTCTACGCGCCGATGATTCATACCACTACAGGTAAACATTGACGCCACAGCTATACACTTCTCACGTAAGTCAGATTTAGCATTATTAGTTTATGTAACTTTGGATTTTCTAGGAGTTTTTGTTTTTGAGTTACTCCATATGGATCCCGGAGACGACGAAGGTCAAGGATCGTACGCTCTGTCCAGAAAAAAAGTGAACCCCTAAACAGTTTGCAATAAGAAGCACAAACTTACACTGAGGTAAATAGACCTTTACACACAAAAAGCATCTTTTTAAAATACTACAGTGAAGTTTTGCAAAAATCCGTCTTCTCTTAACAGACTTTGCAGTTTTTAATAACACAACCGAACGCTAAGAGTTTCTGAGCGCAGTCGAAACGGTCCAAATGTTGCTCCTCTTAAATTTGTCCGATGTTCAGTGTCGCTGTTTTTGCGCTCCAGTAAGCTTTGGCCTACATTTATGCACTTTCAGTGATGCTATCATCAAAAAGCGACGTCAGTCTTCAGTCGGTCGTTCTTTCGCATGCTCTATCACATGATCTTCGACATGATTAAAGTTCTTTTCAAAGTGCGCGCAGTTCGTTGCCAGTTGTGTAGGCCTATACACGTAGCCTACTATGCAAATTCAGTCGTATCAATCTTTTGTATAAACAGCCGTTTCACAGAGTTTTCTCGGAAATTCAGTCACTTACCTTTTAGCACCGTATTTTTGCAGCTCTGCATATTCTGAGTAAACTTAACATTTTCACACCATCTTCTAAGTCGCAGATCTGTGACAGCACTTTGAATAAAATTTAACGAAGGATTTATACGAAATTTGAAACTGGTGACCCAAAGAGTTGTCGCATTGTGTGCATAAAATTTCGTTTTACTTCGTTCAGACCCATCCATCGTTGTTATTTTAAGATATTTAGGGAACTCAAGTTTTTTTTGGACCACTGTAGAGGATGGTCGTTAACTGATAAATGATCGGACTGAAGAAAAATAATAAAATGGCTTAAATGGTAATGTTTTTGAAGAGCTAAGTTGTGATGTTGACAATAATCAGTACTAAAAGCAGCAGTAAGCTTAAATTTTTGCCGTTAAATTTGTGATCAAAGTATCGACAAAGTATCTGCACCGTTAGCAAAGCGTTTATCTGCACACTCGGAACATTGCACAATGTCATGCTGGCTTAGCTCTGTAATTTCTGGTGTCCGGACATAACCTTCTCTTTCACTGGGGTAAGACGAAACCCCCTATAAGGCGGATCCCCCTCACCTATCGACAGTCGTGTCCCGGATAGACTAAAGCTACCATTTTTATGATAATTTTATGATTTTGTGTCGAAAAATTTCCATGTTTAAATTGCTTTATAATAACCACGCTGTTATTGTATTGATTTCGTAAAATGGCTTACACTATTGCAAATTTGTCAATAAATAGTGTTCAATGACATAAATGGTAATCAGCGCAACAGTTGATATGGTTTTGTTTCGAAATTAGGGTTAATGCACTATTATCTTACGTTTCGGAAAAAATATGCTTGGTTTTGATGTTTGTGAACAAAGTCTTGTACAAAGTCTTGCTTACATTACTCGGACATGACAGAATGCTGTCAGTTATGGGAGTAGAGGTTCCGTCCTACCCCGATGGAGGAGGGGGGGTTCGTCCGACGGGGGTTCGGTCTACTTTCGTAATTTCTGACAGTGGGTGCTGCAATTTGCTGAGTGCTCGATCTATTATTAGCGTGCCAGAGATTATGCAGAAGCTTTATGTACATAATTTGAGATAAGTGAGTCTCCATGTTTCCACGCAAATGTAGCATCGTTCATGTTCACAGAAATCGTTTAGCCTACGCCAATAACAAGATAAAATAAGAGCAATGCATGCTGTTACTGCGTGCGATCTGATTAAAGGCACAGTACGACCAATTAAGGTAATCACAAGTGGTTTGGCGCCGTAACAGTTATGACATTGGACACGCGATCAAAAGGTCGTGAGTTCGACTCTTGCTCGGGTCACAATCACGTCGTTAGCTAGGCCTATTTGGATGGGTGATTATCTTATCTTTTGGCTACGAGTCCGTCTCATGAATTGCTGCATGTATAACAAGTAGGCGTACCAGGCTTTGTTTTTATTTTTACCATCGCAGTCAACTCAGTCTTTCATCCCACCGGGAAAAGTAAATCGAGTACAGGCAATCAAATTAATTAACTTATTGGTTGCAGTCGAACTATCTTAATCTATCAAGAGTTCCCAAAAGCGTGATCTATGATTTCGTTTTCGTTAACGAAAATCACATTGGCATTTGTATGTCGTTTATCTTCATTTGCTTCCTGCAGTTACTGCTAGCATCCCGTTGCTAAGACAACCTACATATCGTATTCTAAACGAGATAAAGATAAATACTTCGTACTTAGGTAAAATGTTGTATCATGTATACAGTTGCTCTTAAGTACTTTGCATGATGCTATATAGTCGGCGGCAAAAGCTTTTAAGTCAGTGTCATACAAATACTGCAAATATCTGCCGAGCTTCTCAGCAATTAATTGAAAAGGTTTCTCTAATGGAGTGCCTGCAAAAACTAAGCTAAACTAGAACAAAGCATCAATTTGAATGCCATTTTCTTTTACGCTGTTTTGGGCAGTTTTAGGCACCTAATCGCATATGCGATTTTGTTAAATTCCAATACGCCAACTTTGCGACAAGTCGCGGAATTTGTAGCAAACACAAATCATGAAAGTCCCGACACAAATCATGTCGTCGACTTTCTCTTTCGGGGAAGTTTCGGTAAAAGTCGGCGTAATGGAATTTGGGCTTTAATACTATTGATTTTTGTCAGCTGCGTGGATTAGGCCTGTGAGCAAAAGGCAAAGGCAGAAGTCGAAGTGCTTAGATTTCTGTAGGCCTACTGCAATCTGAATTCTTCTGGACTCGTGACTTTTTATTCTTAGGAGATAGAGCGGTATTTTTAAGTCCGTTGTATTCGCCATGTGTTAAGCCCATTGTCGCATTATGCTCGACAAAAGTTGAGATCTCTGTTTGTCTTTATCTTATAATGCTAAGTTAATATAATGTGTCGACTTGGCATGAATTTCGGATTCCCTGATGTAGGCATAACTAATGGCACGGTGAATGAATTTTGGGAGAAAATATTTGTAAGAAATGAGATGGGACACTTGCTGGTTGGCTTTTATGACCCGCGACCCTGGATTTCTGGTCCAGGCTCCAGGCTTACGTATTTTTATCTTAGGTTACAGAAGGACAGACAAACATAAAGACGAAGAAAGGGACAGACAGAGAAGAAAACATGTTCAAGTTAAACGTCATTCAATTTGTGCGCACAATATAACGACGTGATCACGCCATTGTCGGTGAACGAGTTCTCGTAAAATCTCGCCAGCTCACGCGAAACCGCTCACCCTCCACGCACACGGAGTGATTACGCAATAGGGATTAGAAGCCTTTTATATTATGACGACTAAGGGATATACATGTAGCTAAGCTACTTCGTAAATCATGTTATGCCATGTTTACACCAGTCTTTTTTTACGCACAATGCGTGTCATTTTCTGCAACTTTTGAATGTCGACGTTCTTGATCTTTCATCTTTAACCTTTATAAACCGAAAATTGTCACACCACTTAGGTATGACAAGAGGACAGTTGATGCCAATTTTGGTTTTCTGGCGCCGTTTTGTTTCCGAGTTACAAAGCAGACAGACGGAGGACAGACGGAAGGACGGATAAATGGAGAAGACCCGCCAATGCAGTCTTTTGGATACCGCGTAGTAAAATTGCCCAGGACCCCGTATGAAGCTTTACCTTGACTTTTGTTCATTATATCGAAACTTTTAGCTATTTCCAAATTCAGCGCGTGAAAAGAGTGCGTGGTGATAGAGAAAGACTTCACGGCTTGTCTAAGTTCTATAGCTGAGACGTGTCGAATCGTGGCGCGCTGATTATCTGGTAATGCGTCGACGCTCCCCGGAGACAAGGCGAGCGGTCCCAGGAAACTGAGACGCTAGGGTACTTTGGAGCGATCCTCTTTAGTGGAATGCTGCGATACGCATATCACGGTCATTTTCGTGTTCGTTTTTTAGCGGCGTCCTAAGTTAAAAAGTTAGTCAAGCAGTAAGTTGCATTTTTTCGACAAACACTGCAGATTTGCGACAGAATTCCAAAGACAGCCGCTGCAAATTTCCCCGACAGCGTCCTCGAAATTTCAATTTTGCTTCTTAATTGTCTTAAAATTGAGCTTTTTATCTTTAATTTTGGCATTTTTGGACGAAAATTTTCTGACAAATTTTCGACAGCGTTGTTATTTTTTTGAGAAGGGGGAGGGCATTTGCCCCTGCGGACTCCTTGACATATATTATGATGCCAGTTTCGTCTTCGTTGGCTGCCTGTTTGACAAATTGCAAACTCGTAATGAAATAGAAACTTGATTACTCACAATAGCATGAAAAGATACAGATCTGCGCTACATATGAAATACGTTTCAGAGCGTCACCTGCCATATGAGATCACACAGTGTTACCTGCCACTGCCACCCGACACAGGTGAACGCGCCCCATTTTAACAGCAGCCAGACAGGCTGGTACTTGGAGAAATAAAAGGCTGCGTTTAGCTAAGTGGTTGGTTATATACTAAAATGGTTTGCCTGTTTGCAAACAGTCACCTATCTAGATAATAACTGCTCACACTGCTTAACATAAAATGGCGTTTGAGTATTATACCCCGTTTACACGATCGAGCAAACATCGAGAGGTATAGTAATTAGCATGTTAATTAGGAAGGCGGGCGGGTTGTAATTGGAAGGCCTATATAACACGTGATTAGCTGTGGGCTGAGCCTAAGCCTAGGCCTACATTTGAGCCAGAGGGCAGGGTTCCAGGTTTTCAGGCCTGCTTGATGTTTGCTCGATGTTGGTCGATCGTGTAAACGAGGTATTATGCATGCTTTATATTTGCTCGATGTTTGCTGGACTTTTGCTCGATGTATGCTCGATCATGTAAACGGGGTATTAGCGGAGTTTCGGTTTTACATGTGGACACTTCTTAAGGCGCGTTCAAATCGACATAACTGAATGGAAATGAACTGAACCTAACAGTGGCCGAGCAATAATGCATTAGTCAGTTCAGTTCAGTTTAGTTACGTCGCTTTGTACGCGCCTTTAAACATTAGAATCAGTCACGTACTGCCGAAAAAGCAATTTAACGTGTCCTCGTTTGTCAATAACATTATCAGTGTCTCTTTGCATGACACTAACTGTATTTCTTCCCTTTGACTTTTCGCGCATTCAACCGTTAACAAAGTTAGGCCTACTGCTTTTCTACCTATTGAGTTTATTGTTTCGCTCTGGCTCAATCGTTTTATTTTGTGAACATGTCCGTCCGGACCGCGTTAATTTTCTTTCTTTTTCGAATTCTTGAGTGTGAAATCTAAAATAATGTCTTTTTTTCTGAGGCGCTAAATTTGTACTATTTGTAGATATGTTTGACTTCTTCTCAGCCATTTAGAGTGCTCTTCGTCATTTAAATTTATCATTAACTTATGCCGATCAGCTGCCACTTGCCCGGAGATTGTAAAAAGTGCTTCTGGCCACGAGTCTGATTGTGTAAAAAGCGCTATAGCAAATACGGGAACTTTTAATTTTACCTTTACCTTCACATTTACTTCGCTTGGTAGTTCGGAAGCCAAATTGTTTGTGCAAAAAGTGGCACCGCAGCGTAACATTCTCGGCTTTTTTTCTTGACCCCCGCCATGTATCTGACCAATGCAAAAGCCATCAATTCTCAGTTGTTCTAATCCCAAGGCTCAGTCACTCACGCACCGCTGATGTTCGCTACGGCTAGATCGCGCTAGTGAGGCGCGAATGAATCAAATTCGACGTCATCAGTTACTGTTATCGATCACGAGTCGAGTAAGGTCGTGTGAGTTCACTCGGCGATTGTTGCTCAACGAAATACCGTGATCTGTTTGCTTTAACGTCTCAAACTTAGTGCTTGTTTCGAAAAGAAATTGTTCGCAAAAGCGCACTAAAAGCCCAATATTCGCTACTTCGATTTTTCGTGTACTAAGTTGTCGTACGACAATTCGTACAAGTTGTACAACGATGCCAGTCGAGTATCGAGGATTGTCAGTGACGAATTATGTCGTGCAACTGTACTACAAGGTGTGCCACATACCGTAAAAAAATCAAATTTTTACAACAAATCTGCAACATTCTCATCGTATTCCAAACTGTAAAAATACCCATGGCAACCAGTTAGCGATAAATAATCAGTTGGCTACAAAGTCATCGTTTGAACTACGATGTTGTCGATATTAGTTTGATATTTGATAGAAAAACGACGAGATATGTGGGTCGAGTCAAAACTCCGGTCAATCACGTTATGTTATTAGACCCAATTTTACAACATTATACCGCAATTTAAAAAAGTCTGTGCGGTTTTGCAAGCCGTTTTTTATTATTGTCAGTGTCATTTTTCTTTACGCAGATATCTGCGATTAAATCTTAGTTGCCCGATATCTGAAGCTTTTTGCCCCAATTTTAAAGGGAGGGGGAAATTGAACGTTGATTTTTTTCGTCGCAAATTTGCCACTTCTTGCACTGCAGCATTTTAAGCCGCGATGCCGCTGGTCAAGAGCATGTAGAGAAGTCAGTTTGGCAGAAGTCGAGCGCGGACAATGTAATCAATGACCATTCATTGTGTTTGACTGACGGATCGAACCGACTCGAATTTTCACTCCAGATCAATAGCGCTATAGCTGTCGAACAGTTCCGCATGGCAACTTACAGCTACTTCTGAAGAAGATTTACGAATAGACCGACATTGACAACTGAACAGGAATCCATCACCGCATATAAAGCGCTCCATAGTGCAACAATAGGCCTCTGCGATATTGCTATTGTTTGGGTCATTTTTCACAATTTTCGCCCTGCCCGAAACTGCGTATAACAAAATTCCGTGCAAGTTTTAGTTTAGTCAGAAGTGGTAACCCATCTCAAAGCAACGGAGCGTCACCTGCCATGTGTGATCATGCCGTGTGAACGCCCAGACTTACGCGCTCCGCCTTAACCTCAGTCAGACAGGCGGGCACTCGATTTACCTACCCCGGAAGGACGGAAGGCTGAGTTGACCTGTATTCATAAATAAATGAATAAATGTGTCTGTGCTTTAGCAGCGTACAACAAACGAAATCTGAACACGTCGTCCGCGCTGTTACCCGCGGTACTCTTCGTACACGGCGAGAGATCTTATGACATTGGCACGGGCAACGTATATGACGGTAGCATTATGGCAGCGTTCGGATCAGTCATAGTGATCACGATCAACTATCGACTCGGCTTGCTTGGTCAGTACTGTATACTGCATCAGCATCATATCACTGTATAGCGCGTTAGCGTGACCTGACTAATACCCCGTTTACACGACGAAGCTAGCTCGACGAGCGTTTTTCTAACATTTATCAAACATTCATTAAGCACACATCAAGCACACATCGAGCTGGCTTAATGAATGCTTGTCGAAGCAGCTCGATAAATGCTTCCAATATCAAACATGTTTGATACTGGAAGCTTTCATCGAGCTGGTTCGACGAGCGCTCGACGAGCCAGCATTATTGTCAAAACGGGGTAAAATATCATTATTTCCGGCAGGACAACGTTTGTAAAGTGTCAGACGGGATAATAATGCCAGCCTGTACAAGAGCGACAAAATCTGAAAATTTTTGAGACGCCGTTTGGAGGCCGTCAGTGAGAATGCAAATGTGATGTCAGATTGAACTTAAAGCTCGTTTCACGGATAGCACCCGGATCCGAAAATGACGTTTTTACTGAGGAAATGTAAGGCATCAGCACTTCACATTGTTAGTGATGGGAATGTAATATTTGGAGTTTACTCGATAGTTAAGAGTGTTCATATCTTCCCGCCTGGGACTAAATAAATCCCCGATCTCCCACGAAGCCTTAAACTATGCAAAAGCGTAAAAACATTTATAGGTAAATGGGTTACCTGCCGGTATTTTCTATTTTATCAAAACTAACTAACGTGCGTCATTTGCAATAATAAAGCGACGGTGAGTTTTTTAGCCACCCGGCCTCTACTGCTGCAAAAATGTTGCATGCAGGTTTTCTGAGTAGCGGCGGTGCAGTGGAAAGTGGCCTTGAAGACAACTGTGCTCTGTACGACATTCGCGCCGCACTCGGCTGGATAAAAGAGAACGTGCGGTCATTCGGTGGTGACCCAGGTCACGTGACATTGATGGGTCACGGACACGGAGCGGTATTGGTCAATCTACTCGCTATCTCGCCCCAAACCTCGGGTAAGTAACAGGGCTGCCGTGGGAATTAAATTTTAATTCCCATACCACAGAAAAACCTGACCATAGAATTCCCACAGAATTCCCACAGATTCCCCCTACCCAATCAACCTCGAAATCTTTCATACTTAATTATTTATACCCTACATCTCGCGTCTTTTCGTTGGGTGCATGTTTTTGCTTTTAAGTGCAGTCGTTTTTTTGTTGTCCGTTGTAGAAGATAGGCTTATCCGGAGGTAAATGTGGTGGCCTCCAGGTTATAAGCCTACTGCTGTTTATTGAATTAGCCCCTTCCCCTTAACACCGACACAACTCAAATGTTTAGTCTTAATTGGTAGGCCTATTTCTGACACAACTCGTCACAGTGTTGTGAGGTACAGAAATAGATGAGTAGTGGCAATGATAGTGGGGCAAAGCATTTTCTCTGTGATCTGCGTTTTACGAAACAGTTCGTTAAAAATATCACAGATGAATTTATTATTAATGGAAAGTCAGTCATTCAGCTTAGCCAGAGATTAGAATTTACAAGAATACTAGCATTGTCACTAGTTGCCGTACCAACAGTGTTAAATTCGTAAAAGTGACGCCTATAGTAGAGTACTCGGTTACGGCTGCTGGCTGGACGCAACTCTGATTGCGTCACCATGCTGCAGCGACGGCGACGTACAGGCCAGCGGCTGGGGGCTCTCGCTTAATCTCACATCTATCCAAAAATTCCCACAGAATTCCCACAGAACGCATATGAATTTAGCACAGTTCGCATATCCATTCCATACCCATACCCATCGGAATTCCCATGGGAATTTCCATACCCACGGCAGCCCTGGTAAGTAATGCAGTGGCGATTCTTACACTCTTCCGTGTCTGTATTGTTACGTTCTATGTAGCCTACATGAGGTGGGTGGCATGGTAGGCGTCATCTTTAGTGTTATATTAGCTTTCCTGTTCCACGTACAAAATTACGTGCATGGCTTTTTATTTACAATTCTTTAAACGACTGGTTGACATTTTATAACAGCCAAAATCAACAGCACTTTGCTAGGGCCAATTCTACCACGATGTTGATCTTATTTTTGACATATTGAACCTTTACTAACTTACATTGTAATTACGTAATTACTATAGGTGATGTGCGTGTCTGGAATGTAGATGTGGACCTGTTCCATCGAGTAATTCTGCACAGCGGCAGTGCATTGAACCCGTGGGCGGTCGCTGGTCAGCACGAGAAAGTCTTTCGATATCTAGCCACCGAGTCCACTATTTTCGTACACCTCAGCCTTTGCCGATACTCGCTACTCGTTGTTTCTGCTCACCGAGGGGTGGCCAGGCTGAGCTGGCCTAGGTGGCTGGGACAACACATCGCCAGACATCTAGCCAGCGAGTCCGTTGTGACGAGGGTGAACTGTACTAAGCTGGGCACTTTGTTCTATCATCATCATCATCAGCATTACCGTAATACATCTTCGTAGTCTTCTTTTTCTTTCTTTTTTTTATTGTTTTTCCTTTTTACCATGTTCGTGTTTTTCTTTTTTCCCTCCCTGATTGTCGTCTTTGTCGTCTTCTTCTTTCTGATTTTTTTCTCTTTTTCATCCTCGTCGTTTTAAAAAATTTTCTTGTTTTTTCATCATCATCGTCATCATCATCATCATCATCATCAGCAGCAGCAGCAGCAGTATCATTTTCTACTAGAGTGTCTACGGCAGCTGCCCGTTGATCATTTGGTCAACATCGACTTGCCAAAGCTTCGATACCGCTCAACGATTGGACCTGCGGTGATACACAAGGACGGGGAACAGTTAAACGCTGATGTCAGGCAGTTGATGATGTCCAAAGATTCTCGTGTACCGTGGTCGCGACTCAACTTACTATTGGGCTTCGTCAGCAATGAAGGTATATTTCAGCCACTTTAGCGGTTGCTATATACTTCCTACAAAAACAGTAGGCCTAACCTAAATTTACTTAGGCCTAAATAATACTTGGACTTAGTTACAATAAAAATCTAAAAATGGGGAAAGTTAGTGATTTTTTTGCGAGATCTCGGTGCTGCAACGCACATTTAAAGAGTAAACGCTGGTCAAAATTGCTACAGACAAACCGTAACAACTATAGGCCCTAGTGATTGCAATCCCGGAATTGAATTTTTAATCCCGAGATCCGGGATTGAGAAAGTTGTAATTCCAGGATTCCGGGATTCCGTTTCGGGATTAGGCTTACAGATTGGTCGTCATTTTAATATCCTTTATTGACTTATTCCATGCGTATGATGTAGTATAGGCCCTTACGGAAGGTATATCCGTACTGCAGGGAGTGATAATGACTGTCAGAATATGAATTACAGTGCACAAAAACGAGTGAAACTCTTGCGCACATAAATACTTTATTCACCAGACGGCTAAAATTCTTATTTCTATCATTTAACACGCGAAAAAAGTACGATTTTAACTAATTTTGTAATCCCGTAATCCCGGGATTGGGACGCCGCCAATCCCGGGATTCGGAATCCCGGGATTGCCATCGCTGGTAATAACTTGCGTCGCGCATTACTCAAGATTGCTTGTAGCTCAAAGTCGGACAGCTTTGCTACTGGCTGCTGCCCCGACTTCGTAGATGGAACGGAAACTGCCGTATACCTAATAATAGTGGTAGTGTTGAAGATGTTGACAGTGCCACGGTGCTTGTAATATACAGGGTACGTCTACCTGAATCAGACGGAAATAGACAAAGGCGTGACGGTTGACCAGCTGCAGAGCGTCGTCAGGAGCTACGTCAACGAAGTCTACCAGTCGGAAGCAATGGACCTCTACGACGTACTCCTATACCAGTACAGACACGTACAGCGTGACTGGACGTCGTCACGCGCTGGTAGAGATAGCGCTGCTCTGTCCACGGTGGGATGGCCAGGCTGAGTTGACCTGGTTAAGACAGCATTGTTTTACCCCAGGAGGGATGGCCAAGCTGAGTTAACCCGGTAGAGATAGTGCTGCTCTGCGTAGTCTGCTCATGCAGCTGCTTGCCGATGGACATCAGGTTTATTCTTTACTCATTATCTTTATTATCATAACTATTCTTGATCTCTTGGAATTTTTTTGCAGCCGTCCTGATGAGCACCTTTACTCAACTTGCCCGTCCGTTTGTCTGTCTGTTTGTCTTTACTTGCCTTTCAGCTCAAAATAACTAAAACGCATCTATAGAAAAAATTATTGTGAACGTGAAGGAATAGCAAGACTTAGTGTTAGCACTGAGCAGAAACATAATAAATTTATAATTTATTTGCGTCGGTATTCTGTCTGCCATCTACTGCCTCTTAACCGTACATTAATCGTTACTCGGTCTAATAGTAGGTTACTACTGTAGACAGACAGACCGCGTTGCGATAGTGTCTGTAGCACAGCAGACACAATAATAATAAGTAGTAACTATCGTTATGCGATCCAGATAGAGGATTTAGTATTTGTATATTAACTTAGCGTGAACACCCCAATTTTCAGCTAAACTACTGAACCGGAACTGCTATAGGCTTTCGCGCGTCTCTTGAGCATTAGCTCAAATTTCTTGTACGTAATTGATATAAAGCGCTAATTGGCTTCATCAAATGTTAATTTTTCAATATTTATTAATTTTCCCTTAGCAGTATATTTTTATACGGCAAAAATAAGCTTCAAAGTAGACAATTAATCTCCGGAACTGTGACGTCACTTACAGTATTAGCGTCAATGTAGCGTCTAAGAGAATGTGACGCTAACAGCGTCAATGAAGCACGGTACCAGGCGAAGGGACTTCGCTTGCATTTCGAAATGACGCTGTCATACCGGAAGTAGGCCGACTGTATGCCTTTTCCGTTGCACCAATCGCCGACAGCGTCCGACTTCCAGTTCCCGAATGTAAGCGAGTTCCCCGCGCTGAGCGCGCGCTGCATTGTCGCTACGTCCACACGCTAGATTCGCACGCTGCAGTACGCGCTGCCAAGAAAGCGTAGCTTGTGACGTCATCATGCGGTTTGCACAACATTTTTTCTTATTAAAAACCAAGTCGCACGAAAAAACGATATTAAATAAATAAGTGCAGAATGTAATGCCAATTAATCACTTGAAAAAAACATTTAAAAAAATTAATTTTAAATAGGCTCACTGAACACTGGCCAGGTCCCAGTAATAGTGATAAATATTCAAGCCGCGTTAAACCCCTTTACGACGAAGACGATGACGATGATGATGTTTTAGATATCTCCGCTGATTGAGACTGCACGGCGTCACGTATCCATGGCAACGCATCCAGGCGCAGCTGCTGCAGCACCGGCTGAAACTTACCTATACTGTATGTCGACGCCAACACGGACTGACGTCAATCCGCGATGGGCGGATGCCGTTTACGCCGACGACCTTCACTACGTGTAATAGTAGTAGTAGTTGTTGTTGTTGTAGTATGGCGATGACGTTCACTATGTGTTTGGGTTGCCGCTAGTTATTGGTAGTTCAGCAACCCAACGAGCTCTCAGTCTTCTAGTGATGCGCTACTGGATCAATTTCATACGTTACGGGTGAGTACTCGATACTACAAATATTCTATCAGCATCATAATTCGGCCTTTCACTGTACTTAGATCTACTTGCAAAACATTTTAAAAATCATTTGCAGACATTTTGCGATTTTTACGCGCGAAAGCCGCTACTGCTTTTAGCGCGTCTTAACCATCGCAATTCTGTCTGTCTGTCCGTCTGTCCGTCCGTCTGTCTGTCTGTCACACGGGTCGATCAGTCAAAAACGGTGCAAGCTAGGATTATCAAATCTTTACCATCGGCTGCCTGGAAGACTCTGGTTTCAGGAACCGTAAAGCTTTTTCATAAATTCGAAGGGGGTCACCCCGAACGAGGCGCTAAATGAGAGGTGGGAAAAATTTGCGATTTTTGGCCAATAAGTCGCTGTATTTCAGTAACGGTGCGAGATAGGGCCTAGGTTACTATTAATCATTAATAGCAAACGTACACTGGCTTTCAGCAGTAAACGTAGATTTCAACGGTCCAAGACTCGATTTTTTAGGTTCAAAGAAACCTGCGCACGAGGGCATCAAAGAAGGTTACTCCCGTAAAAGTCGCTATTTTTCCGATGTTGGCCAGTCGCATCGTTCGTGAAAACGGTTGCGGATAAGCATGGGCATGTTATAGGCTTTCGCGCGTCTCGTGAGCATTAGCTCAAATTTCTTGTGTTTTTACGTGAAATCATGTCCGAAACATTAATTTTGTACAAGTGTTGTAGACTCAGACCACGCTAAAGCGTCTGCAGAAATAATCTAAAACATCATGGCAGCTATGTTTGTTCATGGAGTTAAAGAATAAAATGTGGTTACAGGTTAAATAAAATACTAAACTTTTGCACAAAATTTTTGGATATGTTTGTTTTTTTATTTGTTTTACACGGTTTTATCGCATTTCTATCATCATTATGCAGCTATTTTATATGCTGCATTATGGTGTCTGCCTGTCAATTTGTAGGGCCTCTTAACTCGAAGACAAACAGCGTAAAAACTGAAATATATGTGTGATTTATGTAAATAAAATGTTCAGTTTATATACAGTGTAAAGGTGACATCGTGATTGTCGATATAAAACAGCACAAATCGCAATTTAAAAATTCAAACTTTACCATTACACAGTCAGCAAAGTTCTTCTGACATTGTGTAATGGTGATGTTTGAATTTTTAAATTGTGATTTTTGCTGCTATATATCTACAACCATCTCGCTTTAAGCAGCTCTTGAATTAGAAGATTTTGTCGTTCACTTTTAGAATGTTATACTAATTTAATGTCTGATTAACTAATTACATCAATGTTAGAAAATGTATAAATGTTTTTGTTGCTAGATAATAACGATTTTTCGTATATTCAACGTATGATTTTTGCGGGGGTGCGTATGTGCACTTTTGAATAATCGCGCACTGCTCAGACTAAAATAAACTGATCTCGAAAGCACCCCATCTGACGCAAAGATCTTCGATATATCTCTTACGTAAGCCGAGTTCTAACTCATTATGTCCCAAATTTTGTTGCCATGGCAACGAGGGTCGCTCGGGGAAAAATTCGGTTGGCAAGAGTTGCTGATTTTCAGTTAAAAATTAAAAAAAGTTAATTGTTAACGTCACTGAACGTCAAAAAGTTACGTCGAAAATTACGCACATTTTTGTATTCTTAACTGCAACCATCTGAATTTACAAATCTTACAAATTGTCCTTTTCATGCCATTTTTCGACACTGTGCTCGTCAAATAAAGCTGGTTCGCTTTGTTTAGCTCATCAATATCTTGTTTTATCGACTGTTTGCTGTTAACTGATCAATTGTAGTAAAGAATTGCTGCAACAATATTGTGTAAATACTATTTACAGTTGTAATTGTCGACAGAAACCCGAACGCGGAAGGGAGTTTTCCGCGCGTGGAAGCTGGTTATGAAATGAAAAAGATGTTTTGGTCGCCCTTTGATTTTGCCTCTGAGCAGTACCTTCACATTGGTAAGCAATAGGATATCTACATAAATATAAAACTTTATTCTTTACTAGCTAATATGGCTGCCGTTCAGATACTCAAGACAGACAAAACAATACATTTAGGAAAAAACAAACTAAATTTATGGGCTATTAAGCAGTTACCAGTACGTATAGGTCAGATGAGTGTCGATGCGCTGACCATAAAGTAACAACACGAATGAAATCTGATGCCAATACAACCGAATGAAAGAACATGCCGGCTCGGACGTCGCCCGGTCAAACAAGGTCCGCG
>Ga0056128_1002691_pt1 | contig 21238 bp, 17 predicted proteins | sample WorMetLIZISLAND2_FD_71113 | JGI IMG/M metagenome (GOLD analysis project Ga0056128, IMG submission 71113) | Marine gutless worms symbiont microbial communities from Max Planck institute for Marine Microbiology, Germany - Olavius geniculatus... ... | reverse complement strand
GAGAATTTGGTATTTGTATATTAACTTAGCGTGAACACCCCAATTTTCAGCTAAACTACTGAACCGGAACTGCTATAGGCTTTCGCGCGTCTCGTGAGCATTAGCTCAAATTTCTTGTTATAGTTAAGAATCTGAGAATTTAGAACCAGAAAGTGTAAGACTTGACGCTGAAGGACCACACATGAATGATTCTGTAGTTCGTCTGATCAAACACGGCTAAAAAGGCGCATTAAATGCTTTTTTCGAGGGTTAAGACAGGCTTAAATCGTTGCACGCCATCTGCTGGTGTATGCTACTTTTAATCTGTTGCTACAATCATAGGCTACTATTGGGTTATGGTCCTATCTTTCTGGTCCTGCATTTTCAGTGTACTCTTAATTCCTACGAATGTTTATTTATGGGCGGACTTAGCAGTAGTCTTAACCGCAATACAAAACATTGAAAACGTACTGTTCATAGCTCAAACTGCACAACGCTGTACCGTGTGATGAAGTATTAGTATTTTAGTTACTGGAGTGGAATGGGTCGCTGACAATAATATTTAATTAGAGGTCTACGGCCGTTTCGTGCTTCATTCACGTTTGCAACCGTTCTTTGGCAATGGCATCATTTTAAACGATGCTTTAGACTCACAAGTAGCTGCAGACCTGCTTAAGCTTTTACATTCATGATTTGTTGTTAGATTGATGAATGAACATATCGGTGACGTGACGGTGCTGCGCCGCAATCTTTTCTCATTTTGCGCGTGACGATTTTGCTCTTCAGCTCATTCGTCTGTCTGTCTGCTATACTCTGTTAAAGCGTAATCCATCACTGTTCCGGAGGTAATTTGTAGCGGCGAGGCCGAGGCTTAGTCTGCAAGGATGAGGATGAGGATGAGGACGAGGATGGGAAGGGCAGTCGCTAGCTGGATGCTGTCCGTGAGATATTGCCGTGGGACCGATGGGACGCCGGATCCGGCTTAGTCACGACGACCGGAGACGAGTGTATTACTCGACGAAACGAGGAGACAATTCGTCGCCAACGAAAAGCCAGCCGGCGTCGCATTAAAATGTCTCCCCCATGAAAAATCCACCCGGGGAGAAATAATCACGGAATTGATACGTTTCCCTTTTATTAAAATATTGTCGGCCCCATAAAAAGTCTCTTCATTATAGGATCGCCCCCTCCAGAAAAGTTGCCTCGGACCGACAATTTATCGGTAAAAATTCGCCCCGTCCGAGCGGCCGCCGGGCGGGGCGGATTTTTATCGATAAATTGTCGGCCCGGGGAAACTTTTCTGGGGGAGGGACGATCCTATAATGGGGCACCGGCCAGCCAGCGAGCTAGCGAGACGTCGGGCCTTGCTGCTGCTGCTGCTGCTGCTAAGTGCTCGTGTGCCGTGTGTCACGAGAGAACGGTCTATCACAGCGCGTACATCATCACCTGACGCAGGCAGCTACGCGTGATCTACAGAATGTCTTTGAGCATGCATGGCAGAACAGTTCTGTCGAGGATTGCGAGTCGTTGTGACGAGAAAACGGTTTCGCAAGGCGCATACAGGATCATCTGCAGCGGATCACGGGTTGTCAGGATGTCCATGTGGCGGATCAGCTGAGCTGAAGATTTGGATCTGCTGCTGCTGCTGCTGCTGCTGCTGTTTCTCCGTCGCTCAATCACGAAAGTGCCATGGCGGATATATCTCGTCTTGACGTCGTAGTCGCGACGGCTTCCGGCAGAAACGATCGACCAACGTGGCCGGTGCCCAGACTGACGTCAGTACTCGCAGCTATAGAACGAGCTGCAGGGCTGCTGCGATTGACGAGATATTGGGGTCGCCGTGTATCGGATGCGAACTCACGTCCGCCCGTCCTTCGCTGGCTGTCAGTGGCGTAGCAACACGGAAAGCAGGGTGGATAAAGTCCAGTGGGCCCACTAGTGCAGCCCTGGCCCACGAATTTCGGACAGTTTTTAAAATAAATTCGGTTAACTTCATCATAGTAGTGCACTTGAGAACCTGAGGAAGTGGTGGGTATACCCAAACCGGCGTACAAAAATATCCACAGTCTGAGACCCAACATCATTTTTATTAGCGGTACGAGCGTGGAAATTTCAGACGGAATCCGCCTGAATGGAAAGCGGCAGGGATGTTAACGAGCCAAAAGTATGGTGAGAACGAGAACGAGAACAGTGAAAGAAGAAAAATTTAACATATAATATTTGACATAACCATCGGCATAAATTGATTTTATAAAGCAATGTGATTATTAACTGATGTGGCATAAATCAGATGCAGAGAGACCACAATTATGCAGTATCTGTCTCATGTGCAGCACCGAGATTAGGCCTACCAGAACCAATCTAAGTCTAACAGTGTCTTGCCAGTATAGTCTGTTCACTGTAGATTTGCATTTTATGCACAACCACTCACGGACATGAGTTGAATCAATCCATTCGTTTGGTTGGATTGGGTTAAACGTGACCGCAGCGAAAACACACGCTGTCATAAACCAGCATGCAGTCTCTGCAACAAGCCAACAACCTACTTATTTTTTATTGCAGAGTCTTTGATCTGTATACGCAGCAGGTCCAGACAGTGGACCTTTGACACAGCCGGTAGTCAGCACTCGTGACCCCACCTGCATGAGCAGCTTGTGTAATTACGATTCAGTGAGTTTTATTGTAGGTCTAACAGCCACTATTCAGTTCACTATTAGTGCTGTCACTTTGACACTTGAGTCCAGAGTTATAAGTCATCATTGCGAGCAATAATAAGTATTTTGCATAGTCGAATTTCGAGACTACGAGAACAAGATGCACGAGAACGAGAACAACAACAACGAGACCAAGAAAGAGAACGAGACCATTAAATTTGGTCTCGAGACCACGTTGGTTTCGAGAACTTAACATCCCTGGAAAGTGGGGGAGGACGAGGAAGAAGAGCATAGGGGCCCGTTTGGATATTTTGTCTAGGGGCCTCGGAGTTTCTTGTTACGCCACTGCTCATTGACAGGCGGCGATGACGCGTGCTGCTGTAGGGGTGTTTCCTTTAGTCGCCCGCCACACAGACGGATAGACTTCGACGTCTACATCGACGAGAAAGATTGCGTACACAGCTATCGTGACGCAGATATCCTCGGCTCCCGGCTTGTGGCTTCTCAGGGACCGACTTGCTACGGCTGCTGAGCAGTCTTTCAACTGTCGGTCGTCGCAATGGAATCGAGCAGTCCTCAAGCCGGTCGCTCGTTCTGGTCTCGCGCTCACATCAATTTTATCCAGTCACGTTCGCGACGGACACGCAGCAAGAATTTCTGCCGTCAACATTGTCTGCTATGGCTATATAGGCTAGAGTGAATCTCGCTGTCATAGATCTCGCAATCGATTCGTTTCAACTATGGTCTTTGATCGTGAATAAATCCGGTGCCGCCGATAGTCAGTCGCGTCTCACGTTGGCATTCTGATCTTGAGTTCTCATTTCTCAAATGCATACAGAAAATAAAACCGTTGTTCTTCGCATAAGCGTATCACAGTGGTCGCGGTCCGGGACGAAGTACATTAAAAGCTGAAGAGACGTTTGCTTTAGCTTACTTTTTCACAGATAACGCCCCAATAAAACGATGGCTTTGGACTTGGAGTTTGTTTTACGTGACGCCGGTGCACTTGCGCTTATCTAGATTATTTTTAAGGGAATATTTCCCATAGTCAGAAATCAAAGTCGCCGTCTCACAGCTCTGCGACCATAGGTTCCGTGTTGATCGCCGTTACGTGGCCCTGAGCCGGCAGTGAGCTGCAAGTGCAAACACAGCTCAGCAACTCAGTTGTCTGGGTGGTTGGACTTGGCCACATCTTTCCCACATACTGCCGCTACCTTCTAGGCGCTTAGGTGGGTGCCGAATTATATTGCTTGGTGACGGAGGGAAGCAGATGTGTATGAACAACTTGCCGTCCAGGGTAGTTAGCAGAACTGGCGGCTCCGCTAACCATTACCCCAGCAAGCCACCTACACTCGTCCAGGTTCTATAGTTGCTCGGAAACGTGTGCCGCTGTCTATCTGTCGGACGGACGCAGGTGGTGGGTGCGCCGGTGCAACTGATGGCGTCAACCATTACCAGGCAAGCATCAGTCAGCGTAAAGCTGCTGCTGCTGCTGCTGCTGTCGATTTGACCCTATGCCGGCTGGGGTCTGGTCTACTCTTCCCACGCCACGGCAGAGCTACATCTTCACCGGCGATGAAGAGCAGCAGCAGGCCGCCACGCGTCTTCCTGTCTCTCGCTTGTCCTGTAAATCTTCCGCGCCAGCGGCTGCCAGCCAGTGCGCTGCAGGGTTGAAAGGCGTCGTCGTCGTGTGTCGAATAATTGGAGTCGAGAGACGGTCGCGGCGGCCGGGTATCAAAGAAGAACGTAAGACACGCGCAATTTGCTACTGCCGCTGCTTCATCTTCGTGGCTTCCTCCTGATTCATTTTCTGTGCGTTGATGGAGCAACGAGCGGAAGCCACGGCATGCAGAACTAGGCGCCGCATTCTCGGCGACGTCTGTACAATGTAAACATCTGTTGTTTGCCTGCCTGCGCGCACGCATCACGTGTCCGTTCGTCCGTCCGGAACTCCAGTCTCCGCAGCAGCTCCGCATACGACTTGGTTTCGTATGTCAGTCCACTTTTCACCAGTTCCTCGGCAGGCATGCACCGCCAGGCGCCTTCTTTTGTCACTCTTCTCCGACTTCTGTTTTTTCTCTCCTACTCTCCCTCGCCTCTCTCTTTCAGTTCTAACTTTCCTCGCAACAGAAAAAACTCCTGGATCACCGACCAGCTCGTGTCCTAGAAATCTATGCCGAGTGCAGCCTGATAAAAATGCGGCAGATTAAGTCGGCTCAGATGCCTTTTTAGGCGCACTATAGATGCTTCATTCCTTACTTCCTCACCTATGATTGATTTCCTTACCTTTTCGCACCACCACCGAATGCGTTGTTTCTTTCTTTCGCGTTACGTGTTTCTCCTTTGTCAAGCTCCCCTTTGTATTTATTTCTATACGGTCTCTGTTTAATTTAGCTCTTGGATGCATCCATGATCTATCTGTACCAGTTACCAATTTTGGGTGCGACTAAGACGACAAATGTTGCAGTTAGAACTAAAAAGGTTGCTGGAAGTCCTTGAATCCGAGTGTCAAGCCCACATGAGTGGTCCTTACTTCGTTCTGATGGGCGACATTACAGACGGATTTACGGACTGCGCAGAGATTTGCCAGGCACTCTGCATCATTCTGTCTGTCGAGTGCTGCCGCTGCTAATACAGAAAGTGTTATTACGAGGTGGAAATGACGTAGCCCGTAGGATGGTGCTGCGCCGGTCTGCTGAATATACCAGCGAATCGCCTCGCCTTCAGCGATACTACACGGTGTTTCATAAACATGGCACCCTTTTTTCTTTCTTTTATAATTTACTCAAATGATGATCAATTTACACGAAATTTTTGTCAGATGTAGCGGAAAGAATACTTATTCAAAATATTCCGACAAAATGTGGCCGTTAGTTAAATATTGTTTGCTAGTAGTGATGTAATGCGGACGTCATATATGTGTCATGAGTACAAACTTGCTTGTCGCAACCGGTGTTGACAGTTGCTGAATAGCTGTCCTGCTTCGATGGTAAACTTCATCTTCACTGATGACAAAAAGTTGAAGTTTTGCCATTGCAGCCACAAAAACGCACAAAACGATCGGTTTCACGGACTTGTGGGAATAGCTTGACTTTTACACCTTCCAGCACTGGCAGAAAGACAATGCACCAGCACATACCGCTATGCGAGATGGCTGAGTTTCAGGATCGCAAGACGCCTAATTTCATGCTCCACTCGTTGCTTACTGCTGATACGATGAACATTTTTCATCAGTAAATCAGAAAAAAGTTTACCATTGAAACAGGGTAGCAACTGACAGCATTAGTAATGTTGAGACAAGCAAGCTTGTACTCACGACTCATTATGAGGTCATCGTTACATCACAACTAGCAAAGAATATTTAATTAACAATCACAGTTTGTTAAAATTTTTGAATTAGTATTTTTTCAGTCACAGCTTTCGACTGAGTTATAGAATAAAGAAAAAGGGTGCCTTTTAAATGAAACACAGTGTATAGGGTGAGCCACAAGTGATATTTTTTGGCACGGTGTTGAGTTTCCTCTCTTGTTAGGTGCATTATATTTGTAATTTTTGTTTATTAGCGTATCGAGTTCATTAAATGACGACGTTTTTGTTTTCCGAAGTAAGCAAGATTTGCTATTACGCGAATAAATTGTAATTTGTTACGACGGTTAGATTAACTAACGATTAACGCTTCTGATTCGCAGTCTGCATATAGAGAACATTGGGGTTTCGCAAGAATTATGAAAATGTTTTTAAATGTAGGAGCACATTTTAACTGGATAATTAATAGATAATGTTATGTTCGTAAAAACGTAAAGTACTTTCCAAGCCAATAAGCCTTATAGGGGCGGCGCTGATCTCCGTTTTCTTAGCCCTCAGCCAAACACCAGTTATACTGCGAGACCACGGTTATAGGGCTAGTGCATCGCGCAGTGTGCCAGCATAAATATCTGGTGTTTTGCACTTTACATGGCATTATGTTGACGTAGTTGAAAAAGGTGTCATGCAGTTTTTGGCCCACTCGGTATATGATCACGCTATATAGCCTACTGGTGGACGGCTCAACGCGGATTGACGGACACTCGACAGCAGCTATCCGCTGAGTATAAACCGCACATGCCTTGTCTTGAGCCTCGTTCGTCAGCCCACTGACTGACAGACGCACCTACCTCGAGTCACATGAATGATGTATTGGTCTTCAGATTATCAGCAGATTGTTTAAAATCCGATGTCAGAATAAGTAAGACAGCGGTGCACTGCTTGGTCGACAGGGCGGCCCCCGGCGGGACTCTGCAGCGGCGCAGCTGCACGCTCTGAACTGAAAGACGAGGGAGACCACTTTCTTTTTCTCCCCTTCCAAGTCCCAACTCTTTCTTTACCCTATATTCCCTTTTTCGCTGCCTTTTAGTCTCTTTCCTTTTTTTCATTTTGTTTGGCGCAAATAAACGCGTTTCGGTATATGTCGGTGAATGGATACTTTTCGTGGCACATGGGTGCTGTGCTTCGTTAATCGGTTTCAACTCCAGCTGTGAAAAAACGTAGGGTAATGTGCGACCCTTCCCCCTGTGGCAACACCAAGAGACTTAGTGGCAGTTCGATTGTAGCTGTAGCTTTGCCACCGCAAGTCCGCAACATAATCCCGCTATTTTCTATCATGTTTATAATTAGATATTTGTTGCAATATCGATACCGATTACCAGGAGAACTTGTTACGTCAGTTGTTTCTTTTATTACCGTGCATCATGGTGTCTGGAACAACGCTGGCAGTCACTTTCAGCGTTCTGTCAACATCTCGTTACCTGCGTGACTCTTCAGAAAGTAATACACTGAAAGGCTCATCATCTGAATCTATCATTTTATCCCAAAAATGCGCTGAATTGTGCACAGATTTGCACCCATATTTTTCTAATTTTTCTTGAAAATGACAGCTTAGGATCTTTTTATCTGGCAGCGGCAAACCCTCTCTCAGACCCCTCACCCGGCGCGAGTTCACTGTTTTTTTCTGAGCTTTCGCGAGATTGTTTGAACCATTATTAGCTATCTATCTATCACACTGTTTCGGTTTACCTGTTTTATTCGTCAAGTTGCCGAACAGTTTAATCTTCAAGTAGCTTTGCTGATATGACGATTGATTAACCGATGGATTTGTTGGTTACCGCGGGTGACTTTTTTTAGTCCGATAAACAAGGACAGTTCGCTAAAATTCCTGCGTGTTCGCCTAGCATTACACTTTTGTTATCCCGGAGTCGTAGCCTACAGTGAATACTGCCGAGCTTAATAACATCAAGAACGTAACAGAAATTTAAAACAAAGTGTTCCGGGTTGGCGGTTTTCTATAGGACTGAATTTATTTCACGTTTGAGTCTGACACAACACATTTCTCGCTTTCCGCTCGAATATCTGATCCACAAATAACGGAAGACTGTTTAATTCTACGTTGTTTTTGAGATAACTGCGGTTGTGCTAATTAATGATGATGCTGCTGCTTCAGCTGCGACGCAGAACGTTGCGATGGCAGCAAAAAGCTTTGCGTGACACTTAATTACGCAAAGACACGCCATTGAGACTCACATCGTGAACTAGTAAGTTTTGTCTTCGTACCAGCACCGCTTAGCGGCACCTGGGGGCCAACCGCATTAATTTTGATGGAAGTATAAAACTATCTGCATAAGAATGGGAATAACCGTTTTTCCCGTGAAAATTAATTGCCGTTGTCGACTTCAGAAAACTGGGAATGGGAACGTGTGGGAGTGGGAATAAGCTGCAAAACTGGAAACAGGAATTGGAAGGGTGGAGTCGATTGTATACGGAAATTGGGAGGAATGTGGGTGTGAAAAGCCATTTCCGATCATCTCTATATTTCGCTGTACAGTGCGTAAGGGGACGTGATCGTCGGTCAATCGTGTAAACCGGCGTGGGCTCGATCTCGGCAATCTCGCTTCCATGCAGGCTTCCAGGCTTCCAGGCATTGTTTACGCGCAGCCGCCTCCTGGTTCGTAGAGTGATTGAACTGTTCACGTTCGCCAGCTGTGCTATATCCTTCATTGAGCAATTTATTCGCCGTACACTATACGCTCTATAGGCTGCTATCCCGGTTGTTCGTCCATTTGCACTGCAAACGATTACATGACGTACCTCTTCTTCACCTACAGCGTTCATCAAGGTGTTCTCGGTACTGTTATTTAGATGCATTAGCCCACTCTACCAGTTAAACCGCACTCTGCAGCTTGCACTGGTACAGTGGTACTGTTTTCGCAATTTTCGGCTGCAGTCGTGCGTCATAAACTCATGAAGCAAAAATTGTAAACAACCGTGATCCGAGCGTAGTTTAAATACGATACCGCACTGTCTGGAGTGGTATTAGCTCGTACTGCATTCTCGTTTACTCACTACAGCAGTGCGTTATCTAGTATTTATTATTATACACCGTGGGCCATAAAAACGTGCCACTTTACTTTTGTCCATATCTTCGCTAAATATTAACTGCTATTCAAAATTTTTTTTCTGATGCATTCTGCGGACAATTAGCAATAAAGCGATTATTGAATATCCCATCACGCGTTAATTGTTTTGCTACACTACCATGTGAAATATAAATGCAAGAAAAACTAACAGTAGGCCTAATAGACAGCAAGTGTGTTGGTAAACAAGAAACACTTTTATCCAAAAATGCCGCGAGTGATCTGTACGATGCTACACTTTGTTGGATCCGTTTCTTTGGATATCTGGCGTGTTGGACGATATGTTTGTTTTTGACCTTTGTGGTTTAGCAAGCCTACCATTTCATCAACGGAAGTCACGTTCTTTTCACCACTTGTATGCTTCAGTCTGCTAGTCTCATGCCTTTGGTCTGTGCTGCGTGTTTACCAAATCTCTGTCAATAACATTTTTACTCTTTCCCTGTTGCAGCTTATCTTTGAAAATTCTGCCAGTATTCTTTCAAAAACTGTATTTTTAACGGGTACAAGTTCTTAGAGCTTTGTCTCCATTGTTAAATGGTAAATGGCGCATGACATCACCATTATATCGTCACTGCATTACAAATTATTATCTATGACAATATCGTCTGTTTTTGTTTACAAACATCAAAAATGTATGTAAACTAAACATAAATTAATTTTTGTATAAAAATTAGTAAAATTTATCGTAGAAGATAATTTTTTGCATATGTGCTATAGTGATTTTAGTGATTTTTGAGAATGTATGTTTTACATGGTAGTGTAGCGACACAGTTAAAGTGGTGGTATATTTAACAACTACGTTATTGCTAATTGTCCACGAAATGTGGCAATGAAAAAAATTCGAAAATCGCTTAATATTTGGCTATGAAAATGATATGGAAAATGACAGTGGCACATATTTGGGCCCACCCTGTACATTTCCCTTTTGGCAGCTACAACACGTCTTTCTGTCTATGTACTGTGGTTGACTGGAATGCCCTGCCTGTTTTAGTCCGTACCACCAAACTTTTAGCTCTTACTTTCTTGTCCCATTCCATTACTTCGATATGTTGTGCGTGTTTGCAGAGTGACGGTGGAGAACAATATCGACGTCGCTTGACGGTACCAGGCGCAGCAGCAGCAGCAGCTCCGCAAACCATGACTACAACCACCACCAACACCACCACAACCAGTCATCATCCTGCGGCTGCGTCACTGGCCGCACTCGATCCAGCTGTATTTTCCTTTCGCTCAATCTGGTTGCTGGGAGCCGCGCCGTCTTCAGCTGCACGTGGCTAGCCGCCGCCGGACGAGTTGAGACGACGGTGGGAGCACTCGTCGTCCCCTCCATGGCTCCGTCAACAAATAATTGTAACTTATATCTAATACATCCATTTGTTGGGCGGTGAAGTATACACACCGTCGGTCGTACGTCGCCATTCTGACGTAATGTGATAGAGAAAAATTCTGCGCGCGTCACGGACGCTGCTGGCATGTTGTCGCGGTGTTAAGGCGCGCACAAAGCAACACAAATGAACTGAACTTGATTGAACTGAAATCTCGGTCGCACGATTTGTACAGAGCGAACAGACTGGCATTTCATTTTTAAAAATTTCATTTCAGTTTAGTTCAGTGCGTTCGCTTTGTGAGACGCGCAAGCAGCAGCCGTCACGCGAGCGTTGTGTTCGCGCTTAGTCGACTGAAGCACGAACTAAGTCGGCCGCCGGCGAGTATAACGTCTCCATGTGTCCGCAGAACCCCGACAGTAGTTTCTAGCGATTTACGGAATCTCGATGTATCTTCTCTCTTTCAGTGTTTGTGTATACGATGTCACGCATTCAGACTATAGAGCTGCTGCGGACCGGAGTTATTGTATGCCAAAAGGTATAGCACGTCACGCAGATTGCAGATGATGGCTCTGATATAGGCTAGACTTTTCGATTGGAAAATGTTGCGCGCGTTTACCGGCCGATCAGGTAAAGAATATACGTATATTTGTAAGAAGCAACTGCTAGTTAAGTGCGTCCAATTTTCGCAGAAATTTGTCACTAGAGTGCTTTCAGTAGTAGATTACTGTTGTGACGGTGGTGAGCTTTGAATCTGTAAAGAAATTGCAGGTGCGTGGACTTCGCGTATGGCGGCGTTAACGTCGGCGCCAGACTCAAGAAGAACGTGTTTTATTGATTCGTTTACCGCCGAGTCCAGTGGCGTCGTGGCAGGGCAATTGCTCCACTAAATTCTGTGCTGTCGAAAAATTGTCGAATTTTTTTTTCTTGTAGGATAATTGTTGTCCCATAATAAGTGAGTAAGTAAATTTGTATAGCACATAATGTCAGCGGCAAAACCGCTAAATCTGAGTCGCTGGAAAATTTTGGGCTAAGAAACCTCCATTTTGGGGAAATTTGGGGGAAAATTGATATTGTGAGCACATTAATTCTCCTCTGTCGGAAATTTCCAGCTGTCTGTCGGAAAATTTAAACTTACTGCCCCGCCTACTTTTTTAAGCCACGACGGCGTTGGGTGAGTCATTGAAGATATGATACAGATACAGAGGACTGTCGTTATTTAATGCGTGCATGCGTGAAACTTTCATTCAGGGTATCGGCAGGTCCCGAGCAAAACGGCTTGCAGCAAACGTCCGTGAGACAGAGTGAATGGGCGATGTATGATTGGTGCGATTTTGCTAGTGCCAGCGGTGTCTGCACCATATACACTGCAAACCTATGAGCAAATCCTCCTCGCAAAAGCAAGAGAGAGGTTAGGTTTTTAGCTGTTCGATGAGAATAAGGTACGATGTAAGATTTACATTTACGTCAATGTAGTCTGGAGTTTGCTACCAGTACCAAATGAGTTGTTCATGTCCAGAATGTCCCAAAATCGATTTCGGCTGCGGCTTCTTGCCTTTTTCATCCCCCTATGTATTTAAGGAAAATTCTCCCGGAAAATCAACGGGGAAAAGGGAAAAGATAAGAAAATAGATGTGGCGAGAAGAAAAAGGGAAGAGAGACGCAGAACTGTAGGAGGAGTGACTTAAGACGCCTCTGGCTGATTGTGTCAGTTTCTAATCACGCAAATCAGAAGCGATCCAACCTTATTCACGACTGAATGTGACACGATCTGTATATTTGGTTGATTTACTTGTAATTGGAAATGAATGAGAGAAAAAACCACGTGCAGTTTGAACATTTCTGGTTTTTTTGTACTTTAGCGTTTAGGTTTTTATGTTTAATACACAATTTTCGGTAATTCACTCAAAACGACTTCTAGAACTCTGTTCATCAGCCGGTTGACTTCTTGTTCAAGCTGCTAAATCTGCTTTACAATTGTGCATATATCCTGCTGTCCATATTTCATATCAGGCACGTGTAGCAAGGAAAATTGCAATTGCAGGCTGTTTTAACTTTCCGTGTAATTTGCATTTTCGTCCGTGAATTAGATTGGGTCCTTCTAACCACTACAATCAGCTGTTGCCTCATTAAGACGCGTAACTGAACTAAACTGGCATGGTTTAGATTTTTTATGAACTGACCGATGAGCGAGCAGGGCGAGCCCATTGGTCATTGGTTGATGCGTACGTGAGCGTAGTCACTTAGTCACCGACGCCGTTAGACGGTGCGTGCTATGATGCATTACTGCTTGCCCATTGGTCATTTCATCAAAAACCAAACCATGTCAGTTCAGTTCAGTTACGTTGCTCCGTTCGCGCATTTACGTCGCTATTGCCTCTTCACTGCTGAGGGTATAATGTCAAAGGTCGATTCCCGTCAGAAGCGAGCGAGTCAGTCGTGTTAGCGTCATCGTTGTGTCTTTCAGCCTACCGACCGACACGTCATGACAATTATTCAATTATTCTACACAAACTGTCGACCAGTCTTTCGTGTCTATACCGCGGACAGTGGCGTAGCTGCTGCTTGCAACCAGTTTCTTGCTGCACTTCCACATTTACTAAATCATGCAAATATGAATTTGTTGTTTGAAGGCGTCCGCGTGAAAATTGGGAAACTTCGCAAACTGTTGCAAAACAAAAGAGAGCATTAGTTGCATTAGCTCACAACCTCATAATTGGTTTAGGGAATGATATGTCGGGGCATTGTCTACGTATATTTGCTATGATTTGGTCATTTTTCTGAACTGACAGTCTGACAATCACGGGAAACAGTAGTCGCTACGCCGCTGTTGTACTGTATATATAGCGTTGTCGCCGTTCTGCCGACTATGTTAGTTGTGATAACATTACGCAGGGATTAATTGCCGCGTTTTCTGCTGAAATATGTGCACGTAAGCATTCGAGAGTATTTATAAGGGCGTTCGCGCATGTACGATGAAGAAAAGTAAGACGACCCACTATAAGACAACTTACTTCGTTTTATCGCAGTACTCCTGTGAGTCTGCCAGTTTCTGTGGCGCCACTTTCGCTCTGTAGTAATATGCAGTAAACGGAGTCGACGTCGGCGACCGCGTCTCCTGTTGTTTTGTTTTATTTCATTTTATTTTATCGCACATTTGAGAGCGCCCTAACGCCCGGTGGTCGCCAGCATAAACTCTCAGTGCTTTCACATATTTTAGCATAAGCAGTTCAGGGTCGTTCAGTGCAAGCGAGAGGCTAATGCCATTGTACATAATTATAGTACAGCTTCTGTATAATATTATTATGTCCTTTCGCAGCCCGCTGGTTTGAATCGACATTTTTACCAATTTAACAGGCATCCATGTACGATATTGTGCTTAGCAGTACTGCTGCGATATATGTACATAATAATCTATGAAAACGGCATTACTGACGTTACTGAATAATAATTGTCAAATTCGGTATATACTGTACTTGCGTCGCAGAATTTCCTTTTGTATACTGTAGAACTAGACCTACGCATAGCTTTAACAATATATGTATATTTTTACAGGGTGCCTCAAAAACCGAGCCACTTTGTTTTACAGTTTGTAATTTTAGAAGTACTGACCTGATTGACACCATGCCGATCTGATCAATAGTTCCAATAGTTCTAAAGTCACAAGCCTTAAAACAAAGTTGGCCCGTTTTTGAGCCACCCTGTACGGGCGTGTTTTACGTTCAGTCATGATAACGTGTCAAGTGCGAAGTTGTGAACAGTCTGTATAGTTGCGACATAGACTCGGCGTCAGATTGTTTCAGTTTTCTATGTCGAACGCGCGGCTGAAGCCGATGTGATAAATCTGTTATTATTGCTTGCTGAGGCGCGTAGTAAGCGACGAAACTGAACTGAACTGAAGTGGCAAGCCCATTGATCATTGGTTGCCACGTAGTTGCCACGTACGTGCGCGAAGTCACGTAGTTACCGACGCCATTAAACAGTGCTATGCTACTGTAATGCATTATTGCTTGCCCACTTGTCAGTTCATCAAAAACTAAACGATGCCAGTTCAGTTCAGTTCAGTTACGTCGCCGTGTACGCGCCTTTAGAGAGATCGCGTCGTTTCCAACAGAAACAACGATTTCTGTGCGTTGAACACGGTTAGGCTCTGCATACTGCATGACTGTTCCACACAGTAAGTAAGGTGTAAAATATTTCTGTGCTTCCAGTTGCAGTCAGACAAAAAGTAGGAACGGGGCGAAATTTTTTTGTAATTTTTATTCTCTGGCATGTCGTGTAATATTACGCAACAACTCATAAAAACGAATCGATACGCTGAATACTGTATCTGAATACTGAAATAATTGCAGTTCGCATCTGACTAGAAGAACAGTTTTTTCATTGGAACTTCAAAAAAACTAAAAACTACAAAAAATACTTCTGAGGGTTTAACAACAGTTTTAGGGACGCAACGCAAATGTTTAGAGACGGATAAAAACCGGAAGCACATGAATTTTTTTGCTTTATGTGAAGATGCTGAATGCTGATTAAGCGCATTATGCATGTAGGCCTCATTCCTGCTTCGTGTATAAAACGAGTAAACACAACTTTCAGAGTGCAAACCTTCGAAAAATTCTACTGTGCACATATGGTGACGATTCAGTAAGTTTGTTGTCTGTGGAAAATTAACGAAAACCATTACAAAAGAATGAGCTTTCAATGAGTATTCAGTTTCAGTCTGTATATAGGATCGGCAATATAGGCCGTTCAAGCTCCAGCAATAGCCACAGCAGAATCTTGGTGGAAATCAACTCGACTGGCGAGGGAACCCATAAACTGATCGATGATATTTGGCATTTTCACGAACGATCAGGAGCGGGAAATTATCCTAGTATTTTGCGACGCAACCTTTGTGCACTCTCGCCGTATCTACTGCGTCCCTTGCCCGAGCTGGCTTTTGGGTCACGCAGCGGCTTGGAAACGTATATCAGCTGCGGCAACTGATGAATGGGCAATAAGATAGCTACCGGGGCTGTAGGCTACTGCGTATATCCATCTGATATTATGTTATAGGCTACATGGTGTCGCAAAAAACGGGCACGCGTATTAAGCTATATAGCTATCAAAAATTGGGCATTATGAACAACATAATATTATGTTGCAGTTTGTTGTGTCGTGTGCACGAGTATACTTTTTAATTTATGTTGAAAAATATAAACAAGCAGAGTACCGACTACAGCAGTTAAAAACGGTAACAATAACAGGTTTCACTGTAAAACGTGCATTTTCTGAAGTATTATTTTTATTTGAATTTAATCGGATTACGGCTGCAATTAGCTGGTTTCATGTATCGACAATTACTTTTACTGTTACTGTTTGAATCACAATTTTTATTGTGCTGAAACAAAGCGTTGTTGAACTGTTAGTTTCTCATGCACCGAGGGCGCAGCAATGACTGGTGTTTTAGATAATAGTTTATTCTCTGATATATAAATCTATAAGACTGGCTGATAAATGTCACTGCTTGTCACTGCTTAGCACTTGAAAGACGCTGACATTCGGGTGCATGGTTGTGTTGTGCACTTCGTCATAATGTTACGGATTCCTCGCGCTAGCAAAGCGACGGAACGCCCGGCCCATAGCAAGAGCGTTGTGTCTGTAATGTATGCGGTCTGTGATAGCGTTGTCCCGTGCAGACGATATTAATCTCCGAAAAGAAGCCTTCTAGATCATTGCTCTGAGCTCTGTGGCCGACTCACCCATTCTCGTGCTAGAGGCAGGGGTGTTACGTTCTCGAGCCAACTTGGTCTCGAGGCCAAATTTTACGGTTTCGTTCACGGTCTCAGTTCTCGTTCTCATATATCTTGTTAGCAGTTGGTCTAACTTTTGACTCAAACCTTATTGCTACTTACTTATTTACTTACTTGATGGTGTTGAGAGTTGACCGATGCCGAATAATAGCAACTTCGCATTTGGTTAAGGAAAAGTAGGCCTAACTTGGTTTCGAAGTGGAAATTAGTTTCTGCTGACTGCTGTGTCGCATATTAAACGCCAGACTTCGTTGGTCTCATCCTCGTTTTCGTTCTCATAGTTGTTGGTCTTGTTAAAGCCTCATGCACTGCTGTCCTCATTCTCGGTCTGGCCAATGGCCAAACCCTGGCCTCATGAACATCCCTGCTTCGAGGATTCTTGAAGGTCAACTTGCAAGTGTTGAATGTCTGGTGGCCTTCCAACTTCTTTATCTTTGTTCCAGGTTTTTGATAACAGCATGGGGGTCACATTTTTTAAAGGTCGTCAATACATATATGAGGACAGATGGCGCGATCAATGACCGGCAGAACGACGCCATTTTCAGGCAGAAGATATATACACTGCCGCGCATGGTCTCTAAAAACAAAACATTGAACATTGAGGTATTTGTCGCGACACAGGTGTCGCATCGACAGGACGAACTAACTAATAGCAATCAATCGCCCATCCATTACAGAACGCTTAACGGTTGTTTTAGCCTATGCCATGCTGTCTCCTTAGCAGCTTTTCCTAAGGTTAAACGGTAACAAAATTTACTGAGAAAATTCAGTTAGTTTTACTTTCAACGGCTGTAATGCTTTACAGTACAACAGTTGTTTTTTTTTAAAATAAAATTCAAAGACCGAAAAAGACATGAACTAGGCTAACTAAGCCGGACAAAGAATGGAGATCGAAGTAGTAAAGTTAGTTGCTATCAAAGTACAGAATCCAAAGCAAAGGCGATGACCACTAGAACCATGGCCATGCTTTTGGGCTGGACCCGGAAATCAACAGGCCCCTACTACGATTTTGCTGCTGTGCCAGTGACCATAATGCTATCAATTTATCGTTGATTGCTACTGTTTACTTTGAACTTTTTACTATTTGGTTCTGTTTTTTTCTGGTGCATTTGCTGTGCGCATACTGTATTGAAGTATCGATCGATTTACTACCATATTATTACATCGTTGCCGGGTATACCCCACTGCAGTAATTGTGATGTAATTTGTAAACAGATACACATGTAATTATTATGCATGTTAACGAGTAACGACTAACGAATGATTAAAAATACGTAGCGTGATCTGTCGATGTTGTTTGCGCAAATTACGATATGTCGTGCTTTTATATTGTGATGTTCCTGCGCAACAGAATAGAACGTTTACAGTGTTTTACGATAATCTGTCATAAAAGAAAATGCTCGTGTGTGACCTTGACCTTGACCTTGATTTAGCCGCCATTCACATGGATGTGCTGAGCTATACCCCGACTTACGCCATTCTTGTCTGTTCAAGAGTTTAGCTTCTATGTTTTCTTTCAAGGGAATTCCATGTTTTGCAAGTCTTTCTTGATTTTGCTTCTCTAGTATGAACTTGCACAATCACAGCAAAGTTGCACGTTAGGTGTCTGCTGAAATATGTGATGACCAGTGACGTCGGCACACCAAGACAGTGTGAAAAATGTAAAGCCTATGATCACAAGCAAGCATGCCACATTGCCACCAAGTTATGCCGTGAGGTCTCGAAGTACCGTATAACAGCATGCAACAAACGGCCGATAAAACACTACACAATTTGTAGGCTGAATCGCTTAAATCGCTACAGATGACATAGGCCTACGCGTTTCATAAGCATATACACTGTAGTTTAATTACGGTCACTTTTGTAGCGTGATTAAGCCTACACATATGTTGGGCTAGGTCTAATAGACTGCCGGTCAAAAATTCAACTGCATCGAGCATCCATCGCGTGGCACGCATGCATTCATCATGCATGTACCGAGAAATTTCGACTAAGGTTGTAAGTTACACGTCACAAGTTGCTTTAAATTTGATATCCTGCCGCCGCTAATTGATGTTCGCGTAAGTTGCGGTAAGTCCAGTAGATGTGCTCCAAAATACCCAACTGTATAGTGTAGGCCCTACACGCGGACTCGCACACAACTCGGTTATGGTGCATTATATATGAGAAGTGTGGCGGCGGTGGTAGGCCTTTTCTTAACTCGCTCGCAAACCGGCGCGCCTGCCAAAGGTCTCCAAACTGTTTTGATGGATCTGCTGTCGTCGTTTGATTGGCAGATATGCCAATTAAATGTCAGTGTTCGCCGGCGCTGCGAGGAGGTCAGCAGCTTCATCATTCGTGAACGTGTATATGCCAGAGCAGCTCTATAGGCCTGTCGGTTAGGTTGCATGACTTGTCATTGGCCACCTGATCGACACAGCACAAAATGACGTCCGTCCGCTTTTGTCACACATGCAGGAATTTCAGTTCCAGCTGTATTATTCTAAAGGCAGTTGTTTAAAAGACACCGCTAGCAATCGGACACGGATGACACTCCTAGTCAAACACTAGGACGTTTATCGGCTTTAGCAGAGCACCAGTTATACCCCGTTTACACGAGGAAGCACACATGAAGCAGACTTAGAGCACACGTCGTGCACTTTTAGAGCTGGCTTGACAAGGGTGCATATTGAATACGTGTGCTTCATGTGTGCGCACCTTTTCATAATATAAAGTCGCCTGTAAAAAATTTTCATGGTCGGGCAAAAGGGGGGGCATTGCACCGTGCCCCCCTTAAATACGCCACTGCATTCACTGCCTTGCAACAACGTTTGGTGTCGCTGTTTAATTAAATTAATTAGAACTGCTGCGCCTCAGCTGGTGCATAGCCCGGGCTCAAGCCTCAGCTGCAATAGATTAGCGATGCAAATTTAAACAATAACTTGTCGCATGTGCACCTGCCGCATAAATAACGAGATCGCGTCGTAGACTACGCATAACATAATAATAACAAGACTGTTTTTTTATTTGGTATTATTTGCGAATGATCAATCAGCCGAACGTGCTACTGCTATACTGATGTGTGATCATATTGTATTTTAAAATAAAATCAGAATTTACCTAAATTCGATCGATAATTGGTGAAGATATGGCGGACGAAAGTTAGGTGGCATGTTTTTTTGACTCTGGGGCCTACAGTCGGAGCAGTAACCCAATACTATAGTCATGAGAAGCTGTTGCAACTGATAGGCCTACGTATAAGTATACGTTTCATTACGGTCTAGAGTGTATTATGGCATGCGAGTGTAACGAGGTTGAAACGTGCGTGAGATAAACAAATGTGACATGTGTTTCAATCGCCAGCCTTGACTGGATACAAACAGCGTCTTCAGAGATAGCAGGACACAGTAGGTCACGAAATAAGTAAATGTTAAAAATAGGCCTAGAGTAGGATGAGTGAATATTAAGCGAACTTATACACTCCTAACGGTGGATTAACTCACTCTTATTTTATGCTGCATGGCCGACAATCGTTCGTGTGACCTGTACGTCGTCATTCGATTGGTCACGTATCATTGCGCTTGTGAATTGTCGACACTGTAGACAATTTAAAGTGCGAGTGCCACCGTCGAATAAGTACTACACGGTGTTTCATAAAAAGGACCCCTTTTGTTTTTTTTCATAATTCACTCAAATGATGAGCAATTTGCATGAAATTTTTACCAGTTGTAGCTAGATAAATACTAATTCGAAATCTTTTAACAAAACATGGCAGTTGATTAAATATTCTTTGCTAGTCGTGATGTAACGCTGACATTATAATGTGTCATGGGTACAAACAGGCTAATCCCAATTGGTGCTGCCAGTTGCTATCCTGCTTCAATGGTGAAAAATCTGGTTTGTTGGTATCAAATATTTGAAGTTTTACAGTTGCAGCCACAAAAACGTGCAAAGCGATCGAACTTACGTGTCTGCGGGGATAGTTGGTCTTTCACATGTTCGAGCAACACAGTGCACTATCACACCGAGCTTGCAAGATGTTGAGTTTTTAGATCACAAGATGCCCGATTTCATGTTTCCATGTTGCTCAGTGCTGACACGATAAGCATTTTTTATTAGCGAACCAGATTAAGTTCACCATCGAAGCAGGGTAGCAACTGACAGCACCAGTTGAGACTAGCAAGTTTGTATCTGTGACACATTATGACGTCAGCGTTACATCACGACTAGCAAAGAATATGTGTCATGGGGCATCAACCGCCAGATTTTGTTCAAATATTTTGAATTAGTATTTCTTCAGCTACCATTGGTAAAAATTTCATGTAAATTGCTCACAATTTAAGTGAAGTATGAAAAAAACAAAAAGGGTTTTTTGTGAAACATCGTGTAGATACCGCACTGCTGGCGTGGTATACCACTTCATACATTGTGGAATCGTACTCTTATCACACTCAGATGACCTATACTACACGGTCGTTTGCTGTATAACGCACGACTGCAGCCGAAAATTGTGATAACTGTAGTAGCGCAAGCTAAGTGTGGTGTAAGGGTAATTTTAACACCGCAGACAGTGTGCTAAGATATAGTAGGAGGACAAAGTAGGTCATGAAATGCGGAAGAAAAGAACAGCGGCACGTAGCAACAGCGTCGGAAGTTGCGAAGACGTAGGACAGTGTGAAATTATTCAGTCCGTCGCTGACTCCGACCAGCGAGGCGTACAGCGTTGTTTTGTCGTTGCTGGTATCGTCATTGACGTTCCTCCGGGCTGTCGTGTTCTCGTCCTTCTTCCAGCTGATGTGGACGGACGCTGAGCTTTTTGACGCAGAGTCTACATCAACCATGACGTCGTGCAGCGCCTCGCTCGGGTTCTGCTCCCGCCACGAGTAGTACGCCCTCAGCGCACCAGGCGTACTATTCACGAAAGGTCGTACGCAAGAAATCTTGCGTAGGATGTGCGTACGCAAGTTCTACGCCTGAACTTTTTTTACGCAATCGGTACGCAAACGGTACGATACGCCGGTTTTCGTGAATAGAGCGTATCGTACGTAAGAATTCTTACGTAT